>Ga0163144_10010657_pt1 | contig 19558 bp, 16 predicted proteins | sample OliLak19BULKMAT1_FD_123175 | JGI IMG/M metagenome (GOLD analysis project Ga0163144, IMG submission 123175) | Freshwater microbial mat bacterial communities from Lake Vanda, McMurdo Dry Valleys, Antarctica - Oligotrophic Lake LV.19.BULKMAT1 | ecosystem: Environmental > Aquatic > Freshwater >... | reverse complement strand
CACACCGTGTCCGCCCACTCCAGGTGCTCCGGCGGCAGTGCGGTGTTGTTGCGGTCATCTGAGAGCCACTTGCTTGCCTTGTACTGGGCCATGGCCTTCACGCCCGCCAGCAGCGCGGTGTGCAGCGCCTCTCCGTACGTGGGCTTCAACATCTGATGCTCAATGATTCCATTGTGCGCGTCACACCACACAATGATCTTGTCGCTCCTGGAGATTTCAATCCGGCCGTCAGACATTTCAGCGCTCCTTGGCGCCGGTGTTTACCCAGACGGAATCCTGCTGCCAAACCCAAAAGAATGCGTCAGGAATCCGCCGCGCTATGTTCCTCTTGTTATACGTATGACTCTTCATCCGGAGCGGAGAGGAGACCTGGTCCTGGGGATGCCCCTGGTGCGGGACGGTTGAACCTGAAGGGCGCGCCCGCCATGCTGGCTGCCCCCACCACCTCAGGCGCCCCATGAAATCCGCAGCAAGCCTTGTCCTCCTGGCCCTTGTTGGCACCGCCGCATGCGCGGACCCGTCGTCATCCACCAGCTCAACGTCCTCCGGTGGGACGGGTGCTGTGGATGGCGGGACCACGTTGATGGACGCGGGGACCACGGATGCCGGAGGGGCCAACCTGGATGCCGGCCCCATGGGTGACGCCGGATTTGTCTGCCAGTTCCCGGACATTCCCGCGCCCCCTGACGCCAGCGTGCCGCCGTGTGAGCTGGGCAGCGTGGAGGCAGAAGGCCAGTATGAGGGCGTCTGGAACGGCCGCGTCTTTGGCGAGCTGACGCTCACCGGCCCCTTTGATCTCAACTCCGGTGGCGACGTGAGCTTTGAGGTTGTGTGCGGCGGGGACAAGTTGCTCATTGCCGGCCAGCTCCAGGGTACGGCCAGTGCCCCTGACGGCGGCCCGCAGTATCCGTTCTCCGGCCGCCTCTACGGTGAGTTCAATGAGGCCACCGGGGAAGTCCAGATGGTTGTGGATCCTGCCACCCTCACCGTGGCGTTCATCACCGGCACCTTCCGGGTGTCACTGACGGGCGAACGGCAGGCCAACGGCGCGTGGGAGGGCCCGTGGTGCGGCGTGAGCGTCAGTCCCCCCGGCGGCAACGGCTTTGGGACGTGGAGCGCCGCCAAGATCATGCCGTGACGTGGCCTGCTGTACGCTGACGTTGAAGCACGCTCTTCAGATTGCAACGCGGGGCCGCTGGATTAGCGTCCCTGCCCGTCCGTTGTCCCAAGGAATCCAATGTCTCCCAGCCTGCGTCCGCTCCTGGTCTTTTCCCTGGTGACAGCGTGCACCACATCCAACACCCCGGATGCCGGGGTGCGCCCGGTGGATGGAGGGTTCATCGCAGCGGGTTCGTCTTCTTCCAGGTCTGTGACGCTGTCCAGCAGCGCCGCGCCGGCGTCCAGCGCACAGTCCACCGCGTCCTCAGCGGAGGAGGCGTCATCCGTGGGGGCGTCTTCGCAGGGCTCCACGTCCACGCAGGCCTCCTCATCACGGGCCGGAAGCTCCTCTGCGTTCACCACGGTGCTGGTGGCGAACCCCACGTTCAATGAGCACATCCGTCCGGTGCTGGCCGCGCGCTGCTGGCAATGCCACGGGACCACGCCGTGTTTTGCCGCGCCCATGTCCCTGGTCACCTACGCGCAGACGCAGATGCCGGGCCTGGGCGGCGTGTCCACGGATGAGCGGATGGTGGCGCGCGTGACGGCGGCCAGCAACACCATGCCCGCGGGCGCACCGCTGTCCAACACGGAGCAGGAACTGATCCGCCGCTGGGTGAACCAGGGCAGCGTGGAAGGTCCGGATGTGACGCCACCCATGCCGCCGGAAGGTTGTGGTGGTGACGTGCCGGACGCCGGCCCGCCCACGCTGGAATTCCTGGCCAGTCCCGGTGACGGCGTGACGCCGTATGACATCCCGCAGGATTCAGATGAGAACGTGTACACGTGTTTTGGCTTCACGGTGCCGGAAGGCCCGGACATGCACATCACGCGGTTTGCCCCAACTGTGGACAACGCGCAGGCGGTCCATCACATTGTCCTGTACCGGGACCAGGATCCCAGCGCCACGCCGTCACCGTCCACGCCGTTTGGCTGCGGGGACAATGAGGGGAACCTGCAGGTTGACTGGCTGTTCCAGTACGGCTGGGCGCCTGGCAGCAATGGGATGGACTTCCCGCCGGACGTGGGTATGCCGCTGAAAGGTAATACCCGGCTGGTGGTGCAGATCCACTACCACCCGGTTCCCGGTTCCCGCACCACGGACCGCAGCGGCGTGCGCATCTATGCCACCACGGACCTGCGGCCCAATGAAGCGGGTATGGCCGCCATGGGGCCCCAGGGCTTTATGGCCACGGAAGCCAGCCCCGTGGTCACTGCGCAGTGCAACTTCCCGCTCAGCTACATGGGATTCTCACTGCCCTTCCCGGATACGCGGGTGTTTGCCAGCTTCCCACACATGCACAACCACGGCATCAACATCAAGGCGGAGCACATCCGCAACAACGCCGTCATCCAGACCTTTGGCCGCGTGGACGCGTGGAGCTTTGATGCCCAGCCCAACATCCCGGAGGACGTGCGCCTGGTGAGCGGAGACGGCATCCGCGTGAGCTGCACGTACGGCAGCTTCAACGGCCAGCCGGTGCAGTTTGGTGAGCGCACGGAACAGGAAATGTGTTACGAATTTCTCTACACCACTCCACCCATCTCCATTGGGCAGTTCCAGATTCCGTTCTGCCCGTTCTGAACGCCCGGCACTGACCAGAGCGCCACGGTCCCGTCATAGGACGCACTGGCAATCCTTCCATCCCGCAGCACCGCCACGGAACGCACAAAGTTCTGGTGGCGGTGCGCGCCCAACAGCTCCGCAGAGTTCAGATTCCACACGCGTGCCCAGCCGTCTTCTGACGCCGTCACCACGCGCCCGTCATCCACAAATGCCAGGTCCGTGACCCCTCCGTCATGCGCCTTGAAGCATGAGGTTGGCGTGCGCACGTTCCCTTCCGCGTCACCCGCCACCATCAGACCGTTGCACACCGCCAGGGCCCGCACGGGTAAGTTCACCCGCCATTGGCTCTCCAGTGCACCCAACACACTCCAGCGCTTCACCACACCGTCATCTGAGGCAGTGTGCAACGCGCCGTCAAACGCCACCGCCCACACCCAGGCGTCATGCGCGCGCCACCGGCGCACCACGCCGGCGTCCCCCACAATGGTCATACTCCCGCGCGCATCCCCCACCGCAACCTGGCCATCTCCAACGGAGGTGACACAGATCAGCGCATCCCGGGACACCGGGACCGAGACAACGGCGCGGCCGCCCTGCCAGCAGCGTGCCGTGCCATCCCGGGAAACGGACCACCACCGCCCGCAGTCATCCTCCACCACATCCAGTGCGGAGGCTTCATGGCCCAGGTACTCCGCATCCCGCACCAGACTGGCGCTCCAACCGGCAATACTCTTGTCCCGTGACGCCGTGATGAGGCCGCCGTCCCTGCGGGCTCTGACGCGCCAGACGTAGCCAAGATGGGCGCCTGCCTGGGGCGTTGCCGGGCCCAGGCGGCGGTACAGGATGTCACTGCGGAAGACGTACTTGGTGCCCTGCGGCACCGGCTCACCGTCATGCCAGAGCCCATGGTCAAAGACGATCAGGGTGCCCGCACGCGGCGTCACGGTGAACGCCGGAGCCCCATCCGTCCGGGCGCGGTAGAACCGAGTCCCCCCGCCGCTGAACTCCTGCGCGCCGTTGAGATAGACCATGAACGTCAGCCGGGATTCCTCCTGGGCGGACCGGTGAAAATGGCCGTCCTGGTGCACGCCAAAGAACTGGCCCGCCCGGTAGCGGCAACACCGCATCCGTGTGTTGAGCGCGCTCAGCACCCAGCGGCTCCCGTCCGCCTCCACCCAGTGCTCCGGAAGATGCGGGCGCAGCCGGTGGAACAATCCGGCGGCCAGCACCGGGTCATCCATCACCAGCCGGTCATTGTTGCGGTACCACGCAGGATACCTGCCCGCAGCGTCATCAAATCCCTGGGACTCCAGCCGCGCAATGAGCGCGCGGCACTCCTCTGGCGTGAACGCGTTGTGCAGCAACTGACACGTCAACCCGTCCGGCACTCCCGTCACCACTTCCGGGTGGATGGCGTTGTTTGGTTGAATGACCAATTAATAGCGTCCTGCTGCACAAGCGGCAACTGGATCACTCGGGCGTCCCGGTTGAAGCCGGTGGTGTTCTTCAATCTCACGTCAGGCCATCCGTGCTCTGGGTGTGCCCCGGGGTGGGCGCCGTCCGTCGGTGCGGCGGTGAGAAACGGGTTTGCGCCGTGGCCACCGGTGGCCGCGCTTGGGACCCACGCCCCGCTCAAGAGCCGCCTCACACATGACGCCTGCTCCAGACACGCATGAGGCCAGGTGGCTTCAGTGGAGGTCTGGATGAAGGGACAATGGCTGTGGATTGGGATGTGCAGCGCGTGGTGCGTTGCCGCCTGCCAGAACCCCAATGACACGGATCTCATCACGCTGCCCGAGGAGCTCCCACCCCCGCCACCACCTCCCTGGGAGTTCCCGCCGCGGCCGGAGACAAAGGTGAAACTGCCTCCCTGGGAGCAGGGCACGTCTTCCTCTTCATCCAGCGGCAGCGCGGAGCGTTCGTCCTCCAGCAGCAGCGCGAAGCCTCCAGCGTCTTCGTCTTCGTCTTCGTCTTCGTCTTCGTCTTCGTCTTCGTCTTCGTCTTCGTCTTCGTCTTCGTCTTCGTCTTCGTCTTCGTCTTTGTTGTCATCCTCCTCCGGGACATCCTCCGGCACGGCCCCGCCTCCGGCGCCCGTGTGCCTGCCGGATGATGCGCCTGACACCAGCGAGACGCCGCTGGCAGACGGCTACGATGATCAGGAGCTGCCGCTGCCCGCTGGCTGCACGGATGACAACCTGGAGCCCAATGACGTGGCCACGCAGGCCTCTCCACTGCAGGCCGGGGTCCAGCAGCTCCAAAGCTGCGGTGATGACTGGTTCACCATGATGGTGCCCGCAGGCCAGACGCTGGTGGCCACCCTGGACTTCCAGCACGCGCAGTCAGACCTGGACCTCTACGCCTACGCGGGTGAGGACAAAGACCTCCCGGTGCAGGCCAGTGAATGGACCCTGGATTCTGAGCGTGTCCATCCCGGCCCATTTCCCCAGGACACCATGGTCACCCTGCGCATCCGCAACGCGGGCGGCCAACCGGTGGAATACACGCTCACCACGGAGCTGGTGGCCATGCCCGCCAACAACGCGTGCGCCAATGCCGTGGTGCTGAGCCCGGGCCAGACAGTGGATGGCTCCACGCTGGGCGCGTCTTCTGACGTCACGTTCAACACCCGGGACTGCACCGGCTTCCATGACCAGGGCAAGGACGTGTTCTACCAGGTCAGTGTTCCAGCGGGCGGCACACTGACGGCCACGCTGCAGGCGGATGATGACCTTGCGCTCTACCTGGTGGACGGCTGCGCCACGCGGTGTTGTTGGGGCGGCGCGGACCAGGGGGACTGGGGCATGGATGAGACGCTGCACTACCAGAATGCCACCGGCGCGCCGCAGGTGTTGTTCCTGGGTGTGGACGGGTGGAGCGCGGCCAATGCGGGGCAGTTCTCGCTCAGTGTGCAGATGGAGTGAGGCTCAGGGCGCATGCAGCACGTGGCGGTAGACGCCCGCTTCTCCCGCGGGCAGCAGCAACACACCGTTGTGCAGGGTGTGTTCCACGTCCGGGTCCGGGCTCTGGAAGCTGGCTTCCACCACCGGTGCCGCGTCTGCAAGGCGGATAACCAGCGCGCCCATCCGTGACGTCAGCAGCACGTGGTGCGCATCCAGCGGACGCAGCGTGGTTGCGTCCGGCCATACCGCCAGGAAGGACGCGGACACCGCGGGTGTGGCGTCCACATCCACCAGACGCAGCGCCAGGGGCGTGTCAAAGAAGCCCGCCGGATTCAGGCTGTGCAACAGCGCTGCGCGCGTGCTGCTCAGGGTTGCCACGCGCTGCAGCATGCCGGACGCAGACACCGTGCGGCCGCGCGCCACGCTGGCACCGTCCAACCGGTGCTGGTCCAGCGTGATGCTGCTGGCCATACCACTGGAGTCAAATCCCTGGACCTGGGAGAACGCCGCCGCCCCATCCGGTGAAATGCCGTGCGCCGCCGCTGCCAGGACACCGCGGTCCACCACCACCGGCAAGCTGGGATTGGCCACGTCCAGCGCCCACAACCGCGTTCCCACTGAAGCCGACCGGAACCCGTCCACCACCATCAGCAGCACCGTTCCCACCCCACGCACCGCAGTGACCTCCTGCGCCTCATCCACCCGGGTGGAGGTGAAGGTGGGCGCGTCCGCATTGCGCAGGTCAATCACCTGCGCGGTGAGCTGGACCGAGAAAGTGTCATACGTATATGGTGCACAGCCGCAGGATGGCTCGCTGGCGGTGCCGGTCTTCACCATCTCATCCTGGAGCACCACCAGGGCATCACCCAGCAGGTGCGCACGCTGGCCCCACTGCGGCAGGAACGTGAAGTTGTCCTGGTGGAAGGCGGCGCCGGGCAGGATGATTTGCTCGGCTCGCACCACCGGGTGCGCGGGGTCCGCCAGTTCCACACCCACCAGCCGGGAACGCCAGGCGGACAGGCCCGTGTTCACATCAAACCCGTCATCCGCGCCCAGGATCCACGCGTTGGTGCCGTGCATGAAAAGCTGCGCGAACTTCAGGACAGGCAGCTGGACCTCACCCACGGCCACCGGATCCTGCGGGTCTTCACCCGTGACCGTGAGTATGACATTTCCAGCATCTCGGCTTCCGTGGAGCTGCACCACACGTCCGTCCGGCAGCACTGCGGCGGAGAAGGTGTTGCGCCACAGCGCGTGGGTGGTGGGCAGGCCGTCCACCGGCAGGACGTGCAGGGACCTGGGTGACGCCGCCACCACCACGGAGCTGTTCACTTCCAGCACCACGTCCGCGGCCGGCGTGAGGTTCAACAGCGGACGCACCACCGGCCCGGTGGGGGTCACGTCCACCACGCGCAGGTTCCCGCCGTGCGGGTTGTCCGCTGCCCAGGGCCAATAGTTCAGCACCACGCGTGGCAGGTTCTGCAGCACCTCAATACGCGCGGGCGGCCACTGCTCCACCACCACCGGTGGGGCGTCCGGCAGTGGGGTGGTCTGGAACACGGCGGGGGCGCTGCCCGTGCGCCGGATGATGCCCAGGTGCATGGCCGTGCCCAGGCGGTAGAGCACCACCGCTTCACCGCCGGCGGCGGTCTCCAGCGCGTAGACCTGATCCACGGAGGCCACGGCCGCCTGGAGCTGCGCCTGTCCCGGTGTGGCGGTGTCCAGCACCCGCAGCGCCACCGGCGTGCCGGCCATGGCCACCGGCGTGCCGGCCATGGCCACCACCGCGCCGCCCTCCACCAGCGTGGCCGCCACCACGTCCTGATCCAGCGCAACCGGCGTGGACCGCACCGCGGGCGGGACCTGCGCGGTGTCAATTTCAAGGTAGCTGGGTGACGCCACTGCCCGCGCCGCGGCCAGCACGCGGACCAGGTCACCCTCCACGTGCACGCTGTTGTCCGGCAGCACACTTCCAACAATCTGCTGCGTGCCCCCGCCCTGCAGCATGCCGTCCGGCTGGGGGTGCGCCAGATGCATGATCAGCGTGTTGGTGGTGACCTGGGCCACCTGCAGCACCGTGGTCTGCGTGAAGACCAGGTTGCGGTCAGTGCCGTCACCAAAGTTGAGCTGGTCCACAAGCCCCCAGCGCCCCAACTCATCCGCAGTGTGGGTGACCAGCAACCCGCCGCCCACCACGCAGAGCACACCCTGAACCACACCTGCGCCCTGGATGTTGGGAACCGTGTCCACGCGCGCTTTGAGCACTGGCACCGTTGGCGCCAGGTCCACCACCAGGGCCTGTCCGCGGGCCAGTGAGTCGGGGCGCTCCGTGGTCATCAGGTCCGCAGGCAACGAGGGCGGTGTGCTGACAAAATCCATCACCGCGTACGCGGTGTCCCCGTGCACGGCCAACGCCACGGGTTTTCCGGCCACCGCAAAACGCGCCGTCAGCACCGGGTGCAGCGGGTCCGTCACATCCAGCACCTGCAGGCCACGGGCGTGGGTCAGCACCAGCAGGCGGTTGCCCTGCCGCACCATACGCATGGCCCATTCCTGGGCCGGCGGAATGTCACCGCGGGGCTGCCCCTCCGGCGCCACGGGGGTCCCCACCGCAATGGCGTCTGCCCGCGCTGAATAGGCGTCTGCCGCGCGCGGCGGGAACTGAACAGACAGCGCCACGGTCAAGAAGACCAGCGCAGCAAGCAGGCGGAGACTGGATGGGGTCACGGGAAGGCCTCCTGGAGACGGGCGCACCCTAGCCGCTGCCAGCCGGAGACGCTTGTGGCGCCGGTGACGTGCCACCGTTCCGGTGTCCGCCGCACGCCTGGACGCTGCGTGCAGGGGCTGGGTAGACGTGGGGCATGACCAACGGCAACCAGCCGTCCCTGTTGCGGCTTGGCGCTGAACCGCTCCGCCCGTGTGCCCAGTGCCAGCGGGCGCTCCCTCCCTCGTCATTTCACCGGCGCAAGAGTGTGGCGCGCACCTGCAAACCCTGCCTGCGCGCCGCCGCCGCGCTCATTGGCGGAAGCTGCCTGGATGCCCACCTGGACAGCATCCGCGCAAGGCTCAAGGCGCTGATGCAGACCGGAGACATCCGCGTGGGCGGCTGTGAAATCTGTGGTGACGTCAACGTGCAGGCCCACGCATCCTCCATCCCCGGACGCGTGGTGGAGTGGCTCTGCCCGCTGCACCATGCGGCGGCGCATGGAAGGGAGGATTCGGCGCGCCAACTGACGCTGTTCTGACGGCGGTTGACCGTCTGGCCCCGGGTGGCCATATCTGCGGCCATGTCCAAGGACTTCAATCTCTTCTCCGGTACCCAGGGCTACATCACTTCCCCCGCGCTGACAGACGCCGTGAACGTGGCGCTGGCGCTGGAGCGCCCGCTGCTCCTCAAGGGTGAGCCCGGCACCGGCAAGACCGTGCTGGCCCGCCATGTGGCGGAGCACCTGGGCATGCAGCTCCTCACCTGGCACATCAAGTCCACGTCACGCGCGCAGGATGGCCTGTATGTGTATGACACCGTGCAGCGCCTCAATGACAGCCGCTTTGGTACCGGGGACGTGCATGACATCAAGCGCTACATCAAACAGGGACCGCTGGGCGCGTCTTTCTCGGCGGAGAAGCGGCTGGTGCTGCTGATTGATGAGATTGACAAGGCAGACCTGGAATTCCCCAATGACCTGCTGCGGGAACTGGATGAAATGCAGTTCACCGTCATGGAAACCGGGGAGACCATCAAAGCGCGGGAACGCCCCGTGGTCATCATCACCTCCAACAATGAAAAAGAATTGCCGGACGCATTCCTGCGCCGCTGCATCTTCCATTTCATCGACTTTCCCGACCGTCCGATGATGAATGAGATCATTGCGGTGCATCACAAGAAGCTGGAGGAGAAGATCCTGGAGCAGGTGCTCATCAAGTTCTACTGGCTGCGGGACCAGCCGGAGCTGCGCAAGAAGCCGTCCACCAGTGAATTGATTGATTGGATTTCCGCGCTGATCCGCGGCGGTGTGGACGTCACTACCCTGCAGGCGCAGATTCCCTTTGTGGGCGTGCTGCTGAAAAAGGAGCAGGACGTCCGCTCGCTTGAAAAGGCGCTGAAGAACCGTGGCGGCGCCCCCAACTCGTGGGCGCAGCTTGGCCCACGGCACAACAACTGACCCATGTTCCTGGACCTCTTCTACGGGCTGCGTGCGGAGAAAGTACCGGTCTCCATCCAGGAGTGGCTGGCCCTGGTCAGCGCCATGGAGAAGGGGCTCCACGCCGGAAGCCTGCTGCGTTTCTACCACGTGGCGCGCGCCTGCCTCATCAAGAGTGAAGCCAACCAGGACGCGTTTGACCGCGTCTTTGCCACCGTCTTCAAAGGTGTGGAAGGCGCCGTCCCCGTCACAGATGAGCTGATGGACTGGCTGAAGAACGCCAAGGAATTCCCACCGCTGACGGCCGAACAGCTGGAGATGCTGAAGTCACTCACCTCATTGGAGTTGATGGAGCAGCTCCGCCGGACCCTGGCGGAACAGAAAGAGCGCCATGACGGCGGAGACCGCTGGGTTGGCACCGGTGGGAGAAGTCCGCACGGGCATTCCGGAACCCACCCCACCGGCATCCGCGTGGGCGGCGAGGGACGCAACCGCAGCGCCATGAAAGTTGCAGAGAGCCGCCAGTACATTGGCTACCGGACGGACATCACGCTGGATACCCGGCAGATGATGACGGCGCTGCGGACACTCCGGTCATTAACCCGCACCGGACTGGAGACCGAGCTGGACGTGGACGACACCATTGACGCCACGTGCCGCAACGCCGGTGAGATTGAAATGAAATTCCGTCCGCCGCGGCGCAATGAGGTCCGCTTACTCTTGTTGCTGGACGTGGGTGGAACCATGGACCCGTACACCGCACTGGTGGGCCGGCTGCTCAGCGCGCTCAAACAGGGCCAGGCGCTGCGGGACTTCCGCTTCTACTACTTTCACAACTGCATCTATGACCGCGTCTACAACCACCCCTGGCTCCGCCGTCAGGACAGCGTGCCGCTTCAGCAGCTCTTCCGTGAGCTGGATACCCGCTGGAAGGTGATGGTGGTGGGTGACGCCGCCATGCATCCGGGTGAGCTGCTGCATCCATGGGGCTCAATTGACCATGGCATGGCCATTGAGAGCACCGGCGCGGACTGGCTGCATGCGCTGCGCAACCACTACGCCAAGAGCGTCTGGGTGAATCCGGACCCACCCAACCAATGGGGCGGGCACACCACGCAGGTCATCAAGAAGATCTTTCCCATGTTCCATCTGAGCGTGCAGGGCCTGGAAGACGCGGTGCGCGTGCTCATTGGCGCCCGCGGCAAAGGTGAGGCGTGACGAGGGAAACATGACCGTGGATGTGCTGACGGAAAGTGTCATCAACCGGCCGTTGGCCCGCGTGGCGGAGTTTGCCGGAGACCCGTCCAACGCGCCCACCTGGTACGTGAACATCAAGTCCGTGGAATGGAAGACTCCGCCGCCACTGGCCGTTGGGTCACGCATGGCCTTTGTGGCGCATTTCCTTGGGCGGCGCCTTGCATACACTTACGAGATTGTGCACCTGGTGCCGGGTCAACGCCTGGTCATGCGCACCGCGGAAGGCCCCTTTCCCATGGAGACCACGTACACCTGGGAGCCGGCGGGTGACGGTGCCACCCGCATGACCCTGCGCAACCGGGGCGAACCCAGCGGCTTCAGCCGGCTTGCCGCCCCGCTGATGGCCTCAGCCATGCGACGCGCCAACAGCAAGGACCTGGCAAAGCTCAAGGCGCTTCTGGAGCGAACCTGATCAAACAGCACACCCACTCACGCAATCACCACCGTCAGCAACGCGCTTCCACCTTGCTCCACTTTGGACAGGGACGCCGCCACCACTTCCGCCAGCGCGGCTTTCAGATCACCACCCTCGTCACTGCCGCGCGCTTCCAACACACGCATGGAGCTCTCTGAATCACGCTGCACCACCGCGCTCATCACGCGCGCACCCGGCGGGCCTACGCGCGCCAGGCGGACTTCCGGTTGCCGCGGGTCACCCAGCACGTCCACACGCCAGAAACCCGGTGCCGCGTCCGCCGGCAAGGATTTCTCCAACGCCACACGCAGCAACGCCGCCGCCATGGGAGCAATGAGCAGAGGCGCGTGGATATGCACCGGCTCAGATTCCGTTGACGATGTCACTTTTACCAATGCGGAGAGTGGCGTCACGGTTTCACGGGCAGCAGCGTATCCAGCAGCTCCTGCGTGGCGGCCTTGAACGCGGTGCGGTCATTCAGCGCGTCCGGAAGGCCGGTCCAGAAATGGTGATCCGCAATGCTGCGGCCGCCGCGGTTGAGCAGCGGCTGGCCCTTGTCATCCAGCATGATGCCGTGGATGCGCTTGTCCAACAGCTCCACGCCCGGCGCCGGCTTCTCTGAACCAAACTCCACGTCCCAACCGGCACGCAGGGTTCCGTCCACCAGTTCAGAGCCTGCCAGATCAAAGCGCACCATCACGCGCAGTTGCGAAGGCACCACAACACCGTCGTCAACCACGCTCTGGAGCTTCACGCGTGCCTGACCTTGCGCGTTGCCTTCAGCCCGGAGTGTCACGCGCAGCACATCACCTTCCGTGGTTTTCACGTCATAGGATGTGACGCCAGGACCGGTGCCATCCTTGGACACGGACACCGACGCCTTGCCGGCGTGCAGCGCAATGAGCGCGTCCACCACTTCACCAAGCTGGTCCACGGAACGCGCAGCCTCCGCCGCGGAAATGGTCCCACTGTTCTGTGCGGACTGGATACGGCCCAGGCTGACGGACAACGCGTGCTCAAAGCCCGGTTCAGCAAGGTCCGGAATGGCCGCGCGTGCCAACGCCAGACGCCCCTGCACCGCTTGAATGTCCAACGCCAACGCACCACCTGCGCCACCAAGCTGCGCGGTCCGCAGGTTCAGGCTTGACGAAGTGCTGGTGGAAGGTGTGCCGGTCACCGGAAGTGGCGTTGCAACACCACCGCCGGCATAGCGGTCCGCGCGTACCTTCACCGCGGCTGGCGGCGGTGGTGCAACCGGCGCCGCGGCCGGCGCTGGCTGCGTCACGCTGGGGCGGTGGGAACGGTCAACACGCGTCATGGCTGACCATCCATACGCCGGGAAAGCTCCCTCGTCGAGCGCATCATGGCGCCACCCTTCCGGCCACGCCGCGGTGATCACTCAGGTAGATGACGCCGTCGTTCTCGTCAAGAATCCGCGCACCCAGCACCCCGGCAACGCTGGTCTTCACCATCACGTAGTCAATGCGGCGCGTGGGCGTGGTGGCCGGATGGGTCAGCCCGGGCTGGCTGGGGTTGGCGAGTGCCCACACGTCCACAAATCCGGCCCCAAACGCCTGCACTGCGGTGCTGTCCGGCGTGGCATTGAAGTCTCCCACAACCGCTGTGAGAGCCGCGGCATTCTGCGCGTCCTGCAGAATGGCCTGCACCTGCGTGAGCCGCAGCGCCGCCCGCTGGGTCCCAAACTCCAGGTGGGTGTTGTAGAACCTCAGCCCGCGTATCTCGACGACGATGGCCTTGCGCGGAAACAACTCCGAGGGAAGGTCAAGGACCCGGGAACTCTCCACCGGCAGCGCGCTGAGGACGGAAATCCCTTCCTCAAAGCTCTCCGCTCCGTCCATGGCGGTGTGTGTGGTGACGCGGCGGGACTCATAGCCACGTCCCGTGACAACGGAGAGCTCCGCCCGCAGCTCATCCGCCTGGGACGCACCTCTCACATCCAGGCAATCCTCCTGAAAACCCATCAGGTCCGGATTCACCCGCACCAGCGCGCGCACCAGCAGCGGCTTGCGCACCGTCCAGTCATCCAGCCTGCAGCGCAGGTTCATGGTGACCAGTGTGAGCTGGCCGGGTGTCGTCGGAGGATTGACCTGGAGCAGGCCAGCCTGATCAGGAGCCAGCAGGTTGGTTGAACCATCAGCATCCGCGTACAGCCAGGCGCCATCCGCTGGGCGGTAACGGTAATACAGCGCAAAGACGCCGGGTGACGCGGGGGAAATCCGCGCCTGGTATTCATCATTGTTCCCCGCGTTCACATTGAAGGCGGCCGGCGTTGCGGACCAGCAGCGCCCATCGGTTGGCAGCGTTCCATAGGGCCCCACAAGCAGCTGCGCCTCAAAACCCGGCGCCTGGCCGGCCGCTTCAGTGACACCCTGCTGGTAGACCTGTCCAAAGAGCAGCGGCGTCATCTCACCCGCCGTCACCGTTGCCACGGCCGGATGCTGGTAGTTGCCCCACCCGGTCCACGCATTCCCACCGCCCGGGTCAAGAAGAGTCATACACCCCTGTGGCACAGCGGCATCCCACGGCCATCCCAGGTCACCGCCCGCATCCACCGGAACAAACGCGTCCGGCATGCTGGCGTCCACAGGCAGGGACGCATCCAAGGGGACTGATGAATCCGGAACACCAGCGTCAAGGATGACCGCGGCATCCGGCACCTCCAACGCGGCATCCGGCACGCTGGCATCCTCCGCTACCACCACGGCAGCATCACGCCGGAGTGTTGCGGCATCCGGCGCGTGCGCCGCATCCGGGGCCTGGGAGGTTGTGGTGGAAGCCACGCAGGAGCACGTAAGCAACGCGCCGGTGACGAGGGAAAATCTGAGCTTCATTCACGGAACTTGGTGGTCACGCCAACGCGCTTGCCGCGCAGGTCCGCGCCCGGCGTTCGCAGGTCCGCGTTGTCCACCAGCAGCAGATGGTTGCCTTCCGGCTCCCACTGCAGCGCGCCGGTGGCCATGTCCCGCTTCACCACCTTGAACTCCAGTGACGTCCCAAACGGAAGCTCAATGGAGGTGTCCGCATTCCACAACGGATACGTGCCGCCGGTGGTGTTCATCTTCAATCCGGGGCCACTCTTCTGCCAGCTTCCCAGCGCTTCATGGTTGCCCGTGATGTAGACCTCCTGGCCAAAACAGGTCTTGGCCATCACGTTGAAGTCCACTTTCACCTTGGGCCATGACGGGTGCGCCTGCAGTTTGCCCAGAAGCTCTGCCGCCTTGGGCCCTTCCGTCTGCTGATGATCATAGGTGCGCAGCAGGTAGAGGAAGTTGGAGAGGTAACGCATCCCGGTGGCGTTGCCGTCCAGCTTTCCGGAGTCCACAAACAGGAAGCTCTCCTCGTTCTTGGCCTTGGTTTTCTTGTTGCCCAGCGCAGCGGCGGTCCAGTTGCCGCAGTCCGTGACCACCTTCATGTTGGAAAGACCAAACACCGCGCTCTTGTTGTGCATGGCGTTGAAGGGGCCGTACTCGTTGGTGCACTCAAAGACGGGGATGCCCAGGGCGCGGACCTTGTCCTCGGTCTTGTCGTCGTAGGTCATCTTGGCGCCGTTGGCGTCCACACCGTCTGACTGCTTGCGGTCCGTGACAATCACCACCTGCACGCCGCGCTCATGCGCCAATTTCAGTTTCTGCAGCATGCTCTCCTGCTGACTGGGACTCTCAATGTCCCGCAGCGAGAACACACTCATAAAGATGGCTTCCTTCTCCTGATCCATCAGCTCCAGGATCTTGTCCGCCGGCTGCGGCCCGTCGACCGCGGGCGTGAACAGCACGTTGACCGCAGCGCCTTCCTTCCACGTGTTGGGCAGCCTGGCGCCGTTGAGGACGGCGTCATACTTGGCCTTGTAGCGCTCAATCAGCACCGGGTCCTGGATGAGGTGCAGCGTCTCCTGGTTGCCCGCAACTTCATCCCCGGGATTCATGGAGCCGGTCAGCAGTTTCTCCACCGGCTGGCCAGTCTGCGCGTCCGGCATGGAGAAGAGGCGCGTCTTGAGGTGCATGAGACCCGCGCCTTCAATGCCAATGAGGTCCAGCTCCTTCTTCTGCGCCGCGTTCAATCCCTTGTGCGTGACGGAGAACTCAAATCCGTTGGCGCGCAGCTCCTCATCCGTGGTGTTCCACGGTTTCTTCTCATCAAGCTGCGCCTGCTCAATCAGCACCTGCACGTCCACGCCGGATTTGTGCGCGTCCACCAGCGCCTTCACAACGTCCGGATTGCGCAGGTTGTAGACGGCGTAGTGGATTTTGTACGGGTTCTCGCCGTCAGCAAACGTCTTGGGGTCCGCTTTGCGCGCGGCAACAACTTCCGCAATACACGCCAGGTCCTGACGGATGGGATCATCATACGGCGCAAAGAACGTCTTGATGACCTCCCGCGTGTGCGCGTTGCTCTCCGCCCGCGAGGGAAGCGCGGTGCCGTTGGACCGCGTGGTCTCCAGCGCGTCCGCCCGGACCGGCGCAGCCACCGTCACCGGCGCTGCCGGCACCGTTGCCACGGGTGCATGGATGGACGGGGTGGCCATGGGACGGCCAGTGGGATGGATGGGCATGACCCACGACGTACCCAAAGGACTGCCCGCTGGGAAGGGCTCCTCGTCTGGGCCATGAACTTGACGCACTGCGCCCGTTGTGTCCGGAGTCCCCATCAAATGTAATACCAAGGATACAACCTTGCCGGGCTGGGGCACGTGGGGCACAACGGCATCCATGCGCTTTGTTCCATTGCTCGTCTTCGCCCTCTCAGCATGCAGCGGCAGTACCGCCGGCTCGTCAGGGACAAGTTCCTCCGGAAACCCAGCGTCCTCAGCGTCCGCGGAAAGCAGCGGCGCGGCGGCAACATCCGCAGCGGAAGTGAGCTCCAGCGCTGCCGTGTTCTCCTCGTCAACGCCGCCGCCGGACGCGGGCGCCGGTGCAGCATGTGAGGCGTTTCCCGTCATGGGCGTCCTCAGCAACTGCGGCCCCTGCGTGACCGCACAATGCGCGCAGACCCAGTCCGCATACACGGAAGCAGGCTGTGGAAGTGGCTGTTCCTCCTGCCTGTTTGGGAGTGGAGACGGAGGCAATGCCTGTGCATGTGTGGAGCAGGGTTGCACAGCCCATGACGGCGGATGTGCAGGCCGGGTACGTGACCACATGGAATGTATCCAACAGCACTGCGGGCCCCAGTGCCTCTGAGGTCCCGTAGACGGTGTTGACGCCGTCACCCGCCAGGACAAAGCTGCCGCGGACAACCCTGGGGAGTGCACATGGCTGAGACCGGAAACGCCGCACAGAACGCGCTTGAGCTGCAGTGCATCAACACCATCCGCACGCTGGCCATGGATGCGGTGCAGGCAGCCAACTCCGGACATCCCGGAACGGCCATGGCCATGGCGCCCGTGACCTACGCGCTGTGGCAGAACATGCTGCGCTTTGATCCGGATGATCCCATCTGGCCCAACCGGGACCGCTTTGTGCTCTCCATTGGGCACGCGTCCATGCTGCTCTATTCCATGCTGCATCTCACCGGCGTGAAGTCCGTGAACCCCAAGTATGAGCGGCTTGGTGAGTTCTCCGTCACCCTCGACGACATCAAGAAGTTCCGCCAGCTTGACAGCAAAACTCCCGGCCACCCGGAGTACCGCTGGACCAGCGGCATTGAGACCACCACCGGTCCCCTGGGACAGGGCGTGGCAACCAGCGTGGGTATGGCCATTGCCGCGGAATGGATGGCGGCGCACTTCAACCGGCCCGGCTTTGAAATGCTGAACTACGACACGTACGCCCTCTGCGGTGATGGCTGCCTGATGGAAGGATTGACGGCGGAAGCGGCCTCATTGGCGGGCCATCTGAAGTTGAAGAACCTCTGCTGGATCTATGACAACAACAAAATCACCATTGAAGGCCACACCCACTGGGCGTTCAGTGAGGACGTTGCCACGCGTTTCATTGGCTACGGTTGGAATGTCACCCGCGTGGGTGATGCCAATGACGTGGAGATGCTGATGCGCGCGTTCAAGACGTTCCGCGCCACGTCAGACCGTCCCACGCTGATCATTGTGGACAGTCATATTGCGTGGGGCTCGCCCAACAAGCAGGACACCCACGCCGCCCACGGCGAGCCGCTGGGTGAAGAAGAAATCCGTCTCACCAAGCGCAACTACGGCTGGCCAGAAGACGCCAGGTTCCTGGTTCCTGACGCCGTCCGCCAGGCGTTTGCCAAAGGGATGGGAGACCGCGGCCGCACGCTGCGGGAAGCGTGGATGAAGCTGTTTGAAGCGTACAAAGTGAAATACCCGGAGCTGGCAGATCAGCTCTTCCGCATGCAACACCGGCAGCTCCCGGATGGTTGGGACAAGGACATTCCCACCTTCCCGGCGGACGCCAAGGGTATTGCCGGCCGTGACGCCTCCGCCAAGGTCCTCAACGCGGTGGCCAAACAGGTACCCTGGCTGATTGGCGGCTCCGCGGACCTGGCGCCGTCCACCAAGACGCGTCTTACATTTGATGGCGCCGGGGATTTCACCTCCGAGGACCGCGGCGGACGGAATTTCCATTTTGGCGTCCGTGAGCACGCCATGGCCGCCGTCATGAATGGTCTTTCACTTTCCAAGATCCGGCCCTTTGGTTCCGGCTTTCTGGTCTTCTCAGACTACGCACGTCCCGCCATCCGCCTGGCTGCCATCATGGAGCTGCCGGTGGTGCACATCTTCACGCATGACTCCATTGGCGTGGGTGAAGACGGGCCCACGCACCAGCCCATTGAACATCTGGCGTCGCTGCGGGCCATTCCGGGGCTGCTGACCATTCGGCCAGCAGATGCCAATGAAGTGAGTGAAGCGTGGCGCTTCATCATGAAGCAGCGTCATCAACCCGTGGTCCTGGTCCTCACTCGCCAGGCCCTGCCCACGTTGGACCGCACCAAATACGCAGCAGCCAGTGGCCTTGAGCGCGGCGCCTACGTGCTGGCGGATGCACCGGATGGAAAGCCGGACGTGCTGCTGATGGCCACCGGCAGTGAAGTGCAGCTCTGTGTCCGCGCGTTTGAGACGCTCCGTGACGAGGGAATCAAGGCCCGCGTCATCAGCATGCCAAGCTGGGAGCTCTTTGAGCAGCAGCCGGTGGAGTACCGCCAGAGTGTCATTCCGCGTGAGGTCACCGCACGTATTGGCGTGGAGCAGGCGTCAACGTTTGGTTGGGCGCGCTACGTGGGCCTGGATGGCCAGGTGATTGGCATGACCACGTTTGGCGCTTCTGCACCGCTGCTGCAATTGCAGAAGAAGTTTGGCTTTGCCCCGGAGAACGTGGCCAACGCCGCGCGCGAGCAGGTCAAGGCCGCCCGGCGCTGACGGCGCAAGTACCCGGAATGTATGGCGTCTGGCGTGGGTGCAGATCCGGTGAAGGTTGCGCCGCCAGCCGGGAATGAAGAGGGATGGACCTGGCCCTGCCACAGATGGACGCTGGTGTGCCCCGCCGGTCTTTGGCAGGGTCCTCCGCCGTGGCTGGCCCGCTCTTCAAGATGTTTGCTCGGCCCAAACCAGCGGCGCAGGTGGACGTGGCGGCGCTGTTTGAAGCGCATGCGCCCTTCCTGCTGCGAACGGTGGAACGTCTCACCGGGCCCGGCGCGCACGTTGAGGACATTGTGCAGGAAGCTTTTCTCACCGTGCATGTGAAGCGTGACTCGTTGGCGGCGGATACCCAATGGCGCGGTTGGCTCTACGGCGTCACACTCAACATCATCCAACATCACCGCCGTTCCTTTGCGCGGCGGCAGCGTCTGGAAGAAGCCGTGCTGCGTGAGCCCGGCAGTGACAGCATGAAACCTGATGACGTGGCGCAGCGTCTCAGGGACCGTGAGCGGGTGCGTCAAGCGGTGTTGGGCCTGCCGCTGCCGCAACGTGAAGTGTTTGTCCTCTTTGAGCTGGAATCCGTCAGCGGTCAGGACATTGCCACGCTGCTGGAGATTCCCGAGAACACCGTCTGGTCCCGCCTCCGCCTTGCCCGCGCAGCATTCAAAGACGCGGTGCTCAAACGCAGTGCTGCACCGGAGGTGCGCCCATGAGCGACCCCGTGCTCCTCAAAGATGACCCGGAATTCCTGCGGGAGACCGGCGTGTCTCT
>Ga0163144_10010656_pt1 | contig 19559 bp, 11 predicted proteins | sample OliLak19BULKMAT1_FD_123175 | JGI IMG/M metagenome (GOLD analysis project Ga0163144, IMG submission 123175) | Freshwater microbial mat bacterial communities from Lake Vanda, McMurdo Dry Valleys, Antarctica - Oligotrophic Lake LV.19.BULKMAT1 | ecosystem: Environmental > Aquatic > Freshwater >... | reverse complement strand
GCGTGTTGCCGATCATGTCGTTGTTGATCACGGCGTCGATGCGCCAACCCTCCGCCTTGGCCACCTTGGCGAGAATGGCTCCGCCGTTGAGCCCCTGCTCCTCGCCCGAGAGCGCGGCGAAGACCACGGAGGCATCCGGACGGTACTTCGACAGCAGGCGCGCGGCCTCGAGGGTCGCGGCGATGCCGCTGGCGTTGTCGTTGGCGCCCGGCGAGTCGGAGGTGCTGTTGGTGACGTCGCTGACGCGGCTGTCGATGTCGCCGCTCAGGAGCAGATAGCGGTTCGGCTCGGTGGCACCGCGCAGGATGGCCACGACGTTCACGACGTTGGCGTCTTCCTTGATGCGCCCGTTCGGATCGCCCTTGACGATGTCGGCGACGTAGCGCACCTCGAGACAGCCGCCGCATCCCTTCGAGATCCGGCTGAACTCGTCGAAGATCCAGCGGCGCGCCGCCCCGATGCCGCGGGTGGTGGAGAGCGTGTCGGAGAGCGTGTGCCGCGTGCCGAAGCCGGCGAGCGTGCGGATATCCTGCTCCACGCGCGCCGCAGATGCGCCGGCCACGATCTCGTGCACGCGCGCGTCTTCGGATGACGGAATGACGAGGGCACGATCGCGGCCCTGCGCCGCGGCAGTGACCGGCGTGACGAACACCAGCGCAGCGACGAGCGATGCAGCGGAACGGAGCACGAGCTTCTCCAGCGGCGGACATACGGAGGATGATGCGGCGAGGCGTCGGGTGGGCCCCGACACGGAGGCGGGAGCATCGCTCCCGGATCGGCGGTGCGCAAGGGTGACGGTCTGCGCCTGCACATCAGGAGGCGCCCGGTTCCCGAACCGGCCCTTCCGCATCGCGGGGCTGCAACTTCCGGGCGGCGCTGTGCGTACCTTGTCGTCAGCCGTTGCCCGACCACTTCCCATGCCCAGGTCCCGAATGACTTTCAACGTTCGCACGCTCGTGCTGACGGCCGTGCTCGGCGCGTCGGCGCTGCCGCTCGCGGCCCAGCAGCCAGCCAAGCCGGACGCGAAGCCGCCGCTGCCGCTGCCCGTAGCCCGCACCGCGTCACTCCCGCTCACGCGCGGCAGCTGGATGTCGGTGGACATCACCCCCGATGGTCGCACGCTCGTCTTCGATCTGCTCGGCCAGCTCTACACGATGCCGGCCATTGGCGGCACCGCGACCCCGATCACGAGCGGGCTCGCCGTGAACTCGCAGCCGCGCGTCAGCCCCGATGGGACGCGCATCGTCTACGTCAGTGATCGCAGCGGCGGCGACAACGTCTGGATCATGTCGCTCGATCTGAAGGACACCGTCCAGCTCACCAAGGGCAACGACAACCTCTACATCTCGCCCGAGTGGACGCCGGATGGGCGGTACGTCGTCGCCTCGAAGAGCGGCGGTCTGGGCGGCGCGTCGAAGCTCTGGCTGTACGATGTCGAGGGCGGCAGCGGCGTGCCGCTCATCAAGGAGCCGGCCAACCTCAAGACGATCGGCGCGGCCTTCGGGCCGAACAGCCGCTACATCTACCACGCCATGCGCATCGGCGACTGGCAGTACAACGCCATTCTGCCGCAGTACCGTGTGGCCGTCTACGACCGCGACCGCGGCACCAACATCGTCATCGCCGACCGCTACGGCTCGGCGTTCCGTCCGGCGCTCTCGCCCGATGGTGCGTATCTGGTCTACGGCTCGCGGCATGACACCGAGACGGGCCTCCGCCTCCGGACGCTGGCCGACGGGGAAGAGCGCTGGCTCGCCTACCCGGTGCAGCGTGACGATCAGGAATCGCGCGCGTCGGTGGACGTCCTGCCCGGCTACACCTTCACGCCGGATTCGAAGGCCGTCATCACGACGTACGGCGGGGAGTTCTGGCGTGTCCCGGTGGATGGCGCTGCCCCGACGAAGATCCCGTTCTCGGTGAACGCGCAGCTTGCCCTCGCCCCCGATGTGCGCACCACGTACAAGATCGACGACGCCGCGACGTTCACGGCGCGGCAGATCCGTGATGCCGTGCCGTCGCCGGATGGTCGGAAGGTGCTCTTCACGGCATTGGATCGCGTCTATGTCATGGATTGGCCGGCCGGCACGCCGAAGCGGCTGACCACCGACGACATCGGCGAGTACTTCCCGATCTGGTCGCCCGACGGAAAGTCGGTGGCGTTCGCTACGTGGCGGGACGACATCGGCGGGCAGATCGTGCGCGTGTCGGCGACGGGCGGAAAGCCGCAGGCACTGACGACGATGTCGGCCTCGTATGCCGACCTCGCCTGGTCGCCCGACGGCAAGCGCATCGTGGCCACCAAGATGACCGCGCGCGAACTGAAGGAGGCGCTCGGCTTCTTCGGCGGCAGCTCGAGCAGCGAGATCATCGCGGTGCCGGCCACTGGCGGCGCCGCGACGATCGTCGCGCCGGCCGATGGCCGCGGCGCGCTGCATTTCACGAGCGATCCCGAACGCATCTACGCCTACTCGGTGCCGAAGGGCCTCGTCTCGTTCCGCTTCGACGGCACCGACGAAAAGGCGATCGTGAAGGTGGTCGGCGCACCGTCGCCGGGTCTCGCCTGGAACGATGACGATCAGCGCGGCTGGCTCGATATGCCCAGCCCCTCGTCGCTCCTCGGCGCGGAAGCGAACCCGATGCCGGAGCCGGCGAGCGTGGTGCGCCTCTCGCCGCAGGGCGATGCCGTGCTCGCGCAGGTCGGGAGCGATCTCTACACCTTCCGCGTCCCGATGACCGGCGGTGCAGTGCCCACGATCTCGGTTGCCGATCCGTCGGCCGCCTCGGTACCGGTGCGCAAGCTCACCGACATCGGCGGCGAATTTCCGGCGTGGAGCCAGAGCGGTCGCACCATTCATTGGTCCGTCGGCAACGCGTTCGTCTCGTACGATCTCGATCGCGCCAAGGTCGTGGACGACTCGCTGAAGCGCGAGGCCCGCCTGAAGGCCGCGGCCGCAGGTACCGATACCGCCAAGGCCGTCGTCGACAGTGCAAAGACCGACTCGACAAAGTCGGCCGGGAAGCCCGGTTACAAGCCAAGCGAACAGCGCGTGATCGTCATGGCCACGCGTGATCTTCCCACCGGCAGCGTGGTGCTGCGCGGCGCGAAGGTCATCACCATGAAGGGCACGGAAGTGCTCGAGAACGCCGACGTCGTGGTCACGGCCAATCGCATCGTCGGCGTCGGCGCACGCGGTGCCGTGCTGGTGCCGAGCGGTGCCACGGTGATCGACGTGGCCGGCAAGACGATCATCCCGGGCTTTGTCGACACCCACTACCACCCGCAGTGGCTGGTGCCGGGCATGCACTGGTCGCAGACCTGGCAGTACCTCGCGCATCTGGCGTACGGGGTCACCACCACGCGTGATCCGCAGACGTCCACGACGGATGTACTGAGCTACGCGGACCGTGTGGAGCAGGGCGGCATGCTCGGACCGCGCATCTACAGCACCGGCCCCGGTGTCTTCGCCTCGGAGCGGGTGCGCGACCTCGATCACGCCCGCAGCATCCTCAAGCGGTACGCGCTCTACTACGACACCAAGACGCTCAAGATGTACATGACGGGCAACCGTCAGCAGCGGCAGTGGATCATCATCGCCGCCAAGGAACTCGGCATCATGCCGACGACCGAAGGCGGACTCGACTGGAAGCTCGATCTCTCGCACGCCATCGACGGGTATCCGGGCATCGAGCATGCGATTCCGATCGCGCCGCTGTACGAGGACTTCGTCGGCCTGCTGAAGGAGACGCAGACCACCAACTCGCCGACGCTGCTGGTGTCGTACGGCGGGCCGTTCGGCGAAAACTGGTGGTACGCCAACACCGAAGTGCACGACGATCCGAAGCTCGCGTACTTCACGCCCGAGGAAGAACTCGACGCGAAGACGCGCCGCCGTGGCAACAATCCCGGTCCGGGTGGCTGGTTCCGCACCGATGAGTACGTCTTCCCGAGGCACGCCGAGTTCGTGAAGCGCGTGATCGAGGCAGGCGGCCGGATGGGCGTCGGCAGCCATGGTCAGTTGCAAGGCCTCGGCTTCCACTGGGAGCTCTGGTCGATGGCGATGGGCGGCCTCACGCCGATCGATGCCCTCCGGGCCGCCACGATTCTCGGCGCCGAGGCGATCGGCTTCGGCAGCGACATCGGCACGGTGGAAACCGGCAAGTTCGCCGATCTGCTCGTGCTCGATGCCGATCCGCTGGCGGACCTCAAGAACACCGCCAAGATCCGCTCCGTCATGAAGAACGGCCGTCTCTACGACGGCGCCACCCTCGACGAGCAGTGGCCGCGGCAGCGGAAGGCTCCGGCGCAGCCCTGGCAGAACAGCCAGCCGAAGCCGGCCGCCGGGATTCGCTGACCGGCCTCGCACCAGCACTACGCCCCCGTCGGCTTCGGCCGGCGGGGGCGTAGTCCGTTCAGCACTCGATGCCATGGCTGACGTTTCATGCTGAGATGTCGTGCAACTTGTGTCGGGTTGTCTTGGTACGGGTTTCGCCCTAGCTTGGCACCAACATGCTGACAGCGTTTCCCCTGCGTACCTCCTGCCGTGCTTCCGCCGGCCGTCTCGCCCGTGTTCTCCGGGTGGCGGCGGTACTGTGCGTGGTCGGGACAGCGCCGGTGTGGGCGCAGGATGAGGATGCGGTGGCCGCCGAGCCGGAGAAGCCGTTTGCCGCGATGAGCCGGATGCTCCTTGGCAGGGGTGATTCGGTGGCGGCGCTCGCAAAAGAGCAGGTGGGGCTCAAGTATCGGTGGGGTGCGCAGCAGCCGGGCAAGGCCTTCGACTGCAGCGGCTTGGTGCGGTTCGTCCTGTCGTCCTTCAATCTGGCGTTGCCGCGCACCGCGCGTGATCAGGCCAAGCTCGGCACCGAGGTCCCCAAAGATCCCGATGCGCTGAAGCCCGGCGATCTGCTCTACTTCGGCAAGGGCAAGAAGGTGACCCACATCGGCATCTACGTCGGTGACGGGCGCTACGTCCATGCCGCGAATCGCCGCAAGGGCGTCATCGAGAGCAAGCTGCCGGTGCAGTCTGGCGGGTCGCGCCGGACGTTCTGGCGTGGCGTGCGTCGCCTCTTGAACTTCCCGGACTCGACCGCGGGACCGTCGTTGCAAGCGGCGGACACGATGCAGGTGCCGGTCTCGACGCTGGTCGAGGTGACGGGCGGCGGACGGTAGGTCACCACTCACGGGTGGCAGGATGCGCGTTCGGCTTTCGGGCCGGGCGCGTTTTTATTGGCCCACGAAATAGGGCATCCGAAGCTTTTCTGACGTCGAAGGCCGCCGCACTGCCGGCGCGGGGAGAACAAGCTTTGCGCGTAGTGCTTGGCCTGATGCTGCTGACATGGGTGCCGCTCGCGGCACAGATCCCGACCGCCGCCCGGCCCGACTCGGTACGGCTCACCCGGATGGGCGACCTGACGGTGCAGGCGTCGCCGATCGGACGGGGTCGCGCGCAGGCGGCGGCAGGACTCGAGGCCGCCGTGCTGCGCGCGGCTCCCGGCGGCACCAACCCCCTGCGGCTTCTCTCCCGCGTGGCCGGCGCCAACGTGCAGACGGGCGACCCCTTTGGCCAGTACGAGTGGGCCAACCGCGTCACCATGCGGGGCTTTCAGAGCCAGCAGATCGGACAGACGCTCGACGGCATCACGCTCGGCGACATGAGCTACGGCAACTTCAATGGCCTCGGCCTGATGCGCGCCGTCGACGGGGACAACGTCGCTGGTGTCGAGGTGCTGCAGGGCTCGGCGGCCCTCGGGACGGCATCGAGCAATTCGCTTGGCGGTGTGGTGGAGTACCGCACGGCAGACCCCGAGAACCGGGGTGGCTTCACGCTGCGCCAGATGGCGGGCTCGGCGGCAGCACGCCGATCATCGATACGGATCGAATCCGGCCTCGCGACGCTGGGACGCGGTCTGGCCGTGAAGGGCTATCTGTCGCTGTCGCGGCTCGACTCCGACAAGTGGAAGGGCACGGGCGTCCGCTTCTCCGACTTTCCGTACGGCGGGCAGCTGCTCTTCGGGCAGGGGGGTGTCTTCGGCGCTCGGCAGAACTGGCGCGATCAACTGAACGCGAAGGGCGTGCTGCTCGCGGGCGCGCAGCGTGTCACGCTCTTCTACGACTATGCGGACGGCAAGGAGCACGGTTACGCCGATCTGTCGCTCGACCGGTGGCGCGCCGTGGGCCGCGACTTCGATCAGTATCCGACGTGGGCCGAGGCGCAGGCCGGTGCCACCGGTACTGACCGGGACGCCGCGTACTTCCACGGCTCGCAGGGCGCCCGTCGCAATCACTTCGCGTACCTCCGCGGTGATCTGGTCCTCGGGCGCGTCACGGCGGAACTGACGCCGTACCTCCACGTCGATCGCGGTGCCGGCGACTGGTTCGCGCCGAGCTACGGCAGCGCGCTCTATCCCGACCCGATCATGTTCCGGCAGACGCGGTATGCGAGCGCGCGTTACGGCGTCACGTCGCGTGTGCGCGTACCCGTGGGACGCAGCACGGTGGAGACCGGTCTCTGGCTTGAAACGAACCGCGCCGATCAGCGTCGCCCGCGCTTCCGGCTGGCCGATTATGCGAGCGGCCCGACGATCGACTTCACGAACGTGCTGCGCCTCGACTACGACCGGACCGCTCGGCTCTCCTCCACGACGGCGTACGTGCGGCACGACGTGCAGGCGTTGCGCGGCGCGCTGCGACTGAACTACGGCGTGAAGTGGATGCACCTCGGAGCCGAGTTCGCGAACAACGGCAACACGCCGACGAACGGCGTGGTAGCGACGACCTTCGGTGATCTCGGCCGTCCGGATCTCGCGATTCCGACACGGACCGGTCTGCTCCCGCAGGTCGGCGCGGTCCTGCAGGTCGGACGCGACATCGAGCTGTTCGCGAATGCGGCAGAGAACATCAACGCGCTGCCGTACAATCCGTCGACCGGCATCTACGGGACCAGCCCGGCCGGATTCGCCGCCGCACTTGCCGATCTGAAGCCCGAGCGTGCGCGCACGGTCGAGACAGGCGTGCGGGTGCAGCGGCGGCGCATGGCGGCGTCGGTGGCGGTGTATCGGATCGGCTATGCAAATCGTCTGGTGCCGCTGACGGTCTGCCCGGCGACGAGTACCTGCAATGCCTCGTATGCGAATGTCGGTTCGGTAACGTCACGCGGTGTGGAGGGAACGGTGTCGCTGACCGTGCTGCCAGGACTCGCCGCCTCGGCCAACGCCGCGTGGAGTGCGGCCACGTACGACGCGGACTACATCGGCAATCAGCAGACGGGCGACGTGGTGCCGGCGCGCGGGCGGGACGTGGTGGATGCGCCGCGTCTCCTCGGGAGCGCCGGCATCCGTGCCACGCGCGGCGGTCTCTTCGCCGACCTCGCCGGCCGGTATACGGGTACGCGCGCGCTCAGCATCGTCAACGACGTGATCGTGCCGGCGGCATTCGTGGCCGACATCGGCGCGGGCTGGCGCGGCGCCGGCGTGTTGGGGCTGCGTGAGGTCGCCGTGCAGCTGAACGTGCTCAACGTGCTCGACGCCGACTATATCGCGACGATCGGTACCGTGGGATTCGCCGCGCGCGGTGGCAGCGCGACGAGCACCGTCAACCCGGGCGTCCCGCGTCAGGCCTTCGTGGGGGTGACGCTCACGCCGTGAGTCGCGCCGTCGCCGTGTCAGGGCGCGCCGCGGCTCAGGCGCCGATCAGTTCCAGCGTGCTCCGCGCAAAGGTCGGCTCGCGGCGCGCCTGCACCGTCTGCTCGAAGGCGTAACCGAACGCGAGAAGCCGCGCCTCGCTCCATGCCGGTCCCGTGAACGAGAGCCCCACCGGCAGTCCCTGCACGAAGCCCATGGGTACCGTGAGATGGGGATAGCCGGCGACCGCGGCAGGCGAGGTGGCGCTGAAGCCGCCGATCTGATCGCCGTTGATGAGGTCGATCATCCAGGCCGGCCCCTGCGTCGGCATCACGAGAGCATCCACGCGATGCAGTGCGAGCGTGGCATCGATGCCCTCGCGCCGCGCCTTGAGGCGGCAGTGCGCGAGCGCCGTCCGGTAGGCGGGGCTGGTGAGCGGCCCCTTCTTCATCGCCGCCGCCACATTCTCCTGCCCGAAGTACGGCATCGACCTGGCGCGATCGCGCTCGTTGAATGCGTGCAGGTCGGCCAGTGTGCGGAGGCCGACGTCGGGACCGCGCGTGCTGAGATAGGCCTCGAGGCTCGCCTTGAATTCATACAGCAGCACCTCGAACTCGGCCTCGCCGAACGCCTGAGCGGTCACCAGATCGGCATCGTCCACGAGGATGGCGCCGGCGCTCCGGAGCGCGGCCAGCGCTTCCTCGGCCACGACGTCGAGCTTGGCGTTGTAGCCGAAGAAGTATTTGCGGCAGATGCCGAGGCGCACGCCGCGAAGCGCATCGGGCTTCAGCGCCGCGACATAGTCCACCGCAGGGGCGCCGCGACGAAGCGTCGCGGCGTCGCGCGGATCGTTCCCCGCGAGCACGCCGAGGAGGAGGGCGGCATCGGCGACGGTCCGCGTCATCGGCCCCGCGGTATCCTGCGTCGGCGAGATGGGAATGATGCCGGCCCGGCTCACGAGGCCTACCGTGGGCTTGAGCCCGACGAGGCCGTTGGCGGCGGCTGGCGAGGTAATCGACCCGTCGGTCTCGGTGCCGATCGCCGCCGCGCAGTAACCCGCGGCCACTGCCGCGCCCGAGCCGGAACTCGAGCCGCTGGGGCTCCGATCCAGCGCGTACGGATTTCGGCACTGCCCCCCGCGCCCGCTCCATCCCGATGCCGAGTGCGACGACCGGAAGTTGGCCCACTCGGACAGGTTGGTCTTGCCGATCAGAATGGCGCCAGCGGCCCGCAGCCGAGCGGCCACCGTGGCGTCCATTGTTGCGCGGCTTCCGGCGAGCGCCAGCGAACCGGCCGTCGTGGTCATCTGGTCGCCGGTGTCGATATTGTCCTTCAGCAGAATCGGCACACCATGCAGGGGGCCGCGCATGGTGCCCGCCCGGCGGTCGGTGTCGAGGGCGGCCGCGATCGCTGATGCTTCCGGATTCAGGTCCAGCAGCGCGTGCAGGCGCGGTCCCTGACGGTCCAGCCGGAGCATGGTCGCCAGCGCGTCCTGCACAAGCGTGGCCGACGTGGTGCGTCCGGCGGCCAGGTCGGCGAGCTGGGCCTGCAGCGTGATTCGCCCGACGGCAACTCGCCGCGTGGGGGACGTCTGTGCTATCGTCAGCACGGCCTCCTGACGCAGCGGTTGGGTGCTCGGCAGGGCGGCCGCAGCGGCCGCGGCCGTCATGCCAAGAAAGTCGCGGCGGGACGTTGGCTGGCCAGCGTCGTCGGAAGCGGACATTCGGGGTGGTCCTGAGCTCGGGAAGCGCAGAAGATACCGGGTTAAGACCATTCTGAAGATGCCGATACTCGGGACACGGGTTTCTGCCAAGGACGGCGGAATCGAGGCAATTCACCATGATGTCGGGCACAGGGAGTTCGTGACCACAACCACCGCAGGTTCGGCCGTGCCGCTGGCGCGACCGCTCCTCACCTTCTGGGTGGGACGGGCGGCGCGGCAGTCGTTTCCGTCGATCGGGGTCGAAGGCGTCGAAGTCGCGACGCAGGCTGAGGCGTGGGCGGCCATCAGCGGCAGCGCGGCGCGCTCCGAGGCCGAACTCGTCGCGACGTTCGCGCCCGCGGCCCGAGTGGCGCCTGCCGACCTGTCCCAGCCCGATCCGCGCGTGGCGACGCTCGTCCCCGAATCGCTCGCCCGTCGCCATGGCGTGGTCCCGATGCGCGCCGACGGCCGGACCATCTGGCTTGCGACGGCCGATCCGCTCGACTTCGACGCCGAGCAGGCGATCGGCTTCGTCACGTCACGCACCGTCATGCTCGAACTCGCAGGTCCGGCGGCGCTCGCCGACTTCCACGACGCCATTTATGACCCGGGTCGCGTGGTATCGCGAATGATCGATCATCTCGCGGCCTCGCCCCACGATGGCGTCGTCGAGGACGCGCCGCCGCCGCAGGAGCCGGATCGCGATCCGGCGCTTGAAGCGCCGATCGCGAAGCTGATCGACGCCTTGCTCGGCGATGCCGTGCGCGATGGCGCGAGCGACATTCATGTCGAGCCGGTCGCCGGCGGCGTCGCCGTGCGCTACCGCATCGACGGCGTCCTCAAGGAAGTGATGAAGCTCCCGGATTCCACCGGTCCGGCCCTCGTGCGGCGCATCAAGGTCGTGGCGCGGCTCGACGTGACCAACAGCATGCGGCCGCAGGACGGCCGCATGGCGGTGCGCGTCGACAACCAGTCCGTGGATCTCCGCGTCTCCACGCTGCCGGTGGCGCGGCGCGGCGAGAAGATCGTCATCCGCATTCTCGACAAGCGGCATCTCAAGGCCGATCTCAATTCGCTCGGGCTGGCGAAGCATGAGGAACAGCTCCTCGCGCGGATCCTCGGCCATCGCGAAGGGCTGGTGCTCGTCACCGGCCCGACCGGCAGCGGCAAGACGACGACGCTGTACGCCGCGCTCAATCAGTTGCGCACCGGCAAGATCAACATCACGACGGTCGAGGATCCGGTCGAGTACGACATCCCCGACATCGCGCAGATTCAGGTGAACGAAGCGCAGGGGCTGACCTTCGCATCCGCCCTGCGATCGGTGCTGCGCCAGGATCCCGATGTCGTGCTGGTCGGCGAGATCCGCGATCGGGAGACGGCGGAGATCGCCGTGCAGGCTTCGATGACCGGCCATCTGGTGCTCAGCACGCTGCATACCAACGACGCGCCCTCGGCGGCGGTCCGCATGCGCGACATGGGCGTCGACAGCTTCAAGCTCGGCAGCACGCTCATCGGCATCATTGCGCAGCGGCTGGTGCGGAAGCTCTGCGAGGAGTGCGCGGCACCGGCGGATGCGTCCACGCTGCCGGACGACTGCAAACCGCCAGCGGGACGCGTGGCTGCACCGCGCGTGGCCGTGGGCTGCAAGGCCTGCCGCGAGACCGGCTACCGCGGCCGCATGCCGATCATGGAAGTGCTGCTCGTCGATCAGACGGTGGGCCGGCTGATCGAAGCGGGCGAATCGCCGAAAGCGATCGCCTCGGTGGCGCGGCGTGGCGGGATGCGGACGCTCTGGGAAAGTGGCCTCGACCGGGTGTGGGATGGCCGAACCTCCCTCGACGAGGTGCAGCGCGCGCTCGGCGAGCGCCACGACGAGCCGATCGAGGGTGTAATTGCCGCCCCGGAGCCAGTGCCGGTGCCGGTGCCCACCATTCAGCCTGCCACGCCGCCCGCACCACCGGCTGCCGACGCGACGGGTGGGCTGCGTGTGCTCGTCGTGGACGACGACCCGCAGATGCGGCGCTTCGTGCGCATGGTGCTGGAACGCGAGAAGTACGAGGTGATCGAAGCGGCCGATGGGCTCGAAGCGCTGGAAGTACTTGATGCTATGCGTCCCGATCTGGTGCTTTTGGATCTCGACATGCCGCGGCTCGACGGGATGGCGACGCTCGAAGAGATTCGCGATCGGCCCGAGACGGCGACGCTGCCGGTGATCCTGCTCACGGCCCGGACGGAAGACGAGGGCGATGCCCTGGACAAGGGCGCCAGCGACTTTCTGGCGAAGCCGTTGCAGCCCAAGACGTTGGCGGCTCGCGTCCGTGCGGTGCTGCGGCGGTCGCAGCTCTAGCCTACGTGCCCCTACCGGCCGGATCTCGAGGGGCGTCCATGCGGACGCCCCTCGTGCGTCATGCGGGGAGCACCATAGCTTTCGGTACCGACGTCCTCACCCCCAGAGGGCGACGAGACGGCTCCTGGAGGTCCTGATGTTAGCAGCCTTGTTGCTCGCGACCGCACTCGCCGCCGGCGGTGATGACACACTTCGACTGGTTCTGGGCGGCAATGCCCGGTATGTCGCAGGAGAATCGTCTCGCGTCGAAGTTCGGGTGCCGCAGGATGGTCATCTGCTGGTCCTTCAGGCCGAGCCGAATGGCGCGGTCCGAGTCCTGTTCCCGATCGAGCCCGGCGATGACGCGTTCGTCGAAGGCGATGCGACGTACCAATTGCGGGACAGGGCCGGACGCGATGGCGTGCTGCGCAGCAGCATGGCGGGCGGTGGTGTCGTCCTGGCTGCGCTCGCGCGAGGGCCGCTGGATCTGACGGCCTTGGTGCGGAACGGACGCTGGGACGCCTCGGCGCTCCGGGTGGACGACCGCGGTGATCTGGAGTACGCACTGCTCGATCTGGCCGAGCGTGCGGCGGGCGAACAGGTGGAGTATGACGCGTCATCCTTCAGCGTCTTCGATCCGTCGGACGATTCGCGCATCGCCAGCAATCGCGACATCGACCGGTACGGCTACGGGTATGGCTCCGGCTTCGGGTGGGGCGGACCCCTTCTCAACGATCCGTACTTCGGCTGGGGCTTCAACAATTGGAACTCCCCGTACGGCTTCGGTTTCCCGTATGGGCAGTTCGGCAATGGCGGGTTCAATAACGGCTTCGGCGGCTTCGGCGGCTTCGGTGGCTTCGGTGGCTTCAATGGCTTCAATGGCTTCAATGGCTTCAATGGCTTCAATGGCTTCGGGCGCGGACCGATCTTCGTGGGTCCGGCACCGTCAGGCCCGCGGGAGACGGGATACGAGCGGAAGGGCCGTAGCCGCACGTGGAGTGGCCGCGGCCCCGCGGTGCAGGAGCGTCGCAACGGCGACGCTCGCGGCGGATCGGCGGCGCCGGCGCGTCCGCAGGCCGGCCGCAATGATCGTGGCTCCGTTGGTAGATCGGGCGCCGGGGTCCGCAGCGGCGGGCGCAGTTGGGGCGGTCGCCGGCCATCACGCTGAGCGGTGCATAGCGACAGACGGGGGCCCGATCTTCGGATCAGGCCCCCGTTTCTGCGCCCGCAAGTTCCGCCCGAGTTAGCGGGCCCTCAAGTCCGACAGGGCCACCGACCGACACTCCAGACAACTTCCGGAGTACCGATGCCTGATGCGATGGACGCCGATACCGACGCGCCGGTACGGTTGCACGCGATCCTTGCGCCTGTGGCCGTCACGCCACCGCCCGAACCGACGCCACGCCTCTTGGTGGTGGATGTGGCTGGCGACACGCGGGCCGTGGTCGCCGAGGCGCTGGCGCCACTGCAGCCGGCGTGGGAGGTGCGCACCGTCCGCGGGGCCGATGCAGGTCTGACGCACCTCGAATCCGGATCGTGCGATCTCCTGCTGGCCGATACGAATGCGGCCATGGCGGATGGCACTCGTCTGATGGACACCGTGGCGGCGCGGTGGCCGGCGACGGTCCGCGTCGGCCTGGTGGACGGGAGCAGCCGCGCGGGCGCGGTGCACGAGGCGTCGATCTGTCATCAGATGGTCGAACTGCCCGTCGACGCCGAACACCTCCGTGACGTCCTGCAGCGCGCGGCTGGCCTTGGTGTGCTGGTGAAGGATCCGGCACTCCGGGCGTTGGTCGGCGCCGTCGGACATCTGCCATCGATCCCCGCGGTCTATGCGGAGCTGTGCGCGCTGCTGGAGGATCCCGACGCGCCGGTCGCCAAGCTGACCGCCTTGCTCGAGTGCGACGCGGCGCTGGTGGCCAAGCTCCAGCAGCTGGTGAACTCGGCGTTCTTCGGCCGGGGGCAGCACGTGAAGCGACTGGACCAGACCGTGCAGTTGCTCGGCATGACGGTGCTCCGGTCGGTGGTGCTCACGCATGCGGTCTACAGCCAGTGCGGGCCGGTCGTGGAGCTCGAACTGGCGGAGGAACAGGCGCACTCGCTGCGCGTGGCCGTGACGGCACGTCGGCTCGTCGGTTCGTCCGACGCAGATGCGGCTTTCATGGCCGGGTTGCTGCACGATGTCGGCAAGCTCGTGCTGGCGATGCAGGCCCCGCAGATGCTCGCCGACGATCGGCGCGAGGCGGTGGCGCAGCGCACGTCGCTGCACGCGGTCGAACAGCGGCGGCGCGGCGCCACCCATGCCGAGATCGGCGGCTATCTGATGGGGCTCTGGAACCTTGCGCCTGTCGTCGTCGAAGCGGTGGCGTTCCATCATGCTCCCGCGCGTGCACCGGCGGGGCAGCGGCCGGTGCTCGCGGCGGTCCATGTCGCCAATGTGCTGGACTCGGTACAGCGCGGCGATGCCTGCGCCATTGCAGAGCTCGACGCCGAATATCTGGCCGCGCAGGGGCTTCCGCCGTCACTCGATGACTGGCGCATGCTGCTGGAGCTGACCGCCGGAAGTTGAGCGCGCCACCAATCGGTGCGCGTCCCGGGGTGATATCTTCTCCCTCCTGCCGGCGCGCGTTGCGCGTGCGGCACAAATCGGTTCTCCCAATCAGGATTGCAAGAGATGCTGAGACGTGTGTCGCTGGCGACACTCGGGCTCGTGCTGGCGGTGCCCCTCGGGCTCGCGGCGCAGGCTCCCGTGCGCGTGTTCACCGGAGCGCGACTGCTCCCCATAGCCGGTCCGGCGATCGAGGACGGTGTGCTCGTCGTGCAGGACGGGAAGATTCTTGCCGTCGGGCCGCGCGGAAGCGTCCGCGTGCCGGCCGGCGCCGAGACGATCGATGCGCGCGGCAAGACGATCATGCCGGGCCTCGTCGACTCGCACAGCCATATCGGCGATGCGGACGGTGCCGACCGCTCGTCCCCGATTCAGGGCGACGTGCGGATCATGGATGCGCTCGATGCCCGCGCCGCGACGATTCAGCGCGCGCAGGCCGGCGGCATCACCAGCGTGAACGTGATGCCCGGCTCCGGCCACCTCATGAGCGGTCAGACCGTCTATCTGAAGCTTCGGGATGTCGGCACCATCGACGAACTGCTGATCTGTGCGGCGCCGCGGACCGACATCTGTGGTGGGCTCAAGATGGCCAACGGCACGAATCCGCGCGGTGCGGCGCCGTTTCCGGGAACGCGTGCCAAGGCTGCGGCGCTCGTGCGCGACAAGTTCGTGAAGGCGGTCGAGTACCGCGCCAAGCTGCGGGCTGCCGGTGACGATGCGAGCAAGCGCCCGCCGCGCGACCTCGAACTCGAGGCGCTCGTCGAGGTACTCGATGGCAAGCGCATCGTGCACAACCACACGCATCGGCATGACGACGTACTCACCAGCGTGCGATTGGCGCAGGAGTTCGGCTACAAGCTGGTGCTGCAGCATGTCAGCGAGGGCTACAAGGTGGCGCGGGAGATCGCGGCCGCCGGCGTGCCGGCGTCGATCATCCTCATCGATTCGCCGGGCGGCAAGCTCGAGGCGATCGATGGGGCTTTCGAGAATGCGGCCGAACTGGTGAAGGCGGGCGTGCTCGTCGGCTTCCACACCGACGACGGCATCACCGACTCGCGCTTCTTCCTGCGCTCGGCCGGACTGGCTGTCCGCGCCGGGCTTTCGCCCAAAGTGGCGCTCGAAGCGCTCACCATCAACAACGCGAAGATGCTGGGCCTCGAGCAGCGCGTCGGGACGCTCGAAGTCGGCAAGGATGCCGACTTCATTCTGCTCTCCGGTGATCCGCTGAGCGTGTACACGAAAGTCCTCGAGACGTGGGTCGAGGGCCTGAAGGTCTTCGATCGGGCGGACGCCAAGGATCGGGCGCTCGCGGTCGGCGGGTTCGGTGTCATGAAGGGCACGCTCGAAGGTCACTGGCACGACGGCATGGAGGACCACTGATGCGCACGCTCATGCTGACGCTGCTGGGGCTCGCGGCTGCCGCGACGCTCGAGGCGCAGGTCGCCGTCCGCGGTGAAACGGTGCACACGATGGCCGGTGAGGCGATCCGCGACGGCCTGGTGCTCATCGGCCGTGATGGTCGCATCGAGCAGGTCGGCCCGGCCAAGTCGATCCGGGTGCCGGCGGGCTACCGCACGATGACCGCCAAGGTGGTCACGCCGGGGCTCGTCGATGCGCACACGGTCGTCGGACTCGCCGGGGCGCTCAATCAGCCCCACGACCAGGATCAGTTGGAGACGTCCGACCCGCTGCAGCCGGAGCTGCGCGCCGTGGATGCGTACAATGCGCGCGAGGTGCTCGTCGAGTGGCTCCGCTCGTTCGGCGTCACCACGCTGCACACCGGCCATGGGCCGGGCGCCCTGATGAGCGGCCAGACGATGGTGGTGAAGACGGTCGGCAATTCAGTGGCAGAGGCGGTCGTCGATTCGTCGACGATGATCGCGATGACGCTCGGGCCGGATGTGAGCCGCACCTTCGCCCCGAAGAGCCCCGGCACGCGTGCCAAGGGTGTGGCGATGGTGCGCGCCCGTTTCGTGAAGGCCGTGGAGTATGGGGCCAAGCTCGCCGCCGCCGGCGATGATGCCGCCAAGCGGCCCGCACGTGATCTCGGCCTCGAGGCGCTCCTCCCGGTGCTCGATGGTCGCCGCGCGGCGCTCATCACCGCCAACAGTGTGTCGGAGATCCTCGCGGCGCTGCGGCTGCAGGCGGAGTTCGGCTTCCGCCTGGTGCTCGACGGGGCGTCGGAAGCGTATCTCGTGCTGCCCCAGATCAAGGCGGCCGGTGTGCCGGTCATTCTGCATCCCTCGATGGCGCGGCAGACCGGTGGAACGGAGAATGCCACGCTCGAAGACGCGATGCTGCTGCGGAACGCCGGAATTCCGGTGGCGCTGCAGTCGGGATTCGAGGGGTACGTGCCGAAGACCCGCGTCGTCCTCTTCGAGGCGGCCATCCTCGCCGCCAACGGCCTGACGCCAGCGGAGGCGCTCGCCACCATCACCATCGATGCCGCGCGCATCATCGGGCAGGGGAGCCGGATCGGCTCGCTCGAGGTCGGCAAGGACGGCGATGTGGTGCTCTTCGACGGCGATCCCTTCGAGTACACGTCGCATGTGTGCGGCGTGCTCATCAACGGACGGGTGGTGCGGGAAAGCTGCCGCTAGCGCCGGGGCGGCGGCACGGCATCATGCATCGGGGCGCAACGCCGGTGGCGCCCCGATGCGGTGGGACGCATTTACATGCGGGGTCGTCCGGTCTCTGACCTGGCGACCCTTTCGCCTCCCGGACGCGCGTGTACCCTTCACGGCTGGATCATCACCGGCGTTCCGCCACGAGGCCTCCGCATGACGACCGTTTCGATGCCGCAGCCCGGCACCGCCAAGGACACGTTCCCGATCAACGGCACCGACTTCGTCGAGTTCTGGGTCGGCAACGCCAAGCAGTCCGCGCACTACTACTGCTCCACCTTCGGCTATGCGCTGACGGCCTACCGCGGCCCGGAAACCGGCGTCCGCGACCGGGCCAGCTACGTGCTGGAGCAGGGGAGCGTGCGGTTGGTGCTCACCACCGCCATGACCCCCGAGCACGAGGTCGCCGTGCATGTGCACCGGCACGGCGACGGCGTCCGCGATCTGGCCCTCTGGGTCGATGATGCGCGCGAGGCCTGGCGTCTGGCGATGGAGCGCGGGGCGATCTCGGTGCAGGAACCGACGGTGCTCTCCGACGAGCACGGCCAGGTGGTGATCGCGGCGATCCAGACGTACGGCGAGACGATCCATTCGCTTGTGGAGCGGAAGGACTATCGTGGGCCGTTCATGCCGGGCTTCGTGGCCAAGCGGTCGGAGTTCCAGCCCGCGCCGGTGGGGCTCAAGTACATCGACCACTGCGTCGGCAACGTCGAACTCGGCCAGATGAACCGCTGGGTGGAATACTACGAGAAGATTCTCGGATTCTTCAATCTGATCAGCTTCGACGACAAGGCGATCAGCACCGAGTATTCGGCGTTGATGTCCAAGGTCGTCTCCAACGGCAACGGCCGCATCAAGTTCCCGCTCAACGAACCGGCACAGGGCCGCAAGAAGAGCCAGATCGAGGAATACCTCGAGTTCTACCGCGGGCCGGGCTGTCAGCACATCGCCATTGCCACCGACGACATCGTCGCCACCGTGACCGAACTGCGGGCCCGCGGCATCGAGTTCCTGCGCGTGCCGATGACGTACTACGACACCGTGCTCGACCGCGTCGGCACCATCGACGAAGACATTGCCCCGCTGCGCGACCTCGGCATCCTCGTGGATCGCGACGACGAAGGCTATCTGCTCCAGATCTTCACCAAGCCGGTCGAGGATCGCCCGACGCTCTTCTACGAAATCATCCAGCGCAAGGGCGCCATCAGCTTCGGCGCCGGCAACTTCAAGGCGCTCTTCGAGGCGATCGAGCGGGAGCAGGGCCTGCGAGGCAACCTGTAATGCCGTTCTACCACGCGCTGGGCGAGTTCCCCAAGAAGCGGCACACGGTGTTCCGTCGGCCGGATGGCGGCCTCTATGCCGAAGAGCTGATCGGACACGAAGGCTTTACCGGCACCTCGTCGCTGCTCTACCACACACATCCGCCGACGACGGTGAAGTCGGTGCGCAAGCTCCGCGACATCGTGTGGGAAGCCGACGAGACGACCTCGCTCCGGCACCGGCACTGGCTGACGCGGCTCTCGCCCAAGGGCGGGAGTGCCACCCTCGACCGCGTGCCGCTGCTGTTCAATAGCGATATCGCCATGCTCTACGTCGAGCCGACCGTGGCCGATGTGCATGCGTACCGGAACAGCCAGGCCGACGAGGTGGTGTACGTCTCCGAGGGTGAGGGCGTGCTGCAGAGCGCCTTCGGTGTCCTTCCGTATCGGCAGGGCGACTACGTCGTCATCCACCGGAACATCACGCACCGCTGGGTGCCGGACTTCGCGCAGGGCCCGCAGAAGTTCGTCGTCTTCGAAAGCCGCGGGCACGTGCGCGTGCCGTCCCGCTACCGGAACGACTTCGGCCAGATGCTCGAGGGCGCACCGTTCTGCGAGCGCGACATCCGGCGGCCGATGGAACTGCTCACCATCGACGAGAGGGGCGATTTCCCGATCATCGTGAAGCAGTACGACGCGCTCAACGAACTGGTCCTCGATCACCACCCGTTCGATGTCGTGGGCTGGGACGGCTATTTCTATCCGTGGATCTTCAACATCCACGACTTCGAGCCGATCGTGGGCCGCATTCACCAGCCGCCGCCGGTGCACCAGACATTTCAGAGCGATGGCTTCGTGATCTGCTCGTTCTGCCCGCGGCCGTTCGACTTCGATCCGAACGCGGTGCCGGCGCCGTACAATCACAGCAACGTCGATTCGGACGAGGTGATCTACTACGCCTCGAGCGAATTCATGAGCCGCAAGGGCATCGAGTACGGCTCGATCACGCATCACCCGGATGGCCTGCCGCACGGCCCGCATCCGGGGCGCACGGAAGCCAGCATCGGCGCCAAGTACACCAACGAGATCGCCGTGATGATGGACTCGTTCCGGCCGCTCAAGATCGCCAAGGCGGCGCTCCGGTTCGAGGAACCGAAGTACCACCTCAGCTGGCTGGAGCAGCAGCACGCGGCGTTCAATCCGCCGACGACCTGACGCCGGTCTCGCGCCGCACCTGACGGGCCCGATCGCCACACCGCGCGATCGGGCCCGTCGCGCGAGCGCCCCGCGGACATCCGCCCTCGGCGGATTGTGGTGCGTCCGCCTACCTTTGCGCCCATGACGGACACGCCGATCTGGACGCCCTCGCCCGCCCGAAAAGCCGCCACGAACATGGCCCGGTTCGCGGCCGTCGCCGCCG
>Ga0163144_10010654_pt1 | contig 19563 bp, 23 predicted proteins | sample OliLak19BULKMAT1_FD_123175 | JGI IMG/M metagenome (GOLD analysis project Ga0163144, IMG submission 123175) | Freshwater microbial mat bacterial communities from Lake Vanda, McMurdo Dry Valleys, Antarctica - Oligotrophic Lake LV.19.BULKMAT1 | ecosystem: Environmental > Aquatic > Freshwater >... | reverse complement strand
CGCTGACCCCAATGAGCAGCGCCAGCGCCAGCCCGCGTGGGCCACCCATGAAGGAGCGGGGTGTGCGCACGGTGGCCGGGTCGCACCCTCACCGAGCCATGGGCGGCAAGCGCTGCCGACGATCAGTTGGAAGCGGCGGATGCCGGCGGCGTCACCACGATCGTGGTGTCGGCGCCGGGAGCGCCGGGGTTGCCTTGAGTGCCTTGAGTGCCTTGGGGGCCCGCAGGGCCGGGCACCGGCACGGCAACGGTCGATGGCGAGGGCGCCGGTGCGGGCGGCACGGCCACGACGGTCGGGCGGTCGCAGGCCGCGAGCGTCACGGCAGCGACGAAGAGAGCGGAAACGAGATGCAGTTGGGACATGGTGGACTCCGTTGGGGTCTTGTTGTGGAAAGCGGCAGCGGACAGGAAAACGGCTCAGCGCCTGGCCACGTCGAGGTTGCCGTGCTCGCCCAGGCCGACCGGCTTCGCGGCAGCCACCGAGGCAGCGATGGCGAACAGGCGCACCATCTTGCTGTTCGGTGAGTCCCAGTACTCGACGCTGTGCGGGACGATCTTGAGCAGGCGCAGCTGCGGCGATTCGGGGCCGTCGGGAAACCACGGACGGGCCATCGGTGTCCACAGCGCCTTCGCGCGCTCGCGGTCCTCGAGCAGTTCGCCGCGTGCGACCACAGACACGTAGTCGCCGCGCTCGACGTTGCATACACTGAGATTCAGCCGTTCCAGCTGTGCCGCCGTGGTGCTTTGGCGATCCGTGAAAAACCAGATGCAGCCTTGGGCGTCCAGCTCAATCGGCGACATCGGCTTGCTGGTCAGCTGGCCCTGGTCATCGAGCGTGGTTAGCATCGCGACGCGCGCGGGCTCCAGGAGTTCGGCAAGGCGTTGACGCTCAGGGCTGTCTTGCTTCTCGATTTTCATTCGACGGCTTCCTGCATGCGCCGCGCCGCGGCAAGGCCTTTGATATTGCGCGAGCGCTGGCCATCGGGTAATCGGTCGACGCCGGGTGGTGGGGTCGGTGGTGTCCTACCCTGAACCGGACAGCCTCAGGCTGCACAGACCTGCGGACTGCAATGCTCGCGGCCGACGGTTGCGCGTGCGTAGAGGTAGTTGTTGCGCGCGGCCTCGCTCAGCGCGTCGAGATCGACCTGCCCCTTGTCGTCGCAGGGGAAGGCCAGCGCACAGCCAGGTTTGAAGAGGCAAGAGAAGCGCACCTCGAAGCGCGGGCGATCCGCACAAGCCGAGGGCGATTCCGTCGGGCAGGGCGGGAAATGCGCATTCATGGCAATAACTCCTGTCGTTGGAGGGTCTGAGGAATCAGACACTCGCTCTCCGTGTGGGCAACCCGCGAACCTGCCACCGCCAGGCTCGTGCGGTCCTACAACGCGATGCGTCTTGATAGGGCTGGTCACATGCCACACGGCAGCGCAACATTCCCGAATGCCGCTGTATCGCGGCGCATTCACTGATGGAGTTGCTTATGTTCAGAAAGCTCGTGCCTCTGGTCGCCGCCGGTTATGCGCTTTATCAATGGGACCAGAAGCGCCGCGAACGCGCACGACGCCAGCCTCTCGACAAGAGCGCGGCCAAGACTCAGCCGGTGACTACGTGGGAAGGTGAAGGCGGCGCCCTGCGCACGCCTGCAACGCCGGCAACGCCCTCGGCGTGATCGGATGCAACGGCCGGCACGTGCACCGGCGGCTCGCTGCCAAGCATTGTGTGTTGGCGCTGGCCCTGGTGTCGGGGGCTTTGCCCCCGGCGCTGGCGCAGAATGCGGGCGCCTTGCGCGCGCGCCATGCGGCACTCGCGTCGCAGCTGGCCGACAACCCGTACGGACGCCCCCTGGCGCTGGCCTCGAACGAGGAAGGCGAGCGCATCGAAGGTGACGTCCATGCCCGGCTCGATGGGCCTTTCGCCCGCATCGCAAGCTCGCTCCAAGGCACCGGCCAGTGGTGCGAAATTCTGTTCCTGCACTTGAACGTCAAGTCGTGCAGTGGCACGCAGGGCGAGGCGGGTGAAAAGATCGCGCTGGTGGTGGGCAGCAAACACGATCAACCGCTGGCACGTGCTTACAGGCTGGACTTCGATTACAGCGTGGTGGCTCGAGAGCCGGACTACCTTCGTCTTCGACTGGCCGCCAACGAAGGCCCGCTCGGCACGCACGACTACCGTATCGAAGTCGAGCTCGTCGCACTGGACCATCAGCGCAGTTTCCTGCACCTGTCCTACTCGTACAGTGCGGGCTTTGCTGCGCGAATGGCGATGCAGGCTTACCTGTCCACGCTCGGACGCGACAAAGTCGGCTTCAGCGAAATCGGCCGCACGCAAGACGGTCAGCGGCAGCTGGTCGGGGGCTCGCGCGGCGTGGTCGAACGCAACACCATGCGCTACTACCTGGCCATCGAGGCGTACCTGGCGTCGCTGGCACAACCGCCGGCACGACAGTTCGAGCAACGCCTGGCCGACTGGCAGACCGGTGTCGAGCGCTACCCGCGCCAGCTGCGCGAACTCGAACGCGACGAGTACCTGGCGTTGAAGCGCGGGCAGCGACGCGCCCAGAGCGAGCCTTCGGGCGGCTAGCTACTGGCCGAGCAGTTCACCGACCGGCTTGAACTCTTCCACTCGGTCGCACACCGTCTTGATCACCATCAGGATCGGCACGCCGAGGAACAGGCCCCAGGCGCCCCAGATCCATCCGAAGGCCAGAACGCCGACGAACACCGCCACGGCATTCATCCGGCTGGCCTTGCTGGTGAGCCAGGGCGTGAGCACGTAGCCTTCGATGCTGTTGACGAGGAAGGCGAAGCCACCGACCGTCAACGCCATCTCGAAGTTGCCGAACTGCACGAACCCCATCAACGCCGACACGCCGCTGAGCAGGAGGCTGCCGAAGTACGGGACGAAGTTCAGCACGAACGCGACCACGCCCCACACCGCTGCTTGATCGACATCGAGCCAACGGAAACCGAGCCAGATCGCGATGCCGACGACCACGCTGGTGATCAACTGCACCAGCAGGTAGCGCTGGATCTGCAGGTCGATCTCGTCTAGCGCCTGCAATGTGAGGCGGCGCGTGCCGAAGTCGGGACCGGCGATGCGGACCATCTTGCGCCGGAAGGTGTCCCCCGAGGCGAGCAGGAAGAATGTGATGAAGATGACCACGACGGCCTGCGCCACCGCCGCAGCCAGCCCCAGGGTGCCGGTCCACAGGTAATCGGACACCGCGAACTTGGGCTTCTCGATCTGCACCTTCGTGACCCCGCGCGGTGCCGGTGCGGGGGGTTTTGTCTCGGTGGCACGTTCGAGCTCGGCGGCCGCCTGCTGCACCTTCTCGATCGTGCCCCCGCTGGCCTGGTCGCGCGTGCGTTCGATGCCGCGGCGCAGTTTCTGTGCCGCTTCCGGCAACGATTGCACCAGCGACATGGCGTCGTCGCTCAACTTCCAGGCCATCGCGCCGGAACCGCCGAGGATCGCCACCAGCAGCACCGCAGCAGCCAACGGGCGCGGCAGCCGCCAACTTTCCAGCCGGTTGACGACCGGCGTGAGTGCGTAGCTGAAGACGATGCCCAGCAGCAGTGGCACGATGACGGCCGCCGCCCAATGCAGTACGGCAATACAGGCGATGACCGCAAGCACGACGAGCGCCACGTTGCGCACATGCACCGGGACGCTCGGCGCATTGCTCGGCGGCTCCTCGCGGGATTCGGGAAAATCGGTGTGCGCTGTGCCGTCGCTGGCCAGCACTTCGGACGGACCCGGCCCGGACGGGTCCGCCGGGATTTCCATGGCCGTTGTTTCAGGCTGCGAGCGAAAGCCGCACGCGCAGCAACGCCCGGTACGCCTTCTTGGTCACTGCGTAGCACTCACAGCTGCCAGCCTCCAGGCGCGACCGTTCGAGCACGGCCACGTGACCGCGACGGTAGCGGATGGCGCCCGAAAGCCGCAGCTTCTGCGCCGCCGACGTCACGCCCTCGCGCCGCACGCCGAGCAGGCTGGCGGCTGCTTCATGCGTCAGTTCGAGTTCGTCACCCTGCGACAGGTCGTGTCCCGTCAGCAAACGGCGCGAGAGTTGTTGATCGATCGAATGGAAACGGTTGCACACCGCCGTCTGGGCCACCTGGGCCATCAGCGCCTGCGCATAGCGCAACAACATTTCGAGCAGCGCGCCACCGCGCTCCATTTCGTCCTCCATCCACTGCAGTGGCACGCGCAGCGCCTTGCCGCCAGTCTGCACGACAGCACGGCTCGGGGATGCATTGCCGCCCATCAGCGAACCCAGACCGACCATGCCGTCCTTGCCGATCACTGCCACCTCGGTCGATGCGCCATCACGCGTCATGTAGAGCAGCGAGACGATGGCCGTGAGCGGAAAGATCGCGAACGATGACACGCTTCCCGGTTCGCTCAGAACCTGCCCGACCCGAAGATCGACCGGTTGCATGGCCGCTTGCAAGCGTCGCCATTCGGCGTCGGGCAGTGTGGCCAACAGGATATTGCTGCGCGCGTCGGGTGCCAGGGACGGCGCTTGCCGGGTCGCAGGAGCGTATTGGGGTGCGGCGATCACAGCGACAGTGCTCGGAAGTAGGCAGTGCATGCATCCTCTTCCGTAAGGCGTCGGGCTGCCATCGGAGCGAGCCGGCATGCGTTGTGAGGCGAGTCCTACGAGCGCTTACGATTGATCGCGCGGACGAGCCACACGTTCTCGCCCCTCTCGCAATTGCGTCGCCACGAATCGCCAAACCCGGCGCGAGGCGTCCGGTCCTTGCGCATCGCCGTAGGGCTGCCGTGCGGCGCCGCCGCTCCAGGCATGCCCGAGGCCAACGACCTCGACCAGCGTGACCCGAGTCCGCCGCCCGACATTGAAGTCGGTGATGCACAGCGCGTGCCGCTGACCGCGCTGTTCGTGCCGGGGCGGCTGCGCGGTTGCACCGCAGGCCTGGGCCCAGCGCAGCGCTGTCTCGCGGCCGTTGGATGGCGCCACGACGACATCGCGACTGCCATGCAGCACCAGCAGCGGCGGCCATGGCGATGCCCCATCGGCCGTTGCATCCGGCGCCGGCACCGACACCGAGCGGGCGCGCCCGCGCATGGCACGCAGCGCGCCCGCAGGCGAGTGCGCCGCGCCCGGCGGCACGCCCGAATGCAACGCGACGGCGCAAAAGCGCGCGGGATGCGCCACGGCCAGCAGGGCGGCGAGGCTGGCGCCTGCCGACAGCCCGGCGATCGCAACGGCCGTCGGATCCACCGGGTGCAGGCGGCAGACGCGGTCGATGACGTTCAGCACCGACGTCGCCTCGGCCTGGGCGCGGCCCGAGTCGAGGTCGAACCAGTGCCAGCAGCCATGCAGGTTCGAAATGCGGTCCTGTTCCGGGTAGAGGACCGCGAAACGCTCGCGCTCGGCCACGCGGTTCATGCGGGTGCTGGCCGCAAACGATGCGGCGTCCTGATCGCAGCCGTGCAGCATCACCAGCAGCGGCAGCGGCCCGCCCTCGCGCGAGTCGGGTGGCAGGTAGAGCCGATAACGCCGCACGCCGCGCGGCCCGAGCACCATGCCGGGCAGGAATTGACCGGCGCCGCGCAGCGCGGTCTCGGCGGCCCGCCGCTTCAGGCGCTGCTGCTCGGCCTGGCGCACACTGCGGCCGGCCACGCGCGCCGCATGCTGCGTGATCCCGGCGAGGCCCCGCAGCAGCCAGCGCCCGGCGGTTTTCGGACGGCGCGTCAGAGTTGGGCGCCGATCAGCGAAGCCGCATGCTCGATCAGCCGTTCGGTGCGAGGGCGCTGCAGCCACTCTGCATGCGTGATGCGCCGGGCCTTCGCCAAATCGGCTTCGAAGATCGCCGTCTGCCGCTTCGCGAAGGCGGCATCGAGCACGTTCAGCGTCGCTTCGTCGTTCAGGCGGAATGAGCGGTTGTCGAAATTGGTCGAGCCCACCGAGACCAGCAGCCCGTCGACGATCAGCACCTTGCAGTGGTACATCGTCGGCTGGTACTCGGCGATCACCGCGCCGGCAGCGAGCAGGTCGCCCCAACGTGCGCGCGAGGCCTTGCGCACGGTCTCGGTGTCGATGTGTTCGCCGGGCACGACGATCCGCAGCCGCACGCCCCGCTTCATCGCGGCGGTCAGTGCCCGGATGGCCATCTCGTCCGGCACGAAGTAAGCGGCCGAGAGATCGATGGTGCGCGAAGCTGCGGTGATCGACAGCAGGTACATCAGTTGCATGCTCTCCGCGCCGCCGCTCGGCGAGCTGCTGAACATCTGTGCGGCCGACGGGCCTGCAGGCTGCGGCGGTTGCGGCGGGAAGTACGCCGGCCCCAGCAGTACTTTACCGGTGACCTTGATCCAGTTGTCGAGGAATACCGACTGCATCTGGGCCACTACAGGCCCTTCGACTTGGTAATGGCTGTCGCGCCAATGGTCCGGGTCCTGCGCGTCGCCGGTCCATTGCGGTGCAATGCCGACACCTCCGGTGAAGCCCATCCGGCCGTCGACCACCAGCAGCTTGCGGTGCGTGCGGTTGTTCATGCGGCCCAGGTTCGACCAGTGCGGCGGATGGAACTTCTCGATCTTGACGCCCGCTTCGCCCATCGTGCGCAGATAGTCGTCGTCGACCTTCGCGCTGCCCACCCAGTCCAGCAGCACGTGCACCTTGACGCCGGCCTTCGAGCGCTCCGACAGCGCATCGGCAAACTGCTTTCCGATGTCGCCAGACCAGTAGATGTAGGTCTCGAAGTTGATCGATGCCTTCGCGCTGCGGATCGCAGCCAGCATGGCGGGAAAGATGCGGTCGCCGTTCTGCAGGTCCACGACCTTGTTGCCTCCCGTGAAGGCCGGGCCGAGCAGCACACCCAGCTCATACGCGAAGCGCGGGTCGTCGATGGTGTAAAGCCGCTCGATACGGCGCTCGATCCTCTTCTCGCCGGTGGTGAAGTTCATGAACAGCAGCACTGCCGTGATGGTGGCCAGCACGGTGCCGAAAATCACCCACAGCCATGGCTTCTTTGCTTCTCGCCAGGGGTTGATGCGCATGCCGCAAGTCTGGCAGCGCGCCCTCGCACACGCTGCCGTCGTCGGCCACGAAGTTCTGTAGGTGGCGTCCGACAACCGCGCTGCACTTTGTCATGCCGGCGATTGCGCTGTCCGGGAATGGCCCGGCGTCCACGCGCCGTCTAACCTTCGATTCACATTGTTCGAAGGAACAGTGACTTCACCCCAAGTACCCAATCGGAGAGAGAACTATGAACTTCATCATTTGGCTCGTCGTCGGCGGCATCATCGGTTGGCTCGCCAGCATGCTCATGAAGACCGACGGACAACAGGGGATCATCCTCAACGTCGTTGTTGGTATCGTCGGCGCAATGCTCGGCGGCTGGCTGATCTCGCCTCTGGTCGGCGTCGGCACCATCAATCAAGACAGCTTCAGCATGCCAGCATTGGTCGTGTCGTTCATCGGCGCCGTGATCCTGCTGGCCATCGTCAACCTGTTCAGGCGAGGTTCGGTGCGCTAAGGCGCAAGCCATGCGCCGAACGCTTTTCCACCACCACCTTCACTCCAGCCTCGAGGAACACTTCATGAACCACAACATCGACACTCCGCTCGACACGAGCATCAAGCATGGCGACGGTGCCAACCGCGACCCGATCACCGGTGCATTGGGCTCGCACCCGGTGGGCACGGGCGTCGGCGCAGCGCTTGGTGGCGTTGCCGCGGGCGCAGTCGCGGGCTCCGTGGTTGGCCCGGTGGGCACGGTAATCGGTGCAGCGATCGGCGCCATCGCCGGCGGCTACGCCGGCAAAGGCGTCGCCGAAATGGTCGACCCAACCGTCGAGGATGCCTACTGGAAAGAGAACCACGCGAGCCAGCCCTACGCCGCGGAAGCCAGCTACGACGAGTACGCGCCGGCCTACCGCTACGGCGTCGACTCGTACGTTGAGCAGCCGGGGCGCAAGTTTGAAGACGTCGAGCCCGACCTGTCCAGCAACTGGGAAAGCTCGCGCGGCAATTCATCGCTCGACTGGGACCGCGCGAAGCACGCGTCACGCGACGCCTGGAACCGCGTCAGTGACACGGTCGAGCGAGCCGTCCCAGGTGACTCCGACCGCGACGGAAAATGAGGAACTGAATCGTGTCGGCAAGGGTTCGGGCAATGCCGAGGTCTGCTCCTACAGCCTGCCCCTCCCTCGCCTGATTCCCTCAAACATCTCACACGCATAAGCTGAATCTTCTCTCTGCAAGGTCCGCGTCAATCCGGTCGAAGGCTTTGCAACTTCAAACCATCCAGGAGTCCATACGATGAACGCTTTCAAACGCCTGAGTACCGCTGCTGCCGCAGCAGCCCTGCTGGCCTCGATGGGTCTGGCCCACGCGCAGACCACCGGGACCACTCCGTCGGCGACAACCACCAGCCCCACGACCACCGCTCCGGTAACGCCCAACAACAGCCTTCGCAAGGACGGCGCTCCCACGCAGCCGCAGGGCACCGGCACTTCGTCAACTTCGGGCAGCACTGGTACGACCGGTACCACCGGCACGGCCGCAGGCAGCGGCACCACGCCGTCGGCCACGATTTCCTCCCCAGCACAGACGGCCCCGGTGACCCAGAACAACAGCACGCGCAAGGACGGTTCTCCCGTTCAGGGATCGGGCACAACGGGCACGACGATGGGCACCGGCAGCTCCTCGATGGGCACCAGCGGCTCGCCGAGCAGCACCACGACGCCCGGTTTGTCGCAAGGTGAGCGTTCGCAGCCGTCCAGCGGCTCGCCCTCCACGACCGGATCGACCACCTCGAGCGGCATGAACAACTCGAGCATGGGCAACAGCGGCATGCGCAACAGCACGAACTCTGGCACGTCGAACAACAGCTCGATGTCCAGCGGCAGCACCAGCACCGGCACTGAGCGTGCGGCGCGCGCCGATCGCAACTGATCGAAGCTGCGTGAGCCAGCGTCGTCCACTTCACGGTGGGCGGCGCTTTTTGCGTTGAGCCTCCCTCCCAAAGTTATGAACTCAATCTCGCGGCGCGACAACCTTAACCTGCACTCTTCCTCGGTCCGACGGGCTGGTGCCGCCTGCATTGCCCTGGCTGCAATTGCACTTTGCTGGCCCGCGACGGCTGCGACAGGGGTCGACTTCGGCAAGGCCACGCCAAGCCCGGAAGTGCGCAATGTGGCCACCTGGGTGGCGCAATCGAGGGACAACGGTCAGGCCAGCTTCGTCATCATCGACAAGCGCGACGCAAGGATGTATGTGTTCGACCCGCAAGCGCGTTTGCGGGGCAACTCGCCGATCCTGCTAGGTGCCGCGTCTGGCGACCACACGGTGCCCGGCATCGGCGACCGCCCGCTCGCGCAGGTATTACCGCACGAGAAAACCACGCCAGCGGGGCGCTTCGTCGCCGAGCACGGCGTGAACACCAATGGCGAAGACATCGTCTGGGTCGACTACGACGCGGCCGTCTCGATGCACCGCGTTCGACCCACCGTGGCCGCAGAGCGGCGCCTGCAGCGGCTGGCGTCGAGTACCCCGGGCGACAATCGCATCTCGTTCGGCTGCATCAACGTGCCCAAGACGTTCTACGAAGCGCAACTCGGCCCGGCCATGACAAGCCGGCAAAGCGTGGTCTACATCCTGCCCGAACAGAAGTCGCTGCAGGACGTGTTCGGGCCCGGCGTCGTCGAGGTCGCTGCCGCTCCACGGGGCTCCGGCAGCAGTGCTGCACGCAAGCCGTCGCGCAAGGCGAACGGCTGAACCGCCGCTCCAATGCAAATCGGCCGGCAAGTGCCGGCCGATCCACGACGACCCTTCGCCGGGCCCGTTCAGGGTGAACTGGCGCTGCGCTTGCTGCCGTCGTTGGCGGTGGTGGAGTGGTTGTTCACCTGCCCTGGCATCGGCATCGCATTCGATTCCTGGGCTTTGGTGAGGTCGTCGGGCATCCGATTCGCGACTGCGTCGCGCGCGGTCGACGCTGCCGGCTGGGCCTGCACGGCCGCGGTGGCCGCTGCCGCCGGTACCGACGGATCGGGCGTGCCCGAGGAGCTGGCCACCGCGGGGGGGGCGGCAACGGGCGCGTTGAGCTCAGCCGATTTGGGCTGCGGCGGGTCTGCCGGTTTGCGATCACAGCCGCTGAGTGCCAGCAGAGCCAGAAGGGCCAGCAGGGTTACCAGCCAGCCGCCGACAAACGCATTTTCAGAAGAGTCGCGCATCACATTCAAGCCAGGTTGTCGGCGGCGAAGCGCCAGTTGAGCAGCTTGTCGAGCACCGCTTTCACGTGATCGGCGCGTCGCTGCTGATAATCCAGGTAATACGCGTGTTCCCACACGTCGACGACCAACAGCGGCTTGCAAGACGCTTCGGGCTGCTCGGCATTGCCGGTGTCGACGATGCGCAGCTTGCTGCCTTGCTGCGCGTCTTGCACGAGCCACACCCAGCCGCTGCCGAAGCGGCCGGTGGCAGCGGCCAGCAGGGCCGCCTTGCAAGCATCCATGCCACCGAATGCATCGTCGATCGCCTTGGTCAGCGCCGCGGGCACATCGCCGCTACTTTGCGGGGCCAGGCTGTTCCAGTAGAACGTGTGGTTCCAGACCTGGGCCGCGTTGTTGAAGATCGACGTTTTGCCATCCTTCTTGGAAGCGGCGATCGTTTCTTCGAGCGACTTGCCTTCGTACGGCGTGCCGGCAACCAGCTTGTTCAGCGTGTCGACATAGGTCTGGTGGTGCTTGCCGTAGTGATGTTCGAGTGTCTTGGCCGAAATGACGGGGTCGAGCGCATCCTTGGCATAGGGCAAGGGCGGCAACACGTGCTGGCCAGACGGGGCAGTGGAAGTGGTGTTCATCAGAGGGTACTCCGTGGTTCGATTGATCGAGTGCGCTGCGGCCGAGCCGCGAGTTGAACCAACTGTTGGCGACGCTGCGCGCTCAGGTTGGTGAGACAGACCAGCACGCCCTCGCCCGAACGAACGATACGATGCAGCACCAGGTCTTGCCCACCGCCCAGAGCATGCACCTGTTCGAAACATTGGGAAATGCCGTGTTCGACGACCCGCCGGTAGCGGTCGATCAGCGCCGGGTGGCCCAGCGGCCCGCCCACATCGCGCAGGGCCTTGCCGATCAGTTGCAACGGGTGCGTCTGCATCAGACGCCCTGCCATCGCGTTCGCATACTCCCAACGGAAGTCGACGATGCGGCCGCGCTCGCGCACAGCCGCCAAGCGCATCGACGCCGAGTTGCGGGCGGAGGTGCGAACTGGCGCGGCGAACAGCAACGCCGCGCTGATCACGTCGGCGGCGCCAGCGGTCGGGGTAGGGTCCGTAGCGTGCGTCGTGGCGTACATGTTTCAGCTCTTGCGTCAGCTCTTGCCGAATCGGGCCTTGGCTTCGGCGACACAGGCGTCCTTGGGCGCGCCGGCCATTGCACTGCAGCGCTCGGTGGCCACCTTGTAATCGGCGTCGCGCTTGTCCCCGCTCGCATCCTTGCGGGCGTCGGCCACCGTCTTGTTCATCTTCGCGTCGGCCTTGGCTTTGTCCTGTGACGCCTTGGCTTGTTTGACGCAGACGTCCTTGGCATTGCCGGTCTGATCGTCGCAGCGTTCCTTGGCCACGGCGTAGGCCGATTCGGCGCGCACCTCGGCGATCTTCGCCTGGTCGCGTGGCTTGGCGGTGTAGGCGTACTCCAGTTCGGCCAATCCCACCTTGGCCTTGGCCTTGGCTTCCCGGCCGCAGACATCCTTCGCATTGCCGGTGCTGGTCTTGCAGGCGTCGCGCTCGCTCTTCTCTGTCGCCTTGATGCGTTCCTTGCTGGCGCTGTAGTCGGCTTTGGCCATCGTCGCGGCGCTGGCCAGAGGGCTCGCCAGGCAGGCAGCGAGAACGGCCGACGCGAAGAGTGTTGGTGAGTACGAAAGGCGGACGGTCATGGGATTCCTCGGTGACACGTGCGGGCTCAGTCGCTGAGCGACAAGTGTGCGAGACCGACGAAGCGACTGAGCTCGTCGTTGTCTTGCGCCATCGCGCGTAGCGTGAGGACGGCCACCGCGATCGAGGCCAGCGCCGCGAAAACGATCACGAATGGGGCAACGATTTCCATGGCGGCTCCTTCTGAAGCGCGAGGCACTATGCCCCGCCGCAAACCGAGTATCCGAATCCCCCCCGCATGAAGGCAGCGGACGGTTCCACGTCACTCCGTAGTCGATCTCCTACGCGCTCTTCGTCGGCCCACAACGGTTCGCTGCCGTACAGACCCGGACCTGGGTTGTAGGCTGAATCCAGGGGTTCAACAGGAGTCTTTGTGAGCAATGCAGTCCAGAGGGTGATCGAGATCCGCAAGGGGCAAGCCCCTGCCCCCATCGACCGGGCGGAGTTCGGGCGCCGCTTTCGAGCCCACTACTTCGATCCCGCCTTTCGCTCCGAAGACGCCGCCATCGGCCGCCTCGAAGAAGTGGCCTGGGGCGCCTACACCGAAGGGCGCAAGGCGCCTTCCACGCGCAAGGCCGGTGCCGGGTTCGCCGACCCGGAGTACGACCTTTCGACCGAGTGGCTGCGGACCCGCGATCGGCTCGCCGACGCGCAGACGCGTTGGGCCGATGCCACAACACCCTCGCGCGTGCTGGTGGTGTGCGGCGCCGCCCGCAACGACGGAAGCTGCCCGGGCGAGATCTCGAAAAGCTTTCGCCTGGCTGGCTACGCCAGCCAGGCACTCGTGCAGGAGGGCGTCGAGGCGGACCTGCTCGACCTGAGCTTGCTCACCTCCGACTATGGCCGGCAGATCCACCCCTGCAAAGGCTGCGTCTCCACCGCGATGCCACTGTGCCATTGGCCGTGCAGCTGCTACCCGAACCATGGACTCGGGCAGACCCACGACTGGATGGCCGAAATCTACGAGCGCTGGACCGCAGCGCACGGTGTGCTGATCGTCACCCCCGTCTACTGGTACCAGGCGCCGAGCCCCTTGAAACTGATGATCGACCGGCTGGTCTGCGCCGACGGCGGCAACCCCGACCCGACGAGCACCGGCGGCAAGAAGCCCGACAAAGCCAAGGCGATCGAGATGGCCGGCTGGGACTACCCCAAGCACCTGGCCGGTCGCGCTTATGGCCTGGTCGTGCATGGGGACGTGGCCGGCATCGAGGGCGCGCGGCGCAGCCTGTCGGACTGGCTCGACTGGATGGGCCTGGTCGACGCCGGCAGCGCGGCGCGGCTGGACCGCTATATCGGCTACTTCGAGCCGTACGCGACGAGCCACGAAGCGCTGGACGCCGACACCGCCGTGCAGGAAGAAACCCGCAACGTGGCGCGCGCGCTGGCACAGACGGTGGCGCGCGTGCGCGACGGCAGTCTGGCGGCCGTGCAGCCGAAGGTGAAGCCGCCTCGGCCGAAGTGACGCGCGCTGTCAGGCCCGCTTGCCCTTCTTCGGCGCGGGCGTCGGCGCGGCCTTGCTGCGCTGGGCCAGGCTCTGCGCCAGGAGGGCCGACAGGTCGACCACGTTCGAGCTGGCCGCAGTGGGCGCCTCTTCGAGGGGCGTCACGGTCTGCGTCTCTCCGGCCTCGACCTTCTTCTTCACCAGCTCGTTGATCGCCACACTGAAGCGTTCGGCGTGCTCCTCGGCCTTCCAGGGCCCGGTCATCTCGGCGATGAGTTGCGAGGCCATTTTCAGCTCCGACGGCTTGACCATCCCCGGCCCTTCAGCGGGCAGCTCGAGTTCGTCGGGCGCGCGGATCTCGCTGGCCCAGCGGATGGTGTTGAGCATCAGCGACGGCCCGGTGGGGATCAGCGCGGCCAGGTGCTCCTTGGTCGAGATCACCACCCGTGCGATGCCGATCACACCGGCGGCCAGCATCGCTTCACGCAGCAGCACGTAAACCTTCTCGCCTTTGCCGATCGGCTCGAGGTAGTACGGCCGCTCGAGCAACAGGAAGGGAATCTCTGCAGCCGCGACGAAGGCTTCGATGTCGATGGTCTGCTTGGCCATCGGGTAGGCGGCCTTGATCTGCTCGTCGGTGAGGATCACGTAGTCGCCGTCCTCCTGCTTGATGCCCTTGACGATGTGCTCGCTCTGGATCTCCTTGCCGGTGCGCTTGTTGATGCGCTTGTAGCCCACCGGGTCCATCGAGCGCTTGTCGAGCCAGTCGAAGTCGATCCCGGTCTCCTGCGACGCCGGGTACAGCGCGATCGGCACATGCACCAGCCCGAAGCTGATCGCGCCCTTCCAGACAGCTCTTGGCATCTCTTTACCTCTTGGGTTGCAAACGCTTCATGGCCGCACCGAGGCCGCGCGCGGCCTCGGCATAGCCTCTCCAGGGCGCGTTGCCGCGCGCGATGCGGCCGGGTGCCGTGACCACCGTCCAGTGGTCACCGCCGGTCAGGCTGTCGAGCTCAGACCATTCCACCGGCACCGATATGCCCATGCCTGGGCGCGCCCGGGCCGACCAGGCGCACACGGTCGTGGCGCCCGGGCCGTTGCGCAGGTAGTCGACGAAGATCTTGCCGACGCGGTTCTTCGGCCCGCTCTTGGCGACGAAGCGCTGCGGAATGATCGCGGCCAAGTGGTTGACGATCTGCTGCGAGAAGCCCTTGACGGTGTCCCAGTCGTGCAGGCGACGCAGCGGCACCACCAGGTGCAGCCCCTTGCCGCCGCTGGTCTTCAGGAAGCAGGGCAGCTCGAGCTGTTCGAGAAAGCCCCGCACCAGCTCGGCCGCCTCTTGCACCTGTGCCCAGGCCACACCTTCGCCGGGGTCGAGGTCGAGCACCAGGCGGTCGGGCCGCGCCAGCGAAGGGCGGCTGTGGTTGCTGGTGTGGAACTCGACGACGTTCCACTGCGCGGCCGACAGCAGGCCGGCGGCGCTGGCCACTTCGAGCAACGGCACATCGCCCGCGTCGCCTGCGCCGGCGAGCTGCCGCAGGCCTTTCATCTTGTCGGTGGCCGCATGCTTCTGGAAGAAGAGCTCGCCGCCCACGCCAGCCGGCGCGCGCAGCAGCGCCACCGGGCGGCCGGCCAGGTGTTCCATCATCGCTGCGCCGACCAGTGCGTAATAGCGCACCAGGTCGAGCTTGGTCGTGCCCGACGCCGCGTCGATGACGCGCTCGGGATTCGACACCCGCAGCCCGGCCGGCAGCGCCGGCAGCTCGACCTGCGAGTTCTGTTTCGGGACCGACTGCGGCCACTCGCGCACCACCACCTTGGCCTCCTTGTCCTTGCGCAGGCCGTGGAAGACGGCCTGCCGAACACGACCGCCGCCCGTCCACTCGCCGAACGACACTTCGGCCACCAGGCCGGGCTCGACCCAGTGCGGCTTGCCCTCGATCACCGCACCGCGGACGAACGGGCTGTCGGCCCTGGTGCGGGCCTCGAGCACCGATTCCAGTTCACGCAGGCTGCGCTGGTCGAAGCCGCTGCCCACGCGCCCGGCATAGACCAGCTCGGCGTCGCTGGGCGTGGCCTCGCCCGACGCAGCCTCGCGCTCGTACACGCCCAGCAGCAGCGCACCGATGCCGCTGCGCGAGCCTTGCGGGTCGGTGTAGCCGCCGACGACGAACTCCTGGCGCTGCCGGCACTTGAGCTTGATCCAGGATGTCGAACGGCCGGCGACATACGGCGCGTCGCGGCGTTTGGCGATTACCCCTTCCAGCCCGAGCTTGCAGGCCGAGGCGAGCATCGCGTCCAGCGCCCCGTCGAACGAGGCGCTGTAGCGCACGCGCTCGTCCGGCGCATCGGCCAGCAGCGCCCGCAGGCGCGCCCGTCGTGCATCGAGCGGCCGTTCGCGCAGGTCTTCGCCATTGCAGAACGGCAGGTCGAAGAGGTACAGCACGAGGTTGGCCGCGGCGGCCGCAGCACCGCCGTCGAAGGCCTTCTGCAGCGCGCCGAAATCGGGCAGCCCGGCCTCGTTCAAGACCACCAGTTCGCCGTCGTACCAGCCCGGCGGTAGCTTCAGCGCGGCCACAGCGCGTTCCAGCGGCTTCAGCTTGGCCGTCCAGTCGTTGGCGTTGCGCGTGAAGAGGCGAATGTCACCCCCGTCGATGCGGCACAGCAGCCGGTAGCCGTCGAGCTTGATCTCGGCCGACCAGGGTGCCGAATCCGCCGGCGGCGCGTCGACCAGCGTGGCCAGCTGCGGTGGCAGCCACTCGGGCAACGCGAAGGCCTGGGCAGCCGGCAATTCCGCCACGCGGTCGGGCCAGGCCTGCGCGACATCGAACTCCGCCTCGGGCCTGGCCTGGTCGTCCTTCTCCTTGATCAACAGCCAGGCCGGCTGGCGTTCGGCCTCGGCGCCACTGCGCGGCTTCATGCGCACCAGCGCCCAGCGGCCTTGCAGCTTGTGGCCCTTCAGCTCGAACTTCAGGTTGCCCTCACGCAAGCCCTGGCGCGCATCGCCGAGCGGCAGCCAGGTGCCGCGGTCCCAGACGATCACCGTGCCGGCGCCGTACTGGCCGGCGGGGATGGTGCCCTCGAAGCTGGCATACGCGACAGGGTGGTCCTCGACCTCCACCGCCATGCGCTTGACCTTCGGGTCCAGGCTCGGCCCCTTCGGCACCGCCCAGCTCTTCATCGTGCCGTCCCACTCGAGCCGGAAGTCGTAGTGCAGGCGGCTGGCCCAATGCTTCTGGATTACGTAGACGAGCGCCTGCGCCGCACTGGCGCGGCGGGCCGTAGGCTCCGCATCGGGCTCGGTCGTGATGCCGAAGTTGCGTTTGCCGCGGTAGCGCAGCAGCGGGTCTTCCATGGCAGGGGTTTTCGACGCTTGCCCGCGGGCCGTCTGTTCGCGCGCGCACAGACTGTCGTGCCGCTCGGCCACACGATCGCGGGGTACCCCGAAAGTCGCCATGTTTTCTCTGCCGCCTGCGGGCCACCCGGCGGCCAAGATCGTCGCCCAGCCCGGCGCGTTCGCGCTGCAGACGCTAAAGGCTTTCCGCGCCAACCAGGGCCTGCTGCTCGCTGGGGCCGTGGCGTACTACGCCCTGCTGTCCATCGTGCCGCTGCTGATCCTGGTGGTGATCGCGTTGTCGCACGTGGTCGATGCGGTCGAGCTGTTGTCCACGGTCGGCCGCTACCTGGAGTGGCTGGTGCCCGGGCAATCGCGCACCATCGTCGCCGAGCTGGCCAACTTCATGGCCCACCGCGGCGTGATCGGCTGGGTGCTGCTGGCCACCCTGCTGTTCTTCAGCTCGCTGGCCTTCACCGTGCTCGAGAACGCGATGTCGGTCATCTTCCACCACCGCGTGGCCATTCGCCGGCGCCACTTCCTGGTGTCTGCATTGATGCCGTACCTCTACATCCTTTGCCTGGGGCTGGGGCTGCTCGTGGTCACGCTGGTGGCCGGAGGCCTGCAGGGCCTGGGCACTGGGTCGGTCGAGCTGTTCGGCCAAAGCTGGTCGCTCGGTGGAATGTCACGCCTGCTGCTGTACCTGCTGGGCCTGGCCGGCGAGATCCTGCTGCTGACGTCGATCTACCTGGTGATGCCGGTCGGCCGGCTGTCGCTGTCGCACGCCTTGATCGGCGGCATCACGGCGGCCCTGCTGTGGGAGGTGTCGCGACGGATCCTCGTGTGGTACTTCGCCACGCTGTCGCAGATCGGCGTCGTCTATGGCTCGCTGACCACCGCCATCGCCGTGCTGTTGAGTCTGGAGTTGGGCGCAGCCCTGCTCCTGCTGGGCGCGCAGGTGATCTCGGAGTACGAGCGGCTGGCCCGCCCCGCCGCGCCCGTCGAGGCGCCGGTCAAGGTATTCACGACGGCGCCCGTCGGAGAGGGGCCGGCCGGCCCGCCCTGACGCCGACGATTGCGGCTTTACTCGTGCCGCAGGGCCTCGATCGGATCCAGCCGTGCCGCCCGGCGCGCCGGGAAGTAGCCGAAAACGACGCCGATCGCGGCCGAGAAGACGAATGACAGCAGGTTGATGGTCGGATCGAACAGGTAGGGCACGCCCATCAACTGCGCACCGAGGATCGATGCACCGGTGGCGATGGCGATGCCGATCACGCCGCCCAGCGCAGCGAGCACCACCGCCTCGATCAGGAACTGCATCAGCACTTCGGACTCGAGCGCGCCGATGGCCAGGCGCAGGCCGATCTCGCGCGTGCGCTCGGTCACGCTGACCAGCATGATGTTCATGATGCCGATGCCGCCGACCAACAGGCTGACGGCGGCCACCGCACCGAGCAGCGTGGTCATCACCCGGGTGGTACCGCTCAGCGTCTCGGCCAGTTGCTGGGTGTCGAGGATGTTGAAGTTGTCGTCGTCGCCGCGGTCCAGTCGGCGGCGCTCGCGCAGCAGCTGGCCGAGGCTCGCCTTGACGCGCTCGGCATCGCTGCCGTCCTGCAACGACACCAGCAGCGTGTTGATGCGCTGGTTGCCGGTGACACGGCGCTGCAGCGTGGCCAGCGGCAGCAGCACGGTGTCGTCTTGGTCATTGCCCATCGCGGCCTGGCCCTTGCTCGCCAGCACGCCGATCACGGTGCAGGAGAACTGCTTCACCCGCAGGGCTTCGCCCAGGCCGCGCTCACCGCGCTCGCCGCCGAAGATCTCTCGCCGCACCGTCTCGCCGACGATGCACACCGCCGCGCCGGCCGCCTCTTCCTCGGCACTGAAGCGTCGGCCGCTGGCGAGCTGCCAGTTGCCGGTCTCGAACCAGGCGTTGGTGCTGCCCACGACGGTCGTCGACCAGTTGCGGCTGTTGCCGACCACCGTGGTGTTGGTGCGGGCTTCGGGCGCGACGGCAGCGATGCCGCCGATCTGGGCCCCGATCGCATCCGCATCGGCCGCCTTGAAGGCCGGCACGCCCCCGCCACCGCCGCCGTGCCCCAGGCGCTGCCCGGGGCGAACCATCAACAGGTTGGTGCCCAGGCTCGAGATCTGCGTCTGCACGGCGCGTGTGGCGCCATTGCCCAAAGTGACCATCGTGACCACCGCGGCAACGCCGATCACGATCCCCAGGACGGTCAGGAAGGAGCGCAGCAAGTTGCGCCGGATCGAGCGCAGCGACAGCTGCAGTGTGGCGATCCACATGGCGCGTGCAGTTCAGAGCGCCGGGACGGCCACGGCCCGCGCTGGCGGCGCCACCAACGGCACAGCCTGCGGATGCGCAGGCACCTCATCGCTCGCAATCACGCCGTCGACGAAGCGCACGATGCGCCGCGCGTAGGCGGCCATGTCGCGCTCGTGCGTGACCATCAACACGGTGATGCCACGTTCGCGATTGAGCCCGGCCAGCAGCTCCATGATCTCGACGCTGCGCTGGCTGTCGAGGTTGCCGGTGGGCTCGTCGGCCAGCAGCACCGCCGGCTCGGTGATGATGGCCCGCGCGATCGCCACGCGCTGCTGCTGTCCGCCCGAGAGCTCGGCCGGCGTGTGGTGCTCCCAGCCGCCGAGGCCGACCGATTGCAGCGCCTTGGCCGCGGCCGTACGGCGTGCGGCGGCGCCTTCGCCGCGGTACAGCAGCGGCAGTTCGACGTTCTCCTGCGCCGAGGTGCGCGCGAGCAGGTTGAAGCCCTGGAACACGAAGCCGAGGTAGCGCCGCCGCAACCGCGCGCGCTGGTCGCGAGAGAGCGAATCGACCCGCGCGCCGTTGAACCGGTACTCGCCGGTGCT
>Ga0163144_10010653_pt1 | contig 19565 bp, 9 predicted proteins | sample OliLak19BULKMAT1_FD_123175 | JGI IMG/M metagenome (GOLD analysis project Ga0163144, IMG submission 123175) | Freshwater microbial mat bacterial communities from Lake Vanda, McMurdo Dry Valleys, Antarctica - Oligotrophic Lake LV.19.BULKMAT1 | ecosystem: Environmental > Aquatic > Freshwater > Lake... | reverse complement strand
CAGAACCATTTAAACCCCTGATACCGCATTGCTGTGCCGAATGGTTACCCTGCCCCCTAGTAACAGCTCCCCAATTATAATAAGGCGAAGTATTAGAATATTGGATTTCGAATACAGACTCTGGCCCATTTTCGCCATTAGTTAAAAAGATACTACCAAAGTCTGCTGGTAATGAAAATGCATTAGAAATAATTACATTTTCCAGCATAGCAGCCGCAGCATCAAACTTACTTTGGTATAATAATACTTTACCCATTAAAGCTTGTGCAGCATATTTTGTAATTCTTCCTTTTTGAACCTGTACTGCTGGTAATGCGGTAATAGCCGCATTTAAATCGAGTTCAATTTGCTTGTACACATCGGCTTTGGAGGATTTTTTCAAACTTCTAGATTCACTAAGACCAAGTCTTTTATCTACAAATAAAGGCACATCACCAAAAAAGCGAATCAAGTGAAAATAGTAGTAGGCTCTTAGAAAATATACTTCTCCATAAAGTGCATCTTTGCCTGCAAAGGTTATCGCCTGCCCAGCCAAATTACTAGCTTTATACTGGTCCATATAATTAGCCCTGTTAATGCCCTCGTAGGCAGCTTGCCATAACTCGGTAAGTGTAGCATTTACAGCATTATGTGTGTAATCATCTATTTGCTGTAACGATAAAACATCCGAAGCATTTTCGCCACCGCTAACTGAATTGTCGGAAGCAATATCGCCAACTGGTACAGCCTGGTTAAGCCACTGTATAGGCGTATAAACACTTATGGCCATGGTACGGTAGTCGCTTTCAGATTTCAGGTATTCCGATGCGGTAATTCTAAAATCCTCCTTGGGGTCGTAAGCCACCCATTTTTTGCAGGAGGTAAACATGGCTGCTATAAAAAGCAGGCTCAAGATTTTTATTTTTATGTTATTCATGACAGCAATATTTTTTTTAAAAAAATTAGAGTTTAAAATCAAGGCCAAAAGAATAGGTTCTTGCTTGCGGGTATGCACCTCTATCAATACCTGTATCCAATATGCCACCGGCTATTTCAGGATCGAAACCAGAATAATTGGTAAATACGAAGGCATTTTTTACTTGCACAAATATGTGTAGCCTATTAAAAATATTTTTTGTTACCGAAGCAGGAAACGTGTAGCCCAACTGTAAGTTTTTAATCTTAATAAAAGAACCATCCTCTACATACCTGTCGCTTACACGAATGTTGCTATTAGCATCGGTAAATGAGTAGCGTGGGTTAGCTGCATCGTTGGTAGTTCCGGGACCAGTCCATCTTGCTAACACGCCACGATACTTGTTAGAGTAGTTAGCATTTCTTTCGTAGGCACTGTACACATCGTTACCTACAGAAGCATAGGTAAATGCATTGAAGTCAAAATTCTTATACTCCAAACTAAGATTCCAGCCCATCGTAAAATCGGGGAATGGATCGCCGATATTAGTTTGGTCGGCGGCGTTAATAGTACCATCACCATTTACATCTACAAAGCGAATATCTCCGGGCACCGCACCGGTTTGTATGGCACTCTTGTTTATGTCATCCTGCGTTTGAAAAAGACCGTTGGTTTTAAAACCATAAAAATAGCCAGGCGTAAACCCTTTCTCAAAAACGGTTACGCTTTGCGATTGTCCATTAAAATAAAATCCTCCTGGAATTTTAGCAGTACCATCATCATTGGTGGCCGTAACCTCATTTTTAGATGTGGTAAAAGTTACTGAGGTATTGAGTTTAAAATCTCTACCTATTTTTTCTGTATAACTAAGAGTAAGATCTATACCTGCGCTTTTAGTAGAACCAATATTAGCAGTAGGAATAGGAACAGTGCCAAGGTATAAAGATGCAGCGGGGGTAAACAGCAAGCCATTTACATTTTTCTGAAAATAGTCTACAGACAAAGAGAATTTTCGTTTGTTAAAGGTCATATCAAAACCAAAATTGCTCTGCAATTGTCTTTCCCAACGCAGGGCGTCGTTTGCTGCAGACCCCACTGTGGAGCCAGGGTAAAAAACACCACCAAAAGTATAGCCATTGCTATTAGCTGGATTGCCGTAGCTAGGGCCCCCGGTTGCAATACTTACGAATTGAGGATTTACATTTTCGTTTCCAATAGAACCATAGCTGCCTCTTATTTTTAGAAAGTCTATAAACTCCGATTTGAAAAAATTCTCTTTTGAAACCACCCAACCCAATGAACCGGAAAGGAAGTTGGCATATTTATTATCGGTACCAAAAGCATAAGAACCATCCCGGCGGCCAGTAAAAGATGCCAGATATTTATCCTGATAATCATAGTTAATTCTTGCAAAACCAGAAAGGTTACGGCGGAAATACTGGTAGTAATAGCCATTGCTTGCATTGCTATTGGTAGCCGTATTATTACCTGTGGCGGCAGTAAAATCTGCAAACTCCCACGAATTAAAAGGCACATCCTGCCTGGTGGCACCCGCTGCATTGCCCGAAATTTTAGCCACTGAAACACCTGCTACTGTTTCAAAATTATGATCCTGATTTACCTTGAAATTAAAATTTGCAAAACTTTCCCATGTCCAATTAAAGTTGCTTGTTTTTTCATGCGATACGCTGTTGTTCCTACCACCTACCGTTGAACCGTCTGCATTCATAGAATTATCTACGTTATTGGGACCGTAAAAAATGAGCGGTGAAAAGCTCTTGGCGTTACCATCGAATTTGGTATAGCCAAAACGGGATGAGAGCGTTAGGTTCTTAATCACATCGTACTGAAACTCAAATTTGCCATAGAGTTTATTACCTACATTTTTATTATAGGTATTATCCAGCTTGGTAAGTGGGTTAAATATTTCGGACAACAGCAAATTGCTGTAGCCATATTTACCTACAGTATTGGTTACATTATTAAGTACCGGAACGGTAGGGTCAAAATTTAAAGCACTACCAATTACACTGTTAAAAGAATTTTCCTGAATACCTTTTGAATCGAGAATAATGCCAGATGTGTTAATGATGAATTTCAATTTTGAAGTAAGGTCGAAATTTAGATTGGCGGTAAAATTACCACGGCTAAAAACCGATTTATCATTACCACCAACGATACCGCCCTGGCTTAAATAACCGGCCGAAAGAAAATAGGACATTTTATCGCTACCCCCACGGGCAGATAAATTATGCGTTTGTAAACTGGCCGCTTTAAAAATCTCATTTTGCCAATTGGTACCCACCCCAACTTTAGAAAGGTCGGGGAAAATAACATTGCCACCACCTACTGTGCTTCCTTCGTTAATCATAGCCGCATACTCTGTACCATTTAATACGCCAATTGTGTTCAGCACTTCTTGTATGCCGTAATTACTGCTTACACTAAACTCTGCTTTTTTATTTTTGCGGCCACCTTTAGTAGTAACTAATATTACCCCATTGCCACCTTTTACCCCATAAATAGCAGTAGTGGCGGCATCCTTTAGTACAGTAATAGATTCAATGTCGATAGGGTTAATAGAATTAAAATCGGTTAATGTTTGCGGTGTTCCGTCCACAATAACTACCGGGTCGGTGCCTGAAAAAGATGGAATACCCCTTATTAACACCGTAGGCTTAGAACCCGGCGAACCGCTTTGGATAACATTAACGCCGCTAGCCCTGCCTTGTAACGCATCTTCTGTACGCACAGGGTTAAGCTTTTCTATGTCGGCACTTTTAATGGTAGAAATGGCACCAGATACTTTGGTTACTTTTTGTGTACCGTAACCCACTACCACCACGTCGCTCAAATTGTTCACGGTGCTTTCTTCCAGTATAAAAATAAGTTCGCCGTTACCAGCCACCTTTTTTTCCTGCACTGCCATACCCGTGTAGGATACCATAATGGTAGCGCCGTTAGTCGCAGAAATCTTAAAATTTCCGTTAGCATCTGTAATAGTGGAGGTTGGTTTGCCTTTAATGGATACAGTGGCTCCGGCAAGCGGTTCGGCCGAGGTCTTACTTTTCACGTTGCCGGTAACAGGTAAGGCCTGCCCCGCAACTTGCTGCAATATGCTACCCAGGAAAATACCAAGGCATAGCAATGCGTTTTTTAGTTTCATAATGCAATCGTTTTTGTTGACAAATTTTGGTTTCTAATCGTATGGTAAAAGTAATTTACCAGATAGGCTGATTGGCAAAAAACAGCACAACATCAATACATCAACAATTTGGAAAAGCTGGATTTAAGGCAGTTTTTACTACATCATTACTACATCACCAGTCAAACACATTCGTTTGCGAAAAAAAAGTGAAGGTTTTTAGGGATTAATGCCTGTAAGAGATTCTCTCATTTTAAGCAGTAAGTATTTTACAAAAGATGGCCTTACCCCACACGTGGGTTTGTGGCATATTAAGCCAAAGGCAATGAGAGCATATTTTCAAATACGCGTTAAAAACCTAAAACTGGGTAAATACATCTTTGGGGGGTTAGCACCCATAGAACATTTAAATTAAGTCTTAAGAGGGTGTATTATTTGCAGATTCACAATAGCACATACAACATTATACCAAGCAAAATTTTTAAACCGGTAGATTGTATGTTGGATTAACTTTCCTGAAAATCGAAATCAAAAAAATTTGTGGCGGGTATTTTTAAGGCTTTAGACAATAGCCAAACTGTAGAAATGGTGGTATTAATTTTTCCTAATTCAATTTTCGCAATCTGTGAATATTCAATATCGGCCTCAAAAGCAAGTGCCACCATAGCAAGCTCTGCTTCTAATCGTAGCTTTCTTAAATTGGCACCAAATGCTTTTAAATAATGATCGTTTCGATTGTTATTCACAACGGGAAACTCAGACAAGAAATAATTTGTAGCTATGTTATACATGCCCTATTTTCAAATCTTAAACACCAGTTTAAATTTATAAATCCACTTATCATAAAAATGAAAAAACCATCCTCGTTTTTTTACCCATCGTCTTACTTACAGCACAAGCCTTAGCCCAATGCACTACGCCAACGCCATTACCCTATACACAAAATTTTGAAGGGCCGTATGGTATTAATATCCATTTTGTACCAGAAATGAGAGTGTGCCGAATTTGACAGGTCAATTTTCCTATTGGGATGTAATCGGAGTTCCGAATGTAAAAAGACTTGCAATAAACAGTGAAACTGCTCCACATTCGCACCATTGCTGGTGGTTTACCCCCTTATTTAATTTTGAAAATGGCAAAACTTATATAGTTCAATATTTTGCAAGATATAATGCTTCTCCAAGTGGCGGTCCGGGTAATATACAAGTTTTTCGAGGCCTATGCGACTCTATACAATGTATGACTATCGGCATCGGTGGCACTACTTTTACCACTTCTGTACCTATTACAATTTCTTACACTTTTACCGTTTCAGTTACTAATAATTACAGAATTGGCATAAAGTTTTTTGGACAAAATGACGGAGATGTTATTGATATTGACGACATCCTTATCCAAGAAGAAATCCCCTTCCCCGTTACCATTTCTGCACTTACTGCTACCCCTATTGGTGGCAATGCCCAACTTAATTGGACTACATATACCGAATACAATAACCGCGGCTTTGGCATAGAGCAAAGCCGCGATGGCCAATTATATAACCAAATACAATTTATAAGCAGCAGGGCTACCAATGGCCAGTCGGTATTACCGCTAACCTACAAAGTGCCGGTTAGTACCGGCTTTTTTTACAGGTTAAAGCAAACAGATTTTAATGGAAAATTTACTTATAGCAATATAGTAAAAGTGGGCATTGCCGGGGTAGGTGGCTTGCTGCTACAGCCTATAGGGCAGCGGCTACAAATAAAACACACGGCCACTAATGGCTTTACGGGGCAAGTAAAAGTATATAATGCCAATGGGCAACTGCAAAGCACTGTTTCAAAAACATTTACTAACGGCCTCAACCAATTTGATTTAGACATTGGCGGGCTGGCAGCGGGGCTGTATTATTTGCAGGTTAGTAGTGGCAGCAACCATACGATAACTAAAGCAAAATTTTTAAAACAGTAAACTATAAAAATGAAAAAAATAGTAACCAGCACTTCGCTGCTTTTTTGCCTCGCTACTGCTTTTGCACAAGTGGGCATTGGTACCAATACGCCCAACCCCAGCAGTCTGCTGCATTTAGAAAGCAGCACCAGGGGGCTGCTGCCGCCCAGAATGGATAGTACCGCCCGAAAACCATTAGTAACCCCGCAAAGGGCTTACAGGTATTTGATACCAGCACCAACCAGAATTTTGACTACAACGGCCTCGTACGGGAAAGCAATATATAGAGTGCTAACCAAATGCTTATAAGCGGCATGCCCTCTATTATATGGGATACAAAAAAGGATTGAATGCAGAACTAACCCTTACTAACAATACAGTATCGCTAAGCTTACAAAACCTAAGAACAGGCGATTTTGGACTCGTAGTTATAAAGCAAGACGGCACAGGTAATCGCTACCTTATATTGCCAATGGGCAGCCTTATAAGCAATGACAGCGGGGGTTCTTTGGCATTAAGTACTGCACCCAATGCTGTGGACCTGGTTAGCTTTTATTATAATGGGCAATTTCTTTTTTGGGATGTGCGTGGTTACCATTAACCAAAGTGCTAATGTGCCAATGTGGTAATGAAAGCCAATTGCGCAATGCGTAAATGGTGGATTGTAAACAGAAAAGGCGGTCATTTTGGACCTATTAAAATCCAGCTATGAAAAAAATTGTATTTGGGTTGTTGTTTTTATTAACAGCAACCACCCATGCACAGGTAAAAAAATTACGGATGACGGGCAGGGTAACCGAGGCAACGGTATTTGATTCGTCGGCACTGTATATCAGCAGCTTCCCAAAATTTAAACCCGATTTTGTACGCACCAGCGACATAAGTATTACCATAAATGGCGGAAATATTGAGGCGGCAAAAAATACCCGAATAGCTTTTATAGCCGCTGTTGATATTGAATTGGTTAATGGGGATTTTTCAGTTGCACCCCGAAATCACCGGCGGGTGCATGGCCTGGGTCCAGATACAGTTCGTCTCCGGGGTTCTGGTAAAGCTTTACATAATCCACATACATTTTACCGGGGAGTGGTGCGGTAATACCAGTTGGGCTAAAGATGCCCGTGTATTGGCCACCCACAGCCAGGTTTAAAAGTAAAAAGTGCGGGGTGTGAAATTCGCTGAGGTTTGCTGCTGCACCACCGCTAATGTCGAAGCTGTAATACTCCACATTATCCAGGTACATCTTAATGTATTTGCTGGTCCATACCATTTTATATAAATGATATTCAAGCGATAGATCTACGGCTGCATCGGTATGGGAAACATTAAACTGGTGTACTCCGGTGGCATTGCTCCAGTGTGCTGCGGAGCTTACCCTTTTATTACCCAAAGCCGCTGCCAGTGCTTTTACAGCGCCTACTTCCATCATGTCTATCTCGCCAATGCCAGGCCAGCCTGAGCCTACAGTACCTAGTGTCCAAAAGGCTGGCCAAAGACCGTTGATTACATTAGGTAATTTTATACGGGCTTCTACCGTTCCGTATTTAAAATGAACCCGGCCTTCAGTTTTTATCCGGCCAGATGTAAATGCACTTCCCTTAAAGGCTTCGCTACGGGCTTCTATAATGAGGTTGCCATTTTCTGTTCTTACATTTTCGAGGCGGCTGGTGTAATACTCCAGTTCCGAATTGCCCCAGCCATAACCGGCTGCCCGGTCGCTGCCATTGCCGATGTCATACGTCCAGCGGGTGCCATTTATGGACATAGAATCAAAGGATTCTTGCCACACTAGCGCTTGGGCCTGTGCTAAAACTGCGTTTGCTAAAAAAATGGTAATGAAAAAACTGATTAAATAAAGCAGTTTACTTTTCATACAGCAATGGTTTAAAAAATGGAGCAATCGTGGTAACAAGCAAGACTTGTAAAAGTACCCTACCTACACAGCAATTGGCTGTATCCACGCACAACATCACTACATCATTAAAGACATCTACGTTCCTTTTAAGGCTAATTCCGCTACATCATTTATACATCAGTACCACAGCAAACAACATTTAGTTACTTTCATCCACTAATTGTTTTGTAAGGAAATGAACAAACTATTTCTGTTACTACTGTTGCCGCTTTGCCTTAATGCCCAAAACACCATTGGCCTACCCGATGTAATCAATTACCCCAAGCAGGCATACACTGCCGGACTACAGAACTGGGATATTAAGCAAGATAAAAACGGCATTATCTACGTAGCCAATAATGAGGGAATGCTAACCTATGACGGCCGTAATTGGGTACTGCACCCCTTACCCAATAAAACAATTGTACATGCCGTAGAAATAGGCATCAATAATAAAATTTACGTAGGCGGTCAGGATGAACTGGGTTATTTTTCCCCGGCTGCAAACGGACGGCTGCAATACCATTCACTCACCCAGTTTATACCGGCAAAAGACCGGTCGTTTGGTGATGTATGGGATATTGTGGCTATTAACCAAAACGTATTTTTCAGGAGTAACCACAAGATTTTTAAAATAGCCAACGAAGCCGTTGCTGCTTTTGACGCCCCTATCGAGTGGGCCTATCTTGGCTTGTGCAATGGAAAGCTGTATGCCCAGGATTATGGAAACGGGTTAATGGTTTTTGAAAACGATGTATGGATACCTGTAACTGTGAAAAACGAGTTGCCGCTGAAAGACCCCGTTACCAGCATCCTTTATATACAAAAAGAAAGTGCCATTATCACCACTTTAAAAAATGGGCTGTTCCTTTTTACCAATACAGCTATAAAAAAGGTGGTAACGCCCAACAGCCCGCTATTCGAAAACGACCGGATTTATGCCGCCACTGCTGTTAATGCCGATTGGATAGCATTGGCCACCAGTAACAAAGGCGTTTACATTATAGACATCAAAGGAAATATTATCCAGCGTTTTTCTGGTACCGAAGGGCTGCAAAACAATAATGTGCTGAGCATAATGTTGGACAGGCAACACAATATTTGGCTGGGTTTAGACAATGGAATAGACCTGATTGCTTACAACAGTGCCATCAAACAAATCAATCCATTTTCGTTGGATGGCTCCGGCTACACTGCTATTATATACAACAACCAGTTATTTGCAGGCACCACTAATGGTTTGTACAGCGTACCGCTGCAATCCATGCAGGATCTTAGTTTTAGCAAGGGTGATTTTTTACCAGTAAATAATATTCGGGGGCAAACCTGGGGTTTGGCCGCAATCAATAACCAGTTACTGCTAGGCCACCACGAAGGTGCTTTTGAAATAAAAAATAATACAGCCATACCTATAGCTTCCAACGTTGGCTTTTGGAATTTTGTGCCTTTGTCCGCCACATTTCCTACCGCACAAATGTTAACCGGCAATTACAAGGGGCTTACTTTTTTCAACTATGTAAATGGCAGCTTTGTGGCTGGCAAAGAGGTGCCGGGTTTTATGGAATCTTCCAGGTTTGTGGCTATAGATAAGGAAAATGACATTTGGGTATCGCATCCTTACCATGGAGTGTATAGAATATCCAAAGGAGCCGACAGCCTTTATACCACTCATACCTATACCGATAAAAATGGATTGCCATCAACGCTTAACAACCATGTGTACAAAATAAAAAACGAAGTAGTAGTAACTACTCAAAACGGCATTTTTACTTACAATCGCCAGCAAGACCGCTTTGTGCCTTCTGCTTATTACGCTAAAATACTGGGCACCCAAAGCCTCAGGTATCTTAAAGAAGATCCATCGGGCAATATCTGGTTCATACACGAAAAAACTTTGGGCGTAATAGACTTTTCGGGCAAAGAACCGGCCATTATATACTTGCCCGAACTAAACGATAAGATGCTGAGCGGGTTTGAGTTTATTTATCCGGTTAACGGAAACAATATATTCCTGGGCGGGCAAAAGGGTTTCTACCATATCAACTACGAAAAATACAAGCAGGCTGTGCCGCAATTACAGGTACAGGTGCGAACGGTAAACGTGATTGGGGAAAAAGATAGCCTTTTGTTCGGTGGCTATTTTGCTCCGGTAAATGAGCCACAATTACAGGACGCCAAAAGTATTACCCATGTAAGCAATGGGTGGAAAGTGATACGCTTTGAGTTCTCTTCATCGTCGTTTGGTTATGAGTCGAACCTGACCTATAATTATCGCTTAAAGGGCTTTGACAATACCTGGAGCGACTTTACCAAACAGACCGATAAAGAATATACTAACCTGCCAGCCGGCAAATATACTTTCGAGGTAAAAGTGCGCAACAATCTCGGCAACGAATCTGCCGTTGCCAATTATGCCTTTACAATATTGCCGCCCTGGTATTTAAGTTTTTGGGCAAAAATGGGATACTTTCTACTATGCTGCTCCGTCGTTTTTGCGGTTTACAAATGGCAAAAGAAAAAATTTCTGCAACAGCAGATACTCCACGATAAAGAACAAAAACGCCTGCTGTACATACACGAACTGGAACTGAACAAAACCGAAAGCGAATTGGTGGCTCTGCGCAACGAAAAGTTGGAAGCGGATATTAATTTTAAAAATTCTGAACTGGCATCGTCTGCTATGCACCTTGTAAAAAAAGGAGAGCTATTGGCCAAAATAAAAGCCGAACTCACCCATATAACAAAGGGCCTTGACAATCATCCACAGGCCGTAGCCGAAATAAAGAAAATGGGCAAGAGCCTTACCGAAGATGATAATATGGATAAAGAGTGGGAAAACTTTGCCAGCCATTTTGATAAAGTACACAGCGATTTTTTAATGGAATTAAAAGAAAAGCACCCGGCCGTTACGCCCAACGAATTAAAGCTGAGTGCCTACCTGCGCATGAACCTCAGCACTAAAGAAATAGCACAGCTAATGAACATATCTGTACGCGGTGTAGAAATAAGCCGCTACCGGCTTCGTAAAAAACTGGGCATTCCTACGGAAAGTAGCCTGTTCGATTATTTGATGGGTGTGCAAGGCAAAAAATAGGTAGCTGTTAAAAAGCGGCTTCCAAAAAAATGCCCCGATAAGAATACCAGGGCCTTAAACCTAATCTATAATCCTAATCTAAAAACCTAAACTATAAACCTAAACCCCCTATAATACCGAAGGGTATGTAATTGTGAATGAATTAAAAGAGGGAGGTATAGAAATACCCCCCGTGTTTATATTCCTATAAACCTAAATTTCTATTTTAACCAGTGTATTCAGCAGCCACGCTGCTGCTACCCTGGTATTATTCTTTATGGCAACTGCTCCAGGAAGAAATCGTAGTTGTAATCCGAACCGGTATTGAGGCCATAACCGAGCAACTGTACAAATACCCTAAAGGCATCATCTCCAGGAGCGGTGTATTTAACCTTACTGTTCATGTCCACATCGCCGGGTATATAGCCATAACCAAAGTCGTAGTTGTAATCCGAAGAAGTATTACCGGGGTGGTTAAGAGCATTGTTGAAAATCCGGAACAAATCATCACCCGGTGCGGTGTATTTAATCTTACGGCTGGCATCGGCATCGCCTGCCCAAAGGGCTCGTTTGCCATCGGCTAATAACTTCATTTCGTACCCATCATAAGCAACGGTGCTGTTCCATAACTGTGCTGGTGTTCTGGTGCTAAAGTCCACACCAACACTACAGTTTAAATCGTCGGTGCTTACGGCTGTAGCGGTCATTACGCCCAAGTGGTTACGGTGCCTTACTGCCACATAATAATCGTCGCTCACCAGCGATGGAAAACGTACACAGCTACTGCCATTTACATCTACCACGCTACCGTCACGCTGCACTATGGCCGAGCGGGTACCGAGTACGGTTGCAGGGTTTGACTTGCTGCGCAGTTCTATAAATATCCAGTCAACAGCCGAAGTGGTGCCACGGTCGGCAAACATGGTGGCAGGAGTGTTGATGGTCTGGAAATCGGGATTGGTGCCATCGCCCACACGGATGAATTTGGTATTATAATCGGCATTGAAAGTGTATGGGTCGGTGGTGGGTATGTAGTTAGCGGCAGTAAAGGGGCTGTTCCGCAAATTATCCCGCATGGTGCTTATAAATGGTGCAATATTACCAATGGTGGCACCTTCCAGCAACACATTGACGCGGAGGGTGATACCTGCATTGTTTTGCAGGTTCACATAGTAATCTTCCACTTCGCCGTTCACCACTTTTACTTCACCATTCTGAGCCTTGGTAAACAGGGTATTAACGGCAGTAACTATCACACGCACTTTGGCATCGCTCGTTAATGCAGATCCTGATGGAACTGATACGGCAACCGATGCGGTAACCGGGCTGCCGTGGGCGGTAGTTCCTGCTTGAAAAATATCAGTGGCATCATCAAAGCGCCCATTGCCATCTATATCAAACCAAGCTCCCCAATAAACGTTTGTACCGGCGGTACCACTGCCATTTACAGTTACATTAAAATTATAGCTACTACCAGGGGCCAATACAAATGGTGTAGCGACTGTACCCGATCCTATAACCCCGCTGCCTGTAATGGTAAAGCCAGATGTATTGGCATCATTGTTATCGGTTTCGCATTCTGCACTAGGTTGGTCGGCGTTGGAACCCAACCACACTTTATTACCTGTGGCCGGAAGGGTAGCATACGCCAATGGCCAGAATACAGTTGCAGTATTTGCAATATTGCCAAAATCCCTCAGTTCACTATTATCCCAATCGAGGAAATAGTCTTCAATCTCACCGTCGGATGCGGCACCGAGGCTGCGTTCATCTACGTTTGTGCTTTCTATATCAATCATTGCATCGGTGGTAAAGCGCACCCTTATATAACTACGTACTGTGGTAGCGATGGTATTACAGATGATTGTACCAGGTTTTGTCCAGGTAAGTACGATACCTGTTTGTTGCGAAGCGCTTGTTGGAACAGTGGCTTGTGCAAATTCTTCTGGTATAAACGTACCATCGGCGTTCCAATCTATCCAGCCATACACGGTTGCAGGTTTTCCACTGTTATTAAATGCACTTACCGTTACGCTGTAGCTGCCTGTTGCCGCGTTATATGCCGATTTGATTACACCGTCTTCTTCCGGGCCATCGCCATCAGCACCTTCATTGGTAGCTTTATCCGATACATTTTTCAAGGTAGCATAATCATCATTAGGCGGCGTAACACCCAGGTACACATTAGTACTATAAAAGAAACTATGTACAGCACGGTTATCACCCAATCCATTTTCAAATGCAGTAGGCGCATCTCCGCCATCGAGTTGTTGTGAACAGGCTATTTGGGCATCGCCGGTACTTGTACAGGTAAACACATTTTGAAACGCATCTTCCGAAGTTCCATCACCCATGCTGCCTCGGATTTTATGGCCAACATAGCAGTATTTGCTGCTGCCATCTTTTACATAAACTGTAGTATGGCCGCCTACTTCTACATAATTGGCTTTATCTGTACCAGTTACAAAATCTACTGGATGGGCGGCGTATAAACTAGGACTTTGTTGACCCGACATTCGTCCATTGATACTACCCCAGGTAAATAACTCGCCGTCGTTCGTAGTTGCGCCTACGGTTTTATATCCTATTACATCCTGGTCATTTGCACTAATCATGTACACGTTGGTCAGGTTGGTATTTGCATCGGTCTTTACCTGTTGCCAAACCGTACTGGTAGCTGAATTACCAACCCCAAGACACGCTGATTGATTATCACCCATTGAAAACAGATTGCCGTCGGTACCTACTGCAAAATAGCTTCCGCTGTTTGCGGCGGTCGTCGCAATCATTCTGGTAGCTGTCCAGCCTGCCGGCTTTTCCATAGGCCGTGCCCTGTAAAAACTGGCAGCTACCGTAGGAAGAATACCAGAGGCTGCGTTAAGACTGGTGCCATCGCCCAGATACTGTTGTGAACCCCAGGTATAAAAATTCTCGGAGGCGTCTACGGCAAATCCTGTGGTAGAGGAAGCCGACAGGTGTACAATTCCCGACAACTCCGTTCCATCATAACTGGTAACTATATGCCAAAGGCTATTAACAGAACTATTGGAAGTTCTGTCGCCGTGTAGCAGAACACTCGCACCCAATACATATATTTTGCCACCAGCCGATGGTTTTGTAAGCAGTAGCAACGATCCCGGGGTGCCATGCATATTGGCAACATCTTCAGGCGCAACGCCAACTGGCAAGCCTGTGGCAGGAATGGCATTTAACGGAGAAATAATTTTCTGGAAGGTAGAATTTATAGTTAAGCCATTAGGTAGTATCCTTCCTTCAACCCCAGAAGCAAACAATCCATCGGAAGATAAAACAACCACCTGCGTAGTAATGCCAATGAAGTTTGACGACAAGGTAGCTTTGAGTACCGTGCCTGTTAGGTTAGGGAATAGGTACTTATCAATCCGAATGGGATCAAGTATATCATTTGAGCCATAGTTGGAACCCGAGCCTACACCTTCACCCCAAATCTTATAAATTCCATCGGGACCCAGCGCAATAGTTTGGTGGAAACCACTTTGAATCCTGTTGTACAAAGAGCAATCAATATTACTAGGCACCGTTACAAAGTTGGTGGGTATATAATAGTCTTCTATTTCACCATTCGGTATCGCTCCGGCATAATTGCCCCCACTTGTGCCGTTGCCAATACTTTTTTCGTCAATAGCGGTTGAGTTCAAATCGAAAAAAACTGCAGAAGTAAGCCGGAGCCGGAGGTACATTTTGGCACCTGCCGCGCTAACAGAATTCCAGGTAAGCGTGATGTTTTGGTTTCCCGTGCCGGTAATAGTAGATGTATTGGTATTTTCTTCCCTGGCCTGGAATTTCCCATCATTATTAAAATCGAGCCAGCCAAACAGTCTTGTTGCGCCAGCGGCTGATCCGCGGTTTACCTTTACCGTTATAGAATAGGGACTACCAATTATAGCCTGCACCGCCAGTTGTGTATTGTCAAGGCCATTTTCATCTGCGCCATCGCCATTGCTTCCGTTATTATCGCTACCGTTGCTAACGTATTTCGAACCTCCCTCGGCATCGGTAACCACATCACTACTGTGACCCAGATACAGCGCAGTAGTACCGTTGGTAGTGGTAAGGTGCCGGGCAGGAAAAGCTACATTACTTGAATTGAATTCAAAACTTAAAGGCAGGTCGCCGTAATCGTAACTTGGTGTAACACCGAGCTTATAATCTTCTACTTCGCCACTAAATACTTCATTGCCATAGGTTTCTGTATTATTACCATCGCCTATCGCAACCCTGTCGGGTGATAGTGTAGTGCTGCCCCAGCTTGATGCATTGGTATTAGTTGAGAAGCGGAGACGCAGGTAAATTTTATCGGCGCCGACCATATTGGCCGTTTGGGCAGCCGACCAAGTAATAGTAGCCAATCCGTTATTGGTACCATTAGCCACACTTGGTAAAGTGGAGGCTCTTTCTGTAACCTGAAAGATACCGTCGCCATTAAGATCAAGCCATCCTCTTAATATTGCGGCTGAACCTGTAGTATTGGTAACCCTAACACTCAACGAAAAGTCTGAACCAATCGTAACATTTGTTAGTGTGGTCAGGCCGTTTTCATCGCCACCATCGCCGTCTGCATTGTTGTTACTGAGACCCGCAGGCACCGATTGGGCGGTTAGTTCGGCATCAGGAATGCCGCCAATTCTTATGGCCTGAGAGGGCGCATTTCGAGCGGGTAAAAATGCACCCGTATTGTTTTTATCATAACTAACCGGTACATCGCCATAATCCAATCCGTCGCTAAATCCTAATTGATAATCCTCCACTTCACCCTCAGCAATGGTGGGGGCATTGGCTGCGTTACTGGCAGAAGTGGCACCATTACCCACACTTCTTTCGTCTATATTGGCACCGCCAGTACCTGCTGTGGTAAAATCGACCAACAATGCCGATGAAAGGCGTAAACGGAGATAAATTTTTGAAGTGCCAATTGCTATGGTATTAATAGTTGATTGTGGCCAACTTAAAGTTTGTACAGTACCCAATGGGCTGGCTGCAATTGCTACTGGACTAGAAGTAGACAATTCGCCTACCTGAAATTTGCCATCGGCATTTAAATCCAGCCAGCCATACAACCGTTTTGTTCCGGTAGTATTGGTAACATTTACCGACGTTGAAAAAATGGTATTTTTAAATATTAGTGGCAACTCGGCAATTCCGTCTTCATCATCCCCATCACCAAGCAGTGCATTATTATCGCCATTGACTGCTACTGATGCTGGACTTACTTCTCCATCAAATAATACACCGAGAGTTACTCCTTCTTGTTTGGCATGAACAGCCGGCCTTGCATTGCCGTCTTTATCATTGTCAAAGGTTATGGGTAAATCGCCGTAATCCAAACCTGGCACTACGTCTAGCTGGTAATCTTCCACTTCGCCGACAGCCATACTGGTGGCGTTAAAGGCACTGGCTACACTAGCGGCACCATTGCCTACACTTCGTTCATCAATAGTGGCTCCGCCCGAGGCTCCCGTAAAGTCGATAAGACTTGCAGCAGAGAGCCGAATACGTAGGTATATTTTAGTTGCGGCAGCATCAAGAGTGGCTATTTGTGCCTTGCTCCAGCCGAGGGATTGCACAGAAGTTCCAGCGGTTAAAAAAGTTAAAGAAGCGGCTTCGCCAACCTGAAATTTACCATCGCCATTAAAATCGAGCCAGCCATAAAGGAACCTGGTGCCTGATGTATTGATAACGTTAATGGGTAAAGTAAAACCAGCACTGTTTTTAAATACGGATGGCAATACGGTGATGCCGTCTTCATCGGCGGTATTCACTGCGTCATCTCCAAACGGGGCATTGTTGTTAGCGGCAATAGCTACAGAAGCCGGCACGCTTTCTCCATCTACAATCGAGCCAAGTGAAAAACCTGCCAGGCGGGACTGTACCGCAGGCCGGCTATTGCCATCTTTATCTTGTTCAAAGCTTACAGGCAAATCGCCATAATCTGTACCAACACCAACTGCCAACTGATAATCTTCTACTTCGCCAGATTTTTCTGATATGCTATTAGCGGCATTGCTAGTGCTTACGGCTCCATTTCCAATACTCCTTTCATCCACGGCTGTGGTGCCGGTAGCATCTATTAAAGCAGTAGTTTGCGATAACCTTACTCTAAGGTAAACTTTACTGGTACCCACTGGAATGGTTGCAAGTTGTGCAGCACTCCAGGTGAGGGTACGGGTAAACGTACCAGTAGTGGTGAAATCAGAGATAGAAGCAGTGGTAAGTTCATTTTCTGAAAACTTACCATTGCCATCCAGGTCGAGCCAGGCGTACAAATTTTTATTACTTGAACCTGTGGCGGTAATAGAAATGGGAATAGCATAGGTACTACCATTTCTCATTACTGTATCTGCAAGGCTAATATCGATACCATCTTCATCGTCGCCATCACCATTGGCTCCATTGTTATCCGCATTTGCGGCTACTGAAGTGGCAACAGCTTCGCCGTCGAAATTAGTACCGAGCGATAGGCCAGGTGTGTTTATATGTACTGCGGGTCGGAAAATATTGCTATTGTCATTCTCGTAAGACACAGGCAGATCCCCATAATCAGTGCCAGGCTGCACATCCAGTTGATAATCTTCCACTTCGCCATTGGGGGTAACTAAATCGTTTAAGGCGCTTGCAGCACTGGTAGCCCCATTGCCAATACTGCGTTCGTCAAGTACCGCACCGCCGTTAGCCGCGGTGGTAAAATCAGCAAGTAATAATGATGACAGTCTGATACGTAAGTAAATTTTAGTGGTACCATTGGGAATAGTGGCCAATTGTGCCGCATTCCAGGTAAGGTTTCTGGTAAATGTGCCCAGTGGGGTAAAACTTGTTACAGTTGTCGTAAGTTCGCCAAGCTCAAATTTTCCATTACCGTTCAGATCAAGCCAGGCATACATGTATTTGGTGCCGGCTGGTGCAGTAACAGTTATGGGAAAAGTCAAGCCAGTTCCATCTTTGTATACAACCGCCAGCGTAACCAGCCCATCTTCATCGGAACCATCGCCATTGGTGGTGTTATTGTCTGTGCCGGCAATTACGCTTTTGGCAGTTAATTCAGCATCGGTTGCAAAACCTAGCTTAAGTGTAGTAAGGGGATTATGTTGTGCGGGTATAAGTACCCCGTCCTTATTGGCTTCATAGCTGGTGGGCACGTCGCCAAAATCGTATTGCGCCTGGGTTATGGTTTCCCATAAGGCACCTACTGTAATCGCATCAACATCAAGCGTAGCCGAACTTGCGGCATCGCCCTGTATTAATTGAATGGCCGAAATAGCACCATCGGTACCGGTACCGGCGCCAGTGGCGTTATAAGTTATTGTGGGTGAACCCGGCTCAGGGATGAAGGGTGCTACATTGGGATCCGGGTCTACCAATGTAATGACTGGGTTAACAAATAAATTAATTACATCGTTGGTAGTGCCGCTAACAGTAGTGTATTTTAGAGCCACAAAATAGGTAGTGCCAAAAGTTCGTTCATTGGATTCGTAAACTGGTGTACCTGTGCCCCTTGCCAAACCAAAACTAAATCCGGCGCCATTGCTTCTAATGTACACACTGGCCGTTACGGTGGTAGTGGCACCTAAGCCTAGAAAAAAATTACCGGCCGCCTGCGCTGCCGATACATTCACCAGCAGAGATGCGTAGGCGGGACTCGCTGGTGCGGTGAAAGTGCGGTACACATCCTGGCCAGTATTGCCCAAGCTTACTTTATTGCCTATGCCGGTGCCAATGGAATAATTATAACTCAGGTTGCCGGATACCGTGGCAACATTTGGGGTACCGGCGGCAAGTTGAGTCCAGCCGGCATTGGTAAGCAATGTGCCGTTAACAGTTGCAAAATTTTCCTGTAGTAAGGGTTGAGCCAACGCAAAAAATGGTAGACATAGTACCATAAATAAAACTGACAAGTACCACGGGGTCTTAACAAGACCCATATTAGAAAAGTGTTTTAATGCAGTCATCATGATTAGGTATAGTTTAGGTTTAGCAAAAAGCAAATAGGTATCTATTTTTACCGTTACAAAAGAAACAATTGCGTTTGGCTGTTAACCCCGTTAAATAACGGGGCAGCCACCATAATTTTTTGGGGTACTGCCATGGTGTGCCAACGCATCTTTACTCTACAAGCCACCTGACCATTGGCTATGGCTGTCTAAATTGTTAAATATGAAAAAAATATTGATAACCGAAGACCACGACATTGTAATCAGCGGGCTACGAATGATTTTTGAAAAATCGTTTCGGCAGCTTGAGATAGTTGTGGTGAAAAGCCTGGGGGAAATGATGAAGGCCTTGCTTACAAGCAGTTACGATATGACGATTGTAGATTTGCAACTTACAGACGGCATGGCCATTAACCTTATTCCGCAGGTAATAGCACTTTACCCCAATATGCAGGTACTGGTATTTACAGGGCTTTCGGAAGAAATGTACGCAGACCGGTTATATAAATACGGGGTAAAGGGTTTTTTAAATAAAAATACCGAAGAGCCGGAAATAGTTTTGGCAGTGGAAACAATACTTAATGGCAACATCTATTTTAGCCAGTATTATAAAGAAATACTGCTTGCGAAAAAAGAAAATCCACTTGCAAATGGGAACCCAT
>Ga0163144_10010652_pt1 | contig 19566 bp, 16 predicted proteins | sample OliLak19BULKMAT1_FD_123175 | JGI IMG/M metagenome (GOLD analysis project Ga0163144, IMG submission 123175) | Freshwater microbial mat bacterial communities from Lake Vanda, McMurdo Dry Valleys, Antarctica - Oligotrophic Lake LV.19.BULKMAT1 | ecosystem: Environmental > Aquatic > Freshwater >... | reverse complement strand
GGGATTGGTGTGCTTCAGAATCGCGACCGCAGGGCGGCGGAACTCAAGAATGAGCTCGGCCGCAGCGGCGATGTCGAGGACGTTCGTATAGCTGAGCCCCTTGCCCTGGAGTTGCTTGAAGTAGTCGTTGAAGCGTCCGTAAAGCGAAGCGTGCTGATGCGGATTTTCTCCATAACGCAACTCCTGGGAAAGTGGCAGACTGACGGAGAAGGACCCTTCGGTCTCCTGATGACTATTGAGATGCGCGGCGATCGCGGCATCGTAGGCGGCGGTGCGTTGAAAAACCTTCACCGCAAGACGCTCGCGGGTTTTCAGGGTGGTCTGGCCTTTGTGCTCGGCCATCTCGGCGAGAACGGTGGGATAATCCGCCGGATCAACCACCACCGTCACTGCCCCGTGATTCTTCGCAGCGGAACGCAACATGCTCGGTCCGCCGATGTCGATCTGCTCGATGGCTTCGTCTCGCGTCGTGCCCTCCTTGGCTACAGTTTCCTCAAACGGATAAAGATTCACCACCACGAGATCAATGGCGGCGACACCGTGGGTTTCCGCCTGAGAGACGTGCTCCGAGAGGTCGCGCCGGTAGAGCAGCCCTCCGTGGATCTTCGGGTGAAGCGTCTTGACCCGGCCATCGAAAAGTTCGGGGAATCCGGTGACGTCGGAAACATCGATCACCGGAATGTCCAGATCCCGTAGAAAACGAGCCGTGCCCCCGGTCGAGAGCAACTCGACTCCGGCAGCGTGCAAACCGGACGCGAGGTCGGCGAGACCGGTTTTGTCGGATACAGAAAGGAGGGCGCGGGTAATGCTCATTCGGTGGAAACTGGCGGGAGCCTTATCCGACCAAGCGAACCGCGCAAGGTGAATTCGCTCCAATATGGAAGGGCCTCGGATCGTTCCAAGGGTAAAGAATTGCAAAATTCACAAAAAAAACACTCTTTTTTATAAAAAAGCCCTTGCGAATGATTCATAATTAGGGAAATTTAAGAGAAGTTAGCAATCAACCTCTGCAATTTATGAAATACCTCTCTCTCCTGCCTATCGGTCTCGCCCTTTTCACCGCCTCCTGCGAAACCAAGACGGCTGCGACCAATCCTTACGAAAACAATCCCTACTACGGTCCGAGCGCGACCGGCGGCGGCAGCAACTACGCCAGCACGCCAGCCTCGGCTTCGTATCCGACGTATAACGACAGCGCTTACACCCCGCCAACTTCTGCCGCCCCGACTGTCCCCAGCACCCCCGCGTATAACAACAATACCTACGCCAGCACCCCCAGCTACAGCAGCAGCAGCGCCAGTTCCTACACCTCCTCTTACAGCAACAGCTCAAGTGGCGGCACCCACACCGTCGCCGGCGGAGAGAATCTTTATCGGATCAGCGTCAAGCACGGAACCTCTGTCGCCGCGATCAAGAGCGCCAATAAACTCAGCAGCGACACGATCCATCCCGGTCAAGTGCTGCGGATTCCGTGATTTATTTTCAGGCAACTTGGTAACCGCCCCAACCCTGTTGGCTCTCACAGTCAACAGGGTTTGGTGCGTTCAGAGACAGGGTCTGAGGCTTCAATGCTTCAGCCCGGCGAGCAGGGACTCCCCTTCGCCCTTGAGTCGGTCATTCAGTGAAACCCGGAGACGCTCCACCCCACGCCTGATCCGCGCTTTCACCGTACCCAGAGGACTGTCGATCCGCTCGGCGATCTGCTGCTGGGTCAAACCTTCGAAATAAGCCAACTCGATCACCTCGCGCTGCTCGGCGGAGAGCGAGACCACGGCGGAGCGCAGCACCTGTCGGGCGTCGGATTGATAGAGCTCCTCGCGACCGGTGATGCTGAGTTCGGGGGTGTCCAACTCCACCGCTGCCTCAAAACGGTCGTAGAGAGCCGAGCGGCGCTGCACGCTGCGGACCCGATCGATCGCCCGGTTCCGGGCCGTCGTGCAAATCCAAGTGACGAGACTGCCCTTGTGGGAATGGAACGTTTCGGCTTTTTTCCAGAGTGTGGCCAGCACCTCGCTCGTAACATCCTGCGAGTCTTCGTAGTGATTGAGCACCTTGTAAGCCGTGGAAAACACCAGAGAAGAGTAGCGCTGGCAAACTTCCCGGAAGGCTTCTTCATCCCGCTGCGCGACACGCTGCATGAGGTTGGCCTCGGCGGCTCGATCTTCGTTTGGTTCCTTTGATTCGGTTACATTCATCATTGTTTGGGTATTCAGTTGCCTAACTTTTGTCTATGCTACATACTTAGACAAGAGGTTTTTTTCCTTTTTCCAATTTTTTTTGGTCGCAAACACCATCCAGCAAACTCATCTCCCCCCACACACTATGTCGTCACCGAACAAAGAATACTACGAAATCAGCGCCGTTTCCCGCCTCACCGGGATCTCCGCCCACCTGCTTCGCGTCTGGGAACGTCGCTACGGCGTGGTGGAACCCGAGCGCAGCGAGTCGCAGCGACGCCGCTACGACCGCGACGACATCCGCCGTCTAACCTTGCTCAAAGTGCTCACAGACAACGGTTCGCCCATCGGCAGCGTCGCACGACTCACCCTATCCGAACTCGAAGAACGGGTCACCCACTCCCCCGTTGCCCCCGGCCCGGCCGCCACCACCATGGCACCCTGGCCGACTTGCCGGGTGCTTACCGTCGGGAACTGGGTCCGCCGCACGATGGCGGAGGCGGCCACGCGCAGCACCCTGCTGGAGGTGGTCGCCAGCCTCGACGAGTTTCCCAGCATCAAAGACATGCCCGAGCGCGGGAGCGTCGATCTGCTGATTGTCGAGCGGGCCACCCTTTTCCCGGAGGATTTGCAATCCGTGCATGAGTGGATCGACCGCCTCGGAGCACGCCGGGGCATTGTCATCTACCAGTTCGCCTCCGACCGGGACCTCAGCCCGAACGATCTCCAGTTGATCACCGCCCTGCGGGCCCCGGTCGAGAGTAGTGAACTTCTCCTCGCCTGTCTCGCCGACATCCAAATCGCCCAGCGAGCCGCCGAGCTGGAGCGGACCGATCGCAACCCCGCCCTGCCCCGCTCCCCCGGACCGGATGGCGAAGAAGTGCCACCCCGCAGTTTCAGCGATGCCCAGCTCGCCCGCATCAGCAGTATCAGCAGCACGGTGAAGTGCGACTGCCCGCAACACCTCGCGGTTATCCTGGCAAATTTGAATGCGTTCGAGAGTTACAGTGCCCTTTGCGAAAGCCGCAATGAGGCCGACGCCGCTCTCCACGCCCACCTTTTCCGAACCACCGCGCAGGCCCGGATTCAGATGGAGGAGGCTCTGTCGCGGGTGCTTTTCGAAGAAGGCATCGTCATTTGAGCCACCGCGAAAGCCGTTTACTTTCGGAGAGACCGCTCTAGGTTGGCCGCCCTTGACCTGATGTCTATCAAACTGACGCGCAATTTTTCCATCATCGCCCACATTGATCATGGGAAAACCACGCTCTCTGATCGCCTTCTAGAGACGACCCAGACGATCACGCAGCGGCAAAGGCAGGATCAAATGCTCGATTCCATGGACTTGGAGCGCGAGCGCGGCATCACGATCAAGTCTCATCCGGTGACGATGCATTACCTCGCCAAGGACGGGGTCACCTACCAGCTCAACTTGCTCGACACCCCCGGCCACGTGGACTTTTCCTACGAAGTCAGCCGGAGCCTCGCCGCCTGCGAGGGTGCCCTCCTCCTGATCGATGCCGCCCAGGGAGTCGAGGCTCAAACGGTCGCCAACGTTCACCTCGCCAACGAGGCCTCGCTTTTCGTCATTCCAGTGATCAACAAGATCGACCTGCCCAATGCCGACATCCCGGCTGTTAAAAAGCAGCTTGAAGACATCATCGCCATTCCCGCCGACGAAGCGATCGAGGCCAGCGCCAAAATGGGCATCGGCGTGATCGATATCCTCGAGGCCGTGGTCAAACGCGTCCCGCATCCCGCAGTGCCTGAGGACGACATCCTCCGCGCCCTTGTGTTTGACTCCGTCTTCGATGCTTATCGCGGGGTCGTCAGTTATGTCCGCATCGTCAGCGGCTCGGTCAAAAAGGGCACCAGCATCCTGACCATGGCGACAGGCAAGACCTACGACGTCAAAGAAGTCGGCATATTCACTCCCAAGCAGACCGTGCGCGACACGCTTCGGGCCGGTGACGTGGGCTACCTCATCGCCAACATGAAGTCCTCCGTGGAGGTCAAGATCGGCGATACCATCACCGATACCCGCATCTCGGCGAGCAAACCGCTTCCCGGATTCAAGGAAATCCAGCCCATGGTTTTCAGCGGGATCTATCCGATCTCGACCGACGACTTCGAGCAACTCAAGCTCGCCATGGGCAAGCTCCAGATCAATGACTCCGCTTTCTCCTACCAGGCCGAAAGCTCCGTCGCGCTCGGCTTCGGGTTCCGTTGCGGCTTCCTCGGTCTGCTCCACATGGAAATCGTCCAAGAGCGCCTCCGCCGTGAATTCGGCATGGACGTGATCTCGACGTATCCGGGCGTGATTTACAAGGTCAAACTGACCGACGGCAGCCAGATCGAAGTGGACAATCCAAGCTACCTGCCCGAACCACAAAATATCGAAGAAATTCTCGAGCCCACCGTGAAAGCCTACATCATGGCGCCGAACGACTACATCGGCGAGATCATGAAACTCGTCGCCGAGAAGCGTGGCGAACTGGTCAATACCGAGACCCTCGACTCCACCCGGGTGCTCCTGACTGCCATCCTCCCGCTCAACGAGATCCTCGTCGATTTCAACGACCGCCTCAAGAGCATGACCCGCGGCTACGGGAGCATGGACTACGAGTATGATGAATATAAGCCGGGCAAACTCGTCAAGATGGACATGATGATCGCCGGCGAGCCCGTCGATGCCTTCTCCGTGATCGTGCACCGCGACAAGGCCGAAGCCCGCGGTCGCCAGCTCGCCGCCAAGCTCAAGGAAGTGATCCCCCCGCAAATGTTCACCGTGGCCATCCAAGCCAGCATCGGGGCCAAAATCATCGCCCGTGAGACCATCACCGCGATGCGGAAAAACGTGACCGCGAAATGCTACGGCGGCGACATTTCCCGAAAGCGGAAGTTGCTTGAGAAACAGAAAGAGGGGAAAAAGAAGATGAAAGCCATCGGCAAAATGAACATTAAACAGGATGCGTTTATCAAGGACTTGAAGTCCGATTAAATGAAGATCTCGATCACAAAAAAGAGAGGCGGTTTAGCTGGTGGCTGCTTCGCGTTTTAGATATTTATTTTGCGCTCCTGAGAATCAAATACCCTCCATTCCCGGCTCCTGATTGACATCGTTCTGTTCCGCCCTTCGCTTCGATGACTGACTCTTTCCCCCGCTAAACCGCTAAACCGCTACCAGCTAAACCGCCGCCCCCTCCCACCATGTTCAGCAAACCCACTCCCGCCGAACTCGCCGAGCGCCCTCTGGATCGCAAAGGCCGCAAGGAAGCGCGGTCCCTCCTCAGTGGCGTGAAGAAATTCCTGCGCTACAACAACGACCTCATCTCCGAGGAGCAGAAGGAAAAGATCGCCGGCAAGCACAACGCCTTCCTCTCCGCCTTCGCGTCCGCCGATGCCAAACGCAAAGACCTCAGCGCCCTCGCGGAGGAACTGACCGACACCTGCCAGAAATCGGTCCGCGACTACAAGCCCAATGCCTGGAAAGAGAACATCGAAGTCATCTTCGTCGCCGTGGTCATCGCCATGGGCATCCGGGCCTATTTCTTCCAGCAGTTCAAGATTCCGACCGGCTCGATGCAGCCCACCCTGAATGGGATCATCGCCTATCCTTCGCCTGACATGGGAGCCGGACTTGAGTATGCGGCTCCCGCCGACTACAAGATGCCCGGCGTGCCCCAGCGGATGTGGGATCAATTCTGGTATGGCCGCAGCCACGTCTCCTGGGAAGCCAAAGAGGACGACATGATCCTGCTCGACCAAACTCATTTCTACGAGAAGACCCACTTTGTCTTTTTCCCCCGGACCTATCTCATCACGAAAAACGGACACAAATTTTCCGCACCCGGCACCGAGTCCCGCATCTTGAATTTGCTGAACCGCAATGTGGTGACAAATCCCCAGTTCATCAAAGCAGTCCCGGTCACAGCAGGCACCAAAATCGCCGAGGGCTTCGTCGATACCGGCGATCAATTGGTGGTCAACAAATTCATCTACCACTGGGTTAAGCCGGAGCGGAATGATGTCTTCGTTTTTACGACGACGAATATCGGCTACATCCAAAGTGGACTCGACCCTCGTCAGGGATCCCAGCATTACATCAAGCGTCTCGCCGGAACTCCGGGCGACTCGATCACGATCGAAGAACCCCGGCTCATCATCAATGGCGTCGAGGCTACCGAGCCCGGCTTCCAAAAGGTGATGGCTCGCGAAGGACATTACCCCGGCTACACGAACCAGGGCACCACCCACGTTGAGTTGCCGGAGGGTGCCTACTGGGCGTTGGGGGACAACAGTGCCAACAGTTCCGATTCGCGCGTCTGGGGCATCGTCCCCGAGCGCAACATCGTCGGACGCGGTGCCTTCGTCTATTACCCCTTTGGCCACCACTTCGGCCCGGTTCATTGATTCTACGGTCGTGGAAGACCTGCGTCCAGCCTCAGAAATTGTCGGGGCGAGCGGATCAAATCTCGCCTTCGCCCTCGCCGTGTTGCCGCGCAAAAAACGGCGGGACATGGAGGTGTTCTACGCCTTTTGCCGCGTGGTCGATGATTGGGCGGATGATTCCGGACTTTCAGAAGCGGAAAGACGCGCCGGTCTGGCTCGCTGGCGCAGACTCGTGCGGGGCGAGACGGACCCCGCTCACGAAGGCGTCGAGGCCGAGTTCGTGGAGATGATGCAGCGCCGCCAACTGCCGCTTGCCGAGGTCGAGGCCATCATCACCGGCGTCGAAATGGATCTCACGCCACTGCGCTTCGAGACCGCGGCAGACTTGCGACGTTATTGTTACCACGTCGCCGGAGCCGTCGGTTTGGTCAGCATCGAACTCTTCGGCTACCGCGATCCGCAGACACGGGTCTATGCCGAAGAGCTGGGCTACGCCCTGCAATGGACCAACATTCTCCGCGATGTCGGGCAAGACGCCCTCGAAGGCCGGGTGTTTCTCCCGCTCGCCGAGCTGCGTCGCTGGGGATTGGAGGAACGTGATCTCCTCTCGGGTTCACCCGACCCGGCGAAATTCGAACGCCTCATGAGCGATCAGGCGCGCGTCGCCCGCGCCCATTTTGCCGCCGCCCGCGCCGCCCTTCCCACATGCGATGCCCGGGCGATGCGCTCCGCCGAACTGATGCGCAGGATCTACACCGGGATTCTCGACAAGATGGAAGCCGATCGCTTCCAGGTCTATGGGACGCGATATCGCCTGCGTAAGGGACGGATGATCGGCGAGTTTTTGCGAGCGAAGGCGGGCTTGTAAAGCGAGGGCGAAACTGTAGCCAAGCATGCTTAATCTTCGGGCAGGCGGAGGACCGGCACGATGGGGACTGAATTTTTGGCAAATCCAGCTACACTAAGAAATCTGAATTTTTGGCAAATCCAGCTACATTGGTTGACTCCTCCACTCCACTCCTCTCCCTCGCCTCGTGGCCCGTATCGTCCTCAATACCATTCTCTCCCTCCTCCTCGCGGCGGCGTTTGTGTTGATTTTTTGGGTATTGATCAGTCACCACTACCGGTGGGAAGCCCTCGCTCCGTATCGGGGGAATCTCGTGGCAGGATGGCTCACCACCTTGGGCATCTCACTCGCGGCAATGGCGCTGAGTGTCCTCATCGGCGCTCTTCTTACGGCGGGGCAACTTTCGGGAAGCCTCATCCCGGCCGGCCTGAGCCGGGCCTTCGTCGAGATCATCCGCGGCACGCCGCTCCTTACCCAGATTCTGATCGGCTATTACCTCGTTGCCAATGCGATCGGATGGGATGACCGCATCGGGGTCGGCATCGTGATTCTATCGTGCTTCTCGGGAGCCTATTTGTCGGAGATTTTTCGCGCAGGGATCGAGTCGATCCCGGCATCCCAATGGCTGTCGGCCAAAGCGATCGGATTGGACGGCGGGCAAACCTATCGGCTCGTCATCATCCCCCAAGCCTTGCGGCGGGTGCTGCCACCGGCGGCGGGCCAATTTGCCAACTTGATCAAGGACTCCTCGCTCCTTTTTGTCATCAGCGTGCATGAATTCACCATGCAGGCCCGCGAAGCCAATGCCAACAGCTATGCCACCTTCGAGGCCTATCTACCGCTGGTGCTGGGCTACTTTTTGCTGACCTTTCCGATCTCCCTGTGGAGCCGGGCGCTAGAACGCCGTTTCGCCTATGAGCATTAAGACGGAGTCCCTGACAAAACACTACGGCGCGACCAAGGCCGTCGATGGCGTTACCCTCGATTGCGACGACAACGTGCGGGTGCTGGCTCTGATCGGCCCTTCCGGTGGGGGAAAATCCACCCTCCTGCGGCTCCTCGGCGGATTGGAGATTCCGACGGCCGGTCAGGTCTGGCTCGACGGTGAAAAACTCCCGCTCTCGGAAGTCGCTCTTCAAGCGGTGCGGCGTCAGCACGGTTTTCTTTTCCAATCCTTCAACCTTTTCCCTCACCTCAGCGCGCGGGAGAACGTTGTTCTCCCCCTCGTGACGGCGCATCGATGGGAACGCCCCCGAGCCCTCGCCCGCGCGGAGGAGCTCTCCGGCCGCTTCGGGCTGCTTACCCATCTTGACAAGAAGCCCGGTCAACTCTCCGGCGGCCAACAGCAGCGCTTCGCCCTCGTCCGCGCCCTCGCCCACGAGCCGCGCCTGCTCCTGCTCGACGAACCCACCTCGGCGCTCGATCCAGAAATGAAAGCGGAAGTGCTCGAACTGGTCAGCGAGCTTTGCCGCAGCGGGCAGCGCATCGTTCTCACGACTCACGAAATGGGCTTTGCCCGGGAATCGGCGGACCAGGTCGTGTTTTTGACGGAAGGCCGGGTGGTCGAATCAGGGTCCCCGGAACACCTTTTCACCCAAGCCTCCACGACCCAGGTGCGTGATCTCCTCGCGAAAGTGATGCGGTGGTGAATCGCAAGAATCGGGCGCATCGACGACTCGCCGCAAACGCCTCAGCGAAGCCCCCCTCTCGCTATCACGGACCTCACGGACCTCACGGATAGGGCGGATGCACTGGAGGCAGTCGCTTCGGGTTATAGCCTTCCGAGGGGTAGAAAAGAAACCCGGGGTTCTGATTGATCACTTCGTATTTCGTCAGCTGGAACTCGGGGATCTCGAAGTTCGAGTTCGGATCATACATCTTCTTTCCGGTGAAGGTTCCCCAGATCCGATATTCGTAATTCTGGTCGTAACCGTGCGATTGCGCCGCGCCAACCTCGGGGATGCGATCCGGTTGGCGCATCACATATTCATTCATGATCACAAGTTGAGCTTCAGACCAGGGTTGCTGGGGCCGACGCAGGTAGCCCCAGAAGCGGGTGCCCTCAGTCCACCAGCGCCGCCCGATGTAATAGTCGCCGGGAGCTTCCAGGGCGATCTGGGCATTGCGGGTTTTTACTGCAGGATTGTTGAGCGTCGTCGGAGACAACTGCCCGGCACGACTTCCCACCGCGCTGGACGACGAGGTCGTCGTGCAGGAGGACAGGCCAATCGCGGCGACCAAGACCAGTGCCAGGCGGGCGAGGAATCCACCGGGAGCCACCGGAACGGCGCTCGGCGCCTCCTTCAAAATCGTCGTTTGCGTCATGTGCGTCATCAGTAGCGGATACGGTAACTATCGTGCGATCCTTTCACCACGGTAGAAATTTTTTAAAAATTAGCACGCAAATCCTGATTTTTTCCAAGAATTGAGAAACAGCGGCAGTTATCTGCTCCAAACTCCCGCCGCGATCAACTGCTTCATCGCGGTGCCGGACCAGTCCCGGTTCGCCGCCGGGCTGGCGGGGCTGGGATGAAGCATGCGTGACACCACTGTATTTCCGCCGACGACGTTCACCGCTCGTTGCAAAGCCGCCTCGGCATAGGTTCCCACTCCCACCGCGAAATCCGGTTTCATCTGTTCCAGATGCACCGTCACATAGGGGTCGCAGGCCCCCCGGAGTGCCTCCTGCTCCGCCGCCGGAAGTTTGTCGGGGGTGCGGTTGCGGCCACTTTCCTCCATCCAGACGAGCGGGCAGTAGTTCATCACGTAATGCTCGGCGAAAAACAAATCCGCATCGGGAAAACGTTCCTGAAAAAGCCCCCAGAGCCGCCGTCCGCTCACCTCGGATTTGTCGCAGGCAAAACCGACGATCGGCCGCTTGGGGTGTTCGGGCACCGGCTTGGCGACTGCCGCGGTGATCCCCATCCAATCCCGCACGGCGGCGATTTCGCCAAACGGCACTCCTGTCTGGGCCATGCCCCAAGGTCCCGGATTCATGCCCAGAAACAAGACACGCTTCGGTCCGCCGCCGAATCGCTCCACATAGATCCCGTGGGAATCCCCCGCATAGACCAGCGGGTTGTAGATCACCGCGACTGGAGGGGCGAAGCGAAGGTGGGAAAGCTCGCCGACAAGTCGGTCGGTCTCCCTCAGGATAGCTGATGCAATGGACACGCACCTACTCAAGCGTCCCTGAAGGCTTCGTCAAGAAGTAGGATTTGCACCCTCACCCATCTTTACTTAACTTGAGCTTCCCATGTCTCCAGCCCCTTTCTCCTCCATCGCCGTCGTCGGAGCCGGGGCGATCGGGTGTTACTACGGCGCCCGGCTGGCCTCTCAGGTTCCGGTCCATTTTTTGATGCGGCGCGATCTCGCAGCGGTGCGGTCGCGCGGACTCGACATTCGCAGCGTGGCGGGAGACTTCCGGCTCGATCCGGCGTCGGCCTTCGGCGATCCGGCGGAAATCGGCCCGGTCGATCTGGTGCTGATCGCGGTGAAGACCACCCAGAATGAGGATCTTCTCCGCCTCCTACCTCCCCTCCTCCACGAAGGAACGGCGCTGCTGACCCTGCAAAATGGTCTCGGCAATGAACCGTTCCTGGCCCAACATTTTCCCAAGCGGCCGATCCTCGGGGGGATGTGCTTTGTGTGCATTCATCGCGGCGATCCGGGGGTGGTGCATCACACGGCGCACGGTCTGGTCGAAATGGGCGAACTCACCGACACCGGTCAACTCGCCTCAGTTGCGGCGCTTTTTGAGGCATCCGGCATTCCCTGCAAAACCCATCCCGATCTCGGACTGGCCCGCTGGCGCAAACTGGTCTGGAACGTGCCGTTTAACGGACTCTCGATCGCCACGGGTGGACTGGATACCCTTTGCATCCTCGCCGACCCGAATCTGGTTGATCGCACCCGCCGTCTCATGGAGGAAATCATCCGCAGCGCGGCGGCGCAGGGGCACCAGATCGACGTGAGCTTCATCGAAGCCAATCTCCAGCGCACCAGCGAGATGGGGCCGTATCACCCCTCGAGCTGGATCGATTTTGCAGCGGGCCGTCCCGTCGAGGTCGAGGCGATCTGGGGCGAGCCGCTCCGACAGGCCCGGTCGGCCGGAGTGGAAACCCCGGAATTGGCGCGCCTCTATCTGGAGATTTGCGATGCGATCCGATCAAGGCCACAGTAGGGACATGGCCACGTCTGAGTTTACCCTTCCTTCGCTTGTGGCCAAGGCCACCCCGCGGATTGGTTTGGTGCTTGGGTCAGGGTTGGGAAACTTCGTGGATTCCCTCGGGGAAACCCGCAAGATTCCCTTCGGAGACATCGGTGGCCTTCCCGTCAGCAAGGTGGCGGGCCATGCCGGAGTGCTCCATTTCGGAAATCTCGGAGGCGTGCCTCTCGTCGTCGCTCAGGGTCGGGTCCATCTCTACGAAGGCTGGTCCGCCCGCGAAGTGGCGGCTCCCATGCGGCTTTTCCATCAACTCGGCGTGGAAACGGTCGTCCTGACCAACGCAGCCGGCATCGTCAATGCCAGCCTGAAACCGGGACGATGGATGCTGCTGAGTGATCATCTTAACCTGACCCGTCAGTCGCCACTGACGGGGTCGGCGGCTTTCATCGATCAAACGGAAGTCTATTCCCCGGCCTTGCGCAATTTGCTGAAAGAGGAAAGCGCCGCCGCCTCCATCGGAAGACTCGCGGAGGGTGTCTATGCCTGGCTCAACGGTCCGGAATACGAAACCCCCGCCGAAATCCGCATGCTCCGCACCCTCGGCGCCGATGCCGTGGGCATGTCCACCGTGCCCGAAGCAATCCAGGCCCGCGCCCTCGGGATGCGGGTGGTCGCCCTCTCCTGCCTGACCAATCTCGGGGCCGGCCTGTCAGGGAAACCTCTCGATCACAAGGAAGTGATCGCGATGGGAGCCAAGGCGGCCGGAGAGTTGGCCCTGCTCCTGCAAAGTGCCGTTCCGGCAATGGTGGAGATTTGACTCAAGGTCCCTGAACGTTTTGCTCGTAGCCCCCCGGCGCAAACCTGGCGAATGACTTAGAGACGCTGGCGGATGGTGAGCTTGTTGGCTTCTTCGTATCTCCAGCAGCGGCGGGACGCTCTTCGACGACCGTCGCGGCAAAAAGGATGTGTCCATTCTTGCACGGCGACAGGCAACGCCCCCTGACAAGACGGACAAGGGGCGAGAGGAGGAGTTACGCAACCGCCAGGTAGCTAACACTGCCAATCACGCCCGCCGTCAGCATTCGTGTTCATTCGTGAAAATTCGTGGTCCTGAACTTTCTCTGGCTTTGGCGCACGGACTGGAACGGTCGAGGAATGCTGACCGAAGATGCACTGACCCCATTGCAATTCGCACCTGAACAATATTGTGATTTCGAGCGCTGGTAGCCTGCCGGACTTAGCCCGCCCCGGCTGCGAAACGAGGAATTTCGGCCTGAATGCTCCCTCGGCTGCGCCACTTGTGTTCAAAAAAAGCTCCTTAACCTCATGGAAATTCTGACTCGAAGCCCTCGCCTTTCGCTCAAACGTTCAAAGTCCGACGGACTCCCGGGATTCCGGATTCCATCCTCTCACTCAAAGCGGTCGATGTCCGACGTGGAGGAAGAATCGCGATTGTTGTGGCCGATTCAGACTCGCCAGAATCCGAGATCGTGGCGCGTCGAGGTTTAGATTCTTCATCTTAGGGAGACGTCGCGATTGAACATCCTCCAACCTTCCGCTACAGATGCGCTTCTTATCCCCAAAAATCTATGTGCGCGATTGCAGGATGTCTCACGATGGAGGCAGATCTTCCTACTAGAGAATCGATCCTCCGGCGAATGGCCGCAGCGCAGGCGCATCGCGGGCCGGATGGAGAAGGCTACTTTTTGGATGATAAAGTCGCTTTGGCGCATCGCCGTCTAAGCATCGTCGGGGGTGAAAACGGACAGCAGCCTCTGTTCAGCGAAGACAGGTCGGTCGTGGTCGTCGCGAACGGGGAATTTTTTGATCACGTCGAGCAGAGGGCGCTGTTGGAAACTCGCGGGCATCAATTCCAGACCCGGAGCGATTGTGAGATCCTGGTTCACCTCTGGGAGGACCATGGCGAGGCGATGCTTGAGCGGCTCAAAGGCCAGTTCGCATTCGCCCTATGGGATCGAAACCAATCGGTTCTTTTTTTGGCTCGGGATCGCGTGGGGATCGTGCCGCTGCACTGGGCCCGGATCGGCAGGCAGTTCTTCTTTGCATCCGAAGTGAAGGGACTTCTGGCCAGCGGAGTCGTCACGCCGGAAGCCGATCCCCGGGGCATCGACCATGTCTTTTCGTTCATGGGATTGCCGACGGCACGCACGTGCTTTCGTGGCATTTCGGCCCTCCTTCCCGGTCATTGCATCACTCTTCGAGCCGGAGAATCCAGTGACGTTCGTCCGCGGCAATATTGGGATCTCGACTTCCCCGACCAGGGTGACGAGTATGATCCCGGGAAGAAAAGAGCGGTCGAGGAGTTCGGAGCCAAACTCCAGCAAGCGGTCACTGAAAGGCTTCGAGCGGACGTCCCGGTCGGAGTTTACCTCAGCGGCGGCATCGACTCCTCCGTCGTGATGCGCCTCGCGGGAATGGCACGGCCGAACGATTCGGTCCCGAGTTTCACGATCGAGATTCCCACACCGGGGCTGAACGAATTGGCGGGTGCCGCGGAAGTGGCGAGGTTGGCCAACTCGCCTCATCATGTGATCACCTGCGGCGCGGATGTGATCGGCGAGGTCTATCCCTCGCTGGTTCAGGCCGCTGACTCGCCCATCATGGATACGTCCTGCGCGGCGCTTTCCTCCCTGGCCGGGATGGTCAACCGTCTCGGATACAAAACCGTTCTGACGGGAGAAGGCGCCGACGAGGCCCTCGCCGGTTATCCATGGTTTAAGCTGAACCGTCTGATGTCGCTGTTCGACACCAAAAATCATCGAACCAGCAATCTCATCAGGCGGGTCGCCGGAAAACTTCAGGGACGAACCGTCTCCTGGGAAGCGGCCATAAAACATCAGGACTATATCGGGGGGCCCAATGCCACGGCTGACGTCTTCAGCCTGCTTCAACGAGGCAGGCGAATGCTTTACTCGGATGGAATGTGGGAGTCGATCGGCGATCATTGCCCTTTCAGCGACATCGTCCTGGATACGGAGAAGATGCAACGATGGCATCCGCTGAACCGGTCGATCTATTTGGGATACAAGACGATGCTGCCGGGATTGCTACTGAACCAAAAAGGAGACCGTCCCGCCATGCAGCACTCGGTCGAGGCTCGTTATCCGTTTCTCGACGAGGATGTCATTGATTTTTGCGCGAAACTGCATCCGAAGTGGAAGTTGCGCGGCCTGACCCGCGACAAGCATGTGTTGCGCGAGCTGGCTGCGGATTTTCTCCCTGCCGATATCACGCGCCGACGGAAACACATGTTTCGTGCGCCCTTCGCATCGACCTTTTTCGAACGTCCCCCGGCCTACGTGAAGCAACTTCTCAGCGACGAGTCCCTGAATAAGACGGGCTACTTCCCGGCCCCAGCGATCCGAAAACTTTTCCAGCATTTCGTCGGCTCCCCCGAGGACCGCACCCATACGCAGTCGATTTCGAAGCAATCGGTGGAGATGGCCATCACAACCGCCATGGCCACCCAGCTGTGGCATCATACCTACCTGGGAGGCGGGCTCTGCGAACTTCCGGTCTGGTCGCCTCCCCGGTGATCCCGGCCGTCAATCCGGGGGCCTCGCTCGATTTTCACCTGATCGTGACCGGATCGGCACCATTGATGGGGACGGCCGCCTTCCCAATTGGCCTTCCGCATTCGCCCCGCTCCGGTCTCGCGCTTCACTTGGGAGGATCGCCAATCGGGCCCGATGCGTTCAATCGAAATGACTGGAAGGATCGGAGGGTGACGGAGAGCAACGAAGTCAAAAGGGTCGAAAAAGAGTAGGAAAAGGGAACTTTTCGCGGTGGTAGGGGTGATTCCTGTTTCCAGTGGCACGGATCAGGCGTAACCGTCATTAACTTTATGGTCCGTCTCTTCCGCAGTTTCGCAGTCACTACCCTCCTTAGCGCGGCCACGCTGGCGACGGCTGGGGAAAGCGCCGAGGAATCCTTCATTCCCAATTTCGCGATCGGTGGCAGTTATGTCTCCTGGACGGGCGACTCGGATTTCTCGAACGGGGCCGGCTCGGTGTCCCAGTATGAATTCGGGTTCGAGGCGAATGTGCCGATCGTCATGCGCGATACGTTCCGCATCACTGCAGGCATTCAGTATCGGAACAATCATTTCGATTTTTCCGGCGCTCCATTTCCCCTCGGGAACCAGTCGTTCGACCTCCACCGCGTCGATGTCCCGGTCAATATCTGGAAAGACTTCAACCGGAAGTGGAAAATGTGGATCCGCCTCCAGCCGGGCGTGTATTCGGATTTCGAGACGATGAGTTCGGATGATTTTATTCTCACCTCGCTGGCGCTCGTTTCCTATCAATTGAACGACAAAACGAAGGTCGCCTTTGGAGCCTTCTACTCCAAGGATCTCGGCGAAGAGCGGATTCTTCCGGCACTCGGAGTCATCTTCGAGCCCAACGCCCACTTGTCTCTCGCCTTGACCTTCCCCCGCGTTGAATTGGCTTACGCTCCCTCCGAGGAATGGCTTTTTACGGGTCGTGCCCTGCTCAGCGGTGGCGGATGGAACATCACTGACCCGGCGGGCGGTGCGGGAGACGTGGATTTGAACTACAAAAGCATCCGCGTCAGCGCCGGAGCCGAGCACAAGCTGAGCGGTCCCTGGTGGGCCTATGTCGATGCCGGCGTCCAGTTCGCCCAGGAGATTGAGATCGAGGGTGCAAATTACACTTTTCAGCAGGATCTCGACCCGGCCGCCTTCGTCACCGGCGGGGTGAAGCTCCGGTTTTAGCGTGCATTTCTCAGTGGAACCACGCAGCGACTGACTGGGGACTATTCTGGCTGCGCAGCTGTCGAATATCTCCTTTTTGGAGATAAGGGTCTGAAGTAATTTGCCTCTTCTTGCCTCTTCAAGCCGAGGGTGATCGACCTCCGCTGCAGGTTTCGGAGAAACTTGCGGAGTTGCCCCTCACTCCTGCCAAGCCGGAGCGAGCAGTGGATCATCCAAATCGACACGATAGAGAATTTGATTGTAGTCGTAGCGGGCCGTCGCTTCCTTGGTTTTGGAAAAGGTGGTGGTATAAGTTCCCTCAAACAGCAGGACAGACGAACCGGCGGGAACCAACTCCGGGTGTAGTTGCGGATTGTAGAAGGTGTGGGCCTGGTGGCTCAACACTTTGACGGCCGGACCCCACGGACCCAACGGCGACTTGGCTTCGGCATACCAAATCTCTCCGAGCACGCTCGGTTTGCCGCCGTTTTCGCCGAAGATCGTGACCCAGCCTTGTCTGTGCTCATTCCAACTGATGGCACCCCGATGGACCTTAATCTTTTTCCCGTCAAGGTTGGTCAGCGTCTTGGGAGAATCGAGTTCTTCCCATTGGGTGGGATCCTGCCAAGCCTCCCAGGTGGCGGGCATCTTCAGTGCGGGAAAGGGATCGCCAAAAAGGAGCCACTCTCGGTTCTCAGGATCAGTCCAGCGCACCGGGTGTCCGTCGGGAAGAAGCTTCGGACGCGAGCCTCCCGTCTGCTCGTCCCACAGGACCTTGACGGATTGGAATGATTCTGTCGCAGGATCCCACTCGCACAGACCGATCCGGTAGGCGTCGAGCGGCGCTTTGATCTTGGAGTAACAGGCGACGAGGTGGGCTTTTCCCTCCGCATCGGGGAGGCTGGCGTAGCCGCCCAGCCAAGTGGGACCAGGATCGTCGGGGGCAACATTGGCGACGGCACGCACGGCTCCAGCGTCGTCACGGAAATAGTCGAATGTCAGGGTCAAGGGCGCTTTCCAATCCGACAGAGGAAGTGGCGCGGTGGTGGCACTGGTCATGTGGAAGATACCGAGGGGATACTTGGCCAGATTGGTATCGCCCCAGGCCCAGAAAAGTTTCCCATCGTGGATGACATTCTGCACGCTGTCGCAACCAAGCACGCCGCTCTCCTGCCAATCGAGATGTTGGCCGAGTTTCTGGCTTTCCGCGAATTGTCCGGCCCCGGTGAGGCGACCGAGTCGTTGGGCGATACTGGTGCGGGTGACTTTGACCTCGTGGGTTTCACCAGAAGTCGGAGTGAAGCGGAAGCCGCGAAAGCCGAAGCCGTCCGCTTTGATTTCGTAGCCATCGGCGGTGAGGCTCAGCCACGTCTCCTGACCCATCAGTTCCGGCAGGTCGAAGGCGACGACTCCGGCATTGTCGGTAATGAAGGTGGCGTGGTGAGTGGTCTCCAGTTTGACGAGCGGAACCGGCCATCCGTTCTGATCATCGACGACGAGAATCCGGCAGGGTTCGGCCGCGAGGGCGCTAGAAAGGCTGATCGCGAGGCAAACCCCACGGATCAGAAAACGGACATGCAATAGGGTTGGGTCGAGCATTCAATAGGGTTGGGTCCAGCGTTCAATAGGGCTAGCCGATCACGCCAGGATCTTCGTTGCCACCTCACCCGAGGTTTCGGTCAGCCGGAAGTTTCTGCCGCCGTAGCTGTAGGTGAGTCGTTTGTGATCGAGGCCCATCAGATGCAGGATGGTGGCGTGCCAGTCGTGGATGTGCATGGGATCGACGACAGCCTTGTAACCGATCTCGTCGGTGGCTCCGTAATTCATGCCGCCTTTGACGCCGCCGCCGGCCATCCAGAGAGAGAAGCCTTTGTGATTGTGATCCCGCCCGTCGAGTCCGGGCGCGTAGGGGGTGCGGCCAAACTCGCCGGCCCAGATCACGAGGGTGTCTTTGAGCAAACCGCGACGTTTCAAATCGGTGAGCAGGGCTCCGACGGGTTGATCGACGGACTGGCAGGCTTTTTGAATATTCGTGGTGATCAGCGCGTGGTGGTCCCATCCTTCCGGAGAGGCGATTTCGACAAAACGCACTCCGGCTTCGACGAGGCGACGGGCGAGCAGACACTGGCGATTAAACAAATCATTGCCGCTCCCGATGCCGTAGAGGGTCTGGGTTTCGGCGCTTTCGTCACCGAGGTCGAGCACGCCGGGGACTTCGCTTTGCATCCGGAAGGCGAGCTCAAAAGAGGCGATCATGCCCTCGACTTCGGGTTGGTGTGGGGCGCGCGCGAGGCGGTTCTCGTTGAGACCACGGATGAGATCGAGCTGGCGGCGCTGGGCGGCGGGGCTGAGGTCGGTGTTCGCGATATTCCGCATGGGCGGGCCGGGGGCCTGCTGTTGTTTCAAAAAGGCGGCATAAAGACCGGGGAGCTGGCTGCCACCGAGCTTGGTGCCCTGACAGATGCTGGGGAGAAAGGCGCTGCCATAGTTCTGCGCGCCACCGTCGCCGGCCGGGGGATTCAGGGTGATGAAGCCGGGCAGATTTTCATTCTCCGTTCCCAAGCCATAGACTGACCAGGCTCCGAGGGAGGGACGCACGAACTGAAAACTCCCCGTATGCATTTGCACGAAGGCGGGCGCGTGGTTCGGCAAGTCGGTGTGCATCGAGTTGACGACGCAGAGATCATCGGCATGCGCGGCGATGTGAGGGAGCAAGGTGCTAAGGCGCAGACCCGAGTTGCCGTATTGACCGAAAGGATGCACTGGACCGAGCAACTTGGCCCCGACGGAATCCTGACCGGTGGTCGAGCTTTTGCCGGAGTGCTTGATGAGTTCGGGCTTGTAGTCGAGCAGATCGACATGGGACGGGCCGCCCCGCATGGTCAGGAGAATGACCCGTTTCGCCCGAGCAGGGAAGTGAGGCAGGGGCCCGGTCAGCGCGCCGGTGGATCCTGAAGCGGCGAAGGCGCTTCCACGAGCGGCGAGCGCGGCGAAGGCAAGCCACCCGAGGCCGAGGGAGGACTGTTGGAGAAAATCACGACGGAGCATGGCGTTTTGGTGGGGGGTCGGTCGGCTTTGTCAGAGAGGGATTTTGACCACGAATGAGCACGAATTTATAAGAATCTTTTGGGGCGGGTTACCGTTCGTCTAGTGGTCTGTCGGACTTAGAGCGTCTGAGCGAGGGAATTGGGGTTCGAGTCAGAATTTTCATGAGTTTGAGGAGTTTGTGGGAACACAAATGACGAAGACG
>Ga0163144_10010651_pt1 | contig 19566 bp, 27 predicted proteins | sample OliLak19BULKMAT1_FD_123175 | JGI IMG/M metagenome (GOLD analysis project Ga0163144, IMG submission 123175) | Freshwater microbial mat bacterial communities from Lake Vanda, McMurdo Dry Valleys, Antarctica - Oligotrophic Lake LV.19.BULKMAT1 | ecosystem: Environmental > Aquatic > Freshwater >... | reverse complement strand
TAGAGAATGGGTGGATTACTGATATGGGAACAAATGACCTATTCATGGACTTCAGTGATTTAAACTCTGGTGATCAAATCTTTTTGAGGAGCAAATAATATGAAAAAACTACTTTTACTTTTATCGATTTGTTTTAGTGGTAATGCTTTGGCTGGTGGTCCTGTATATGTTGGGAAGACAGGTCCGATAAGGATTGGCGAGAAAAAAGAGATCTCTCTTGTAGCGACCGTTGTAGGCTCACCTACTGAAAATACTATTTACGATACAACTGGCACGCTATCGTTAACCCCTGGTGTGTGGATTATAACCGCTAAAGTCAATATGCAAGGTAACGCAACCTCAGACAACAACGCACGGATTCCGTGGTTTATGGCTATTTTAAGAGACGGAGCCAACAACATAATCACACAAGCGAGTTTTAATCACACATACGACGTGACCGTGGCTAGCCCTGGATTTGCTGGCACTTTAAATCTAAATGCCTACGTTTTGATTGCCGCGACAACGTCCTACAAAGTCTCCCTCAAGTGGAGGAACGCGGTGGGTGGAACAATCACGGTTAGTTCATTTTCAGTACAGAATGACGCTGGCGTAAACGCTTACTACGGCGACCAATACATCCGCGCAGTAAGGATTTACTAATATGAAACACCTTTTCCTAGCCTTCTCGCTCCTCGCCTCTTGCGCTCATGAGTGTGACTGTCCCTCAAAAGAGGTACCTCTCTGTAAAGATGCAGAAGTAGTAGCTCCAGCTACTACGGCAGTAGCACCGGATGTGAAAGCTTCAGTTGTTGACCAGCCAGCAGCTACCCTGACACCAGTCGCAAAAGTTAAAAAGAAAAAAGGAGAAAAATAACATGAAGCACCTTGTATTACTGATGGCACTAACAGCACCCTCAGCATTTGCACAGACGGTTTGCTCCAAAGGAAAAATCAGCCGAGAAGCCTCGGTAGGGTCTACTAAGGAGTACCGCTGCGTCGTCCTTTACAAAAAGACTGATGAGAAGAAAGCTGACAAAGTCTTGTGGCATTCAGACAAGGCAGCATTCTGCGAGAAGAAGCTCGTAGGTTTCGTAAAGAAACTTGAAGCAGGCGGATGGGCCTGCAAGAAGGTAGGCTGACATGCTACTCACAAGAATAACTTTACTTGTACTGATGTCCCTTTCTTGCGGAAAAAAGCATGAGGAAATCCCTACCGTCAATAACTTAGACGGGGTCAAAGCCAAGGCCGCGCTTTACATCAGCCTGCAGCCAAAGGTTGAGGACATCGGTGGGCTGTTCCACTCAGAGTGTGATGTTGTCGGGTTTGCATCGCTTTGCAAAGCTGGTGGTGGGTGCGGCACCGCGGACCTATTCGCTGCTGAATCCAAAGAGGAGCCAGGTAGGTGGTACCGTGACTCCACCCACACCTGCTTCCCAGGTGGCACTAAAGCAGAAGACTCAAACGACATGGCAATCATGCGTCTGGTTTACTTTGCTGCCAGTGGCAATAAAGATGCAGCCATGCGCATGCGTACCTACCTTGAAAACCACTCATGGGTTTTAGGTCGTAACGACGGATCGGGTGAAGGCGTCTCTGCCACGCAGTTTGCCTACTTTAGCACACTGATCGATTGGACCGGAGGTACCACCTTGACCGTTCCTCCTGAGAGTGGAGACTCGACAGTATCAGTAGCTCTGCCTGGCTACCGCGGTCATCTCCAGGCCCTCAATGTTATTTTCAAGTGGAAGGTCTACAGCAAGCTGAGTGACCTGGACCTAAAAATCCTAAAAGACCTTAAAGACAGGCAGCCTCGTAACGCCCTTTACCAAGCCCTTTATCATAAGTTCACCGACGGCGTTCAGGATGACGCAATCGCTGTTTTAAACGACGAGAGACTTTTCCCTACTGACAGGCTGCCGGATAGTGAAGGGCGCTGCGAGGAGTACATCTTCCAGCGCGACGACGGCTCAGACTGGCAACCTTGCCCAGCAGAGGGTAAGATTCATAGTGGGGCTGATCTTCTTTTTACCGTTTGGGTACTGGGGTCTTAGGGTGGACATGGTCATTAGCAATGACACAATTGTGACCATTACCTCAATCGTTACTGCGATTGGCGGCCCAGGTTTTTACTTTTTTAAGCGTTTCATTAAAAGCAATGACAAGGTTTTTGACCAGATTGGTACTGTTACAACCCGTCTTATAGACCTTGAAAAACAAACAGCAGTGTCTGAGGCAAAGTCCTTGGATGCGCGTGCTGCAAAAACTGATCTCGACGAATTGCGTCGAACAGTGATTATGCTAGAATCTAAGTCACAGGCTGCTTTCAGAATCATCGACCAGATGGTCGCAGAGATCAAAGAGCTGCGGAATCACCAAAATAACTAAGTAGAACGAGTGATTGGGCGGGCAGGAGTACTTGCTCTCGGGGGGTCTCGGGGGTGTCCATGGCTCTCTCTAGTACTCCCACCCTATATCTCCGTAGCACTCACACGTCTCGGTCTTTTACACCAAAGGTTTAGTCCATCTAGCTTTTACGCCGTATGACCTCTCCGTAAGTCTTTAAGGTTTGAGGAAATTTTTGGATTAGTTCCAAAAGTGCTCAAGCCTTTGAGGATTGTTCCGAAGACAGCTTCGTGTCTGTGCTCTCAACCACCTCGGAGGTTCAAATGACAAAGTATCTAGTGCTTCTATTTGCTTACGTCGCCACAGCCCCTATCGCATTAGCGGCTGACGTTATGGGTATCAACCCTAGCGGTGTGCAGGTACCTCTTGAAGTAATTGGTGCTGCATACTTACTTCTTCGTTTCACCGCTGAAGGTCTTGGCAAGCTCGCACAGAAGACTAGCAACACATGGGATAACAAGATAGCCGCAGGGTTAGCGGCTGCAGCCAACTTCGCTGGCTGGGGCCTTGGCTTGTTTGGTGTTGGTTCGCCCAAGTCTATATCGAGCCCATTCAGCAAACCTGCGGAGGACAAAAAGTGAGGGGTGTCATAAGCCGCATCCTTAGCTTAGTGAAGAGGGTTGCCTCCCTCCCCCTCTCTATTAGTCCGTTAGGTAAACTGCGCGGCGCTAAGCTCGGCTTTAGAATCAGGTTTTAAGCGGCCCATATGCCTCCCCCTACTTCCCCAGACCGGTCACGCTGGTCTGGGGTTTTCATTATGCGCGACAACAGCAACACCCCTAAACTCTTAATCTGGTCTTCCGATACAAGATGGGTCAAACTTGTATAGCAATAACCAGGAGGTCTCCATGACAGATGAGCAGAAGGTGCACGTTTCAATTCAGGAAGTGAAAGATGTTATTGTCGGCGTAAATGAGTTGTCTGTTTACCTCATCAGCCTTTTTCAAGACGGTATTCAGGCTGGTGACTTTGTGTCGATGTGGGACAAGATGCAGACCGACGCTGAGTTCAAAGCTCTGCTCATGAAAGCGTATGATGGGGTTCCTGAGATTAAGAAAGAATTGCAAGACCTCGACGTTGCTGAAGCAGTTGAGCTTGTATCGTTGCAAGCTTCGTTTATACCAAAGTTTTTGGATGCGCTAAAAAAAGAATGAAATTGAAAGTAGCCATACTGACAACCCTCCTTACGGGGTGTAGTGCTACACTACACCCCGATCCCTCTCCTGTTGCGGCTGATAGCAACTACCCCACTGCGGAGTTTTATGTTCAGGGAAAAATGTTTCAAGGTCTTGGTGAAGTATCCATTACCCGAGGAATGCCACTCTCAGATATTAAACTTGAAGTTCAAGGCTACTACCAAGGGATCATACACGTTGACTCTGCTATCTGTGGGGTTAGCACCTCGTGGAGTTACGCCGACAGCCAGCGGATATCAATCCCTTTGCAAGGACATGCCGATCAGTCGTGCTTGATCGATGTCGTGGTCTCAGTCGTCTACCCAAAGCGCAGCCTTAATGAGCAACTGACCTATGAGTTTAAGGGGCAGCTGCTGATCAAGGTGCTTGATTTAGGACAGGCTTGGGTTGGCTACTCGACAAAGCTGGGCCAAGGAAAAGACGCAAAGATTGACGTATTAGTCAAAACTAAAAACACAACCCGCGTCGCTTTCCGCGGTTGCAACATCGGCTACGATAAAGAAGTCCAAGTTGTAAATGACTCCATCGCCGTTTCTTTTAATGAGGTGGCCCCTGCTACTGCAGAGAAGCGGTGCTCGCTCGAGGGATTTGTTAAGCCTACTTACCCTTACAGTACCCCGACGAGGATTAGCTGGCGGGTGTGGCGCTATGACGAGAAGTTCATCCCCCTTGCCCTCCCATACGTCACCATTGGGGAGTATGGTCACCTGGAGGTGACTGGCGAACCTGTGGTCTCCGTTGTGGCCCTAGACGAGGTCTTTAAGATAGGGTCGTCTGCTGAGTTCTACTTCACTGAAGATCAGCCACACACCCTAAGACTTCTGACCATCAAGGGGCGGTCGGTCGTATGCCTCTACACCCCGCCAATATCAAAGGACTGGGCATGCCTCAATTAGGCGACCACATGATTGAGCTACTCCTGTCGTCCTCCAAAGGGGGTTGGTCTGGCGTCGCCTCGTTTGCTATTTTACTGGGTGTTTTAGCAGTTCTTTACTATAAAAGGCAGCAGGCCTCCCAAAAGATGGCAGACGATAAGAACGCTGAGCGGCAGCATGCAGCTGGGGTAAAGAACACCGAGGACAACAAAGCTGATGAAATTAATCTGAAAAAAGCAGAAAATGACATTGAAGAAGTTCTTAAAGGAGGCAACTAATGCCAATACCCTCAAAAGCTGACGGCAACGTGCCGCTTCTCCCAGGCCGCTCGCGCTATAACGTTGTTACTACCCGAAGCGACACCTGGGTGTATCACCGTGGTGCTCTTGACGGTACGGCGCCCAAAACAGCCGCGTCTGGCACATTAGTTGCTGATCCCAGTGTGATGGGGGCAGGCCGCGCAGAGTGGACGACCCTCCTCAATGGTGGACTCTTCACCCTTGTCGGTGCTTACCGCAAACCACTTATTTGCTCAGCGATCGATAACTCTGGGGCTACACTGACCCTTGTAAAAGAAGATGGCAGCCCATCGAGGGCGATGCCGGTTACTTTTCCTTTTACAATTGCTCCTGGCGAAGTCATTAAAGCTGTCGGCGGAACCGCTGTAGGCCTTCTTCTCCGCATTGAAGATAAGACCATATTGTAGGGAATAGCATGAGCGCATTACAAGGAAGAAAATACGAAACAGTTGTAAGGCTTATGGTGGACGGCACCTATGGCCTCACGCCTGTTGCCGGAGTTCCTTTCGCTCAAGTTGCGGCCACGATGCGCCGAACTGATATCTACGTCTTCGAGCTGAAAGCATTGAATCTCACTAACTGGGTCGAGCTCCAAGACGGCTACTACGTTGTGGTCTGGAGCACTAGTGATACCTCCCATCTTGGTGAACTGTTCTTTTACCTAGAGTCATCCGGTGCCATCCCGTTTAATACGGTTGAGGGTAAGTTCAGCATTGAGCCTACACCTCTGGCAGTTCTTGCTGCCCCTGATCGCTGCATTATCTCTGGTAACGTCATCAACCTCGGCGGCGAGCCCGGCACTGAGTCTTGGGTTACGTTTCGTCTTGCGAAGACACCCTCTGTTGCGAGTACATCAGTTGTTGAGGGAAAAATCTTGCGCACCTATCCTGATGTGTTTGGAAACTTCTCCATCTCCCTTCTGCGAAGCAAGAAGGTGATAGTCGAGATCCCACAATCAGGTCTTAAGCACACCATTACAGTCCCTGATCAAGAGACAGCCAACCTTGTCGACGTATTGCCTCCTATCATTGACTAGGTAGCCTTAGTTGACAAAGCTTGGACCCAGACGAAAACCTGGGTATAGTTGCCTCTTACAACAGTCCCTGATGATATGGACTGTATAAGGGGCTTATTTCTATGGTAAAGTTGAGACTAGGGAACCATTACACGGAGCAAGGAAGACCGCCATGCTAAAGCTCGCCAACCAGGTTATTGATGTCTACGATGATGTGAGTTTCTCGGGGCTTATAAAACTCGCCAAACTAGCACCCGATGTTCACGTCATGAGTGCTGCAGAGCGAGCTGAGCTTGACGATACGGACTTCGCCCTATGTATGATTACCAAGAAAGCATCTAAGCTAAACAAGTTCCCTATCGACACTCGAGATAACACTTGGCTGTCCAACGAGTACTTCGAGCAAAACTGTGAGCGACTGCCCAAAGTCGCTGCTGAAACCGCTGCTTACCATATCAAACAGGCCTGCGGTAAATTTGGGGTAGCTGCCAAGCCTGCCGTAGTGGGTATGGCTAAAGAAGCATCGTCTAACGTTTACTATGAATCCTCAACAGAACGCCTGGTCAAGAAAGCATCTTACCAAGAAGTTTCCCTTGAAAAAATCGCCAACGTCCAAGAGATCGGTGATAACTACACCCATGCTCAGTTTGCCATGTCTACCCCTGCACATGTTAAGGTAGCATCCAAATACTTCGCTGAGAAACTAGATAAAATTCCAATGGAGCAACGTCATAAATATGCGGCTGCGATTCAGAGACGAGCACACGAGCTCGGCATGCCTCCCCAAGGTGGTGCGGTTATTAAGTATGCTAGTGACCACTACAGTGGCCTTGTCGATGCGCACCTTAGAAGCCGCGCATCGTTGCTTGAAGTGGCTGACCCTGAGCACAAAGAATACCTTGGCAAACTCGCGTCAGCTAAAAAAGAATTGACCCCTTCGCAGTTTGCACAAGCCCTTCACGGTTTTGACAAGAAGGCCGGTCTTACCCGCTACTACGGTGGGTTTCTGACCAACCCCTATGAGGCAACGTTCGCTGGTGAACCAGATCAGTACGCCGGCTACCGCACTAAGGTTGCGAATCAGGACATGGGCTCGGATGAGATCAAAGCCTTAGCAACAGCTAAATACGCCAGGATCAAAGAATACTTCGGACACAGCCTCGCGGATGAGTTAAAAAAAGACCCCGTGCCCATCTTTGATTCTTTGCCGATGGACGCAAAACAGATACTAGTCGGGATAGCGAATGGCACGGTTTGATGTTGCAACAGAAGCCTTCATGAACAAGGTTGCTGAAGATGCTCCTCACGAGCATCTTGGGGCAAAGGACGCGCTTAGTCTCGCCAGGAAAACAATAAACTTCACCCAGGACCCTAAAAGGGCTACCTCTAGGCTTCTGGTTGGTTTGGCCACCAAAGAGCTTTTGAAGGAAGGCTCCATCGGGGTCTTTCGTCTTTACGACATGCTAAACGACAGCTACCAAAAAGACTGGTGGCACTGGGAACCAGAGACCATTTGGCAAACCCTACACAGGGAACATGGCCTTGAGCTTGATCGTGAACTCCGTGATCTCGTCTTATCGCTACAGGCTGTGGTTACGACGAACTTGCCGTTTGAAAGCTGGAACGTGTTTGAAAAGGTGACTGCCGCCCTCAATCACAACCCAGTTGATTTTCAGATCCTGCAGCCACCTGAAGTAGATGAGGTGGCTTTTACTGTTGCGGTACTACGTCACATTAGAGGTGAGACTGTTGGCTACGAAGATGAAGTACTCGGCTACATGGCCGCGTGTGCTAGAAGTTCAGGTATCGTCTACCTCCCCAAAGAGCTTTACCCGGAACGTGCTCAGGACTTTCTTGATAATCTCAACAATGACCTTGAGCTTCGTGATAAAGTTAAGGCCAAAAAAGACGACGGCTCGGCAGCCTACAAAATCCAGACCATGCAGCTCAAAGAAGTAGCCGACTACGTCTTTGAGCAAAGAAAAGGTGTAACGTGAAGCTCATTTGGACAAAGTCTATTTCCCCGCTCAGTATTCTGATACGTCGGGGTACTAACAGCGACTGCTCTCACTTCGCACTGGTGTTTAAGAGCCCCGCTGGTGGACTTACATTCCAATCAAACCTTCTAGGTACCCACCCAAAGTACTTTAAGACGGCCATTAAAAACGGCATGGAAATCGTCCACGAGATTGACCTGCCACTTTCTATTGTCGAGGAAGACGCAGTCTGGGATGAGATTGTTGATGCTATGGATAGTAGGGGATACGACTACCCCGCGTTCTTTTACTTAGTGTGGCGCGTGGCTCTATGGAAATTTTTAAACAGACCTATGCCGGCAAAAAATGCCTGGGCTAGGAAGGGCGCTCTTAACTGTGTCGAGGTTTTTGAAGCCATAAAAAAACACACAAAGCTGAAGGACGTTGAGTTGGACACATCCATGGTGCTGCCTCACGACCTCTATGCGCGGCTATCTGAATAAGGCAATCCTACCACGGAGAAACTTAGATGGCTGTCGCGCATGAAAGACTACGCTATGATAGAATAAGCGTACTGGTAACGCCTCCAGGCTTCCAATCAATCAAAACGTATTCCGTCAAGGATAACACGGTTGTGAGATTTGAAGTGGTCGTTGCCGCCAGGCAAATCGACGGTGCTAACCGGGCCATGTTTAAGCGTACAGGACTTTTTTACCGTGATGGGGGCAGCCCCGTTAAGATCCAAGGACCAACCTGGCTCGCGGATCAAACGGCGAAATCAGCCCCAAGCTTAGACATCAACTATTCGTTAGGTGCAAGTGACATTTCCCTTCTGGTCAAGAACGCTGCTGCTGTGTCTACAAGGTGGGTCGGATACATAAATAAGACGGAAATACAGTAGGTTACAGCGTATTGCCCTAATGTTTGCGCAGTGGGCGCCGATAGTGGGCTGAGGGTTTTAAAAAAAACCATGGTCTAACATCTAGGAGGGTTAAAATGGCTGCTATTCTTGGTCTAGTAACAATCAACGGTAAAGATCTTTTAGAGGTCGACGTCAACCCAGCGTCCGGCGGAGGTACACCAGCACCAGTTGGCTCCCTTGCGTTGCTGAATGAGTCGGTTGCTGAAGTCTCTCGTTTTATCTTCTCGCAAGCAGGATCGTTCTATGACGTTGTTGGTGCTGCAAAAGCACTTCAACTTTATAACTTTCCTGCAGTCGGCCACTACTTCTGGTTCTCAGTAACCGGTGGCGCAAACACCCAGACAGACCCAGCACTTGTTGGTGTTGGTCACCAAGTCGCAGTTCTTCCTGGTGATACCGCAGCTCAAGTTGCAACAGCGTTATTCGCCGCAGTAGCAGCGGTTGTTGCTGACTTTACCGCGATCAACTCTGTCTCCGCGCAAGTCGACGTCACCAACACCGTTGGCGGCAACGTCACTGATTCTTCTGCTAGCGGCTCAGCAGCTGCAGCCTCTGTCCTTACTCAAGGTAGTGAGATCGGTAGAAACTATATTAAGATCGGCGCCGCTGACACCGCGTGGGATACGGTTTCCACCAACACCACATCCGGTGTGAAGCAGGGTAACTTCCTTCAGCTACCTATCTACGATACGTCACCAAACGGCTACTCCGTAGATGACATCGTTCAGCAAAACGGTCAGAACGTCAGCGTCGGTATCGTAACCCAAGCCGGCCGAACCGCACCAATTACCTACTTCGTTCCAAACCCAGGCAACGCTGTCACCTCCGCAGACTTTGTTCTGACGGAAGGCGCACAGACCATCAATGGTAACAAGACCTTCGGTAACAACGTTATCGTTCAGGGTGACTTTACCGTTAACGGAACTCTGACCTTCCTCAACTCGACTGACACCGACATCACGGACAAGAACATCACCCTAAACAAGGGTGGTGCAGCGGCTTCCGGTGGCGGTGCTGGCTTCTCGATCGAAGAGAACGCGGTCCTCACTGGCTACTTCAAAGTGGCTGCCGATCGCAATGGCTATGAGCTTCTTGCTCCAAACGTTGCATTCAAGAATGACCTTGACCTGTCAAACCTGACTGCAGGTCGCGTGCAGAAATTTGCCGACGCTAGCGGCACATTCGTCATGCGCCCAGACGGGACTCCAGGTGTTGCTGGTCAAGTTGCATTCTACTCAGATGCAAACAACATCAACAACGTGGCAAACCTCTTCTGGGATAACGCCAACAGCCGCTTAGGCATTGGAACGAACGCTCCTAGCCAAGCATTGCATGTTGTAGGTAACGCCCGTATCACTGGCCTCTCTGCAGTCCCAGGCGTTGTGCATAACGACGCAAACGGTAACTTGTCTTCTAGCGCAGTAAGCTTGACCGCTGACGTCAGCGGAATCTTGCCAATCGCTCAAGGTGGTACTAACTCTGGCACCACCCTAAACAACGACCGCATCATGTACTCCTCGGCTGGTGCTGTTGTCGAATATGCGGCCCTTGTTCCAAGCCAAGTTTACTTTGGTGCACCGACAACTGGTCTCCCCGCTCAGGACATCTCACTCTTCTGGGACAACACCAACAAACGCCTTGGTATCGCTGGTGGTGGATCGCCCGCACGTGCCCTAGACGTTTCTTCTAGCGTTGTGTTCCGCGGTGCTATGCTCCTCAATGACTTCACCGACAACCTGGCTAAATGGGAAGCGGTCCAGCGGCAAGTTCTTACCACTGACGCAACTGTCACTAACATCGCATCAATTGCCATTGCAACTGACACGATGGCTGTGATCGAAGCACACATCGTTGCTCGCCGCACCTCCGGTGCTGGTGCAAGTGGTGACTCTGCGGTGTACGTCCGCACTGCTAAGTTCAAGAACGTTGCAGGGACTGTCTCCCTTGCTAACCTCCAGACGGACTACACCTCTGAGGATGTCCCAAGCTGGAATGGTACGATGTCAGCGTCGGGTGCAAATGCCATCCTTTCCGTAAAAGGTGCTGCTGCAACCAACGTGACCTGGACGGTGACTTACTTCATTCAGACATTGTAATAGGGGGCTGACATGGCAGTTCAAAATAAAGTGATACCGACAAAGATCATCCTAAAGAGCCCGGATGGATCGACTGTAGAAAAGGATTATGGCAGCATCTCCGACCCCGTCCTAGCGGCAGAGTTGGAAGCTTTTCGCACTAATCCCTACATTAATATTAAGGGCAGTATTGTAAAGAAAGTGCCGTAGCTCTATTGTGGTCTAGGGGAGCGGGGTTAGCGCCCTGCTCCCTTCACTTTTAACCACAAACGGAGAAACGTTACTATGAAGTTGGGTAAACTCGCCTCTGATGAGTTCGCTGCATCCCTCAAAGCCTTAATGGACCTCACTAACATCCCAGGAAAAACGGCGTTCGCGATCCGTGGCGTGGCTAAAATCATTGAGGTTGAGTGCACCAAATGCCAAGAGCTTAAAATGCAGTACCTCAAGGACGCCGCTGAAAAGAACGAAAATGGCGAGATGATCCATGAGGGTACTAGGATAAAACTCGTTCCCAGCAAGCTCGACGAACTATCTAAAAAAATGGCTGATTTAAATGATATCGAAGTAGTGCTGCCCGAGATAAAATACGATGACCTAAGTACCGCTTCAGTTGGTTTGACCCCTAAGCATCTATTTAATCTGGAGTTCATCGTAGAGTAATGGCTACCATCATCGGCACATTAACGATTGACCAGAGCAACTTTTATGAGCTGGACCAGGATCCGCTTACCAGCGGATGCCCCGGTGTCGGTGTCGGTGATTTCTGTATCGTTGATGGGTACCGCGGGATCTGGCAAAAGACCGGCCCAGGTGATTCAGAGTTCGTCCGTATCGATGCCTGGACGGCGTTTGTTAACCAGGCGACCTCCGCAAGCACGCTAACTTTACTTGCAAACTCAGACTCAGTAATGGTCTTTACCGGGCCCACCGCTGGCCAGGTGGTGCAGTTCCCCGATGCAACTACGCTTGTCAACGGGTTTCAGTACCACTTTTTCAATGACTCCAGCCAGCCCATTGCACTTCAAGACAACGGTGGTAACCCTCTTTACACGGTACCCCCCACGTCTAGGGTGCTAGCCCTTTTAGCAAGCAACAGCTCGGCTAATGGCGTTTGGACGTTTGCAGGATTTTTATCAAGCGCAGACAAGGCCAAGCTGGATGCCTTGGTTACCAAGTCTGGTCGGGTGACTTCGGGGTCTTTCTCTGGGACGCCTAAGACCGCAACTGTCACATTCGCGAACCCGTTCCCAACTAATAACTACTCCGTTGACCTCACCGGAGCAGATGTAAGAGCGTGGTCCTATGAGTCAAAACTCAACGGCAGCTTTGTCATCAACTCCAATGCTGGCCAGGCTCTCACGGGAGATGTTAGTTGGCAGGCTCAGCTCGAGGGAGAGGTTGGTTAATGCCTTTGAAAAGCCCAAATTCTGGGTCTTTATACATTCCTAAAGACAGCATACAATATGTAAGAAATAATCCGTCTGAATACTCGGGGTTATGCCCTGGAGGACAAACTAGGGGCGCTGCTCAATTTTCCATTATAGAGTAAACCGATGTTGCATTGGGCACCACATGATAACCCTAGTAGTTTTAACAGGCTGTGTCAGCTGGTTGGAGGCCTATGAGTGTTCAGGTCCGACCAGGAGAACAACTGCCCCTGGAACTACTGCTATTTGATGGTGACACAACTAGGCACCCTGTAGCCCATGTGTTTAACGAAAACGGGGCACCTCTGGTCGGTAGTCCTTTCGTGCTAACAGGTATAGGGCTTGGCCGGTACATAAACCAGAGCCACCTCATCACCACGGCGGAAAAACGGTTTACCGCCGTTTACATCATTTACGAGGACATGTCCCATACGAATGAGGACCTGTTCTACGAGCGTGCTGAAGACGTCTTTGACGTCTCTGATCTTTCAGCCTTGCTCGCGGCACAGTCCAACTATGTTAATCGCATGTCTACTGCCTACAACAGCACGAGTGGCATCCAAGAGGTGTTGGTCTGGCCCGAGAAGAACGGTCAAATCATTGCAGGCACCAATTGTGACATCGCCGTCAAGACGAGCTCCGGTGTCGTCGTCTGGCAAGCGTCACTGGCTGCCCCGACCCCAGATGGCTTGTTCCCGTTTATACGGCCTGTTGTTGTTCAGGTAGACGCGAACTATTACATTGAAATTGATATTGTAGTTGATGGCTTTGTGCGCCACTCACGGCAAGCATTTGTCTCCATTGGTTAATAAAGCGAGGTGATTATGGATCTCTCCGGTAACTCAGAGCTAAAGCTTTCCCTTGATATAGATGCTGGTACTGGCATGACTACACTTACACTCAAAGACTCCAGCGACGTTATCCTAGGGACGATCATCACAGATACCTCTAGATTCCGGCCGATAATGGGCTGCCTGTACACTGTAGCTAGGGAGTACTCCCCCGACGCTGATATTGTGCCTCAAGGCTTCCGTATTAATTTAGATAAGAACGCGAAAACCGCTGTGGTGGAGTTTGGATGAGGTTCATACCGAACAACACACAGCTAATTTTTTTGGGGAACATTAGTGCTGAAGGCATCGCTCCGCAAATCTCTTTCTATGATGCTTACTATACTGGCTCCCCAGCGGTTGGTTTTCACGTTATCGCTGACCCCACTTGCCCACCTGTTACAGAATTTATCGTCACCACCGAGACGGAGTGCTCGGCGGAAGTAGGGTTTTACGTCTCAGAAGATGCAGATCCACCGGTGGCAAGTTTCTCGGTTGAAAATTCAGTTGATGAGGACTGCTAATGATAAAACTAAGGTGGCTGCCGTTTCCTGAAAGTAACGTGTCTGATTACCGCGTGTATCGCAGCATCATCGGTTTTCGCGCACCGCTCGTCTCGTTGGCTACGCTCAATAGCCTAACCCTCCAGCTAAAGATTAACGGCGGTGCTTTGCAGACATTCACCTTCGACGCTGTTACCGCTGTAGTAGATAAAATAAATGCGACCATTATTGAAGGCACTGCCTACCTATCAAACGTAGACAGCAACTTCTTTTTCATTCGCTCTAACGTAAGAGAGACACCCGGCAGCGTGCAAATCGTTGGTGGGACGGCAATGGCGCTATTCGGCCTCACTGCTAGACTGATTCTTCAGAAGTCAGAGGACTTCTTGATTGCTCAGATACCTGCTCTACTAGACCCTACTGTAACTGTTGAGTACCAAGACCCTGATGGTGTTTTGCAAGACTGGTATGCTATCTCCACAGTAGACAGCCTCACTAACGAGAGCATCAAAACTGCGTTTCGCCAACCCATCACAACCACAGGCCCAGTCTGTGTTTTGGAGGGAATCGTCGTTGATATTCAGGGTGCTAGGCTACCAGACGCAAAAGTGACAGCAAGGCTTGTAAAGTTTCCCCACAGCTCAGGAGTGGCTACTGGTGTGAGTGTGGCGCCCGTCACCACCTTAACTGGACCAGATGGACGTTTCAGCCTGCCTCTCCTTCAATGTGCCCTGGTGACGCTGGAAATACCTGTTCTGAAGTTCGCAAAACAAATTACCGTCCCAGCTAAAGGCTTTGAGTTTATTACAGACCTCACAGTTGATTTGGACTATCGTTACCCTCTGGGAACTGAGGTATAAATGACGCAGTCAATGGCTTTAGATAATACGACCGGCGGGGGCAGTTTAACCCCTAGCCTTGCGCTTGGAGATTCACGCGGGAATCGCTACCCCAATCAGTTCTTCGATCTGTCCCAGCAGTACATGCCGCCGACGATCAAAGAGCTGTTTCGTTGGTGTACGTTTTACTATTACAACTCTCCGCTCATTGGCTCAGCGATTAAAAAAGTAAGTCGCTATCCAATCACGGATGTAATCTTTGATGATGAGTATGAATCTGTAAGGGATATCTGGAAGAAAGTTCTAGTGGATGCCCTTAAGATAAAAGACCGTCTCATGGAAGTCAACCTTGATTACCATGTGTACGGAAATGCCTTTGTTTCTATACATTTACCATTTACACGGTTCCTGATTTGTGGCTCTTGCAAAGCGCGCCAACCCATCCGCCAGTGGGAATGGTCCTTTCGTATGGCGACGTTTCAGTTCCAGGGGCAGTGCACTAAGTGCGGCGTTAATGGGCCAGTTGAAGTAAAGGACGTGCCGTACAAAGATTACAAGGCCGTTAAGCTGATCCGCTGGAACCCAGAGAACATGCAGATTAAGTTCAATGAGTACACCGGCCGGTACGTCTACATGTACACCGTCCCTACAAAACTCAAGAACGCAATCAACCGCGGCGACAAGGACATCCTCGAAGACATCCCTTTGGTGGTCCTTGAGGCTGTACGCAAGCGTCGCATGATTCGGTTCAGCGAAGACAACATCAAGCACCTAAAGAGCCCGACCCTGGCTGAACAAGACCAGGGCTGGGGTAAGCCAGCGATCATCCACGTCCTCAAAGACATGTTCTACTTTTACACCCTGCGGCGTGCGCAGGAAGCGATTGCCCTTGAGCACATCGTTCCGTTTGACATCATCTACCCCTTACCCAACGCACAACAGGATCCGTACATCCACACGGACCTTGCAAGCTGGCGCCAACAGATTGAGCTAGTGATCCGCAAGCATCGCCAAGATCCTAACTTCAAAGCCGTGATTCCAATCCCGGTTGGCTTTGGTCGCCTTGGTGGTGATGGCAAGACGCTTCTTCTTTCACCAGAGCTTAACTACATCACGCAGACGGTTGTTGGTGGGATGGGAATCCCCCAAGAATTCCTTTTCGGTGGGTTGAACTTCACAGGGTCAAGCGTATCGCTTAGAACTCTTGAGAATGACTTCATTCAGAATAGATCACAACTGCTCGACTTAGTAATATGGATCAAAGATAAACTTCGTATCTGGCTTGGTCTGCCTGACTGCGACAGCATGCGCTTTTCTGACTTCCGCATGGCGGATGATATTCAGAAGAACCAGCAGCTCATCGGCATGAACGCTCAGGGCAAAGTCTCTGACCAGACGTTACTCACAGAGCTTGGCTACGACTACGACCAGGAGATCAAAAAGAGGATAGAAGAGATCTACGTCGCCAACTACCTTATGGACCTACAGTCCAAGGGCGGGGCAAAAAGCCAAGGTGAGGCATCCCTCATTCAGTTCAACTACCAACAAAAGGTTCAGGAGCTAGCGGAGAAGGCCCAGGCCGACGCACAAGCTCGCATCACTGCTATGGGTCAGCAGCCAGGGCAGGCTCCTGGTTACGGCGGAGAGATGGGTCAGCCAGGCGCACTCGAAGCACAAGGTGGAGCACCAGGCGCAACGCAAGACCCCAACCAACAATTGGCAGGTGGCCAACCCCCCGCCCCACAGCCAAGTGGTGGCATGAACCAAACATCTGAGTTTGCCCAAAAAGCCCCCCAGGACCAAATCGACTCAAAGGTAAACTCTTGGGCTGCCCAGCTCATCAAGCTAGGCCCCATGCAGGCCAAGACCGCAATCGCAGAGATCAAGATGAAGATGCCTGATGTTGGCGCTGCGCTCGAGCGGAAGTATGGAGAGCTAATGGCTCAAGGTAACCCAGCCGGTGGCAACCCAGTCCCCGGGCTGGAGCCAAATATGAACCCTCTGCCAGAACGTGGTGTGCCTCGAAGGGCTGGAGCAGTCTAGTGTTTACGACGGTAAGAAGAACAGCGCAGTTTGATCTCAACAGCCAGAAGGATCGCTTTACCTATGATGAGATACTGAACGACCCTCTGTGTACCATCATTGAAAAGATTAAAGAGAAGATGCGTGAAGAGAGCAGAGACGGTGAAGAGGTAACCATAAAAGAGCGATTGGTTTTCATAGTGACTTGGGAAGAGAAAAAACTTTGTTAGGGGGTGTAACATGAAGTCGTTTAAATCATTCTTCAGAACGTCAGTCGGCATGAAGGACCAAAGCGAGGGTGCTGAGAAGCAGGCATCCGACGTTCCGCTTGGCATGAAAAAAGCTGTAGGCGGAGATAATGCCCCAGAGGCAGCAGCTGGGGATGTCAGCACAGCCAGCTTGCCACAGCCAGTTTCTGGAATGAACTAATAGCTAAAAAAAACAAGAGTGGGGTAACCACCCACTCTTATTTCTTTTTCGGCTTGAGCATCTTGTGCGTCCGTCGCAGATGGATCAAGAGACCTCGCTTTGATTTCCCTATGAAGGAGCACAGTTGGCAGGACAACTCAAAATCTGGTACGCCCTTCCCCGAATGCTTGGTAGCAAGGCCCCCAAACAACGTTGTTTGGAAGACCGTCTCTTCGGGCTTTTCTTCTTTCTTTGCGTAGCAGCTATCTACAATCTCCTGGTAGTTAGGTGTATTTTTAATGTAAGCCTCAAGACTTTTGCAATGCCTACGACAACTTTTATAGCGGTCGTAGTGTATGCAAGCTGGTGCGGGGCGCTTGCCTCCGTACCTCGGGCACTCGATGAAGTGACTCATCTTGTCCATAAATTACCTATTAGTCGAAAACCCAGGCCATTCACCAGGAGGCGGTGCTGCTGGAACTGGCGGGTTTTGCAACGGTCTATACTCGGTAGCTGGCTGGTATCCCCTACTGGAAAAAGCAGACGCTGCTGGGGACTGAGCCCTCATACTAACATCATAAATATTTGGATCCTCTGCACCACCCCGTTTTTTGCCATACCTTATCAGGGTATCGCCAAGCGCCACAAAGAACGCTGTCACCGAGGCTTTTACAATTCCTTCCAAAAGCTCAATCCAAAACTCTTTTTTAGTAAAATGACCGAATATCTGTGCAGCGGCACCCGGTTTCTTTACAATCGATTGGCCACCTTTGCTTTCAGGCACATTCACTTGCTGGCTTGTTTCCATCAACTTCCCCTCCTCCTTGTGATAAAATTCCTTCCAGGATCGCTTCAAATGCAACTTTTAACAAATCAAGCACGGCTCCCCCTTTTCAATAGTGAACAACAACTCAAAAGGCTTATACCAAGAACGATATGGCAAATTTTGATGTAGAAAAACAGTTCGCCTCAATTAAGAAATCGGCTGTCGACGCCGTGAAAGAGATATTCCCCGTTGACGGTAAATTGAGATCGTTGCGCCTTGAAAAGGTGTGGGTAGACGATACGATGGACTCGTCTGATTACGCATCTCAGACGCAAGCCAAGAACAAAGAGGCCACTTGGGGCGCTCCGGTATACGCCGCGCTTACTCTTGTCGACAAAGCCACAGGCAAAGAGATCGACAAATCACCCAAGATAAAGCTTTTTACGCTGCCAAAACTGACACAGCGTTTTAGCTACATCGTAGGGGGTAACGAGTACCAAGTACACAGCCAGCTACGTCTGAAATCCGGCGTGTACACACTAAGAAAACAGAATGGTGAACTCAAAACACAAGTCAACCTGGCCAAAGGAAAGAACTTCGACCTTACGTTCAACGAGCGCACGGGAGTTTTCTACATTCAAAAGGTGGGCGGCGGGCAGGCGAACATACCGCTTTACCCTGTGCTCACCTACCTTGGTGTGTCCCCCTCTAGAATCGCTGACCGCTGGGGGTCAAAGCTCGAAGGTGCCAACCGCGTCACCGACCCCAAGATCATCGCACGTGCCACAGCTGCCTTTGGTATAAAGCAGGGGGATCTCAAAGACTACTTCAGCAAAACGGAGATCAGCCCCGAAACTACAAAAGAGGTACTAGGCCAAGCCTTTGAGCGTGTCGACGGGCCCATGCTCCTTGAGACATCAAAAAACCTCCTTGACGTGCACCTCGGCGACAAGCAACCTACTGACAGGGACTCGCTAGCTTTTAAAGAGCTGCATTCTGTTGAAGATTATCTTCACGAGCGGATACAAAAAAACAAGCAAAGCCTGTCCTTTAAACTCAAACGCAATATCGACAACGTGCGCCGGACTAAGCTAAGTCAGCTTGTGAATCCAGGATCTTTTAACTCCGTTGTCGAAAGCTTCTTTACCCAAGATGACAAGGCCGCTACACCAGAGCAGACTAACCCACTTGAGATGCTTACCGGCCAGTACAAAGTCACCATCATGGGGTCAGGCGGTATCAACAGCGACCATGCTGTTACACCAGAGATGCGGGAGATCCACCCGTCACACTACGGATTCCTTGACCCTATCCACACGCCAGAGAGCAAGCGCATTGGTGCTAACCTGCATCTCCCACTAGGAGCTGTAAAGGATGGTAAGACGCTTAAGATGCTCGTTCAGGCAAAAGACGGTAAACCAGTCCTGGTAGATGCAAACGACATCCACGATAAGATTCTGGCCTTCCCCGGGCAACAGGGTGACAAGATCAGGGCTCTGCACCAAGGCAAAGTTATTGAGACCACACGTAGCAAGGTGGACTACACCACTCCAAGCCCGCAGGCTCTTTTCTCTTACAGCTCAAACCTCGTACCGTTCTTGCCGTCTAACCAAGGCAACCGGGCGATGATGGCGTCTAAGATGCTTGAGCAAGCCATCTCCCTTAAGCACAGAGAGGCGCCGCTTGTCCAGGTTGGCTTTGGGAAAACTACTTCTGAGCAGATGATCGGTAAGGGCTCCGCTGCTACGTCCCCAGTAGACGGCGTGGTAAAAAAGATCACAAAAGACTTCATCATTATTAAAGGTGATGACGGCAAAGACGTTAAGGTAAACGTTTATAGCAATTTTACCCTTAACCGTAAATCATTCCTAAATCACGAGGTCATCGTTAAAGAAGGTGACAAGGTAAAAAAAGATCAGCTCCTAGCTGACAGCAACTTCACTAAAGACGGTACTTTGGCACTCGGCACGAACATGCGCGTGGCCTACCTGCCGTACAAAGGCCTGAACTTTGAAGACGGCGTG
>Ga0163144_10010650_pt1 | contig 19569 bp, 21 predicted proteins | sample OliLak19BULKMAT1_FD_123175 | JGI IMG/M metagenome (GOLD analysis project Ga0163144, IMG submission 123175) | Freshwater microbial mat bacterial communities from Lake Vanda, McMurdo Dry Valleys, Antarctica - Oligotrophic Lake LV.19.BULKMAT1 | ecosystem: Environmental > Aquatic > Freshwater >... | reverse complement strand
TAAGTCAGGCTGTAGGGCGCGGCGATCGCCCATCGTCCGCCGGAACGCCCGGCGCGGTCTTGCAGGCGCTATCCCAACGCCTTGACCGGCGCGCGCGCCGCCGCCCGCGAGCGCCTTGCGTCGATCAGGATTGGCGACCGGCGTGGTGTTGCTGGTGAAATCGCGAGTTGCTGTTGCGCTTCGCCGCCATGCAATTGCGCTGCGCCGGTCCCGCCGCGTGGAACTCGCAATCCATGCCCAACGCTGCCGCGAGATGCGCGGTCTTCATCGCGCCGGCGAAAGTCTTCTGCTCGCTGGTCGCGCCCTTGGCGACGCAGCGATTGCCGCTCCCGTCGAAGCCGAGGCCCTCGACGCGATAGCTGAATTCGTGGAGTTCGACTTTGGTGATGCGACTCCCCGGCCGCGGCGTGCTCTTGATCGACATGCGCTTCGTCCCCTCGACAGGCTCCTTGGCGTGGGCGCAAATAGCATAGCCGCGTGACGCCGCGATTTGTGCGGGAGATGCGGATGACGAGGGGGAGGCGGGATGCGTTTGCTGATAACCGGCGCGATGGGGCATGTGGCGGCGGAGCTGGTCCGGCAGGCCGCGTCGCGCGGCATGGACGTGGTCGCGCTGTATCGCGAGAATTTCCGCGCGGCGGAGGCGGCTGCCCTCGGCCCGCGCGTCACCTGGCTGCGCTGCGATCTCACGGATGCGAATGCGGTTCAGGAGATCGCCAGGACCCAGCGCATCGATGCGTGCATCCATGCGGCCGCGATCTCCAACGAGGCCTACGCCAAGCCCGAGCCCGCGAAAGCCATCGCCGCGAATATCGGCGCCACGACGAATCTCCTCGACGCGGCGCGACTCAATGGCTGGCGACGCTTCCTGCTCGTGAGCACAGGCTCGGTTTTCCAGGTCGAATTCGATCCGGCGCGACCGATCCTGGAGGATCATCCGACCTCGCCGCGCCTCGTCTACGGCACCACGAAGGCCGCGGCCGAGCTGCTGACGCGCATGTACCGCAGCGTCTACGGCCTGTCCGCGTCGGCCGTGCGGATCTCCTGGGTCTACGGACCACCGATCATCACGGACAGCCCGACGCGTGGCCCGATCCCGTCCTTTCTCAAGCGCGCGCTGGCGGGCGAGGCGATCCGCGAGGATGGCGGCGATTTCGCCGCGAACTTCACCTTCGTCGGCGACGTCGCGGAGGGGCTGCTGGCGGCTGCCTTGGCGCCGAGCCTGCAGCACGATGTCTATCATCTCAGCTCTGGCGTGAACTACACGGCGCGTGACGTGGCCTCGGCGGTGATGCGCGCCGTGCCTGGCGCGACAATCGAACTCGGCGCGGGCGCGCTGCCCTGGACGAGCTATACGAGTCTGCGCGGTCCGCTCGCCGGCGATCGCTTCACGCGGGACACCGGCTACAGGCTGCGCCATACGCTCGACGCCGGAATCGCCGCCTATGCGACATGGATGCGCGCCGAGCTTGCGCCCAGGTGAGCGTCAGTTCTCGAGGATGTCCGCGACGAGCAAGTCGCGCAGCTCCTTGGTGACTTCGGGCCGCACGCCGAACCACAGCTCGAAGCCGCGCACCGCCTGGTAGAGCAGCATGTCCAGACCGTTGGAGGTCTTGAAGCCGCGCGCCTCGGCGTTCTGCAGGATGCCGGTCTTGAGCGGGATGTAGACGATGTCGGAGACCACGGCATTGGCCGCCATCGACGAGAGATCGATCATCAGCTCCGGCTGCCCCTTCATGCCGAGCGAGGTCGCGTTGGCGAGGAGGGTCGCGCCCGCGAGAACGCGTGACATGTCCTCCCAGCGCGTCGGCTGAACGCTGTCGCCGAAACGCTCGCGAAAAGCCACAGCGCGCTCGAATGTCCGGTTGACGACATGGATGCGCTTGATGCCGCGCTCGATCAGCCCGTAGACCACCGCGCGACCGGCGCCACCGGCGCCGAGAACCACCGCGTCGCCGCCGCGCTTGTCCCAGCCCGGCGCGCAGGCATCCAGCGCGCCGATGAATCCCTCGACGTCGGTGTTGGTCGAGCGCAGACGGCCGCCGTCGAGCCACAGCGTGTTCGAGGCGCCGACCGCCTTTGCCCGCGCGTCGGGCTCCGACAGCTCGAAGGCCTTCTCCTTGTGCGGCAGCGTGACGTTGGCGCCGACATAGCCGTGCGCCGCGAGACTGGTCACGAAGGCGGGGAACTCCGCCGGCGGAATCTCCTCGACGCGATAATCGCCGTCGACCCCGTAGCGCTTGAGCCAATAGCCGTGGAGCTTGGGCGAGCGCGAATGCTTCGCCGGAAAGCCGATAACGCAGGCGGCGCGAGTCTTGCCGCTCATCTCAGTTCCCCTGCGCGTGGTGTTGCGAGCGGTCGCGCGCGCGCTCCATGAAATCGTCGACGTTCACCGGGACGCCCGTCTTGGCGGACTCGGTGATCGCGAGCGTCGTGGCCAGGGTTCGCGTGCCGCCGAGGCCATCGAGCACCGGGGCCGCCTTGCCGCGCACCACGTCAGCGAGGTTGCGCGCCTGGGCGTAATAGGCGTCCTCGAGGGCGACATGCACGCGGCGCTGCGTCAACTCGACATCCCAGTCCTCGCGCCCCGGCTCGTGCCAGCGATGCTGCAGAGACGGGACGGCGAGCGAGCCGCGGGTGCCGGCCACGAGGTAGCAACTCTCCGGTTCGAATGGACGCAGCGGATTCTCCCGCGAAGTCCATTCCCAGGACCACGGCGCGGAGGCGGCGTCGGACACGATGAACGTGCCGATCGCGCCGTTCTTGAAGCGCAGCACCGCGCCGGCGGTGTCCTCGACCGGATAGGGGCGGACCGTGGCGCCGCTCGCCGCCTGCACCGTCTCGACATCGCCGCAGAGCATGCGCAGGCAGTCGATGTCGTGGATCGCGTTGATCAGGATCGGGCCGCCGCCCGGCTCGCGCCGCCACGCGACATTGAAGTAGGGATCGGGCTTGCGGCTCAGCCACATGCCGTTCACGGCCACGATCTTGCCCACGCCGCCACCGCTGATGATCTCCGCCGCCTTGCGCATCAGCGGATTGTGCCGGCGATGATGGCCGACGAGCACGCCGACTTTCGCCTTGGCCGCGGCATCGCAGATCTCCAGGGCGGCGGCGATCGAGTCCGCGATCGGTTTCTCGACGAGCACGTGGACGCCCCGCGCTATGCAGGCGAGGCTCGCCGCGTGATGCATCTGGTTGGGGACCGCGATGACCGCGCCCTCGGGCTTCACGCGTTCGAGCATCTCCTCGATCGTCGTGTAGATCGGATAGACCAGGCGCTGCGCTTCCTCGGCGGCGGCGGGTGCGGGATCGGCGACGCCGGCGAGGGTGTAGTCGGCGCCGCCCTTGCGCAGCACGTCGATGTGTTTGCGGCCGATCGATCCGGCGCCGATGACGGCAATGCGAACTGCGGTCACGATGAACCTCTCCTATTGTGTGAAATGCGCCGCGGCCATCAAGGCCGGCTCACGCGGAATCTGCGGCGTGAACTGCATGCGCTCGATGATGTCGCGTCGGACGTCGATCCCCGGCGCGACCTCGACCAGCGTCACGCCGGCGTCCGTGAGACGGAACACGGCGCGCTCGGTGACGTAGACGACGTCCTGCCGGCGCTTGAGCGCCTCGCTGCCCGACCAGGTGATCTGCTCGACCTTGCCGACGAGCTTGGCGACATCGCCGTGGCGGCGAATGGCGAGCCTGCCGCCACCGATCTCGAGTTCGGCGCCCTTGGCGTCGAAGGTGCCGCAGAACACGACCTTGCGCGCATTCTGCGCGATGTCGATGAAGCCGCCCGGTCCGACGGTCACGCCGCCGAGTTTCGACACGTTGACATGGCCGGCCGCGTCGATCTCGCCGAAACCGAGAAAGGCGATGTCGAGCCCGCCGCCGGAATAGAAATCGAACTGCGACGGACCGTCGATCATCGCCGTAGCGTTGCGCGCATAACCGAACAGTGAGCCTTCGAGCAGTTCGCCGCCATAGGTGCCGTGCTCGATGGTCTGGTAGTAGCGGTCGAGCCGGCCTGACGCGGCGATCAGCTTGGCGATGCCGTCGGGGATGCCGAAGCCGTAGTTGAGGACGGCGCCGTCGCGCAATTCCGCCGCGCCGCGCCGTGCGATCACCTGTCGCACGGTGAAGGGCTGCGCGGCCTCGAGCGGCGCGGGGCCTTTGATCTCGCCCGACATGGTCGGGTCATAGGGAATGTCGTAGCTCATCGCCTGGGTGGGATCGACAACGACCGCGTCGACGATGGCGCCGGGGATGCGCACGGATCGCGCCGGCAAGGCGCCGACCGCCACGGCCGTGCGCACCTGCACGATCACCTTGCCGCCGGAGTTGTGCGCGGCGAGCGCCGCCGCGTAGATGTCGAGATTGGCCGGTTCCTGGTCGAGGCTGACATTGCCATGCGCATCGGCGAAGGAGCCGCGGATGAGCGCGACGTTCACCGGGAAAGGCTTGTAGCGCAGCAGCTCGCGGCCATCGATGGTGACCACTTCGGCGAGATCGTCCTTGGCCGTCCTGTTCATCCGCCCGCCTTCGATGCGCGGATCCACGAAGGTGCCGAGGCCGACATGGGTGAACAGACCGGGCCGACCGGCGCCGATCTCGCGAAACAGCTGCATCGCGACGCCGCCGGGCAGCACATAGGCCTCGATCTTCTCGTCGCGCGCCAGCGCCTGCATGCGTGGCGACCAAACCCAATGGCCGCCGATCACGCGCTTCACCATGCCCTCATGGGCGAAGCAGTTCATGCCGCGCGACTTGCGATCGCCGATGCCCAGGGCATGGATCGCCGTCAGCGCGCGGGGGTGACCGGTGGCGAGGAAGCGGCGCTCGACCGCCGCGAACAGACACGAGGCTTCGACCAGCCCGCCGCCGCCGCCGATCAGCGCGACCGTGTCGCCGTCCTTGATGAGCGAAACGGCGGCGTCGGCCGTCGTGAACTTGTCGATCGTCACCGCGGATCCTTCTCTGCGCTAGGCCTGCGGTGGCGTCCGGTACTGGGCTTCGAGGCCCTTCACGAGCGCGACCATGGTGTCGATCGTCGGCGTGGCGATGGCGTGCTTGCGGGCCAGTCGCGCGACGGCGCCGTGGATGGTGTCGATCTCGGTCTGGCGGCGTTTGATGATGTCCTCGCGCATCGAGGATTTGCTGTTGCCCGTGCCGCCGCCCGTCGTGACGACGAGCTTCATCAGGACCTCGCGCGCCTCGGCGACGTCGAGCACGATACCCTCGGCCTTGGCGACCGCTGCGGCCTCGTCGACGCTGCGAAACACGATCTCGCGCAGCGCCGGCACCGCCATGATCTCGAAGGAGCGAAAATCGGTGACGGCCGAGATCGCCCCGAGCGCGACGTTGCCGAGCAGCTTCTTCCATTTGTCGCGCTTGATGTCGGCGCTGGCGCCGGTGTTCAAGCCGTGGCGCGTGAAGCTCGCGGCGATCGCGGTCGCGCGCGTCGACGAGCCGCCGCCCATCTCGCCGATATGGGTGGGCAGGTCGCCGCCATTGCGCACCATGCCGGGCGCCTCGACGAGGCCGGCCTGGGCGGTCAGTCCGCCCAGGACATTCGTCTTGCCCAGGACATCCGCGAGAACCTCCTCGTTGCCCAGACCGTTCTGGAAGGAGATCGCGACCGTGGCGCCACCGAAGAGATGCTTGACGCTGCGCGCGGCGGCCTCGTTCGCGAAAGCCTTGCTCTGGAACAGGACGACATCGGCGGCGCGGATCGTGCCGGCGTCCGCCGTCGCCTTGATCGGGATGAAGCGGTCACCGCCGACGCCGACCATGTGCAGGCCCTTGGCCTGGATCGCCGCGACATGCTCGGCCCAGACATCGACGAGCGTGACGTCGAGGCCGCCCTCGGCGAGCAATCCGCCGAACAGCCCGCCCATGGCGCCGGCGCCGACGACGGCGACAATCGGTTTGTCGAAAGACATTACGCGCGCTCCGTCGACGGGATGTTCGATGCATTCATGACGTGGTCAGGAAGGCGCGCACATCCGCGTCGCCCATTTCCTTGCCGAGATAGGCCTCGATGACCGCGTGATCTTCCTTGATCGCGGCCGGCGGACCCTCGGCGATCTTCTCGCCGTGATCGAGCACGGTCACCGTCTCGCAGGTTTCCATCACGACCTTGAGAATGTGCTCGATGATCACGACGGTCAGACCGAAGCGCTGCTTCAGCGCCACGACCGTTTCCAACAGCTTGTCGACATTGATGGGCGAGAGTCCCGCGGCGGGCTCGTCGAGCATCAGCAGCTTCGGTCGCATCGCGATGGCGCGGCCGAGCGCGAGCAACCGGCGCTGGCCGACCGACATCTCGCCCGCGGGCGTATCGGCGTAGTCGGCAAGACCGATGAAGGCGAGCAGTTCCATCATCTCCTGGCGCACGCGGCGCTCCTCGGCCCAGACGCCCGGCGTGCCGATGATGGCGGCGACGTTGGTGTAGCGCATATGCGCGTGGTGGCCGATGAGCAGGTTCTCGATCACGCTCATGCCGCCGAAGATCCGCAGCATCTGGAACGTGCGCGCGACGCCGAGCTTGGCGATCTCGTGCGGCTCCCGGCCCGTGATGTCCTGGCCGTCGAAGACGACGCTGCCGCCGTCGGGCTTGTAGACGCCGGAAACGAGATTGAAGAACGTGCTCTTGCCCGAACCGTTCGGACCGATGATGCCGCGGATCTCTCCCGCCCGCACCTGGAGGTTCATGTTCGAGACGGCGGTGAGGCCGCCGAAACGCTTGGTCAGATTCCTGGTCTCAAGCAGCATTGGTTCTCGCGCGGCGGATCGCCAAGAACCGCTTCTTGACGATGTACTGGTCGATGATGCCGCCGATGCCGCGCGGCATGAACATCACCGTGAACACGATGATCGAGCCATAGATGAGCATCCGGTACTCGTAATAGTCGGCCGTGCGTTCATTGATGATCGTCACCACGACGGCACCGATCACTCCGCCCCAGATGTGGCCGATGCCGCCGAAGACGACCATCAGCAGCAATGTGACCATCTCCGTCAGCGTGTAGTTGTTCGGGTGCAGGAACCCCGGATGCATATGCGCCTGGAGGCTTCCAGCGCAGCCGGCGTAGAGCGCGCTCAGCACGAAGGCGATCACCTTGTACTTGCGCACGTTCACGCCCGTCGCCGCCGCGGCCAGCGCGTCTTCGCGCACCGCCTTGAACGCGCGCCCGATGTCGGAGCGCAGGATGCTGAAGGAGAAGTAGAGGCCGATCAGCGCCAGCGGCATCACGACGTAGTAGTAGGCGCGGTGCCCGTCGAGCGCGAAGCTGCCGAGGAAGGGCGGTGGAATGTTCTCGTAGCCGATCGATGCGCCGAGAGGCTCGGTCACCGAGATGACGATGCGCACGGACTCGCCGAGCCCGAGCGTGGCGAGCGCGAGATAGGCGCCTTCGAGCCGAAATGAGGGAATGCCGATCATGGCGCCGGCCGCGGCGGTGATCAGCATCGCGCTCGGCAGCGCCAGCCAGAACGGCATGCCGAGCTTGGTCGCGCAGACCGCCGACGAATACGCGCCGATGGCGGTGAGCGCGATGTGTCCGACAGTCACCTGTCCGGCAAAGCCCTTCACGATGTTCAGGCCGACCGCGAGGATGACGTTGATCAGCATCACATTGAGGATGTACTGCTGATACGCGTTCATCGTCAGCAGCGGCAATGGCAGGAGCAGCACGAAGCCGATCACCCAGGGGACGACCGGGTGGATCGCCACGAGACGCGCGAGCAGGCCTGCAGGGGGAGACTCGGGATTGGCGTCTTTGTCGACGGCTGCGCTCAAGGACTCAACTCTCGTCAATAAGAAGAGCGCCCCGCCGATCGCTCACGGCGAACGGCGAGGCGCCCGTGCCGGTCAGATCTTACAGCCCGAAATCCGCAGCGAAGGAAACGCGCGCCAGCAGGGCCATGTCGTAATCCTTGCCGCCCTTCGTGTACTCGACGAGGATTCCCGTGCGGTTGCCGTCACGGCATTGCGGCGTCGGATCGGCGCAGAAGCTGATCGGGCCGGAGGCGAGGCCATTGTAGTCCTTGATCGAGGCCAGCGCGTCGCGGATCGCGGTACGGTCGGCCTTGAGCGTTGCTTCCGTCAGCCCCAGGGCCGCACGCCCCAGTGCGAGCTTGATGAGCTGTGCGGTCTCATAGGCTTGGCTGAAATCATGGTCAGGGCAGCGAATCTTGTACTTTTCCTGCACCATCTTCACGAAGGCCTGCGCGATCGGCCGCTCGTCCTTGCAGGTGAAGGCCGCGGCAAAGGTCAGGCCCTTGGCCGCATCGCCGGCCAGCTCCGGCACCGGCGCGTTGGAGGCGGCGGACGCCGCGACGCGACGCACCCGTGCGGGGATTCCCACTTCGTAGGATTGCTGCGTGATGCGCGCGATCGCATCGGACTGCCCACCGATCGCGAGCACGTCCGGATTGAGCGACTTGATCTTCAGGAGATGCGAGCGGAAATCGAGATCCGTCTCCTGCATCTGGGTCTCGTAGGCCGGCTCGACATTGTAGGTGCTGCGCATGAAGGAAATGTAGTCCTTGGCGAAGCCGATGCCCGCGCCGTCGGTCGTGAAGAGATAGGCGACTTTCTTGCCGACATTCTCCGCGAGGTATTTCGCATGGACGGAGGCGTAGAAACGCTCGGACACCGCGGTGCGGAACACCCAGGCGCTGCCCTTCTTGGTGATGCTGGCGTTGGTCGAATGCGGCACGATCTGCGGCACTTCTTCCTTCGCGGTGATGTCGACCATCGGCAGCGACACGGAGCTGCAGGTCGATCCCATCACGAGATGGACCTTGTGCTGATGGATGAAGCGATTGACGTTGGCGACGCCCTTGTCGGGCTTGCACTCGTCGTCCAGCAGGATGACCTCGATCTTCTTGCCGTTGATGCCGCCGGTCGCGTTGACGGCCTCCAGCTCATCCTTGGCCATCTGGCCGTATCTCAGGCCGTTCTCGACGATCATGCGGATCGTGATGCCCACGCGGATCACGCCATCCTGTTGCGCCGCCGCCGGTGCGCCGGTCATGCCCAGCGACAACAACGCGGCGATCGGCGCGAGCGACGCGCGCTTGACGAAGCGATTCATTGGCTACTCCCTCCCGTTGAGACTTTGACGAGACCGGCTCTTTCAAACCTCGGCCCATGCCCTTAGCCTAGCCGACCAATGGGCCGGAAGCCCAGCACGCTTGCGCGGGGAAGTTCAGGAATGCTGCACGTTGACGGCGTGGTCGGAGGCTACGGCAGCATCCAGATCCTCAATGGCGCCACCCTCAAGGTCGAGCGCAACCAGATCGCGGCGCTGCTCGGCGGCAACGGGACCGGCAAGTCGACCCTGCTCAAGGCGATCTCCGGTCTCATCCAGCCCTCGCAAGGCTCGATCACGTTCGATGGCCAGCGCATCGATGGCATGCGGCCCGATCTGATCGTGCGCCAGGGCCTGGTGCAGGTCACGCAAGGCAAGGAATCGTACCCGGCGATGACGGTCGAGGAGAATCTTCGGCTCGGCGCCTACATCGTCAGCGATCGAGCGAAGGCGCGCCGCGCCCTCGATCGCGTGTTCACCTATTTCCCGATCCTGAAGGACAAGCGCAGCCAGCTCTCGGGCACGCTCTCAGGTGGCCAATTGCAGATGCTCTGCATCGGCCGCGGCCTGATGTCGGAACCCAAGATGATCATGCTCGACGAGCCGAGCGCCGCGCTGGCGCCGCAGATCGTGCTCGACATCTTCCGCACGATCCATCGCATCTCGCGTGACGGAATGACCGTGCTGATGGTGGAGCAGAACGTCCGCATGGCGCTCTTGCTCGCCGGATACGGATACGTCATCAAGGATGGCGTGATCCATATCGAAGGTCCGTCGGAACAGTTGATACACGACGACAATGTCCGGCTGTCCTATCTCGGCGGCACGGTCGCGGATCGCGATGCAGGCCTGAGCATGCGCCGATAGGCGCGAGCCCAGGAGACGAGAATGGTCGTCAGAACCGGACGAGAGGGCAGGGGCGCGTGCAGTATTTCGTCGATCTCGTGATCGTCGGCTTGTCGATCGGCCTGGTCTACGGGCTGGTCGCGCTCGGCATCTCGCTGATCTTCTCGGGTCTCGACATCGTCCATTTCGCGCATGGCGAGATCTACATGATCGGCGCCTTCATCGGCCTCACGCTGTTCCAGAAGCTGGGGCTCGACTACGTCTCGACCCTGCTCCTCGCCATCGCGCTGACGGGATTGGTCGGGGTCTTTCTCGAGCGCGTGTTCTATCGCCGCCTGACCCGCGCCGGCGGCGGCTACACCGTCGCCGGCATGGGAATGGTCATCGCCGGCTTCGGCATGTCGATCGCGCTGCAGAATGCGGCCTATCTGATCTGGGGCCCGAAGCCGCTGCCCTTTCCGGTGCCCTACGGCATGCCCGTGGAATTCGGCGAACTGTCGCTGCCGCGCTCCTATCTCTGGATCCTCATCACGTCGGTCACGTTGATGGCGGTGTTGCACGTCTTTCTCAAGAAGACGCGCTACGGCCTCGCGATCCGCGCCGTCGCCCACAACAAGGAAATCGCCTATTTGATGGGCGTGAACGTGCCGCTGATGATCTCGATGATCTTCGGCATCGGTTGCGCGCTCGGCGCGGCCGCCGGCGTGCTGATCGGCCCGATTAACTATGTGCAGGTGCAGATGGGCATCAGCGTGGTGATCAAGGCATTCGCCGCCGCGGTCGTCGGTGGGTTCGGCAGCCTGCCCGGCGCGGTGCTGGGCGGTCTCCTGGTCGGCGTGACCGAGAGCCTCGGCGCGGGCTACGTCTCGGGCACCTACAAGGACATCTACGCGTTTCTCCTGCTGATCACCGTGATGATGGTGAAGCCGTCGGGTATCCTCGGCGTCGAGGCGAAGGTCAAGGCCTGAGGATGCTCACACGAGCGTGACGCGCAAGGTCGCGAGATCGGCGAAGCGGACAACGAGAGTCTGGCCTGCACGGATCGGCGTCGGCAGCGTGAGCGAGCCGGTCAGCACGACGTCACCGACCGCGAGCGAGACGCCACGCGCGCGCAGATCGTTCAGCGTCTCCGCCAGAATGACCAGCGGATCGCGGCGATAGGCGCCCGAATACGCTTGGATGCTCGGGCTGTCGTCGATGCGCGCGTCGATCGCCATGGTCTCGAAGGCGAGATCGCGCCACGCTTCGATGGCCGGCCCGATCACCGCGCCGCCACCCGAGCCATTGTCGGCGATGCCGTCGAAGCTGCGCGCCGTGCGATTGCCTGTGCCCGGTGCGTAGCGGCTGCCGGCGAGTTCGACCGCGGGATGGAACGTCACCGAGTTCGCGATTCCCTCCGCCGTGAACGCGCCGCGCGGATCATCCAATCCGCGAGACAGGCGGAAGGCGAATTCGCATTCGAGCTTCACGCCCGGATAGAGCCGCGCCGGCGCCTGCGCCGGGCTCTGATGGAGGCGATCGGCGAAGATGCGACCCGGCAGAGGGCCGTCATGGCCTTCGAAGATCTGCACCGCGCGCACGGTGGCGCCGACCTTCCAGCCTGCGACACGGCCGCCGATCAGCTCGGCCATCCGGTTCTGGATTTCGTAGGCCTCCGCGCGGCTCGTTGGTGCGCCATCGGCCCCGGGCAACGGAACGTTGCCGCCGGTCTGCCAAGCCGTCGCCAGATCGCGCGCCAAGCGCTCGAATTTCTCGTTCATGGGAGTCCCTCCGTTGAAGCTCAATATGTCGCGCGCCCGCCGGTGATGTCGAACACGAAACCCGTCGTGAAGCTGCAGGCCGGGCTCGCGATCCAGGCCGCCAGCTCGGCGACCTCGTCGATCCGCACGAGGCGGCCCATCGGGATCTTCGCCCTCATCCGGGCGATGTGATCCTGCGTCATGCCTTTGAGCAGATCCGTCTCGGTCATCGCCGGTGCGATGCAGTTCACGGTCACGCCGACATCGGTCAGCTCCTTGGCCAGCGCCTTCGAAAAGCCGATCGCGCCCGCCTTCGCGGCCGAATAGGCGCTGATGTACGGCACGCCTTCCTTGCCGGCGACCGAGGCGATCGTGACGATGCGCCCGTATTTGTGCTCGCGCATGTGCTTGGCCGCGAGGCGGCTGGCGTAGAACACCGCTGTCATGTCGATCGCGACCACGCGGTCCCAGTCCTCCAGCGGATACTCCCAGGTCGGCGCAATGGGTCCGTTGATCCCGGCGTTGTTCACGAGGATATGGATCTGGCCGAATGCCCCGACCGCCGCCTTGAAAGCCTGTTCGATCGCAGGATAGCTCGATACATCGACGGTCTGCGCCATCGCCGGGGTGAAGTCGGCCGTGCTGTCGCGCAGCGGCGCGAGGTCGCGGTCCCAGATCACCACCCGTGCGCCGCGCGCGGCGAGGAGTTTCGCGATGCCGAGCCCGATGCCGCGCGCCGCGCCGGTGACGATGGCGACCTGCCCGTCGAGTCTGGTCTTCATGACCCGGTTCCTCCGCTCAAGCGCTGTTCTTGACCCATTTCAGGATATGCGTCCCCACGGCGACCAGCGCGCCATCCTGGTTTTTGATCGTGATGTCGCCGGTGGAGCGCCGCCGTTGCGTGTCGATGGCGCTGATCGTGTATTCGACCGTGATCGTATCGCCGAAGAACACCGGGGCGAGGAAGCGGATGCGGTCGTAGCCGAGCGAGACCGGGGTCTCGTCGGCGCCCTCGCGCGTGCCGGCGATGACGAGCGTGGAGGCGGTGGACATGTAGCCGACCATCAACGCGCCATGCGCCTGCAGCCGGCCGTAGCTGGATTTCTCCATGTAGGATTTGTTGACGTGGTTGGGCGAGAGATCGCCGGTGATGCCGGCGAAGCTGTAGACGTCGTATTCGCCGACGGTCTTGGAGAAGCGCGAGCTGTCTCCGATCTTCACGTAGAACTCGGTCATTCCTGCACTCCCTTTTGAATTCGGTGACTCAGCGCCCTTGCCAAATTGGTGGACGTTTCTCGACGAAGGCGCGCTGACCTTCCCGCGCATCCTCGCTCGCGAGCATGCGCTCGGCCGCCTCGTAGCTTGCCTGCAGCGCGGTCGCGAGATCGGGCATCGCGAGACTCTGCAGCATGACCTGCTTCGAGGCCGCGATGGCGAGCGGCGCGCCGGCCACGATGCTCTCGGCCATCGCGCGCGTGCGCGCCTTCAGCTCCGCGCGCGGCACGACCGCATTGATCAGGCCGATGCGCTGCGCCTCCCCGGCATCGAAGCGGCGCCCGGTGAGCACGAGTTCCATCGCGTGCTTGAGCGGCAGCTGGCGGGCAAGCCGCTGCAATCCTCCCCCGCCCAGCGCCGCCAGCCCGACGCGTGGTTCGGGGAGCGCGAACTGCGCGTGGTCCGCGGCGACGGCGAGATCGCAGGCGGCGACGATCTCCACGCCGCCGCCCAGCGCGAGTCCATTCACCGCGGCGATCACGGGCTTCATCAGATCGAAACGATGGGTGATGCCACCGAAGCCCGTCGGCGGATGTTCGTCGGCGTTGGTCTGCGCCCGCATCTTCAAGTCGCTGCCGACGCAGAAGGCGCGCTCACCCGCCGCGGTCAGGATCGCGACGCGCAGCGCGGCGTCCGCGGCGAAACCGTTGAAGGCGTCGTGCAGCGCGCGGTGCGTCGCCGGATCCAGCGCGTTGAGCGACGCCGGGCGATTGATCGTGATCCAGAGGATCGCGCCGTCGCGCTCGACGAGGCAGTTGTCCATCGCGCTCACCGCGACCGGTGGCGACTCACTTCGCCTCGTGTTTCTTGAGCAGCAGCGCCATGCCCTCGACCGCCAGCGGATAGCCCTCGGCGCCAAAGCCGCTCATCATCGCCGTCGCGGCGAAGGTGACGTAGGAAAAATGCCGGAACGACTCGCGTTGATGCGGGTTGGTGATGTGCAGCTCGACGATCGGACCCTTGAAGTTCTTCAGCGCGTCGAGGACCGCGACCGACGTATGGGTCAAGGCCGCCGCGTTGATGATGATGCCATCGGCCTTCTTGATCGCCTCGTGGATCCAGTCGACCATCTGCGCTTCGCTGTTGGTCTGGCGCAGATCGGTCTTCAGGCCGAGCGCCTTGCCGCGCGCCGCGCAATTCTTCGCGACGTCGGCGAGCGTGGTCGACCCGTAGAGATTCGGCTCGCGCGTTCCCAGCAGATTGAGATTGGGACCGTTCAGGATGAAGATGGGCTTGCTCATGATTTCCTCCTTGGGTTGTCGTGCTCTGTGGACTCTCGGGGTTGCTTCAGTCGGTGCGAGCCTGCGGCCTTGCGCGCAGGAACTCACGTGTCGATCTGACCATCAACGCGGCCCGCTCGTCGGGCCTCAGTGTCGGAAACTGGCTGGCGATCGGCAGTTCCACGCCGAAGGGAATCCCCGCGGGAAGCGCATCGATCAATGACCAGAGCGGCAATCCGCCGGCGCCCGGCAGCAGGCGGCGGGTGCGCGCCTCCGTGACGAGGTCCTCCGGCGCGGGCGCCTGGCGTGGCGCATCGCAGAGTTGGAACGTGCCGAGCAAGGCTGGATCGATCGACTCGAGCATCGCCACATCGCTGCCGGAGCGGAAGAAGTGCAGCGCATCGACCAGAATATGCGCGTTGGGGTGTTGCGCACGCGTGACGACTTCCAGTGCGTCGGCAAGCGACTTGACCGGTCGGAACGGCATGAACTCGAGATCGATCGCGATGCGGAAGCCGCGCGCGAGATCGCAGAGTTCCGCCAGCCGTTCGGCCAGCGCGGCGAAATCGGGATCATTGCCGCCGATCGCCAGGCGCGTGGCGCCCAGCGCCGCGCCGATCTCGAGCATCGGCTCGAACTGCCGGACCTGCGTCTCGCGCGACAGCGAGATCATCTCGACATAGAGAACGGAGACGCCGGTCTGCGCCATGTGGCGGCGGGTCTGCGCCAGCGCAGTTGGCGAGCGCAGATTGTATTCGATGCCGCCAGGCATGGCAGCGTTGGTGCGAATGCCGACGGACGCGAAGCCGGCCCGCGCCGCGAGATCGATCAGTTCGGGCGGCCCGACCTCGAGTTCACTCAGATGGGCGAATGACAGGGGCGTGGCGTCGAGCGGCGTGGGCACGGTGGAGGCGCTTTCGTTACGGCTTGCGCCCACTCCGACGGAGACGTGCGCGATCTGGTCGGCGGCGCGGAGCCTAGTCGCTCCGGCCGCTATCGGGAATGATGAATCTCGGGCGGGAATGCCGTCGCAGGGCACTCGTCAGAACAACAGTCGGGGGAGCAGAGTCACCGTCCAGGGATTGAACGCGACGAACATCACAGCGACCAGCCAGGCATAGGTGAACGGCGTCAAGCCGCTGAGGAATTTAGAGAAGCTGATCCCCGCGACCAGGGCGGCGAAGCGCTTGGCCGCCTCATCCGCGACATGCAACGGATTGAGGTGCTGCGCGAAGATCAATGTCCGCGTCACCGCCTGGGCCCGGATGAACGACGCGCCGATCACGGCCGCCGCCGCGATCGACCGCATGGAATTGTGCGTAGCGATGGTCATCGCCTGCTCCCCCGAACTGCACGAGTACTCGCTCGTCCCGCCAGTGGAACTTCCGGCTGGTTCACGCGTTGGCGATAGGCGTGGCTCGAATCCGGGACCGCTGGTCCGGGGGCTTGAATGAAGGGTGAGTCGATCGAAGCCCATCACCCCGTGGCGGTGAATCGCATCGATCCCGCCACGCCGCCGCAGGCCGTCGCAACGACGGCGATGCTGGTGATTGCGGTGCTGTACTTCGGCCGCGATGTCTTTGTCCCCATCGCGGTTGCGATCCTATTGAGTTTCGTCCTGACGCCGCTGGTAAAGCTTCTGCGTCGCGTACACGTGCCGCGGGTACCGGCGGTAATCCTCGTCGTCGGCCTCGCGTTTGCGGTGATCTTCGCGGTCGGGGGCGTGGTGGGTCGCCAAGTCATCCAGCTCGCAGACGAGTTGCCATACTACCAAACAACGTTGCGCGCGAAGATTGCGTCGATCCGGAGCACGACCGGGGGCGACGGCACGTTCAGGCGCGCACTGGATGTACTGCGCGATCTCGGATCGCAGCTTGGCGGTGGGCCGCGCGGGCCGGAGACCTCGACCCCCTCTGTTGCGCCGGCTCGTGCCGCGCCCGTTCCAGTCCCGGTAGAGATCCATCAACCCGCACCCGATGCGTTGCAGATCGTGGCAAGCGTCATCGGTCCAGTGCTGGCTCCGCTGGCGACGACCGCAATCGTGATCGTGTTCGTAATCTTTTTGATGGTGCAGCGGGAAGATCTGCGCGACCGCGTCATCTACCTACTCGGTTCGGACGACCTGCATCGCACAACCGAGGCGCTCGACGATGCCGGCCAGCGCTTGAGCCGATTCTTCCTGCTGCAGACGGCAGTCAATCTGGGCTTCGGCATCGCGATCGGCATCGGGCTCAGCGTCATCGGCGTGCCGAGCGCAGCGTTGTGGGGAATTCTCGCCGGCGTGCTGCGCTTCGTACCCTATGTAGGCGCGTTCATCGGCGGCGCGTTGCCGCTTGCACTCGCCGCTGCGGTCGATCCGGGCTGGAGCATGGTGTTCTGGACTCTCGCTCTGTTCTTGACCGTCGAACCATTGGTCGGGCACGTGCTGGAACCCTGGCTCTACGGCCAGAGTACTGGCCTTTCGCCGATCGCGATCATTGCTGCAGCGATTTTCTGGACCTGGCTCTGGGGCCCGGTCGGCTTGCTGCTTTCGACACCGTTGACGATGTGCGCGGTCGTGCTCGGCCGGCACGTCGAGCGAATGAGATTCTTGTTCGTGATGTTGGGCGATGAGCCAGCCATGTCACCGGAAGCGACTTTCTACCAACGCCTGCTGGCTCACGATGTTGTCGAGCTCAGCGAGCAGGCGGAGCGCGCCATAAGCGAGCGGTCGCGCGCCGCCGGATTCGATGCGGTGGTGATGCCTGCGCTGGCAATGGCCCGGCTCGATGCCGCGCGCGGCATATTCGATGGGGCTTCGATCGCCGCGTTCGGCGCCGTTCTGCGCGAGGTGCTCGACGAACTCGAGGACGACGCCGACACGAGCGCGCGCGTCGGGGCGCCCCCTCAAGTATTGTGCGTCCGCGCGCGCGGCCCCCTCGATGCGCTCGCAGCCGAGTTGCTCGTGCGCTGTCTGCGCGCCGATGGCATCACCGCGTCGAGCGAACCCGGCAAGGCAGAGCATCCGGCCGTGGTCTGCGTCGTTTCGCTGGGCGGCGACGTCCCTCAGATCGTCCTGCGTCGACTCCGTCGGCGATATGCCGAAGCGGTCTTCATCGGCTGTCTGTGGTCGAAGCCCGACGCGTCGTCTGCCGCGCGCGATGACATCACGCTGACAACATCGCTCGAGCAGGCCGTCGCACTCTGCCGCGAGCGGTCATTGCCGGGTCCTGTCGCGGCGGGCGATTGAGGGCGCCCCGCAACTGACCGATCATCTTGGCGACCGCCAAGGCGTCTTCCAGGACGCGCCGCCCGCGATTCTCAACCCAAACAACAAGCTCAGGGCGCGGGACGATCGACCAGAGCGCGCACGGCGCGCGTGTCATCGCCGGCGAGTACATCGATCAGGCCTTCGCGTAGGCCGGCGATCACGGATGCGAGCGGGTCCAGCCCGTGGCGGCGGCGGTGTTCGATCCGGTCGGGACGCGGGATTGTCACGCGTGTCGCGATCCCGGCGGCGTGAAGCGCGCGGGCATCATCGGGATGAAACATGTCGCTCTCGATCGCGACCGATGCGGCGCCGGCGTTGCGCGCCACCGCGGCCGGATCGACATGGCGCGCATGGGTGATGATCTCCGTGCGCAAGCCGGCGATTCGCGCTTGCGCACGCTGCAGCGAGGGATGATCGAAGGAGATCACGAGCACATCGTCGATGGCGCGCTGCGCGGTCAGTACGTCGCCGAGGATCTCGATCAGGCGATCGGGGCGCTGGCGCTCCTTGATTTCGACGAGCAGCACGAGCCCGAGTTTTCTGGCGGCTGTCAGCGCCTGCGTGAGCGTCGGGAGCCGCGTGCCGGCGAAGCGCGAATCGAACCAGCCTCCCGCATCGAACTGTGTGAGCTCCGCCATCGTGAAGGATGCGACGCGACCCTTGCCGTCGGTCGTGCGATCGAGGATCTCGTCGTGGATCACCACGATCTCGTCGTCGCGGCTCAGCACGACATCGATCTCGCACACGCTCGCGCCGTGGGCGGCGGCCGCCTCCAGCGCGGGGATGGTGTTCTCCGGTGCGCCGATGCTGTGGCCGCGATGGGCGCAGACATGGACGAAGCCGGTTCCGGCGGCGAGGGGACGATAGGGCATCGGTGATCTCAGCGATGAGCGATCGAGACGACGAGAACTTCGTGGTCGGACACGGCCACGCCCGCCCGATCGACGGCCGGGATCACCGCCGCATCGCTGCAGCGCAGGCCGCGCGCGAACAGCCAGTCGATCTTGCCAAAGGGTGGGGTGGGCGTACCATCCGGCCGCGTGCGTTGGGTCACGGCATTCATGTCGTTGCAGTTCTGCCAGTCATAGCCTCGCGTGCGCAGCAGCTCGAACATCGGCTCATACGCCATCGGCGCAACGAGGCGTTGCGGATCCACCGCGAGCGCGGCGCCGATGAAAGCGTGATCGCGCTTCTGCGCGAGCCCGCAACTGCTGGTATTGAAATCGCCGCCGATCAGGACCGGCATGCCCGGCGCATGCGCATCGATGCCGTCGAGCATGATCTGCGTCTGGAGCAGCCGATCCGCCGGCCCGGTATGGCTTTCGTAGTGGGCTGAGGCGAGCAGGACCGGGCCGCCATCGATCTCGATCCGCGCCAGCATGGCGATGCGGCCGCCGACACGGCGTTCATGGAAGACGCCGTCGAACCAGCGGCCGGAGCTCTCCAGCCGGACCAGGGCCGGGCGGTGCAGGGCGACGCGTGCGACGAAGCCGCCGCCATGCAGCCCGGCGCTGTTGACCTGCCCGGCATGCCGGCTCTGCTCGCGCAGATCGCCCAGGCCGAGCTCGACGAACTCCGCGCCGAAGACGTAGCCGGCCTCCAGCGAGTCCGCGAGGGCGGCGATCGTGTGGCGGTCCGCGGTCCTGGCCATGCCGACATCGACCTCGCAGAGCATCAGGACATCGGCGCCGAGACCATCGAGCAGGCCGATCGATGCGTCGAGATATTTCAGCCTCTCCGCATTCCAGAACGCGATGCGCGCAGGGCCGGCGGATCGCGTGGGATGCCGGGGTGCGCGCTGCTCGACTTCATGCAAGGCGCCGAAGCCGTCGAAAGCCTGCTTGAAGGCGGCGGGCGAAATCGCCGCGTCGAGCAGGCGCTGCCGTGCGGCGAGCGTTGGCGCTTCCAGCCGATCGACGATGCGGGTCACGAGCACGCGGCGATCTCCTCGATCATGGGACGCAAGAGTTCTGGGTCGTTGCTGGTGATCTGATGGACACCGGCGGCGATCAATCGTGCCAACACCTCGCGAAGCGCGGGCCGGTCGGCGTCGATCGTCCAGGCGTCGACCTGGGCGCCGCCGCCGGTCACCGAGGCGACGAGGTCGACGCCGCGATCGAGCGCCGCGAGCACGAGCTTGGCCT
>Ga0163144_10010649_pt1 | contig 19569 bp, 20 predicted proteins | sample OliLak19BULKMAT1_FD_123175 | JGI IMG/M metagenome (GOLD analysis project Ga0163144, IMG submission 123175) | Freshwater microbial mat bacterial communities from Lake Vanda, McMurdo Dry Valleys, Antarctica - Oligotrophic Lake LV.19.BULKMAT1 | ecosystem: Environmental > Aquatic > Freshwater >... | reverse complement strand
CTTTAATGGCTGTTTGCCTGGCGCTCATAGTAAGGTTGGTACTGTCCTGGTTGAGTTTGGTGGCTTGATGTTCTGTTTGTTCTTGATTTTTTTGGCGGGCCAATCGTTTTTGGCTTTGTTGATAGCGTTGCCGTGATTGGTCGGCAAAAGTGGATGAGTTGGAATCATTTTTAGTTGAGGGAATTAAATCAATGCAATCGACCGGGCAAGGGGCAATACATAATTCACAGCCAGTGCAAATGTCAGCAATGACGGTATGCATTAATTTACTGGCGCCGATAATCGCATCGACTGGGCAGGCTTGGATGCACTTAGTGCAGCCAATACACTCAACTTCCCGGATGACAGCCCTTTGGCTCGGTTTGGCTTTGTTATTCATTTCTGGAATAAGGGGTTGAGGATCTAGTCCTAATAAATGGGCTAATGATGTCAAGGTTTTAACGCCGCCAGGCAGGCAGCGATTAATTTGTTCCCCGGAAACGGCAATCGCCTCTGCATAGGGCCGACAGCCGGGATAGCTGCATAAACGGCATTGTGTTTGGGGGAGCAGGGCGTCAATAGCTTCAATCAAACTTTCAGTTTTATTCATGCTGGGAAAAATTAATATCTTCTAGTTTAACCCTTTCCATTAAAGGCTGGAAAGGAGCGATGTTATGAGACAGCAAAGGCTGAGCTAAATTATCCCAGCTTAATTGATCAATTTGCAAAAAATTGGCGATTTTTTTACTGGTTTCTGGTAATACCGGGGCCAGAAAAGTCGCTAACACTTTGAATAAGTTAAGGCCTTGTGTGCATACGGCGAGGACTTCAGCGTCTTTATCTTCTTTGGCGAGCTGCCAGGGTTTTTGCTGGTCGATATACTGATTTGCCAGGTCGGTTAAGGCCATGATTTCACGAATGCTGCGGCTATAATGATGGGTTTCATAACCGTCCGCAATGCTATTTTGAGTCTCAACAAATTCATCAAATAAGTCAGGATGAGGTAAGGCGCTTGCCAGACGACCTTGGCCTAGTTTATGAATAAAGCCTGCGCAACGGCTGGCCAGATTGACGAATTTCCCCACTAAGTCTGAATTGATGCGCGCACAAAAATCCGCGAAATTCAAATCAATATCTTCCACCTGTGGAGTAAGCTTCGCCGCTAAATAATAGCGTAAATATTCGGGGTTTAACTGTTTTAAATAGTCAGCAGCGGTGATAAAAGTTTCCCGCGATTTTGACATTTTCTGGCCGTTTATGGTTAAAAAGCCGTGAACAAATATATTATCAGGCAAATGTAAATCAGCGCTATGCAGCATTGCCGGCCAAAATAATGAGTGAAAATAAACAATATCTTTGCCAATAAAATGGTAAAGTTCAGTTTCGGTATTTTTTTGCCAGAAATCATTGAAGTTGAGCTCAGGATTTTGCTCACACAGTTTTTTTAAGCAGGCAAAATAGCCTATGGGCGCTTCCAGCCAAACATAAAAGAATTTACCCGGTGATCCTGGGATTTCAAAGCCAAAATAGGGTGCATCTCTGGAAATATCCCAGGCTTTTAAAGGCTCATTCAGCCATTCCTGCATTTTATTGGCTACGCTTTCTGGAAGATGACCGCTTTGGACCCATTCTTGCAAAAAGTCATGATGTTTTTCCAGATTAAAGAAATAGTGCTTCGATTCTTTAGTGACCGGAGTGGCTCCGGAAAAAATTGAGACTGGGTTTTTTAATTCTGTAGGATCATAGGTGGCGCCGCAAGCTTCACAATTATCGCCATATTGATCCTTGGCGCTGCATTGTGGACATCCTCCACGGATAAATCGATCGGCAAGGAAAATTTTTTTTACCGGATCAAAAGCTTGAGAAATCATTTTGGTTTCGATATCGCCATTTTCCTGGAGGCGCTGATAAATAAAATTAGTTAATTCCTGATTTTCAGAAGAATGAGTCGTATAAAAATAGTCGAAATCAATAAAAAATTGCTTAAAGTCTTGATAGTGTTCGCCATTAATTCGCTCGATTAAAGCTTCAGGTGTCATATTTTGACGTTCAGCTGAAATCATGATGCTGGTGCCGTGCGCATCCGAACCGCTTAAAAAAAGGCAGCGGTGCTTTTGCTGGCGTTGCCAGCGAACCCAGATATCGGCTTGGATAGCTTCGACTAAATGGCCCAGATGGAGAGGGCCATTTGCATAAAAAAGAGCGATGGTAACTAGAATATTACGTTGTTTATTCATTGTACTACAATAGCAAAATATGATTTATAACTCAACTATCGTCAAAGCGGATGAGGTTTGGGGTTTATCAAGACCATATACTCACCGAAAATTGCTGGCGACTATATATCAATGTTGAAAAAAAATTAGTATCCCTATACGCGCTATTAGTTCATTTTCCTTAATACCATCTCGCAACTGAGCGGATGCTGCTATGGCTTTCTTCCTGGGTACTCAGCACTTGCCGAGGGTTTTAATGCTTCTTTTGATGCCTTTTTTAATTGGGACAGTAACGAATTTGAAGCCGGGTTACTGCTGGATGGCGCTTGGAAAAAACGGTCAGACCACGTTTCTTTTTCCTCGGGTAATAATCCTTTTTGTAAAAAATGTTGCATGGTTGGATTGTCGGCTTTTTGTGTTTGGATTAATTCAAGTAACAGCACTTTTGCTCTATATTTGCCATGCTCCCTGCTTTTTGAAAACCAGGAAATAGGTGCTGCGATATAGCTACGCAGAATATTTATATATTCTGCCATTTTGATATCTTTAGCATCTGATAACAGGACTGTAGGGAAATTTAAAACAAAGGGTAGATTTGATAATGAAAGCTTTACCCGCCTGAGGTCTGCCCCGAGGAGGTTTGCCCCGCGGAAGCTTGATCTTAATGAATGATCGCCAAGATCCGCTGATGTAAAAATGCAATTGCTAAAATCCTTCCGCTGTCTTTTTTGCTCTGCTTGTTCTTTACTCAATGAAGACCACTGTATGAGGGCAAGGTACTCCGCCACTATCTGAGCTAAAACGATTGGCATTTTTGTAACATGCTCAATGTGTTTTGCTAGTTTTTGAGAGTGTAATTTTATTTCTTTTGTTTCACTTGCTTTCATAATAAATACTCAATGTTGAAAAAAATTAGTATCCTATACGCGCTATTAGTTTCTTTATTTTCTAAATATGTCAGGCATTGCTTATTTTCTGTATAGATAAATTATTAAAAATTTTGTAATAAAACCATTAATTATGATGTTTATATTAAAAAAATAATATTAAGGTTTTCTTAAAGAACATTTCTCAGGTAATTCGCCCATCTTGCTGGTAGCACTGGTAGCATATTGATATTGCGTTATTGACTCATCATGTTAAAATAACCGAATGCAACCGATGACCTCGACAAAGCTTCAAGAAACACTTAAAAATATCAAATTGCCTTATTTAAATCAGGATGTCGTCAGTAGCGGCTGGCTACAATCCAGCCAAATCGACCATACAATAATAAGTTTAGACTTAAAATTCGGTTTTCCCCTGAGCCCAAGCCTGCAAACCGAATTCCAGAGTTTTTTACAACAACAATTGAGGGAGCATGGCGCTGAGCAAGTGAGATTAAGCTTCAATTGCCAGATCCGATCCCATGCGGGTACCGCAGGAATACCACCTATCCCCGGCGTTAAAAACATTATCGCCGTTGCCTCTGGCAAGGGAGGGGTGGGCAAATCCACTACCGCGGTTAATTTAGCTTTAGCTTTGTTAAGTCAAGGAGCGAGAGTGGGGTTATTGGATGCGGATATTTATGGCCCCAATCAACCGCATATGTTAGGGACGAAAAAACGCCCTCAAATCCATGAAAACAAAACCATTGAACCTTTAATGGCCCATGGACTCCAATCCATGTCCATTGGCTATTTGGTTGATGAATCAACTCCCATGGTTTGGCGAGGCCCAATGATTAGCGCGGCTTTACAGCAATTAATTCGAGATACCTGCTGGGATAACTTAGACTATTTGTTTGTAGATTTGCCTCCAGGAACAGGTGACATTCAGTTAACATTGGCAAAAAAAGTTCCCGTCACCGGCGCAGTTATGGTGACGACACCTCAAGACATTGCTTTATTGGATGTTCGCAAAGGTTTAGAAATGTTTCGCAAGGTTGATGTCCAGGTCTTAGGGGTTATTGAAAATATGAGCCATCATCTATGCACTCAGTGCGGGCATGTTGAAGCTTTATTTGGCGAAGGCGGTGGCCGCCGTTTAGCGGATGATTTTGATTTGCCGCTGTTAGGACAATTGGGTTTATCTTTGAATATACGTGAAGATAGTGATAGGGGCGTTCCTACAGTAGCTGCTGACCCCGATGGTGCAATCGCCAAACAATACATCCAAATCGCTTTGAATTTAGCGGTCCGGTTAGCTTCATTAAAAATAAATTATGCGGCCAAATTTCCTAAGGTAACAGTAGAATAACAGACAGAAGAGGTTTGCATGTCAATAAAATCTGATCAATGGATCCGGCGCATGGCTGAAAAAGGAATGATTTCACCCTTTGAGGCTCAGCAAGTGCGTTACCGGGAAAATAACAAAATTATTTCTTACGGAACGTCCAGTTATGGTTATGATGTCCGTTGCGCAGACGCTTTCAAAATTTTTACTAATATCAATTCTGCTATTGTTGACCCTAAAAATTTCGACCCAAATAGTTTTGTCGATGTTCAAGCCAATGTTTGTATCATTCCGCCTAATTCATTTGTGTTGGCGCATACCGTTGAATATTTTAAAATTCCCCGCAGTATTTTGACTATTTGCGTGGGTAAGTCTACTTATGCCCGCTGTGGCATTATTGTCAATGTCACGCCATTGGAACCGGAATGGGAAGGTCATGTTACTTTAGAATTTTCCAACACGACCAATTTGCCAGCTAAAATTTACGCTAATGAAGGCGTTGCTCAAATGTTATTTTTAGAGTCGGATGAAGTTTGTCAAACTTCTTACGCCGATCGCGGCGGCAAATATCAAGGTCAGCGCGGAGTGACTTTGCCCGTAGCCTAGTCTAGCAGGGGGCTGGCCTTCTCCCATTAAGGGCAGCAGTCCTGGCTAACGGATACATTACTCTTTACAAAATTGTTCCAAAATCATACAATTGGGCGAAAGAGGAGATTATATGTATAAAAAAGAAGAGAAATTTCCAGGCAATTTTATTTGTACTATATCACAAGACATTATGGAATCCCCGGTCATTACTACCAGTACTTCCCGAGGTTTGAGTTACGAAAGAGCATCTATTGAATCATGGCTGCAGCGAGCTTCACGTTGCCCGCGGTCACATACTCCACTAAGGCCTCATCAATTAGCCTGCAATCATGCACTTGAGCAGGCTATTAAAACCTTGGCAAACCTAAGTGAAGAAAAATTAAATGAATGCTTACAAAATGAAGTAAAAACCACATTTAAGGAATTAACAGAGTTTAAGAGTAATTTAGACTTGTACCTTGCTCAATTAAAAAAAGGAACTTCGCGAAAAATTCTCCTACTGCCACAGATTGAAGTCGGTTCAGGTTTTTTATGCCCTCTTAGTAAGCGGCTACTGACGGATTCTGTAATAACGCCAGGTGGTGCAACTTATGATAGAGAGGCATTAAAAACATGGCGGCGTATAAATCAAATCGACCCATTAGTCAGGGCTCCTTTGGGTAAAAATTTACTAATCAGCAATTTTGATTTAAGTAATGGTATAAAAGAACTTTTAGCAAAGAAAGTTATCAATGAAAAGACCCAAAATTTAATTAGCGATATCAGTGAATTTTGGGCTTCAATCACCAACACCAAAATTATAAATGATATCGAAAAAATCATAGAAATTAACGAAATTGAAAAGGCCAGGCAGAAACGTATTAAATGGCTTGGGCGAGGCGTCGTTGCCATGACTGCAATCTTTGCTGGCTGGAAATTCCTTTCATGGTGTAATATTTCCGAAAGTAGCCCTATATCAATGGAATTAATAGAAGATAATAATTTTGCTGTCGTCCCCGTTGATAACATTAATTCAGCTCTGGTTTGTACCATGACTTATGAGTTGATGCATCTAAGTACCCAATTTTTCCAAGATATATATGTTCAGATTGAGCAAAAACTTTCTCATACCGCCGCTGATACTAAAATTAATGCCGTTGATTTCATTGAAAACAACATCCGGATGTTATTCAGAGATCGTGTTTTAGCCCGGCCAGATTTTTATGATTTACTGGATTATGCTGTTCAACAGGATCAATCTTTGTTGCAAAAATGCTATGAAATTTTTAACAAGCAGCAAGCCTATGTAGTTGACGACAAAATAATAGACTATAAAACCGCCTTTACAAGATTCATTTATCACGTTGTACAGCAGGGTGATGTAGATAAGGTGACAAATCTGATCAACATCCCTTCCCTAATGGAAAATTATGCATTATTACCCGCTGCCGCTGAATTTGGTAAACGCAATATTCTTAAGATATTAGTTGAGAGAGATGCGAAAATACATCAAACAGATTCGCGAGGTAATAATGCATTATATTATGCGGCATTAAATGGTCATCATAATAGTGTGAAGTTATTATTAAAGCATCAGGCCGTCGTTACTGACCAAATTTTTTTGGGTGTAATAAACAATAAGCACCTTAAGGTGCTGAGAACTCTATTGAAAACGAACGTTGATATTTCTGGTTCTTATAAAAAATTTGTCGGAAGGGACGTTTATATTTTTAAATTTTTTGAAAATATTTTGATGAGGGCGGCTGACACAAGACAGCCCGCATTTCTCCTGGAGATTTTAGATTATGTTTGCCAGAGAGAGCCGAATAAGGATCTGTTCCCTCTTTATAGATATGTAATCAGGCAAGGTTATCTAGAAATGCTGAAAGCTTTTCATGCTTATAATATAAAAATAAAACCCGAATCTGCTATAGGTTATATTTGGTCCGGGATGACAGCAGCCGCAGAAAGTGGGGAGATGGAAATTTTAAATTGGATGTTAGAAATATACTCAGAGGCACGCGGTAATTCATTTCAGCTTGTACAAGAATGTATTTCACATGCTACATTTAAAGGTCATGTAGAATTAGTCGAAATGTTATTAACAAAATATGTAGCTGTTGAGAATAGGGATTTTTTTGAGTCTCTCTCTGGGTTTACTCAATGTCTTGATTCAGCAGTCAGGCAAGGTAGTGAACCTTTAATCAAACTATTTGTGGATTTACCTTGCGAATTTGATGCCGCTCAGTCTCGATTCCAAAAATTACGTTATACATTAATCAATGTCATAAAAGTGGAAAAATACTCAATTGCTCGGATTATTTTAGCCAGCTTATCTGGAGAGCAATATGTGGAAATCAAAAAAATAGCTCAACAAAGCTCCGATATTCAGACGCTAAACTTTTTGAAAGAGCATCCCCATTTCTCAGATCAATTTAAGGGGGGCTTTTTTCAAGCAAAATCTCCTGAACCAGAATCAGTATTAGTAATGTCGCCGCAACCTGGCAATCCTTAATAAAAATCGGGGCAGTTAATTGCACTCAGAAAAATCAAAATTCTTGCATCGAAAAGATAATCATTGTATAATAATTGAGTAATTTGATAAAAAGCGCCGATTTGAGCCTTAGCTTGCGGGCGCAATAGAAATTCTGCTAAAGCGGTCGCCTTAATCACCGTTTTTAGCCTAAGCGGTGAGTCTAATGATTGAAATCAAACAACTCAGTAAAGTTTTTCCCAGTAAAAACGGGCCGTTTACCGCTTTAACAGATATTAATTTAACTGTTAAGCCAGGGGAAATTTTTGGCGTAATCGGTAAAAGCGGGGCAGGTAAAAGTTCTTTAATACGATGTGTTAATTTACTTGAGAAACCCAGCAGCGGTAGCGTCTGCATAGATGGTGTTGACCTGACTCAAGCGTCGCCAGAGCAGCTACGGGCCATCCGTCGTCAAATTGGTATGATCTTTCAACATTTCAACCTTTTAAGCCATAGAAATGTATTAGATAACGTTGCTTTGCCTTTAGAGTTAATCGGTAAAGATAAAAAAACAATCCGTAGCCAAATCCTTCCCTTGCTAGAATTGGTTGGCCTGGCTGAGAAATACAATTCTTATCCCAGTCAATTAAGCGGGGGCCAAAAACAAAGAGTCGCCATCGCCAGAGCTTTGGCCACCCAGCCTAAAGTATTGTTGTGTGATGAAATGACTTCGGCATTGGACCCGGAAACCACTCGTTCTATCCTGGAATTAATCCAGAATATTAATCAGCAACTTAATCTTTCAATTTTATTAATCACGCATGAAATGAATGTGATTAAGAGCATCGTTGATCAAGTTGCGGTTTTGGATCATGGCCGGATTATTGAACAATCCGATGTTTTCTCTTTGTTTACCCAACCGCAAACAGCCATTACGCGGTCTTTTATCCGTTTAACTCTACCCTTGGATTTGCCCGTCGCCTTGATGCATCAAGTCCAGGATTTACCTTTTCCAGGATGCGCGCATATTTGGCGGGTTGCTTTTTCCGGTCCTGTCGCGGCAGAGCCGGTAATTAGCGAATTGGTACAACGAACGCGGGTCCATATCAATATTTTACAGGCCAACTTAGAGCTTATTCGTCATCAACATTTAGGCATGATGATTATGGCGGTAAAGGGTGAGCCCCAAGAATTATCAACAGCCAAGGCTTATTTACAGGGCCGTGGTTTACATATTGAGGTAATCGGTTATGTCGACAGCAATGATTGGATTGTTTCTTAATGCTTTTCTGCAGACCATTACTATGGTTTTTATTTCCGGTCTGGGTGCAGTTTTATTCGGCTTGCCTTTAGGCGTTGTATTATTAATTACCCGTAAAAATCATTTATGGCCGCATGCGCAACTCAATAAAACTTTGGGAGTGCTGGCCAATGGATTACGCTCTGTCCCTTTTATTATACTTATGGTCGCAATTATTCCTCTCACTCGTTTTTTAGTAGGGACATCTATAGGCACTGCCGCCGCTATTGTCCCGCTGACTTTGGCGGCTATCCCTTTTATGGCCCGGTTAGTGGAATCGGCCCTGGAGCATATTCCCTGGGGGTTGGTTGAAGCCACTCAAGCTATGGGCGCCAGTCCTTTGCAAATCATTTTTAAAATTTTACTGGCTGAATCCTGGCCGGCGATTGCGAGAGCTATAACTTTAACTCTGATTGCTTTAATAGGCTACTCGGCTATGGCTGGCGTTATTGGCGGTGGCGGCTTAGGTGATTTGGCCATTCGTTATGGTTATCAACGGTTTGATTTACCAGTCATGCTGCTGACAGTGGTCATTTTAATTCTATTAGTCCAATTACTGCAAATGTTAGGTGATTGGCTTGCTTTGCGTTTAACACATTAAAATAAGGAAAAATATAGCGATGAAAAAAATTCTTACTTATGGTTTTGTTTTAATATTCTCGGTATTTTTGACGGCATGTAAATCTGAAAAAAGTCAGGTTATCAAAGTGGGGACTATTGATGGTCCAGAAACTGAGTTGGTGGAAATTGCTGCTAAAGTCGCAGAAAAAAATGCGGGTTTGAAAGTAGAAATTGTGGCTTTTTCCGATTACAGCACGCCTAATGCGGCGTTAAGTGAGGGGAGTATTGATGCCAATGTTTTCCAGCATCAGCCTTTTTTAGATGATCAAATTAAAGCACATTCTTATCAATTTGCCGTAATCGGCAAAACTTTTATTTACCCAGTAGGCATTTACTCTCAAAAAATTAAGGATATTTCTCAAGTTCCCAACAATGCTAAAGTGGCTATTCCTAACGATCCGAGTAATGAAGCCCGGGCGCTTTTATTATTGCAAAAAGCCCAATTAATTACGCTGAAACCCAATACGGATGTTAAAGCTACAATTTTAGATATTGCCACTAATCCTAAGCATTTAAAAATTATTGAATTGGATGCGGCACAACTGCCTCGGTCTTTGAATGATGTCGATTTAGCTGTTATCAACACTAATTACGCCTCGGTAATCGGATTATCGCCATTAAAAGATGCTATCTTCCACGAACAGGCTGATTCTCCTTATGCGAATATCATAGTGGTCCGTGCTAAAGACGCCAATGATCCCCGTTTTCAACATTTAATTGAAGCTTTACATTCTGAAGAAGTAAAGCAGGAAGCCAAAAAATTATTTGGCGACAACGCGATCCCTGCTTTTTAAAATGGGTGCAATTAAAACTGCACCAAGCAAAAGTAAAGACAATCCCTGTTGATGTCTTTTTTAAAATGCGGCGCTTGCTTTGTAGCCAATATTCGATTAAAATTCTGCCTGAAAAGGAAAGGTTAGTAAGGAAGCTGAGAATAATAATTGGAGAAAAGAATGAAATTATCAACACGATTAGCCTTATTGACGGTGGCCACTGGCTTCTTGGCGACATCAGCTATTGTTAATCGAGTGAGATTTTGATGGAAAATTCATTTGCTAAGATTTTGAAGGGTTATCAATTATTCAGAAAAAAATACGCCATGGGCGATAACTCCGTCATGCAATATCTTTCCAATTATGGTCAAAAACCGCAGATTATGGTTATTTCTTGCTGTGATTCGCGAGTTGATCCTGCCTTAATATTACAATGCGACCCTGGTGATTTATTTGTGGTCAGAAATGTCGCCAATATTGTCCCTCCTTATGAGAAAGATGAAGCCCATCATGGTACAAGTGCTGCGCTTGAATTTGGCATTTGTTTTCTAAAAATTAAGCATCTTATTTTGTTGGGTCACAGTCAATGTGGTGGTATTCAGGTATTATTGGACAGTAATATGGCCAATCACAATGATTTTATCAGCAATTGGGTTTCTTTGATTAAGCCCCCTCATCCCTCGTCTGAAGACCTGGATCAATGTGCTAAATTAGCTTTGAACCAGTCTTATCAGAATTGTCTCACTTTTCCCTGGATAAAAAATAAAGTAGAAAGCCAGGAATTAGGGATTCATTTATGGTTTTTCGATGTCAAGCAAGGCCAAATATTTACCTATATAAATGGTGAGCCGCATACCGCTGTCCTTAACGAGTTTTAACTCGTGCAGAGGCTGCCTATAGCCGCGGCATGCTCCTCAAGTAGTTTATAAGTCAATAAGATGTCTTTATCAATGAGAATATGCTGTTCATGAAAAGGATCAATAATTCAGCATCAAATCCATAGCGCGCGGCCCTAAAACGATTGGTAAAGTAGGCCAAATAAATATCTTGAGAAACTTCTTGCGATGCGCCAATAAATAATGGATTAGATTTGAGCATCAGCTTTTTTCAGTCTGATTCAGTTTAGAAGTCTTCATGGTTTGATTCTCGCGATTGATGAGGGAGTGAATCATAATTTTGACGCAATTCATCAATAATGGTGGAGGGTGTTAATTGGATCTGATTAAAGTAAGCTGCCCTGGCAATCAAATAGGAAGCAATCGGCGCGGTAATGAAAATAAATAATACAGTTGCCAGCGCTTCCAAAGTTAAGGGCGTACGATGAAAATGGAAAGCCACGCCCATTAAGATTAAAGCAACACCTAAAGTTCCTGCTTTTGTAGCCGAATGGATCCGGATCAATAAATCAGGCATACGTAACACACCGATCGCTGCGATTAAAGTAAATATAGCGCCAAACATAATTAATATTGAACTTATTATATTACCCATTTTTTTTCCGTTTCCTATAGGACTGCAATTCAATGAACCGCGCAAAAGAAACTGTACCTAGAAAGATAATTAACGCCATAGCAATTATGACATCAATATAAATTGGTCGGCCAGTTATTACACTGTAAATAGCAATCCAAGAGATAACCATATTTACAATTAAGTCTAAGGCTACTACTCTATCCGCCAGCGTTGGCCCTATGCATATTCTTAAAAAACAAAGTAGGACAGCTAACATGATTAACATTGAAGATAGCCAGTATATCACTCCATAATCTCCCGGATCCGGCATTCATAATCTAAAATGATATGTTGTTTTAGCTTATCAATATCATCAATAAACATGACATGTAAGTACAAATAATTTTTATCGGGAGAAATAGCCAAGGTCAGAGTTCCTGGGGTCAAGGAAATTAAATTACTGAGTATTGTAATTTCTATATCTCTCTTTATTAATAGCGGAAGGGCAATAATTCCAGGTCTGGAGCGAAGTTTTGGTGTTAACACATCAATGGCTACCCGTATATTAGCTTTAATAATTTCCTGAAATAAAAAAACTAATAATTTTAATGTCAGCCAGATTTTTTTGATAAATATAAGTCCTTTCAAGATCCACTCCTTAAAATCGCACTAATATAATTTTGAGGATTAAAAAGTTCAATTGAAGCTTGATTTGATGCTTGAAATAAGAATTGCGGACTAAAACTTAGATACAATGTTAAAATAATTAATAAAACAACTGGAGAAAACATAAAAATTTTTTCAGCCAGGCGTAATGGTTTAATGCCATAATGGCCATTTTCTGTTTCTGCTTTCCAAAATACTTGGTGCCATATTTTGGTCATCGAATACAAAGTTAAAAAACTAACTGATAAAGCAATGGCAGCTAAAAAAAAATGCGATTGAACAAAAGCAGCTTTAAGTAAGAATAGCTTGCCCCAAAAACCGGACAGCGGCGGGGACCCTGCTAATGAAAATGCCGAAATAAAAAATAAAAAACTTAAAAATGGCGCATTTTGTAAAATTCCCCCCAGCCGAGTTATATTAAAACTACCTTTAACTCGGCGCACAATGCCACTAATTAAAAATAAATTGGTCTTGACAATGATATTGTGAATCATAAAAAACAAGGTTGCCGTCATCGCCAATGGAGTGAAAATAGCCAAGCCCATCAACATATAGCCAATTTGGCTGATAATATGGAAAGATAAAATCCTGCGTAAATTATGTTGCGCTGCTGCCCCCAATACCCCAGTTAACATAGTCAATCCTGCCGCGCCCAACATCAATGGATGCAAAAAATAACTTTCCTTAATGAAGAGTAAAGTAAAAACTCGAATTAACGCGTAAACACCCACTTTGGTGAGCATTGCTGCAAAAATAGCTGAAGCTGATACACTAGTCGTATGATAAGATGCGGGCAACCAAAAAAATAATGGGAATACCGCCGCTTTAATGGCAAAAGCCAAGCATAATAATGCAGCGGCTGAAACAATAAGATTAGAAGCATTGATTTCCAGTAATTTTGCTGACATAGCCGCCATATTTAAGGTTCCCGTTATGCCATAAAGCATAGCAATTGCGGAAAGCATTAAAATCGTGGCTATTAAATTGAGTACGACATATTTTAGGGTTCCGTCCAGTTGGATCTTATAATCACTTAATGTCATTAAAATAAATGACGAAATTAACATGATTTCAAACCAAACGTATAAATTAAATAGGTCGCCAGTTGAAAAGCCACCACAGATACCCGCCAATAAAAACCAGTAAGTTGGATAAAAAATTGTCGAATGCCGAATCAAATCTCTGTCCACTAAAGAGTACAATGCTACGCTTAATCCCATAAATGCGGTTACTAACAACATTATTGCGCTTAATTTATCGATCACAAAAGTAATGCCAAATGGCGCGGGATAATTTCCCATCTGCAATATCAAATAATGATTACCCAGAGTACTGTAATACACCCAAATAACAGCGGCCAATAAAAAAAAAGCAGCGGTAATATGCAATATTTTTTTCCCCAATGGAAGAAACCAAAAAAAACATTGCAATATCGCTGTCATTAGACAAATAAAAACTGGCAATAATGGCAACACTAATGAGTCTCCTCGCCATGATAGCCGCGTGATACTGGTTCGGCCAAGCGCAAGTTATCCGAGTCCAATGTATTGAATCCTTGCCAAACTTTACGAACTAACACTAATGTAAATGCCAATAATCCAAAACTAATAACGATAGCAGTTAAAATTAAGGCTTGAGGCAAAGGGTTAGCAACTGGCTGTGATGGCACCAACAGGTGGGCGGGAACGAAAGGCGGATTAGCCGTCTGCAATCGTCCGGCAATAAAAATAACGAGATTAACGGTAGAAGTTAAAATAACAATACCGAATAACCAACACATCAATTGCCGGCTTAACATTAAATAAACACTGATGGCAACCAAGCCTCCGGCTGTCCAACATAATAGAATAGTCATTGATTTATTGCCTCAAGGAAATCGTTATCATTAATATGCTGCTGACTACAACCAAGTAAATACTGATATCAAACAATAAAGGCGTACCCAAAAACCAGTTGTTCACTTGCAACCAGTGAGGACTAAAAAAAGGTAACCCTATCACCAAACTTTGCGCGCCGCTCAATAGAGCGCATAATAAACCAATGCCCAATAAATAATGCAAGTCAATCTTAATCAGTTTTTTTAACTTTTCTACTCCATGGGCAATCAAATACAAAGAAAAAGCGCTGGAGGTCATTAGCCCAGCAATAAAACCGCCGCCCGGTGAGTTATGGCCTCTTAATAAAATCCAGATTGACATAATCAGTATTAGGCCCAGCAAAAATTTCGATGCACATCGTAAAATAATAGAATCCATTATTATTGTTTCACCTTATCAAACTTTCCATGTAACAACCCATAAATTCCCAAAGCAGCCAGAGCAACAACCAGAATTTCACCCAGAGTATCAATGGCTCTAAAATCTACTAGAATAACATTGACAATATTTTTTCCGTGTGCGTGAACTAGACTATTTTTAATGAAATATTCACTACTAGAGTAATCAAATGGAGATTTAATTACGTCAATCATTAATACAGTGATCAGTAATCCAATGCTCAACGCAATAATAGCCCTTAATATGGAAATTTTAAGTCCTTCTTGAACTATTACCGGCAAAGGAGATTGACGATAAAAATTTAAAACAACCACAATAACTATGAGTGTTTCTACTAATACCTGAGTCATGGCGACGTCCGGAGCGCCGTTGACTAAAAATATTAAAGCCATACCCATGCCAAATAATCCTAGGAAAACTAAACCGGATAAATAATTTTTAACCCACAGTGTTGATGATGCGGAGGCTATTAACCAAAAAACTAAAAAAAACGAAATCCCATTAAAAGTAGGGGTCAAAGTAATGTTTGTTATTCCGGTCTGCGAAAAAAATGCTGTGTACAATACCAAAGTTGTCGTCAATAAGGTGATTATCATATATACGCGCAGTAATCCACATTGTACCCACTGGGTCTGCCAATGAGCTAGCCAGGCAATGCCATTGAGAGATCGCGCATACAAATAACTGGGCCCAAAAATAAACCATGGACTCAAAAAAGCCAGGATTGCTCTTACCTGCTTTCGACGGAAGTAAACTATTAAAGCGCCTAATATGGTTATTAAACTCAGTACGAAAGAAGGGGTAAGTCCGTGCCAAAGCGTTAGTTCTTCCACCCCTAGACGATAATTGTCAGGAATAACAGCTTTAACAGCCATGGCGATTATAGTTTCATATAAATTTTTTGGGATAAAACTAAAAATAATAGTCAGCACAGCTAAAAGAATTCCCCCAACCCACATCTGGGGATCGGCTTCACTGACTTGCACTGTCGGTTTTTTACCAAAAAACGGTTTAATCACTAAAATAAAACCTAGCGCGGCCATCATCATGTTAGATAAGACCACTACCACAGTTAAAAGAGGTGCGGCAATCGGCGCGGCCAAATTTGCCTCATAGACCAGCTCTTTAACGTAATAACCTAATAAGGGCGGCAGTCCTGACATAGATGCGGAAGCAATGCAAACAATGCCGAACGTAACCGGCATTGTTTTGTATAAGCCATGAAGTTTATTTAAATCATAAGTGCCGGTGCGGTACTGTAAATCCCCCGTTGCCATAAAAAGAGCGGCTTTATACATGGCGTGGGCAAGCAAAAATACCATGGCCGCTTTGATTACTTTTTCTTGGTCTGAAGCCAGCAAAAAAACTAAAGATCCTAAAGCAGTGATTGTCGTGTACGCTAATAAAGCTTTAATATCGCTTTGTTTCATGGCTTTGATCACTCCGGTCAACATAGTTAATCCGCCGACCGAGGTTAATGTCACATACCACAGGGTGGTATGGCCCAAAACCGGATGAAAGCGGGCCAACAAATAAATCCCAGCTTTTACCATTGTCGCTGAATGTAAGTATGCGCTAATGGGGGTTGGACCTTGCATGGCGCCCGGCAGCCAAAAATGAAATGGCACTTGTGCTGATTTTGTGAATGCTCCGGCTAATATCAAAGTTAAAATCACTGGATATAAAGAGCTATCCCGAAGTAGATCTTCCCCTTGAATAATCGTATGCATATCATAAGTTCCAGTTTGGATGCCCAACAAAATAATCGCTGATAATAGTGCAAGTCCGCCAGCAGTGGTTACAAACAATCCTTGCAAGGCAGCTTTTCGGGCAACAAGACGTTCATGATCAAAACCAATTAAAAGATAAGAGCTGAGTGTCGTTAATTCCCAAAAAATGAATAATAAAATTAAATTATTAGCTAATACTACGCCCAGCATTGAAACCATAAAAATAAATAAATAGCTATAAAAACGGCCTAAATAACGATGGTTACCTAGATATGACCAGCTATAAATTACGATTAATGCACCAATCCCAGTAATTAACAAGGCAAAAAGCAGACTTAAACCATCCAAATAAAAAGAGAAATTTACTCCCAAAATTTCAATCCAGGGCGTATTCTCTATGGAATTGTTCTCGCGCATAATTTTGGAAATAAATTTGGCAAAATAGATAAATAAGGATGCGGGAAATAATGCCAGTAGCCAGCTGACCCAGCGGCTTTTTAGTGAATTCATGGCAAAGGGAATCAAGACTGCAATTAAAAAACCCGATAAAATTGCCAATAACATTCGAGAATTACTTGATGACAAGGAGAGAACAAGAAGTATGCGCTAAAACCTTTTCTGTAGTGCTGCCAATAAAAATATGGTGTAACACACTGTGTCCTTTGGCCCCCAAAATGATTAGGTCCGCCTCTAAATCTTCGGCCAAGTCCAGGATGACTTCAGCGGGCAAACCCCATAAGAAATGTTTTCGCACTTTAATACCAGTTAATTTAAATTCGTTTAAAAAGGGCTGCATTTTGTTGATATAATTTTTCTTGAATTTGCTTTCTTCTTTTTTAATTTTAACTTGGCTAAGTCCTAAGGGATTGAAATCAACAGGCGGCAATACCAATACTATATGAAGCTCAGCACCAAATCGCCGAGAAAAATCAATGGCTTGTTTCAATGCTTTTGCCGAGTGCGGCGAACCGTCAATACCACACAACACTCGGGAAATGGTTATAGATTTACAAACTAAAACTGAACTTTTTTCGACATATCTGACAATATTTTCTGCAGTATCTGTAGTTCGGTAACGAGTATTTTTTTTATGACCTTTGATTCCCAATAAAATTAAATCAGGTTTGTGCCGGTTAGCATAAGCAATTATATTTTCCGCCGGGTTCCCCACCAAAATTTTAAGTTTTTTGGGATCATTTTCTTTAAAAAATTTTTTTTGCCACAAATGTAATCGTTGTAAGGCTTCCTTATTATAGTCTTCGGAAGAAAACCAATTTTTCCAAAATGAAACGACCACATGGATCAGTGTTAACTTAATTTTGTATTGTTTCTGCAGGAGTTTGTAAATTGCTAAAGCTGGTTTACTGTTCAGTGAAAAATCCGTGGCGAAAAGTATTTGTAAATTTTCAAACATAACTATAATCCTTTCGTTATGCACATTAGACTTCATGCAAAAAAAAGGACTCAAAATCCTCATTTACTTTGTGTAAACTGCGGATTTGCCCTTTTTAATCCAACCTTGTCTTGTTACTCAAGGTCTTGCAAGAAGTCTATGATCATGAAAAACACCATAAATTTAAAGAAAAGAATACATGGGATAAAATTTCATGTCAACTTGCTTATCAAAAATCTGAATGGCTAGTGGCATTTATATTAGGTTTTTGCCCAAGAATGTTTGGCGAGCGTTTTGCCTAAATCCCATATAGCGCCGGGAAAATTATGGGCCATAGCAACGACTTGTTGGAAAGCATTGGCAGTTTCTTCAATGTCTGAATCGCTCATGGTAATGGGCGGTAATAATTTAACAACATGACAATTAGGGCCAGCTACTTGAGTTAACAGGCGAAAATCACGGAATAAAGGAATGACAATTAATTGACAAAATAGGCCTTTGTTAGCAGCTTCCAGTAAAGTCCACCCGGCTTTTAATTTAAGACTTTTGGGAGGGCAAAATTCAATTCCAATCATCATGCCCAGGCCGCGGACCTCTTTTACCATTTCAAAAGGCAGTAATTTTTCTCGCAAAAGAGATAATAATTTTTTGCCTTTGATCGCGGCCTGGGTCATCATATCTTCAGATTCTAAAACGTCTAAAGTCGCCAGCGCTGCCGTCATGGCTAAATCGTTGCGGCCAAAAGTGCAAGAATGGATAACAGCATGTTCCATATTCCGATAAATTTTCTCGAAAATCCAAGGCTTCATAGCAATAACCCCAACCGGTACCAATCCTCCGGATAAAGCTTTTGATAAGGTAATAATATCTGCTTGCGCTTCTGGCCAATGTTGGGAAGCGAGAAATTTACCGGTGCGGCCAACCCCGGTTTGCACTTCATCAATAATAAATAAAGTATTATATTTTTGACAAAGCGCAGAGGCTTGAGGTAAATAATCGGGATCGGGGATTTTGACGGTTTTGCCTTGAATAGGTTCAAGCACAAAACAGGAAAATTGCTTTGTTTTTAAAGCGGCTTCTAAAGCTTCCAAATCATTAAAAGGGACTGTTTCTGCGGCTAGTAAAGGGTAGAAATCTTTTTTAAAAATTTCACTGCCGTTTAAGGCTAATGATCCTGTCGTCAGGCCATGAAAGGCTGAGTCACATGAAAGCATTTTTGGCCGCTTGGTAGCGGCGCGGGCAAATTTAATGGCCCCTTCAATAGCTTCGGTCCCGGAATTACAGAAGAAAAATTTGTTTAATTCCGGTGGTAAAAACTGAGCTAATTTTTCAGCCAGGCAAGCCGCTAATAAAGGCGCATCGAATTGCACCATATTAGCAAGACCTAGGTCTAGAGTTTCCTTTACAGCTTTAATAATTTGCGGATGATTACGGCCAAAGGAAAAAACTCCGTAGCCACTTAATAAATCTAAATACCTCAAACCTTCTGAATCGAATAAATATTGATTTTCAGCACGGACATATTTTTTATTAAATCCTAAAGTTTTTAAGACGTTGAGCAATTGATGGTTGAGATATTGATGATAAAGATTAAACTGTTGGTCTTGTTTATTTTCCAGCAATTCTGAAATAGAAAAACTCATTCGTTCTCCCTCATAATTCGTGGTCTCCCGATGTCCATAGGCATTGCCTTCGCGAGCGTCAAAGCAATTCGGTGCAATTTTGTTTCGCTTATTGCTTGCACAGATTACTTGATTTTTGATGTGATTGCCATATTTTCATTGCTGTCAGTCTCCGCGAGTACACCGGGCAATAAAGCCTAAATCCTTATAGTTAAGAATTCATAACAGATAGTCAAGCCAATCTGATGGCGCGCAATGGCGCGCAATGGCGCGCAATGGCGCGCAAT
>Ga0163144_10010648_pt1 | contig 19571 bp, 18 predicted proteins | sample OliLak19BULKMAT1_FD_123175 | JGI IMG/M metagenome (GOLD analysis project Ga0163144, IMG submission 123175) | Freshwater microbial mat bacterial communities from Lake Vanda, McMurdo Dry Valleys, Antarctica - Oligotrophic Lake LV.19.BULKMAT1 | ecosystem: Environmental > Aquatic > Freshwater >... | reverse complement strand
ACCTCAGGCAAATGCGCAGCAAGAAAGAAAACAAGGAGGTGATCCATGAAATGGATACGTACCCCTTGCTTTCCTCTTTGGAACCAGTCGTTTTCGTTTGTCGCTCATGTGGCGATCTCGTGGTTGCGATCGCCCAGATTTTTTGCGAATCGTTCTGGGCACGTCGAATCGATCAAACCAATTTGGATCATGTCCATTAAATGGGTCTGGTCTTTGCGACGGAAACTGTTGAGCTTCATCTCGACTAATGCGGAGAGTTCGACGATGGACCTCCCTTCGATGTCGACGGCTTGGTCTATACGCGGTGTGGCAGTCGAGTACTCGTCGCGAACCTTGCGTTCGGCTAACAGGACATGAATTCCTTGACTTGGTTTTCCGTTGGGACCATCCAAGAATACAATCACATTCATGACGGAATCGCGAACGAATCCTGCCGACTCCAATGCAACGGTAGCCAAGCATAGCAAGGCACTAATCCTATGATCCTTATTTGCCTTCACTCTTTTTTAGGCGAGCTGCCGTCATCTTTTGAAACACTTCTAACGTTTCACGGCTGACATGGTGCTCCATGCCTTCCGCGTCTACCTGCGCGGTTCCTTCCGAAACTCCGATCGCTCGCAAGAATCCTAAAACGATGGCGTGACGGTTTTTGGCGAGCGCAGCAAGTCGAGCGCCTGCTGCCGTCAAGCTATATGGACCATAGGCTTCGAACGAAACCAGCCCCTCGACCTGCAGTCGAGCCATGGTCTTGGATACCGTCACCTGCGAAACGCAAAACACTTTCGCAAGATCGACGCCACGACAAGTTCCTTTTTGATGAAGTACTTCCGCTATCGCTTCCACATAGTCTTCGGCGGTTTCGTTAGCATGGCTACTTCGAACGGATTGAAATCGGTCACCTGACTTCGCTGCGACTTGTTTTGCGGATTTTCGCTTCATCTATCGGATTTGTAAAAAAAGGGGCATTCGATTTGTTTCGTTGACCTTATCTTAACCCGCCCCTCGAGTGAGGGCAATTCAAAGCAAATGGGTACGCAACCGCTCTCCTATCGCTCTAAACGCTTTCTGCTTGACACTAAGTTAGCCACTGCTATACTTGCATAAAGTTTAGCCTTGGGTAAACTCGCAATTTATTTGCATTTCGCCTAGTTAAAATCACCTTTTTCAAGGGTCGAGGAGTTTAGTATGGGGTGGAAACGGAATCGTTTTGCTTTTACTTTAGTCGAGTTGCTGGTCGTTATCTCCATCATCGGGGTTCTCGTCGGACTGCTACTACCTGCGGTGCAATCTGCGAGAGAAGCTGCCCGCAGAACGCAAAGCCAAAACAATTTGAAGCAAATGGGGCTCGCCCTTTTAAACTACGAAAGTGCGCTCAAAACTTTTCCGTCAGGATACGTATCGAGCGTGGGAGGTCCCACTATGAATCCAGCCACGCTGGATGCGGGGCCTGGGTGGGCCTGGGGGGCATTGCTGCTGCCCTATATGGAACAGACATCGCTATACGGTCAACTGGACATGGCACTGCCATGCTGGCATCCTCGGAATGAGGCAATCGTCAAAACGCGAGTTCCTGGATTTCTCAATCCCGGTGCGACCAATTTCGATGGAGACGCCATGGTTACGAACGACTCGAATACTGTGCTTGCTCGATTTGGGCGATCGCATTACGTAGGCAACTGTGGCCAGGATGAGCCTTGGGGTTATGTGCCGCCGGTCCAGGACTGGAGGCGACTGGCGAGCGGGCCACTCTACCGTAATTCACGAGTGCGAATTGCCGAAGTTACCGACGGGTTGTCTAACACGGTTTTCGTCGGCGAACACACGACCATCAGCGACAAGACCTGGGTCGGTGTCGTGCCAGGGAGTTTTTCATGCCCAAAAGATCCGCTGCGATTTCCCTTTACTGAATGCGATCATGGAGCGACGTACGTACTCTCTCATTCGGGTCCCGCCGCAGACGAACCGGGCATTATTCACCCCCCCTCCTTTCCGACTTGCCACGTCTGTCAAATGTATGCTCCCTGGAATGGCGGTGGCGGTTATGTCTTGCTGGGGGACGGAAGTGTTCGATTCATAGCAACAACGATCAACTTGAATACGTGGGCAGCAATGAGCAGTTGCGGTTACGGGGAGGTGTTTTCACATGACGAATAGTTTTTCAATTTCACACCGTTCCTTTCGGCTATCCATCTTACTCCTGATTGTGTTCTCGCTACTCGCTGGCTGCAGCCAACATCCGAAGGCAACCTCTCGCGAATCGCTGGAATTCATCAAGCAAGTTTACACCGCATGCAACACCAAGGATTCGAAACGTCTGGCATTGTGCGAGAAGCGCTTGGCAGAGCTCCAATCGGAGGAAAAGATAAGCAAGGAAGAAGTGAAGTCGTTCAGACGGGTTCTTGAGATTGCTTCAAAGGGTGACTGGGAGTCCGCTCAGGATATCGCATTTCAATTTGCTAAAGATCAAATTCGATAGTCGCAACGCGAGTCATCGGCCCTCGTCGGTGTGGGCTTCGAGCGTAATCATTTCCTAGTCGCGGTACTCGTCGATTTTCGCTGACTGCATCACGAAGTTCGACGAGTTCGATGCGCCGAACTCTAAATCTTGGCTGTCGATGCCCTCGATCAACATCTCGCGATTAGCAAGAATTCGCTCGCCTAAATACGGATCGTAGCCGAGCATTTGCAACCGCCATTTGCCCGGCCAGATTTGTTTGAACTCAAACGTGCCATCTTGCTTGATCTCGCAAGTCAAACTCACGGCTTGCTCGTCCAGCATGCGAACGGCCTTTGGCATCAGGGGCAACTCGGCTAGTTTCACCTTGCCCTGAATCTCCGCTCCTTTGTTTAGCGTCAGCTCATGAACGTTTGGTCCGCTACCGTGTTGCCGCTTGAAGTTGATTCGAGACCAACCAAATCTTGTGTTGTGAATGATTGCAGAATTGGGGTGTTCGTCATGAACATGGAATGGAATGATTTCTTGAAGTCCAATCGAATGAACTTCGCTGATCACACGGTTCTGTTTCAAGAGAAAAACGGTAGTCCGCCCGGCATACAACTCGGCCTGCAAAGCGGAAGCACTTAAGCTGGTGTCCTGACTGAACGGATCGTCGGATGTTTCGTCGGTATTGGGCTCCATGAATTCCTTTTCGAGCTTTGCTTTCTCAAGCGGAACATCGGCATCCGAACAACGTAATTGCAATTGACCAGGGCGAAATAGAATCGGATTCGGACTGCCGCTACGATTGGCTCGGTAAACAAGCGTCAGTTCTTGCTTGCAAGCACCTTGTGTCAAATGCACAGTAAAGGCTTCCTGATCTCTAGCCCGGCTTTGAGATGTGACCTGAATGGTGCTCAGGCTTCCGTTCGACGTATCGAGCGTTTTTGCAAAATCCAGCCAGTTAGATGTTGACTGTTTCGATGGTGATACATCGACTTGGTTAGCAGCCAAAGGGGAAAGTCCATGTAGGTCAAACAGAGGCAAGTGTTCGTATGAGAATTCGGTGGTTTGCGCAGGCTCAACCAAAATCGCTCCGTCGGTGGACCATCCACAGCCGAAGCAACACAACATTTGCAATCGAGCCGGCTTAGGGCCGATGCCATACCATCCGCATGGCACGTTTTCTACTTCAAACTCACCGCGATGGTTGGTATGAAACCACTTTCGCGGTTCCCTCTGGTGGTCTGTGATGTAAGTACGATGAAAGGGTGCGTCTGAACCGTCTTCGTTGCAAACCTTGCCCTGAATCTTTCCCACAGGTGGCAACTCAATCGTGCCAACGGTGACGGTTTTCTTATCGACGACAATGGGCCTTGTATTAACCACATGACCAAAATAGGAAGTCACCAACTTATAGCTTCCACCCGCAACATGGTTGAGACGGAACGAGCCGTCCGGTCCGACTTTCGTACTCGCAACCATGGCATCACCTGAATATTGCTTAGAATGCGTATAGTCTGGCGAGGGGAATCGTTCCAACTGAATTTGCACATCGCTTGGCCCTGCATTTGGACCAATGACCTTTCCAACGACGGTTCCAACGACCTCGTGGCCGTTCGACATTACCACACGCTCATTTGTTTTGTTTTCAGCCCAGTTTGAATCGATCTGCTTTGAATAAATTGCCTTGTTGTTTGCGTGGACTTCAAAATAGGAAATGGTGCTATGGGCTCGAATTCGAAAGGAACCGTCGTTGCGCTGAAAACGATCTGTTTCGACATCGGTCGAATTGGAAAACGTCTTGATCTCAAATTCCTGAATTGCGTCGCCTGACTCATCAACGACGACGCCAGCGAGTTCGAAAGGCCATGGCTCAAGGTTTATGGCGTCGTCGCAACTAGAAAGTTCAAGGGATTCTTTGCACCATCCTTTTTTGGAAAACCAAACTCGGTGGTCTTTAATTTCGCTTTCTGCGAATAGTTCAAAATGCCCCGTATCATCGGTCTTCGTGACCAAATTGAATTCGTTCCGCTCTTGGATTGATTGAGGCTGAAATTGCCTGCCGAAAATCACTTTTGCTGGGAACAGCTTATTATCGTAAACAACATCACAATCTTTGATTGGCTCGCCTGTCTCTCGGCACTTAACTTGTCCCTGAATTTTGACTGCGGGCTCCAATGCAATTCCGTTTTTTCGCCAATGTTCTAAGTCCCCCTCCGGTGCGTTTTCGAAGCGAACTACTTTGCATTGATACTTCTTTGCACCGATTGCGAAATCTGTGCTTACGTTGCGCACGACAAACTTCCCGGTTGAGTCGGAAAAGGTTTCAAACTCGCTATCAAAGTACGGCTCTTGATGTTGGAAAACATCTCGGCTGTTCGCATGCTCCTCATCATCCTGGCGATCCACTGGCACAACCCTCGCACCGCAAATTGGCTTTCCTGTGGTGTTATCAATGAGGAAACTTTGAAAACTCTTCCCTTCCGTCATTCGAAGAGTTGCGTTGTGCGTCAATTGCGGCAGCACCAGAATGGATTGCTCTTGTTGACGATAGCCGCCAGCAACATCGAGGGCTCGCGCCCGGAACTCGAGTTTGCAAAACTCGGGAACCTTCAGAGTCAATGAGCTTTGCCCCGGATGATCTCGCCACTGGCTCCATGCTTCGTCTTCACCCGTCTCGCTAGTGATGACGCTTGTTTGGTATTGGAAACGAGGCAGCAGACCGCCTGTCACTTGATCAACGACATTGACGAAGAGATGCTCTCGCAAGTAACGCGTTCTCTCACGCCAAATGACCAAGCATACCGCTACCAAAGTGGTCGCAACGAGCATAGTTCGAATGCTAAACTGTGGCGTTTTCAGCAACTTAGTTCGGAGCATGAGTTCGTCTTGGAAGTGGTCGAGTTCGTTTCGCTAGGCAAAAACACTTAGCAAAAGCTGTGCCTGACTCTCTGTGCACTCAAAGAAAAAGATTCGAATCACTTCGCTGATTGCAAATCCGCAGAAACATCGCAATGAAGACTATTCGCGACCAACAGCCAATCCGTTCACGTTGGCCTACCTGACTTTCAACAAATTGTTGTCTTTTGATACACGCATTGCAATTTCGTACTGAAGACAACCGTTGCCATTTAGGAATCGTCCTGAAGTAATTGACACCTCAGCGGATCGCCACCGACTGGTTCCAAGGCTCTGTCTTGGAACCCACTGACTTGCAGGCTATGCGGCTCTGCCTGCCGTTGGGCTTTTGCGATTCGCCCCGAATGGGGCAGCAACAATTTAGCCCAGGGCAGAGCGCAGCGCCGCCCGGGCGGCGCTTCGCTTTGCCCTGGGCTGCTATGTGTAAGCCCGTTGGGCTATTAAGCGCTAGCCCGTTGGGCTAAAAACGCAAGAACGCAACATAGCTCACAATTCAATCTACTCATCTTTCAGCATGCATTAAGGCCAACGCGGAACAAAAGGCGCATAAACATAATTCTTCCGATCTGCTATCTGTCGCGCAGCCCCGACAGAGCGTAGGATGGACTTATAGTCCGTCCGAAAAAAGATGGACTGGAAGTCCATCCTACGTTTTGCAAAACCGCATAGTATTTGTGGACAATTGCTTAGTGTCCATGTCCATGAGTCAATGCACTTTCGACATCCCATCGTAGCCGTTTGCCGTCTTGAGTGTCCCATTCAAAAAACCGTGCAAACTCGATGTCGTTCAATTGGTTCAAATACGATACCCAAGCTAGCTCCGTCTCCGAAACCAGCTTCGGGAAGTCTATCTAGTTATTCGATGGGAGGATTCAACTTTATCGCTAGTGCGTCTTCTTGTCTTATTTTTGGGGCATGGCCTTAGCTTAGTTGTGCGACGCTCCGCGTCGCAGGAATCACGACGCGGAGCGTCGTGCAACTAAGTTTGCCAACCCAAGTTTATAGCTTGGACGACGCACGAGACGCTCGCGAATCGCCAGCTCTTACTTTTCTGACGGCAGATTGATTAGCATAGAGTTCGACTCACGCATTTTCTGCTAGGGTTGTGCCAGACGCGGCCTTTGGCCAACGTGTGAGCCCGTCTATTGTTCGCATTGTTAATTAACGACATAACCACTGGGAACTACAGGAAAGACAAATGCGACCAAAAGCAAAACTTGTCGGAGCATCCACTGCGATCATGGCGGCCGCAGCCATTATCGTGCTCTCATTCCAAGTGGACTCGGGCATCGATCCTTTGGAGGATTCGCAGGTAGAACTCAAAAATAGCATTGATGGCACTACTTACATACTGACTCGCGACGGACGCCTGTTCCGCGAGGACGCACGCTCTCGTAAGTGGCATTACCAGGACACCGTGTATCAGCCCGAGGAAATGACGCGAGCCTTTGTGGTGGAGGATGGAGTCACCTATCGTGTCGATGCCGAGAGCGGAAAGAAGATTGCCGTGCGACGCGAATTTACTGAGTCTTTCGAAGACTTGGATGTTGGTGTCGACGGATTGCGGCAATTGATCGGTGAGGTACGCGGCTGGGGAGCATTGACATTGCAGTCCCCTCGAGCACGCGAAGTATCCGACTACGTCGCGTTGAGAAACCGTATTCTGAAACAGGGCCAATCGTTCTTGGATGCTTCGGTTGCCCCAGATGATCAGCATGTGCATTCGGGGACGCGAGCGTTGCTATGCATCGCACCAGCCAAGCCCAACAACATGGTGACCTGCAAGGCTTCGATTTCATCGCCGCTGGTTTACTTTGCGTATGGCGATGATTTTTGGTATCAAGGCTATTACTTCGCGGAAGAGTCGCTTCCCTTTACACTGATGGACCTTGAATGCGAGTGGATCAAACAGCACGCCGGAATTCGACTTTGCATTACCGAAGCAGGACTGTTAGAAGCGGAACTCAAGTCGCTTGACAAACCGCGATTTCGTCAGTCGGCTGCTTCACCGATCGTCTTTCCAATGGGGCGTTGGGTCGAGGTGAAGACGCATATTCACTTGTCCAACGAAAACGACGGACGTGTCAAAATCTGGCAGGATGATCAATTGGTTGTCGACGCAAATGGAGTAACACTACCGCTTCGTTCGGCCATCTACAGTTCACTGGAAATAGGCATTTCTGCTCACAGTTACGGGAACAAAAAAGCCAAACTCTGGGTCGACGATGTTCAAGTATCCGACAAGCCCTTTTGAAAAGCTTACCGTTGAATGAAGCTCAAAACACAGCCACCAAATAAAAAAAGGAAGCGTACCCGTTGTTACTAGGCACGCTTCCCAAAATAGACAGACGGCAGTTCGCTTACCGCCATTTGCATTAGATGGCTACTTACTTCTTGGCACAGCAACTACCTGAACATGGCTCGCTAGGTGTGCTGACAAGCTTTGCAGCGGATTCGCCGCAGCAATCACAAGCTCCGCCTTCACAACAAACGCCGTCTGCACAGCAATCATTGCAACAGCAGTCCTCAGGAAGACACGCACTGCATACGCAACTTGCACATTCGCAAGGCGACTTGCTGCTAACGGCAGATGCCAGATCCGTTGCGCAACAGCTTGTTGCAGTGGAACAGCATCCGCTTGAGACCATTGCCATCTTCTGGCAGGATGATCCTTGCGAATTCGATCCCATGTAACTAGTAACACTGGTCGCAATGGCGAGAAGACTCGCTGCACCCAATAACGCAATCTTTGTAAACATAAAACTATTCTCCTAATGAAACACAAAAACTCTTTGAATCAAAATGTTACAGTCTGCATTTAGTTGACTCAACATTGCCAACTACAGTGGAGAATCCGCAGAGCCACTTTCGGGGAATACGGAACATCGGAAACCACAAGCTGGGAACGAGAATGCGAATCCATCCCAAATGGCTCGATCGACCTGGACTCCACTGCGGCGAACACAACACTGCTCGGCGCGGTCGGACGCGCAATCTGAAATCGGCAGTGGCATTCGCAAGTTCCGGGAGTTGGCCCCTCTTTTTCGTGGCTAGGATTAGCTAGACAAGAATCCGGATCAAGATGTTTGCAGCAGGCGCAGACGGAAGACCTCGGCTCGGTGTTCGCCGAATTTGATGCTTTGCAACAGGACTCGCCAGTTTGAACGACGCAGCACCAGCCTTGTGGTAGGCCTACCAACGCGATCAAAATCAGACGAATGAAACCGTTCACTTCAAGTACCTCTTGAGAATAAGCTTAGAGGCGGGAATCCACCAAAACAAGAGCGTCTAGGTAAAAGTGGTCCGATTTTTGAAATGGGATAGGCTTCCAGCCTGTCATTTTCAACGCGACACGCTGGAAGACTATTTCTTGCCGCTTGAATTCGCGAGATAACGTTGGTCGATCACCACGAATTCGAACCCGCCTCCCTTTTTCTTTTGGCGGCACTCGAAAACGGTTTTTGCAACGTCGTGTACTCGGAATTCTTTACTTCTCTTTTCGACAAAGTAATCGGCTTCGGCTTGGGCCAGTAAATCCTCGGTTTGCTGAGGGACAAACTTAAGTACCTGACGACCGGCGTGTGGAATACCTGTCGCTTGCAAAATTTGCTTTTCGTATTGCTCCAAAACATTCAGCGTCGTGCTCATGAAGTACAGCTTGCCCTTGAAGTCCTTTGAGGTTCCTGATTTTTTGGTGGGCGCGCTTGCCACCGTGGTGACGTAATCGACAGTTGTAATTCCACCACCGATCGCTCCCACATCGATCTTGAACGCCTCCAATTGAAGAGCGTAGCTGCGTTTGTCTCTCGCCGTAAATTTCAACTCCCAGCGTTCGCTAACCGGTACAAATGGCTCACCCTCACCCTCCGGTCCAGCTTGACGACTATCTCCCTTGCCTGAGCCTGCAGCGTTTGCGTTCATGCTGGATTCGATGCTCTCCAAAGAAGCCGCGATCGTGCTAATGGCCTCGGTTACCATTTGCAGCGTTTGATCGATCGCTGGTTCCGTAAGCTGCTCTACTTCATCGGCCGCTGGAGGATCAAAGTCTCTCTCGAAGCCAGCTGCATTATCTCCGCGTCCTGCGGCCTGTGGCTTAATCACCATCGCCGGCTTGGGCATGCTGGAAATCGACCGCATGATGAACAATAGGCCGAGCATGAAAACGGCCAAACCGATCAACACTACCAAGCTCAATAGAAAACTGGATGTTTGATCTACTTTATTGGTTCGCATCGACGACTCGTCAATCGATAACAATCCCGTAGACTTGGCAGAACTTGTGAGTGAAGACATCTTGCTTTGGCTTTATTATTTGGATGTTTGGATTTGGGACCTGGATTGGTTCCATGCGTTAATCAATTAATCAACGAACACGAAGTCAGGTCGCAGACTAGAAAACCATTTCTCCCATTCCATGCCAGCTTTGGCTTTGGTTTGGTCGGAGAGTTTCGCCCCTTTGTCTTTCGGCAAATGGTTTGTGTCCAATTGACGGGAAATCAGTCTTAGCGACTGCTCGGCAACACGACAAACATCGGAATCGGGATCGGTGGAGAGGGTAAAAATCAATGCCGGCACGACATCCAAGTCATCTCCACGGCCGAGCAATACGGCGGCAATCTTTCGGGTTTTTGCCTCCTTTGCATTAAGAAGTCGCACGAATCGATTCAGCTGATCTTTCCGCTTCTTGGGGTCGCTATCCAGCTTCATCCTATCGGGCACTAGTTTATCTTCTTTGTCATCTTTCCCATCTTCCTCAAGCATCTTGAGCGCGTCATCGATTGAGGTCGTCGAGGTCTTTGAAATGACCTTGCCTTTATCGGCCTTGATCGAAGTCAAGTCATCCGGCAATCCTTGACCACCGACAACATAAGCCTCATTGAGCGCACCGATTGCTTTTTGCGTGCTGCGAATGAGAAACAATAAAGCGAAAGAAGTGCATGCCTCGGGGCTCAAGGGGGTGTCGCCGTCGTTTGCCGAAGCGCCCCAAGCTCCACTCGGGGATTGTGCAGCCTGAAGCATCTCGACTGCTTGGTTGTACCATTCTGGACTTTTTTGTATTTTCCCTTTGGTAATTTCCAGAAAGGACTCATAGCGTTCTCTGCTATAAACATAGTAGTAATGCCACTGCGCTCGTTGATAGGGATGAGCTGTATGCCATGCCTCACCACGTTTTGTAGAGTTGTCCAATCGAGTTCGATCTAAGTTGACTTTGGTTCTTTGCGATTCTGGCATGATACGTCGGAAAGCGGTTGGGATAATGCCTTCCTCCTCTTGGTTTTCGGCAACTTTGCTGCGATACAAACCAAGCGAATCGCCAGCGATCAAAAGCGCGGAAAAGCCAGCCGCAGCGAGAGAGTTTGTGGTTGTTGAATCCGGTGTCGCGTTTGCGCCAGCTTGATAAGGCCAACCACCCTCGTTGTTTTGCGCAGCGGTCAGAAATGCGATGCAACGGGAGATCGACTCTTCGGGCACTTCAACACCAAGCTGGCTCATTGTCCAAAGACACAGCATCACGTATTGTGTTTGAGAAATGTCCCCAGAACTATTATATTGTCCCTCTACCAAGTATCCGAAGCCGCCGTGCGGCTTCTGAGACCGGAGCAGAAAATCGCGAAGTTGCCGGACCGCTTCGCCATGAGCTTCGATATCGACCGACGCCAAAAGCATTCCCGCGATCGAAGGAACATACATAGACCTGGCTGCATCGACTGTACCTCCCCGTGAAACCTTTACGGCCAGCTCGCGGGCTTCCGCGATTGCGGAAACAACGACACGCTGATCGGGGTTGCCGTCTACTTTGTAAATGGTGTAGCCAGCCAGCAGATTGATGCCTTCACCGGTGAGCGTTGCGCCTCCCGAGGTCAAAAACCCAACGCCCTTCCTAACCATATCCTGGACCAGTGGATGATCAGGGAAGTACTTTTCGGCAAAAACAGAATTGGATGATCCAAAACCGGATGCAGCGAAAAAGGTTACGAAAAAGGCCAATCGACGGGCAGGTTCCGAAACAATCGTAAACGGGGCCATAGCAGCGAATTTCCACGAGTTGGTTTGAAAAGGTGAGCCGATTGACGAGTAACCCTAAGGTTATCCTCTACGGAACGGGCTGACAAATGCATTGAGCATGAATTGACAAAAAGTGGGTGTGGAAATACATTACGAGGGCCGAATCCCCGGTTAGGTAGCTCAGTTGGTAGAGCAACGGACTGAAAATCCGTGTGTCGCCGGTTCAAGCCCGGCCCTGACCACTAATGAAAACCCAGGCATTTCCTGGGTTTTTTCGTTTGATGAGTCTGAGTGTTGGTTTTCGAGTGCACCCGATTCCGTGGGTTTCCGGCGTTTGCTGCCGCTGGACTGGCTGTATCCACCGTCCATCAAGACTTGCGCGATGTATGCACCCGATTTGTTTGTTGCTCCAAGACGACAGTCGGAATGCTAAGCTTCCTCAATGCCAAGAGTTGTTCGTCGCGAGCGTGGTGGTCAACAGGTGCCTGGGGGCAACAGGTGCCTGGCACCTGTCGGTCGCAGCACCTGTCGGTCGCACCTGTCGGTCCCGCACCTGTCGGTCCTTTCTGGAATCGATCGTTTTCGGTGTCGTTCTTTGGATGCAATGCACAAGTCTCTTTGGGATCGCTCTCGCACGCTCACAGTGCGAGCCCGGACGGGAAACGATTTGGTTCTGGTCCGCTACTCGCCGGACCATGACGTCCACAATGAGTGGGTGTTCAATCAAGCCGACTTATCTAATGCTGAGGTGGTCTGGGCACGCTGGGAAGCGATGCCTTGAATAAGAACCTGTTTGAGAACTATCCAGGAAGAAGGCATTGGCTGTTGGAGTGAAGACAGGGTGTCCCATCTTTGAGCGAACTGCCGACGGATAAGAATTAGGGCTGGGTCGATATCACTCAACGAGGGGAACAGTGTCAGCTAGCCTGCCTGTGCAAACTAGCCGTATACGATTTCTAGGAACGTCCAAAGGAAACGCTCTCGCCAACGAAAACGGTAGTTTTTCAAACCAAACGGTCAGAGTATCTGGTCCCGTAATCCCGTACCATTATTTCCCGAATTTGACGTCTAAGGGAAAACCTCAGAGATACGACGTTAGGGCTCTGGCGGTAGCGAACAGGCCGTTGCAGTCTTATTGGTAGGATTGGGTTACACTGTGCACTATGACTGCAATTTTGGGAATATCCGCTTTCTATCACGATTCGGCTGCGGCACTTGTTGTCGATGGCGAAGTTCTCTGTGCGGCCCAGGAAGAGCGATTCACCCGTAAGAAACATGATCATGCGTTCCCTAAGAGGGCCGTCGAGTTTTGTCTTGAATTCGCTGGCTTGACGGCCGATTGTTTGGACTACGTTGGTTTCTATGACAAACCGGTATCCAAGTTCGAGCGGCTGATTGAAACCTACTTGGCGTTCTCGCCAGCAGGTTATCGTTCCTTTCGTCAGGCGCTACCCCTTTGGCTGAAACAGAAGCTACATGTACCTAGTGAAATTCGTCGAGGGATCCCCGGTTACCAGAAGCGTTTCGTCTTTTTGGACCATCATCAGTCCCACGCGGCCAGCGCCTTTTATCCCTCTCCCTTCGATGAGGCGGCGATCCTGACCTTGGACGGAGTAGGTGAATGGTCGACCAGTTGCGTGGGGCATGGAGAGGGAAACAAAATAAAGCTTCAGCAGGAGCTTCGTTTTCCACATTCTCTAGGTTTGCTCTACTCGGCTTTTACGTACTACACGGGGTTTCGAGTCAATAGCGGAGAGTACAAATTGATGGGGTTGGCTCCCTATGGCGATCCTCGTTTTCAGAAAGAGATCCTCGAACATCTCATCGATCTGAGGCCGGACGGATCGTTTCGAATGGACATGAGTTACTTCAACTACTGTCAAGGTCTGACCATGACGAGTGCGAAGTTTCATCGTTTGTTCGGCGGTCCGCCTCGCCAGCCCGAATCCAAAGTCACGCAGCGCGAGATGGACTTGGCGGCATCGATTCAAGCAGTCACGGAGGAAGTGATGTTGCGAATGGCAAGATACGCGAAAGCGACTACGGGCTCCAAAAACTTAGTGCTCGCCGGAGGCGTAGCACTCAACTGTGTGGGGAATGGCCGAATTCTTCGTGAAGGCCCTTTTGATAAAATTTGGATTCAGCCGGCCGCTGGGGACGCCGGTGGAGCGCTCGGGACGGCCCTCTTTATATGGAATCAGTTGCTCGACCGACCTCGCAAAGCCAATGCTCGCGACAGCCAACACGGCTCGCTGCTGGGGCCTGAATTCTCCGACGAAACCATCCACCAAATGCTGGACGAGCAGAACGCGGTCTATCGCGTTTGTACAAACGAAGAGCAGATTTGCGATGAAGTCGCGAACTTGATTGCAGCCGAACGAGTCGTGGGCTGGTTTCAAGGTCGCATGGAATTTGGACCTAGAGCCTTAGGTGCCCGCAGTATTCTTGGAGATGCACGCAGCTCGAAAATGCAGTCGACGATGAATCTCAAGATCAAGTTTCGGGAGTCCTTTCGCCCCTTTGCACCCATCGTTTTGCTTGAGCATGCTTTTGAAGTTTTCGAGATGCAGCCAGGTGATGAAAGTCCGTACATGTTGCTCGTCGCGCCCGTGCGTCAGGAACGCCGAACCTCTCATGTCGACGGCGAATCCAAGGCCTTCGGAATCGAGAAACTAAATAAACTTCGATCGGATATCCCTGCCGTCACACATGTTGACTACTCCGCACGTATTCAAACAGTCGATCCGTTGCGGAACCGCTTGTTGCACCAGTTGATGACTCGATTCAACGCGTTGACCGGATGCCCAGTGATGATCAATACGAGCTTTAACGTTCGCAGCGAACCGATCGTCTGCACTCCGTTGGACGCGTATCGTTGCTTCATGATGACCGACATGGATGCGTTGTCGATCGGCAAGTACCTACTGCTGAAGTCTGAGCAGCCCATTCCCGAGGATCCCAAGAAACGTGAAGAATACCTCAAGCAATTCGAACTTGACTAAGGCGGTAACGCGGTTGCCAAGACGAAGGGTAGAGTGAAAGATACCGGATGAAACGGAGGGTAGGATGGGACCATTTGTCCCATCCAAACAAAACATCGGGAAATTGGTCCCAATCTACTTTTAGTAGTTTCCGATCTGCCGCTCAACTAAAAGGAAGGGTATCATGCATACTGCGGTGTTACATGAATCGCAAGTTTGGAGTTTGCACGATTCAATGTACTGCGGGCCGAATGCCCATCCATTTACTTAACCCCGGGGCCAACGGCCTGGGTGGCACTCTAGAAAAATAGAAATAGGGTAGGCAGGTGAAACTAGTCGAAATCAATTGGGCTCCATCGGTGAGTCAGCTCAAGCAGTTTGGTGCCATGTTCGCGATGGTTTTACCCTTGATCGGTTGGTTTTGGAGTGTCGGATCGATTGGTCTAGTTAGCTTATTTGCTGCCGGACTGATTGTTGCGGTCCTTTCATTCGTGTGGCCATCAGTGGTTAGACCTCTTTTCGTTGGACTGATGTTGGCTGCGGCTCCTATGGGAATGCTGGTCGGCGAGCTTGCGATGCTGGGCATATTCCTGGGAGTTTTCCTGCCCATCAGCTTGGTCTTTAAGCTGATGGGACGCGATGCACTGTGTCTGAAAATAGAGAAGAATGTAGAATCGTACTGGCAAACAAAAAAACAACCTGAGCAGGTTTCCAGTTACTATAGGCGCTACTAGACGAGCGATATACCGACATCTACCGGAGTGGGATAGTCCATGACTGACTCGAACGAAAAAAACGAATTTGAAAAGGCGGGAGACGAACAGCCACTTAGCTTGGTCGGAGAGTTCTTGCACTTTGTGCTGGAAAACAAGAAGTGGTGGCTTATTCCTATCTTGCTTTCCTTTGCGTTGATCGGACTGCTCGTGGTTCTCAGTTCGACGGGCGCGGCTCCGTTTATCTATACGTTGTTCTGAGTACATTGATCTGAGTCTAAATGGGAAATTTAACCGATATGGGAGTGGAGAAGGCGGGAGCGGCGAAGCGGAGAAACCTCACTCGACTGGGTAATCTTTCTAAGCGTTTGGGATGGTCGCTCCGTGTTGCCATTGGTGCGGTCTGCCTAGTGCTGCCCTTGCTCGTTGGCCTTCGGTTTGCGAAAGGAACGGCGGGTTTCAGCACGATGGACTTCGGCATGGCCTCATGTTCCATAGTCGGTTTGGTAGTGATGATCTTGCCTGGAACGGATGCATCCCGATTTCGAACGCAACTGACCGCGCTTGGAATTGGATGTTGGATGGCGCTTGGCATTTTGGAAACGTATATAAGAGTCTTTGATCCCTTTCCGATCTTGCTTCGAGCCGGTCGCATCGACTTGCCAGCCAACTCTCGCCGCGAGTTTAAGTCGGGAGGAATGCCTGGATTGGACCCCATCATCCATGTCGAGTCTAACTCCTTGGGATTCCGAGGCCCAGAACCACCCACGCCCTGGACTGACTACTTGACCATCGTCTGCGTTGGTGGGAGCACCACGCAATGCGTCTATCTATCCGAATCCACAACTTGGCCTGATCGATTGCAAGTAGAGTTATCCAAGTCGTTGGATCGCGTATGGATAAACAACGCGGGAATCGATGGCCATTCTACTTTTGGACATTTGGAATTGCTGGAGCAGTACCTCGCGGCCATGCGTCCCAAAGTCTTGCTGTTCTATGTCGGCTTGAACGACGTCGATCGGAACGACCTCAACCACTATGATGCTAGAACGCTGCGCGGTCGATCGAGGAAGGATGATTCGCTCGCTAGGGGGATTCAGAGAATACTGCTTCGTACCAGCGATGCGTTTGCGTTGATCGACAATCTTCGTTTGCATTGGTTGGCCAAACGGAAGGGGTTGACGCATGGTGAATCGGTTGGGCACCAACATTTTGCAACGCGGCCACAGCACCTCACGATGACCAACGAAGCTCGACAACTTTGGTTGCAGCAAAGGTCACCCGACTGCTTGTCTGCTTACCGGAAGCGACTGCAACGACTGATTCAGCGATGCGTAGAAGAAAACATAACGTGTGTGCTATTGACCCAACCCGTTCTTTACGGCGAAGGGAAGGACGATGTTACAGGAATAGACTTGGAGACCGTGCGAGTGGGTGAAGTGGACGGGTGGACGCACTGGCAACTTCTGAAACAGTACAATCAAGCCACTCTCGAAATTGCAAAAGAATTCGATGTTCCCCGAATCGATGTTGCGACTCAAATGCCGAAGAGCTCCAAATACTTCTACGATTTGACCCACTACAACGTGGAAGGAGCTATAAAAATAGCCGAAATCGTCGAAGGAGTTTTAACCAAGGTCTTGAAGCCGCGTTTTCCCTTCCCGTCTAAGTAATTTGGCTATCGCAACACGGCGTCTATGTGCCAGACGATCTTCATCGCGACAGATTGGGCGTGCACGTGGAGCGTTATTGTACTGAGGGACGGTCCAGGGCGCGAGCGGTGCCCGGGGTGGACGTGACCGCCGAGCTGCGGAACTGCGAGGTGCCGCTGCTGTACCTATGCGCGGCCGGGGACTGGGTGGTCCGTTGATTACGGAGGTAACTTCCTAGTTCAAACTCCCATTTGGGAAGGTAGTTGGTTTACGGATACACTGAACCAAATCATTTCAAAGCTTATCGAACCAACGCACATGCTAAGCTGTGGACGAGATCGAGGATTGTATGTTGTCGTGGCAAAAACCGTCTGTCGAAGTAATTCGCCGATTCCTTGCGGAACAAACGAAGCTTCCCTATACCTATTCAGCAGTCGGAGCGACCGCACTAACGCCTCCAACTGGGTTCGTTGTGGATCGCACTCGAATCAAGCTAGGCGAGGGCGAGGTGGTGTTCCGGTCGGCAATCGCTGCCTTGCAGCGCTGGGAGCATTTCCAGTTGGGCTGGGTTGCGGCATGGTCGCCGGACACCGCGATCAAGCCCGGCGAGGTTGTGGCGGTCATGGGGAGAGCCATTGGCCTTTGGTGGCTCAATGCCTGCCGGATCATTTACGTTGCGGACGAGTCAGGACCGATCTGCAAGTTCGGCTTTGCTTATGGTACGTTACCTGGACATGTAGAAAGTGGTGAAGAACGCTTCTTGATCGAGTGGAATCTGCACGATAACAGCGTGTGGTACGACATCGTGGCTTTTTCCAGACCGAACCACTTTTTGGCCCGGCTCGGCTACCCGGTAGTGCGCCGTATGCAAAAAAGATTCGGTCGAGACTCGGCGGTGTCGATGTTCCGAGCAGTCAATGTGTCCACAGTGCCTCCACAAGTCTGCCAGAGTACCGATTGAAGAATATAACGCATCAAAGAGACGCAGGGCAATATGAACGATCACGAAAGGCATATGCGACGAGCCATAGAACTGGCGGCGAACGTCCCCGAGGCTCCATTTGGGGCAGTCATCGTGGATCGGGACACTAACGCGATTCTTTCGGAAGGTTGGAACAAGACCTCACAAAACCCGACGTGGCATGGCGAGATCGACGCCATCAACGCTCTGTCTGCATTGAGTGTCGACATCAGGGGGAAGAACCTCGTCTTGTACACGACCGCCGAACCATGTCCGATGTGCCAAGGGGCGGTCCTATGGAGCGGAATCCAAACGGTCGTCTATGGCACTTCCATTCGATCTCTTCAGCGACTGGGATGGCGACAAATTGACATTCTGGCGGAAGAAGTCGTTCGCCGTAGCCCGGCGTGGCAGTGTACACTGCTCGGCGGTGTCCTTGAGCGGGAGTGTGACGCCCTCTTTGAAAGAGCGATGTCACACAGGGACCAGCCGAAGTAGGTCTGCGTTGGCATTCGGAAACTTTGAAGCAATCTGCGCGTTCACACAATCACGAAGATCAAAATGAAAATTGCATTCGCATGCTTATCCATCTGTGGATTACTATTTCCGGTCCTATGTTTCGGTTTGCACTTTTCTGTACGCGGTGAGGCGGCTTGGCCGGAATTCTTCGCGGCTCCTTTCGCGACCTGGGTAATTTCCGGATTCACGTGGGACTTGTTGGTCACGGCCACGGCATGCACGGTGTGGATGTATTCGGAATCGCGTCGGCTAAAAATTCCTGGCTTCTATTGGCACTTTGCAGCTCTCTGCTTGGTCGGTATCTGCTTCGCTCTACCCACCTTTCTATTTCGTCGAGAAGGGTACCTCCCTCACCGTGGCGATGCGAACACCAACACGTGACTCAAAAAAGGAATCTCCAATCCAGGAACGCAAATTTGGACTGATATAACGACCGCTTCACTGCCTTCGGCTCGTTCAGTATGATTAGCGGAGCGAGGTCTTTCCCGCAGGGTTGTTCAGCCTCTTCTGGCAGAACTCCAGCACAGGCGTAGCATTTGCCTCGTTCGGGGCGGTGAAGATTTTCATCGCGAAATTGTCGCGAAGGCTCATGCCGACCGAAACCACCCCCAGATGGAAGTCAACAGATCAGTCTACTCGACAAGGTGTTTCGGCGCTGGGAGACGCTTCTCGCGGCGTGGAACTTTTACCTCGTCGTGGCGTTCGTACTCCTCGGCATTCGGGTTCTCTGCTGGTCCCAGCCGACCACTCCCCCATCGCACAAATCGGTGACGAACGAAGGACCGACAGGTGCCTGGCGAGGACCGACAGGTGCCTGGCACCTGTCGGTCCCCTCTATCTATCGTAGGGTGTTAGTAACGATCCACCGAAATAAATTCGGAGGCATTTGGTCTCGACGATCGCCTGGCTAGGTAGATGGTAACGATCCGCCGAAGTAAATTCGGCGGCTTTCTCCTTTTGGCGTCGATTTTCAAAGCGAACGGATCGAAAACAAGCCCCCGGTTTTATACCGGGGGAAGTTGACATTCAACCTAGCCACGATCGAACGATCGCAGGCAAGCCCCCGGTTTCATACCGGGGGTAAATGACCTTTGTTACCTACCTATCGTAGGGTGATAGTAGCGATCCACCGAAATGAATTCGGCGGCCTTCGCGGTGCACGATCAATCACCTACTGCGTCACCATATCATCACCACATCAATCTGCATCGAATTGGGAAGCGAGGTAGCTTTTAATCTGCGCTGTGGTCGCTTCACCGCATGTGCCGGCGTAGTAGCCTGCTTGGAAAACTGTCTCTAAATCCTCCAGCTTCATGGCAGCGCTATATCGATCGTGAAACCAGAGTTCCGCGTTATTCAGCAAGGCCAATGCAGCTTCTT
>Ga0163144_10010647_pt1 | contig 19571 bp, 10 predicted proteins | sample OliLak19BULKMAT1_FD_123175 | JGI IMG/M metagenome (GOLD analysis project Ga0163144, IMG submission 123175) | Freshwater microbial mat bacterial communities from Lake Vanda, McMurdo Dry Valleys, Antarctica - Oligotrophic Lake LV.19.BULKMAT1 | ecosystem: Environmental > Aquatic > Freshwater >... | reverse complement strand
GTGACCAAACCATCCGTATAGAAACCAGACGCAGATAAAAAATCTGGAGGGTTTCATGAAACGGAAGGTTGCGGGATGGCTGGCATTAACGGTTTTGTCTTTCACGGCCGCGGGCCAGGCGGCGTACGAACCGTCGGACCGGCTCGAGATTTTCGGCGCGGCCGATTATTATTTTCGCGGCGACATCGACGATCCGGTCATCGCGGACTATGACGCCGCTGTCGATACGCTCGGCAACGCCGGCTACGACATCACGACCAGCGGCGGCATCGGCGGGCGCCTGGGCGTGCGCAAACCATTTTCCAACGAACTGTTCGATCTCGGTGTGAGCGTCGGCCTCGTGGCGGGCCCGACGATCGAAGTTGACTTCGACAGCCTCCTGCCTCCCGGCACGTCCAAAGAAAAGATCACCACGCGCTTCGAGCGTCTCATGGCCGAGGCGGGCGTGCGCCTTCGCGTGTCGGAGCGCGCTTTTTTCCGTCTGGGCGGCGCGGCCGGCATCGGCCGGAGCACCCAGGAAGACAAATACACCGGCACCGGCTTCTATTCCGGCGACCGGACTTTCAAGACCACCGACACCGGCCTGGCCTGGGAGCTGACGCCGTCGTTCATCTTCGCGGCCGAACGGGTCAAGTTTGAACTGGGTGTTCGTTACGCGGTGTTTCCGAAGATCAAGGAAACCGACGACACACGCGAGCTGGACTGGAAGACCTTCGGCTTCTTCGCCGGTCTCGCTTTCTGATTTACCGTCGATCTTGACAGCGGACGGAGAGATTCTGTAGGGTCTTCCCAGCTTTTCATTGATGAAAAATCGGACGTCGACGTCCCATTCGAGCCGCAACGAATGGGACGTTTTTTTTACACGGGAGAACTATGAACCTGGAAGAACTTGGGATTCCCTTCACGCAGATGGGCGACAAGAAGGAGCTGGAGCTGTTCTGGCATATCAGCCGGAGCCTCGTTTCCAAGCGGTACCTTCAGGAGATCCTTCAGCTGATCGTAACCATGACCGCGGAGGTCATGAACTCGAAGATCTGCTCGATCATGCTTCTGGAGGAGGAAAAGGGCGAGCTGAAGATAGCGGCATCGCAGTCCCTCAGCGCAGAATATCTGAACAAGCCGAACGTGAAGGTCGGATCGAGCATCTCGGGCCGCGCCGTCACGGAGCGCCGCCCGGTCGCCGTTGCCGACGTGCTCAAGGACCCGAACTACGGTTATCCGGACGTGGCCAAGAAGGAAGGCATCGCGGCGATGATGTCCGTCCCCATGGTCATCGAGGACCGCGTGATCGGCGTCATCAACGTTTATCTGAACACGGCCCGCGAGTTCACCGCCGACGAGATCAAGATGATTCAGGCGGTGTCGAGCCAGGCCGCGGTGGCCATCGAAAACACCAAGCTGAGAGAAGAGAACATCGCCACCAAGCAGCAGCTCGAGCAGGCGACGCTCATGGAACGCGCGCGCGCCATCCTGATGGCGAAGGAAGGATTGAGCGAGAAGGAGGCCGACGACCTCATGAAGAAAATCGCCGACGATCAGTCCATGCCGCTGTCGGAAGTGGCCAACGCCGTCATCCTCGTCGAGGAACTACGGCAGAAAAAGCCGGCGAGGTCCTAAGTCCCCACCTTCCGGGCATAAATGATCACGGCCCGGTCCGCCTGCGCGGGGTCGAGCTTCTTGAAGGGATACAGCCGGGCGTATTCCTGAAAGCCGGCCCGGATGAAAAAGCGGCACGCCGGCATGTTGCTGGCCAGCGTTTCGAGATGCACGCCTTTCACGCCCGCTTCTCCCGCCTCCGCTAAAAAACGCGCGAGCAGCGCCTGGCCGCCGCCCTTGCCCTGCGCTTCCTTGAGGAGATTGATGTGGAGGTGCGCCGGGAACTTGGTCAAGAGTCCGGCCGGGTCAGGCTCCGGCGCGGCCCACACCCCCAGACGCCGAACCAGAAACGTGCGCGACGGCGTTTGCGCCACGGCGCCCGAGATCACCGCTCGCATCAGGATCGACGGCAGGATGGCCGTCTTCATGCGCTGGCGAAAGCGTTTCGTATCGTGGCACGCCAGCAGATAGCCCACCACGCGTCCCTCGGCCCCCACGGCCACCAGCGCGTGTCCGCGCTCGAAGCGCGTGTAGTAATCGGTCCAGTAGCGCGCGAACATCCAGGGCGCGGGCGCCTGCGCCGGTTTTAATTTGGCCGTGGCCACGCAGATGTCGCGCACGGCGGGAATGTCGGCGCGCTCCAGCCGACGCACGCGGATATCGCTCACGCTTTTTCCTCCGGCAGACGCACGCTCCCAACGTAGCGCACTTCCTCGCCGATTACGTCGAAGCCGAAGACGAACGGGTTGCCGCGGCCGATCACCGTCGAGCCGAAGCGAAGGTCCTGCACGCCCCAGCGCTGTCCGCCGTCGGGCGCCCCCGGGATGGGCGTCCACACCGGCGCTTTCGCGAACCACGCGAAGGTTCGCCCATGATCCGTCCGGATAATTTTTCCCACGTCGGCGGAACCGTCATGGGTTTCCATGCGGGCGAACTCGCTCAGCCGACCGCTCAGCGAGTCGATCCGGAAAACTGTGTAAACGTTGCCCTCGCGCAGCACGCCGCGAAACCGCTGGGGGCCGAATGCTTCCGGAAAAACGTAACTGAATGACGGACGAACGTTCGCTTCGTCGGCGTAATGCCGGAGCGCGCGGGCGGATCTGTAATGCAGGCCGGCGCAGACCGCCACGTAAATAAGGACGCAGCGCACCGCCAAGCGAGAGAGAAAGATGAGCCCCGTCCATTTCGTCTTCAGCAGGGACAGGAGAAGCGGCGAGAGAAGGAAAAACCACAACGTGAGATCGATGATGAAGAGCCAAGAGAACTCGAAGCGGTGGCGGCTGAACGGATAAAGGAACACCACGCCGAAGGAATTGGCGAGGTCGAACAGAACATGCAGGACCGCGCCGAGGGCGAAAAGAAGAAAGGTGTTCCGGAAGGAGATGTTCGGGAAGAACCGCCGGTGGAGGGCCGTGCCGGCCACGCAGAGAAGCGGAAGGCCGATGACGCCGTGCGTGAGCATGCGCCGGTAGGCGAAGCTGGGCGCCGGGTTGACCAGGCCCCAGAAGAAGTCGAGGTCGGGCAGGTTCGAAGCGATCACGAGCGCCCAGGTGGCCCCGCGTCCGAGCTTCTGCTTGAGGCCCGCGTTGGCCACGGCCGCGCCGATGAGGCTGTGCGTCAGGTTGTCCATTCGTTATTCAGCGTAGATCATTTTTCAACGGCGTTCACGCCAGCGCGATCAGAATGGCGCCCGCCACCATGATCCCCGCGCCGAGCGCGCGCGCTGCCATCTGACGCTCACCGAAAATCACCCGGCCGTAAGCCACCGAAAGGAGGAGGCTGAGCCGCTTGATCGCCAGCACGTAGGCGACGTCGCCCTGGAGAAAGGCGTTGAACTGAAAAAGGAACGACGCCGCCTCCATCGCGCCGATTCCCGCGAAAAGGCCGGGCCGGCGGAAAAGGTCGGTGGTCCATGTGGGGGAGCGCCATTGGAAAGGCGTGAGCGCGATGGCCACCGCCGTGTAGTAAGCGCCGCAGAAGTACATGGGCGACGAAGCCGTCAGTGCTTTCTTCGCGAACACCGACGTGATGGCGTAGATGAACGACACGAGCAGGATGAGCAGCGGTCCTTTCGATGACGCGCCCTCGCCGCGCCGCTTGTAGAGCAGGAACGCGCCCGTCGCCACCAGCAGGACACCGCCGACGCCGACGCCGGTCGGGCGTTCGCCGAGGAAGGTCCAGGCCATCATCAGGAGAAACACCGGAGTGAACGCGATGAAGGGTATGCACGCGGAAATGGGTGAAGAGCGCAGCGCCGACTGGAAAGCGTAGGCGGCGGCCACTTCGAGCGGCACCGCCAACGCGAGGGAGCGCCAGAACGCCGCCGGGTCGTGCGGCGGCGACGCCAGGAACACCAGCGGAATCAGGAAAAATGAGCCCCAGGACGTTCGGACCCACGCTACGAGCCCCACCCGCTCGGTTTCGAGGGCCTTCTTCGCCAGCGCGTCCGACGTTCCGGCGCAAAAGGCGGTGCCGAGCGATAATAAAATCCACATGCGGGGATTGTATCACGGTGAGATACGGGAACCGCGGGGCTCCGCGGCTCGTTCCCGTCGGAAAGGGGGCCGGGCCGGATATCTGGAACGGGTGTGGGGAAAGTCTAAGAAGTAGTCGTCTCGGCCGCCGTTTGCCGCATCCCGTCGCTCGGCGACAAGAATCGTCCGCGGACGTAGGCGGCGAAGGCGATGGCGGCGGTGATCAGGAACAGGATTGCGAGCGTTTTGAGCGTCCGGCGCACGGCGCTGGGACGCGAGGTAGGGGAAAGCAGATCCTGGTCGTGCGCGGTTTGATGCCTCATGTCAGCTCCTTGGCGGAACGTCGTTCCGCGTTTTTCGATCGGCCCGGATGAGCGCCGCCAGCACGAGGCCCAGGCTGATGCGGTTGGCGATCTTCTCGATAATGGTCTTCACCATCTCGTACTCGTAAGGCATCGGCTGTATCTGGTCCTGCAACCGCTCCAACTCCACGAGAACGGCGTCGGGCAGGAGGTCGGAACGCGTGGAGAGGAGCTGCCCGAACTTGATGTACGTCGGTCCCAGCGCTTCGAGGTCGGCCGCCAGTTCGCCTGCGCTCGCCTGCATGTGTTCCTGGTTGCCCGCCAGGAACGAGCCCAGTTTGAGCCGGTCGATCAGCCCCCGGCCGCCATACTTGAACAGGATGCCCACGAGCTTGCGGTGGCGGGGAGTGGGTTTGTCGTCCCGCTCCAAAGGCGGCTTTTCAATGCTGGCTGTGGGGGTCATGGTCTCAATACGGAAAGGCGGGCGCGTCGTTCGGACACTCCTCTTGGACGGAACCGCGAATTGAGCGAGAATGGCGGCACCCTATGATCCAGAACAATAAGCTCGTGCCGGACGTGGAAATCACGGACCTGTCGGGGCAGAAGCTTCGCCTGTGGGACTTCCGCCAGAAAACGCATCTTCTCGTTTTGTTCGGCGCCGGCGCTGCGGAAGCAAAAACGAAACTCGACGATAAGAAGAAGATCATGGACTGGCTCGGCCTGCGCGTCATTGCGTCCGGAGCCCCGCCGGAAGGATTCCCAACCGGCGCTCTGGCGATCGACAAGTTCGGTCAGGTCATCAACACTTATCCCTTCACCGACGATCTCGCCGACGTCGTTGAGAAGGAACTCATTTATTACGAAGCCAAGCACTGTTAGGGCCGCGGCGGTCGCCGCCCTCCTGCTGTTCGTCTGCCTGCCGGCGTTTTCGGCGCCCGCCCCAGCGGTCGCGGCCGACCCCGCGGGCGCCGCCTTGTGCTCGGACAAAGGCGAGGGCACGCACACGGCCCGACACGATACCGGGGCGGTGAAAGTGCGCGTGGTTTGCCGGGACGGCAAGGGCGACGCGGAGGTCCGCTACGGCTGGTACTTCGACGACAAAGGTCGCCAGACGCGGGAGGAGGACCTGGTGCCGGGCGACAAGGGGAAGAGCCGCATCATCGAGCGCGTGTTCGAACTTTCAGCCGACGAACCCATTTCCAGCCATGTTTATGATGGTACGGGGAAGCTTCTTCAGGCGACCGGCGGCGAGAAGGTCAAGCTGGCTCGCGGGGACAACCCGACCTTTGGCGACTATCTCACCTATTGCCAGGAATCTCCCAATGCCCTGCTCTATCCCCTCATGGGGAATGAGAAGGAGCCGCAGTTCTTCACGAAAAACGCGTGCCTGTGCGTGGCCCAGAAGGCGCTGCGGGCCGACGAGGCGCCTCCCGGCAAAGTGTGGAAGCGGACGAAGACCTTGAACTACGCTAATTTCAAGGACCGGGCCTCCGTCGCCGCTCTCAGCCATCTCGGCGAATGTCTCTGCCCCGAAGCCTTTCCGGGATCCCGCCTCGAGCAGCTGTGCACGCATGCGCCGGAGATCGAAAAGGCATGGAAAAAATGACACTTTCGCCGGATGGTCCCGTCTAAAGTCCATTCCCGCCGCCCGCCGCCGCTCCCTTTCTTCCCGCGCTTTCATCGGCGCGTCCTACGACCGAAGCGGAGGCGAAATTGAAGACGTCTGCACGCTGTCGAGGTCTGATTCGTATTTGGTCAGCGCCACCGCGCGAAAGGCCAGCGCGCTCAATCCGATCGACGCGCTTCGCTGGGAATAAAGCAATAATCGGCGCATGAGCCCGAATGCCGATGGCGGCGACCTCGCCGACCGGATCCGAAACGCCCGCGTTTACGACGTGGCGATCAAAAGCCCGCTCGAGAAGGCGGCCGCCCTGTCCCGCCGGCTCTCCTGCGATGTTTTTCTCAAGCGCGAGGACCTTCAGCCGGTTTTCTCCTTCAAGCTGCGCGGCGCCTATAACAAGATGGCCCTCCTTTCCGCCGCGCAGCGCGCGACGGGCGTGATCGCGGCCTCCGCCGGCAACCACGCCCAGGGCGTGGCGCTGGCGGCCCGCAAACTTGGATGCCACGCGCTCATCGTGATGCCCGTGACCACGCCGGAGATCAAGGTGTCGGCGGTCGAGCGCCACGGCGCCGACGTGGTCCTCCACGGCGATTCTTACGATGACGCCTACCACCACGCGCGTGGTCTCGCGGACAAATCCGGAGCCACGTTCGTGCATCCTTACGACGACCTCGACGTCATCGCCGGCCAGGGGACGGTTGGTAAAGAGATTCTCGATGAAACCCCGGGCGAGCTGCACGCCATCTTCGTTCCGGTCGGCGGCGGCGGGCTGGCGGCGGGCGTGGCCGCTTACGTAAAGGCGGTCAGGCCCGAGGTCAAGGTGATCGGCGTGCAGCCGGTGGATTCGGATGCGATGCGCCGATCCATTGAGGCGGGCAAGCCGGTGGCGCTCGAACACGCGGGCGGCTTCGCCGACGGCGTGGCCGTCAAGCGCGTGGGCGAACACTCTTTCCGGCTCTGCCGCGAGTTCCTCGACGAGATCGTCACCGTGTCCCTCGATGACATTTGCGCCGCGATCAAGGACGTCTTCGAGGACACCCGCTCCATCCTCGAACCCGCCGGTGCCCTCTCGGTCGCTGGACTCAAAGCCTGGACCGAGCAAACGGGACGGTCCGGTGACCGGCTGGTGGCCGTCACCTCCGGCGCCAACGTGAATTTTGAGCGCCTGCGGTTCGTGGCGGAGCGCGCGGAAGTGGGCGAACGGCGCGAGGCGATCCTGGCGGTCACGATTCCCGAGACGCCGGGCAGCTTCCGTTCGTTCTGTCGCCTGCTGGGCCCGCGCAACGTGACCGAGTTCAATTATCGCTACTCTGATCCGAAGGTGGCGCACGTGTTCGTGAGCCTTCGGGTCAGCGGCCTCGATGAAGCCGAGGCGGTGGTGAACGCCCTTCGCGAAGCGGGGCTGGAAGCCATCGACCTCACCGACAATGAAATCGCCAAGCTCCATGTGCGCCACCTGGTGGGTGGACGGGCGATGGGTCTGCCCGACGAGCGTTTATTCCGGTTCGAGTTTCCCGAGCGGCCGGGGGCCTTGTTGCGGTTCCTGGACCAGATGAACGCGGGTTGGAACATCACCTTGTTCCATTACCGCAACCTCGGCGCCGATTACGGCAGCGTGCTGGCGGGCATCCAGGTTCCGCCGTCCACGCGCGCGGCCTTCACTGCGCTCCTGGCCGACATCGGATACGATCATGCAGATGAAACGCACAACCCGGCCGCGGCGCTGTTCCTGTCCTGAACCATGACGGCAAAAAAAGCGCCCTGCCAAAGCGAACTTTGGCAGGGCGCGAAAAAAACAACCGGCAGTTTTTACGCCTTTTTGGCGACGAGTTTGGCCGCGGCCTTCGCCGCGCGCTTGACGGCCGCTCGGACCGTCGCTGAGATCCCGAGGCGATGACGCTCCTCGAGTGAATAGCGGTTTTTACGCCGACCCTGCATCTGCTTTTTTCGTCGTACTCTTGATGCGCTTGCCACTGTGATACCTCCACTGAAACTTATGCAGAGACTAAAATGAACGGCACCCCTTGTCAAATAGCGGTTTTAAGGCCCGGCCACCCCGGGCCCTCTCAATTCCGCCCAGATCCGTGTAAACAGGCTGATTCGGAGGCATGATTTTGGCGGCGGCCGCAGGAGGCCCGTCGTTACCACACCGTTACAACAAGTTTACAGTTCGTTAATGACACCTGAACCTGACTCCGCAACACTCTTGGTGTGGAGTACGATCAAGGCCTTCCCCAGAAATTCCGCCTCATGCTCGCGCTGGTCTATTTCCAGGCCAACGTCGTTTGGGCGTCCGCCCCGGAACTTCCCATCGGACCGTCGCTGGTCAGCGCCCTGTCGTCCTTCTCGTCGGCCATCGCCCATGTCCTCGGCCGGCCCCGCTCGCCTCAGCTGAAAGATCCTGTTTTCGTTTTTCACGCGGGCGTTCCTCCGGAAAACCGTCCGATTCCCGATCCCAGGCCCGGCGCGGGCATCGACGATTTCGTCAATTTTGAAGAGCGACCGCCCGCCGAGGGCCGGGATCTCGGGCAGGGCGGCCCCGCGCGCGATGCCAACGACGTGCGGGGCCACATCGGAACGTTCATCCGCGAACGCCTAGCGCCCGCCCAGCCGAACCTCGCCGAACTGAAGGTAAGCGATCTCAACCTCAACGTTCTTCCCGTTGACGCCGGCGCCCGCGCCCAGCTGCAGCGGTTGGGAGCCGCCGCCAATCCGAACGTCCTTATCTTTGCCAACGCCGACGGTACCGTTCGCCTCGACATTCAGGAGTTCGGATCCGTCACGCTTCGGCAGATCGCCAACGGCGTGGTGATCGCGAGCGCCGCCCCCATCCGTCGTGAATCCGCTGTGGGCGCCGCGAGGCAGGACGCCCTGCGCGACCTCGGATACGCGGGACGCACGGGTGCCGGCCAGATTTTTGAGCTCAAAGGCGACGGGAAATGGATCGTGACGACGGACGTGAGCACGGGCGCCCGCTCCCGCCGCTTCGACGGCGAAGTGTCGTGGCTGACGGCGACGGGCGTCCGTTACACCGCGCGCGGCACCGCCGACGGGCGCGTGGAGCTCACGCGCGTCGCCGAAGGGGTCGTCAACGGCCGCAACGTCTCTCAGGGGGGCCATGTCGTGGACGTGGAATACGGCCGCGACGGAAAGGCCATCGCCTCCACCCAGTTCAAGGTGGGCGACAGCGAAACGCGGATCGATGGTCAGCTCACTCATTTCAATGCCGCGGGCGGCGCGATCCTTCGGCAGGTGGCGGCCCCGGCCCCAGTCGCGGCGGCGCGCGGCGCGCGCGAAGCGGTGGAGGCGCCCAAGGCCCTTCGCGGGTCGGTGGGCGACTATGTCATCCGCGAGGGAAATCTCGACTCCGTTTTCCGCATGAAGGGCGACCACGTGGAGCTCAAACATATCCGTGACGCCCGCACCGGAGACGTGGTGGTCGACCGAAACCGCCACGGCGTGTTCCAGGGAACGCTGGGCGGCGTCGAGCGCCGGTTTACCGTGGACGGCGGTCCCCGTTTTGATTCCCGCACGGGCGCGGCGATGTTGAGCGTTGAACTCGTTCGCCGCGCCGGGGAAACGGACACTTTGTCATCGCGGCCCCCGCAGGCCGGACCGCCGGGCATCGCGTCTTCCCCAGGTCCCGCCCGCGCGGGGCCGACCTATGACGGCGTGACGTTTCAGGCGAAGGCGAATGGGAAGTTCGAAGCCCGCGCCGTCCAGAACGGCGCGCGGATGGCGGCCACGATGTCGCTGGGCAGCGGTCACACCGAGCTCGCGCAGACGAACAACATCCGCAACGCCACGTTTCTTGATGGCGCGGGAAACCTGGCGGGGCGCACGCTCGACGGCGTCCGCGTGCTGGGCGCGGACGGGGCCCCCATGGCCGATCGCCCGCCGCTCGTCGCCTTCACGACCGACGACGTGAACGTCCGCCGCGCCTATGGCCGGATCGGCGTGGTTCAGACGGCTCCTTTCTCCATCGTTCGCAACGCCACTGAAATCACCGGCTCGCTGCAGGTTGGGGCGGGCAACCGGCCCCAGGGGTCGATCAATTTCACGTTGGCCGAGGGCCGATCGGCGACACTCAAAATCCAGAACGGCCGCCATGATCTCGCGATCGATAACAGCCGAGGACAGGGCTTGGTGCTCGATCTCGGCGCGGCGGCCATCGCCGTCGACGCGGGCGCGAAAGGCACGATTAACCTCGACGACATTTTCTCCGGAAAACCGCCGGCTTTTCCCGCGGGAATGACCGTAACCGAGACCGCCGTCGTGGAGAAGAAGAACGTCACCCACCTTCACCAGATCGGCATGGCGCTCGACGCACGCGTCACGGGCGGAGGCGTTCAGGCCTGGCTCAACCCGCTGACCGGAAACTTTCAGTTCAGCCAGAACGGGCTGATCCAGGTTCGTGGCCAGGGCTTCGGCGGCACCGTGAAGCTCGAGAACGGGCGCGGCATGGAGCTCAACGTCGCGAGCGACGCGGGCGGCGCTTCCACCCTCACGTTCGCCGCGGGCCACGGTCGCGCGAACTCGCTTTTTCTCCCGGCGGGACGCGCTGTCGCGATCGATCTGGTCGGCGGCGGGTTCAAGGCGACCGCGGACAAGCTGCCCGGCATGCTCGACGGCGTCCGCCTGCGCACGGCTGAAGGCATCGACATCTCTTTCGCGGCCGACGCGGCGGCCCCGGGCGGCCTGGCCGCCGTTCTCAACGGGGATTTCCAGGCGTATGGAACGCACGTCGCGCAGGATGAGGTGGCGGCGGTCCGGATTTACAATGGACGCGTTACGCTCGACTTCGTCGCTCCCGTCGTCACGCGGCGGGACGTGACCGTCGCGCCGGACCGCGCCGACGGTGTCGCACGGAACGTGGAGATGATCCGGCTCGACGTGACGGCGATTGGAACCACGACAGGCGTGGGCCACACCACGATGGCGGAGAACTCCAGACTTTTCAGCCCGCGCGGCGGCGCGGGCGGCGCCGGGCCGAACATGTCGGGCCTCGCCACGCGCAACGTCCTTCGCGAAAACGGCCCCGAGGGAGAGACCATCACGGCCATCGCGGGAAAGGGCCCCTCCCAGGTCGGCATCACGTTCCAGGAAATCGGCGGCCGGGTGAGTGGAACGCTCATCACGCAGACCGGCGTCATGGAGAACGTTCAGGTCAACGGCAGCGGCGACGGCGTCGCCGTGAACGGTTTTCAACTGATCGGGCGCTGGACCGTGAACCAGACCGCCCCCGGCGACTTCACTTTCCGTCCCGCCGAGAAGAACGCCATCGCGCAACAGACCGACGGCGTCGCGTACATCGTCCCGCGCGCGGGCATGGCCCTTGAATTTCAACGCGGATCGCTCACCAATCTCACCCAGCTTCCCGGGCTTGAGGTGGTGGCGGGCGGGACACGTGTTCGCATGGTGCCCGGCGCCGAGATCAACGCGCTCAACCGTCGCTTCGAATCGCTGCCCGCCGACCAGCGGCCGGAGCGCGTGGACGAGAAAAACGCGGTGCCCGTTCTTCTGGCGGGAAACAAGCTCGAGGTGTTTGGAATCGACGAGACGAAGCTCAAGCGCGGACCCCTGGTCGTCACGGACGCCAAGGGCGTAGAGCTCGGCGTTCGCGGCCATGTGGAGGGCGGTCGCATCCTCTTCTGGTTAAAAGCCCCTGAGAAAATCGCGGGAAGCCCCGCTTTCGCTCTTCAGAACCCCGCCGCCGGGCCCGTGCCGGAGAAATTCGCGCGCGACCCCGTTATCGAACGGATCGGCTTTGAAACAGCGAATGGCCGCGGCGTGGGAGGCGGCGCTTTCATTCTCACGGAAACCATTTCCACCGCGGCCGAAGATCCGGAACGGGCGGCGCCGGCGGCTCCCGAGCGCGCCGGCCGTCGCGCCCCGCCCGGCGAGGGAAATTCAGCCGCCACGGGAACCGCGGGCGTGCGCGGAGCGGATATCCGGGACGCCGAGGGCCGCCTCACCGGGCATCGCCTGACGCCCGTGACCGGGAAGACCGCGCGCGTGAACGCCACGTTCACGGCGCCAGACAAACCGGGCGATGCGATTCGCGTGACGCCGAATATCGTTTCCGACCACGCCGACGTGACGGTCGACGCCGAGGCGGGTTTCACCGCGACCAATCTTGGGCAGCGGGTCATGCCCGGCGGACCGGGCGGCGTGCTCCGAACGCGCGAGGCGTCGCGGCTGAATTACACCGTTGATTTCGCGGGGGTGGGCGGCGAACTGCGCGACATCACGCCGGAAGGCCGCAACCGGGTGATCACAACGGAAGCCAACTCGGGCGCCTCCCCCATTCATCGCCTCAGTTTCCTGAACGGCCAGCTGGTCGAAGCGGTCGACGGTCCCCGCGGCGAAGGAAACGTGCTCACGGCCGGCAGCGACCGCGAAACCAAGGACCTCGTCACGGCCGGAAATTTCAGCGTCCGGCTGGACGCTCCGGCGGCGCCCAAGCTCCCGGACGGCGTGAGCGTCGTTTGGTCTTCGCCCGTCACGATGGACATTGTCCGCGGCCGGGTGACGAACGGCGCGGGTGGCCTTGAGTTGAAAAACAGCAAGGACTCGGCCGCCGTCATCGATCTGGGCGGCGGGCGGTCCATCGAGCTTGACGCCAGCCCGTCGGGCGCGCGCCGCGTCGAATTCGCGTACCTCGGCACCGAGGGGTTCGCGCCGGCCTCCGCCATCGACGTCCACGGCGGCGTCGCTCGTCTCATTCTGGCCCGGCAGACCAATGACGCTGGCGCCGAACAGATTTCCGCGATCGAGTTCACCCCATGGAACGCCAAGGCGGTAACGATCGCCAAACCGAAGGAAGGGGCGGCCCGCACCTTTCTTGTCGAGCTCCGGCAGACGCGGTTTATGGAGGACGGAACGGCCACCACGCCGGCGAAGCAGATCCCATTTTCCAACTACGAGGCCGACCGGGCGGTCGGCCGCTCCGTTCGTCGCGAGGACGTGCGCCTGGTCAACGACAACGTCCTTGGCATGGTTCTTCACGGAACGAACGCCGCGGCCGGCACCAACGACCAGATCCGCATCGACGGGAATGATTACGTGCTCAGCGCGCCCGCGGATGGTCGAGGCCGGATCATGGTGAGCGACGCGTCGCTTCAGCGGCGGCTCAACGTCGACGTCAGCCGCGTGCTGCTCGAAGACGGCGAGCTTGCCTCCGGGCGCCTCACCCAGCGGCAGGCGCTCGATGGCGGCGGGCGTTATTCGATGGAGCATGCCGACGGAAGCCGCGTCACCATTTCGGAGGCGAACAACGGGAAGGGGCGGGTCCAGCGGGCCGCGCTCGACATCGCCGCCACGTCGGGTCGGGCCCCCGTGGGCAGAATGGGAACGCTGTCGATGCGCGTGGTGATGACCGACGATGATGGGCACCCTCACTGGGGCCGTCAGGACAATGTGGCGGGCACGTTCCGCTTCGAGGTGCCGGGTGGAACCTGGAAGTACGACGGGCAGGAGGTGAAACAGGACGCGATGGTCCTGGCCGGAACGCGCCACGAGGCCGTCGATACCTATCTCACGGAAGCGAACATCAACAAAAGCGTCACGGTGTTCACGGCCGGCGGCATGTTCACCGGGACGGTTCGCGATCTGCGCGGCGCCAACAAGTACGTGGCGAACCGGGTGAACCTCGACGGGTTATTCCTGGAGATCGGACGCGACGCGAACAACCAGCCCATCTATCTCGTCACGTCGAACACTCAATCGGGCGGAACCAATGGCCGCATGGCGGGAAACACCTTCATGGTGGGGTCGGGAAGCCGCTTTTCTCCGAATCATCGGCTTTACTACGAAACCGACCGCACAGCCGCTTTTCTCGAAGGATCGCACCTGTTTCTCCATGATGCGTCGAGTGATCGCTATGAGATCAGCGGGAAGAACGCGTCCGGCTACGTTCCGAGACCGCAGGGGGGTGGGGCCCCCGGCGGCGCTGGCGCGGCCGCTCCGGCCGAAGCGCCGCGCGCGCGGTTCAGGATCGAAGGCGAGCAATACCGGGAAAAAACCATTTGGGTCGAAGGGCGGCTTGAGATCACCGGAGGGTCGGTCTACGTTCAACGCGGCACCATCGCGGAAAACACCGCCCCGGCCCGCGGCTGGAATGACCGCTACCAGGTGAACGGAACCAGCGAGATGACGCCGATCATCGAAGTGGCCGTGGCTGGTTGCAACGTGAACGAGGGATTTAATCAGGCTCAGGCGGATCAGATCAGCGCCGGGGTGAAGGCGTGGTCTGAAGCGCGGACACTTGGGCGAGACGATTTCGACGCCAACTACGACATCCGGCGCGGCCTCCGCTTCACCGTGCTCGTCAACGGCCAGAACGCAGGAGAGTATGCCGTCAACGAGGCGAACCGTCTCTACGATTTCAACTGGCACATCGTTTGGCACGGCAAGGACACGTCGGACCTGGCGGGGGGCGGCCTCCTGCTCACGTCGCTTCCCGCGTCCGGACGGGGCGGTTTTCAGCGCCCGACCCAATATGTCTACGCGAAGAACGGAACCGACGAACAGAAGCTGACCCCGCGTTTCGGACAGGAAGCCAATTTCGCCGAGAGGCCGAACGGCCTCGACCAGACGGTCCCAACATTCGGCGACAACGGGGCGGTCGTCCGGAACAGAAATGTCCGCGTCGTGACTTTCACGGAGAACGAACAGCTCCCCAAGACCTTCCTTCAAAAGATGTCGCCATTCATGGGCGTGTCGGGCTTTCTGGTCGATCAGAGGCGGGACACGCGGGAGGTGGTGAAGGACGCCTACGCCGTGGTGGGCGACGGTCAGAACAACCAGCGCTACAACATGTTCGGCTTCCGCGAAGCGCAGCACATCCTGGGCGACGGCCGCTACAGCGAAGAGTCGAAAGACGCCGTTCGCTCGCGCCTGATGGCGGACGTAAAAGGCCTGGAGGATTTCTTCAACACCGGCGTGCTCAAGACCCACAGCGGCCAAACCCTGCAGGGCGACGCCGCCTGGCGCTACATGCAGGTCGACTCCGGAAACCAGATTTTCTCCGAGCATCACGCCCAGCTTCGCCCGCGCATTGGACTTTCCGATATCGCCATCACGTTCTCGTCCCAGAACCTGGTCCGTCTCGCGTTTGGCGACACGTCGATGATGGACGCGCTTCCCGCGAACTATGAGGAAAAGCAGAACCGGCAGAACGCCGCCAACTACGCGACGAACGGCCGCTCATTGATGGTCGGTGAGACGAGAGACGGCGTCAACACCCAGGTGGACGAAGTGGCCAACCGCATCTCCGCCAACGACCCCTACGTCTTCGGCTCGTGGGCCTTGCCGCGCTGGATTGACACGATTCCGGACCGGATCATGAGCTGGGCCGTGGCCAATCCGGCCGACGCCGTCATTTTCACCGCCATCTTCGTCGGGTTGGTCGCCCTTCAGTTCGTCCCCGGCGTCGGCCAGTTCGTGTCCACCTGGGTGGTCGGCTCCGCCGGCATGGGCGCGTTCGGCACGCTGGCGATGACCGCCCTCGCGGCGTGGAATTTCACGTCCATCGCGACCCACCTCAACGACGAGGGCCTGGGCGCTTTTAAAAACGGCTGGTTCATCGCCGACCTGGTCTTCGCGGCGTTGCCCGCCGTCTCCGCGGGCATCGCCTGGGCGCGCGGCGGCGCGGCGGTGATGAAAGCCGCGGAAGGGACGCAGTTCGCGGTAAAAACTGTGCACGAGGCCAACGAGGCGGCGCGCGCGATGAGGATGTTGGGTTGGACCGGAAAGGAAATCCGGGGCGGCGGAGAAGGCCTGCAGAATGCGCTCAAGGCCTTCGCGGAAGGCGGGCTCAAGGACAGCAGCTCTCTCGCCAAGTTCGCGGGCGAGCTTCGCGGCGCGGCGCATGGCGGCAAGGCCGAGGGCGTTGGCCGAATTTTTCTCGATTCCGCCGGAAAGGCCACGATGCGAGAGATCACGGCGGGCGCGCTGGCGGGAGCCAAGACGGGACTGGCCGGCGGCGCCAAGCTCACCGCTCTCGAGTTCGCTCAGGCCCTGAAGGCCGCCAAGTTCGCGACCGTCAATGAGATAAAGGAAGGACTTCTCCAATTCGCCAAAGCCGGCCTTGAGACCACTTCAAAAGAAGGTCAGGCGCTGGCCGGTCAGTGGTTGGGGCGCATCATGGGTTCCATGCTGAAGGAAGGCGCCGGAACGCCGGGGCTGGCCAGCGTGGTGGCGCCCGCCAAGGACCTCGCCGCGGCGCGCAACGTGGGCGAAGCGATCGCCGGATTGAGGGGAACGGACCCCGCCAGGCTCGTTTCGTCCATCCTTGGCAACAAGAACCTCTCGACGGTGGCGGAACAGATTTTCGTTCTCGGCAAAGTGGTTGGCAGCGACGCCGCGTTGTTCGCGCGGCTCGGTGGGGAGCTGGCGGAAAAAGGTGGCGCCACTGGACTTAAGACCATTTTCCAGGGCGGCGAGAAGGCCGTGGGGACCCTGTTCTCGGTGATTCAGGCGGGGGAGAAAACGGCGGGCGGTCTGCTCGGATCGCTGGGAGAGTCCGGCGGAAAAACGTTTGTCGCGATCGTGAAGGAAGGCGGCGGAGAGCGTCTCGTGACGGCGCTGACCAAAGGCGGCGACCGCGGCGCGGACTTCGGCCGCAACATCGGACTGGTTCTCAATGAAGGCGGCGAGGGCGCCGTCAAATTCTTCAGCACCGTTTCCGACGGCGGTGCCCTTCTATTCTCGACGCGACTTGCGGCCGACTCCACGGGTCAGTTTACGCAGGAATTCGCGCGCGTTCTCTCGACCGGGCGCGGTGCCGGCGAATCGCTGGCCTTGAGTTTCAACGCCCTGGCGGGCCACACCGCGGGCGCGGCGTTCGTGGGCCTCCTCGGCAGCAGCGCGTTGGATCCCCTGGCCGCTCTCGGCAAGGATCAGACCAAGCTCGGCGCGCTTCTCAAGGGCGCCAACGCGGAAGCGGCGGGCAACATGGCTCACGCCCTCAATGAAGGCGGCCAGGCCGCCGCTCAATATCTTCTCAAGGCCGATCCGCTTCGGGCGTTGACGCTGCTCAACGGCGAAACGACCGCGGTGCGCGGACTCTTTCGCGGGTTGGGCGAGTCCACCGGCAAGGGCGCCGAAATGGGGGGCGCGCGGCTGGCGAGCGTTGATTCCGGCGTGGCGCAACTTCTGAACTCGGTCCGCAGTTTGGGCGGGGAAGGGTCCGGTTCGGTCGCCCGTTCATTGGGCCAGGCCATCGGTGGGGCGCGCGAGGGCGTTTTCGCGGGGCTGGCCTCGCATCTCGGCGATGCCAAAGGGCTGACGTCCCTGGGAGACCAGCTGGCGAAGGGCGGCTCCGAGGCGGGATCGAACTTCTCGCGCTTCACGCTCCTCGCGTCCTCCGAATCGCAGTATGGAATGCTTCGCAACGTGCTGGGCGCCTTCTCGGCGGAGACGGGCGGCCGGTTCCTTTCCGTTGGCCTCAAAGGAGAGGGCGTCGGAAATCTACTCAAAACGTTCTCCACTTTCGGCCGCGCTTCCGCGCGCTTTCAGGAGGGCGGGTTGAAAGCGCTGACCGCATTTTTCGAGAAGGGCGGTGAGGGCGGGGCGTTGATGTTCGGACAGCTCAAGAACGCCGAGGGTTTTGCCGAAGGCCTTCTCCGCCTGGGCGTGTCGAGCGGCGACGCCTCCGCGATCTTCGGGAAAATTTTTGCCAGTTTCACCCGGGGCGGCGCGGGAGATGTCCGCGCCGCGTCCGCCGCGCTGGCTGATGTTTTCAACGCGTTTGGCTCCCGGCTCGCGTCGACGGTCGCCAACCTCGGCAAGGGCGGCGCCGCTGAAAAATTCTCCACCGCCGTTGAGAAGGCGGTGGCCGGTTCGACCAAGAACCTCGAAGGTGTTTTTGAGTTCGCGGGAAAATCGGCGCGGGGCCGCATCGGCAAGGCGCTGGAATCGGCCGTGGAAAAGGGCCTTCCCCAAAACACGTGGCAGGTCGCCAAGGACAAGCTGGCGGCCATGTCTCCCCGCGCGCGGGGGGCGTTTGAATCGGTTCTCGGTCTCACGACGACGGACGGGGGCAAGGCGCGCCTGCTCGAGGCCGCGCTCAAGAGCAACCCGCGAGCGATGACAGCGTTGTTCGAAAGCGCCGGCATGTCGGCGCAGGGGTTTCGCACCCTCGCCGCGGTCCTCGACCATGCCGTCGCCGGCGGGCGTTTCGTAGAGCTGATGTCGGGGCTGGGCGAACGTGGCGCGGTTCGCCTCGGGAAAATTCTGTCCGCGATGGTCCGCGCCGAGCAGGGCGTGGCTTTCTTCGAGAGCCTCAAGGATGTGGGCCGGTTCGCGAGCTTCCTCGACCAGGCCTCCGAGAAGGCCGTCAGCCGCGTCGCCAGCATCCTCTCCAACCTCACCGATCCCGCCACCGCCTCCTTCGCCAAAATTCTTGAAAGCGCCAATGTGGAAGTGTTGAGCGCTTTCTTCGGGCGCCTCACCGACCGCGGCGTTTCTTCGTTCACGGCCGTGTTGAATGCGCTGGGGGAAAAGGCCGGCGAAATTTTCCCGGCCCTTTTCAAGAACCTGAATGAACGCGGCGCCGCCACTCTCTCCCGGATCTTCAACGAAACTTCCGAGAAGGTCCTGATTTCTTTCTTCAAGAACCTCGAGGTCCGCGGCGCTGAAAATTTCGGCCAGCTCCTTTCGGGCCTGACCCGAAAGGGGAGCGATGCCATCGTCGGCATGTTCACCGCGCTCAACGACGGCGGGGCTGCGTTGTTCGCCAAAATCCTCAACACCGTTCCCTCAGCGGAGGGCCTCAAGGGCTTCTTCAATGCGCTCGAGAAGGGCGCCGGGGCGGCCTTCGCCAAATTCCTGAACGCCGTTCCCGCGGGAAGCACGCTGGAAGCCAACGTCATCAAGCTTTTCGGCGCGCTCAATGAGCGCGGAGGAAAGGCCCTGGCGCAGATCTTCAACAAGGGCGAAACGGCGATCAACAATCTGACCAAGGCGCTCAGCGCCATGAAGGGCGATTCCGCTAAAGAGCTTGGGCTCGTATTGAACCAGTTGAGCGGGCGCGGCGCCCGGGTGCTCGCCGAGGCCATGAACACCATGTCGGCCACCGCGGCGGGAAACTTCGGCCGGTTCATGAACCTGGTGGGCGCCGGAAAGGCCGACGTCATCGCCAAGTTCATGAACAACCTGTCGCTCAAGAACGGCGGTGAGATTCTCAAGCAGATGTTCGAAGCGACCCGCGAAATCGGAAAAATCGCTTCCCTGTTTCGAAGCCTGACCGGCAACGGCGGCGAGATGCTGGGCCGCCTGCTCAGCCGGTTCGAGTCGACGGGCAAGGCCATCGCTTTCCTCCAGAAGGTCAAGGCGTCCGAGGTCGCGGGGCTGGCCGGGTTCCTCAACGCCGCCGACGCCGCGGCCATCAAGAGCGCGCTCGCCCTTTTCGAAGGCCCGCAGCTCAAGGCAGTGCTCGATATTTTCCGCCTCGGTGGAGCGGAGGCGGGCGCCGGCGTGGCGCGCGCCCTCATGGGCGCGGGACCGAAGGGCGCCAAGTCGCTGGGAGAATTGTTCCTCGCCGGTCTCAAGGACGCCGCCGGACTCAAGGCCATG
>Ga0163144_10010646_pt1 | contig 19572 bp, 19 predicted proteins | sample OliLak19BULKMAT1_FD_123175 | JGI IMG/M metagenome (GOLD analysis project Ga0163144, IMG submission 123175) | Freshwater microbial mat bacterial communities from Lake Vanda, McMurdo Dry Valleys, Antarctica - Oligotrophic Lake LV.19.BULKMAT1 | ecosystem: Environmental > Aquatic > Freshwater >... | reverse complement strand
GAAAAGAAGCTCTTGGCGGTCGTCGATGGTGTCGCGTTCGTCGTGCAACACGAAAGCGGATCCGACGCGATCGCGGGCTATGACGTTCACGACGGAGCGAGCATCCCCACCTCCGGCCAGGTCGCAGCGACCGCCATGAACGTGACGCTCGAGGGCGCGACCGACGAGCTCGAGGGCTACCGCGCGCTTGCGCACGACGCCCAGCAGCTGGTGGTCACCGATACCACTGGCAGGCTGTTCGTCGTCCCGCTGGGCAGCACCGAGCCGGTGCAGCCGCTCTTGGTCGTACAGCAAGGTGAGGCACCGGCGTGCGAGTAGGCGCTGTCAGCCCGGGCTGGAGGCACGCGTTCGATCACGAGGCGCGCCCGACAAGGCGAGCGGCTCAATCAGCGAACGGTGAACACGTCGCCCACCGCGAGCTCGAAGCCGGGGAGCACTTGCGAAGTGAGGGTCGCGTCGCGCCGAAAGAGCCCGTGGCGAACGTAGGCGCGCGCCTCGAGCAAGAGCACCTCGATCGCCTGCGCCTCCGGATCGACGATCCAATATTCGCGCACGCCAGCCGCTTCATAGATGCGACGCTTGGCTCCGAGATCCCGCTTGGCTGTGCCAGGCGAGAGGATCTCGATCACGACGTCGGCCGGGCCGAGGACGGCGCGCTCATCGATCGTCGCCAGGCCACCGTGCAGCACGACCAAGATGTCGGGCTCGAGCACGTCCTCGTCGCTGAGCCGCATCCCCACCGGTGCATCCAAAACTTCTCCGCTGGCGTGCTTGCGCAGGTAGGTCAGCAGCAAAAACTCGATCTCGCGCGAGACGCGTTGGTGGGTGACGGTGGGCGGCGGTGTCACGTAGAGCTCCCCTTCCAAGATCTCGCGGCGCAGGCCGTCGTCTGGCGTGGTCAGCCAGTCGGAGTAAGTGAGGCGGTAGACGCCCGGGAGCGACGCGGAAGTCACGGGGTCGAGCTTAGCAGGGCGGGGGCAGCGGAACCGACCGGCCTCTGTCTTGGCGCACCGCGTAAGCACGGAAACGGTGGGAGCCTTCCTGGACGTTGTTTAAGATGCGCTTCCCATGAAGCGCCCCGCCCTCCTCCTGGTCGTTCTTTCCGCGGTCCCTGCGCCGCTGATGACAGCGTGCTCGGACGATTCGAACCCGGCCGAAGGCGGCGGCAACACCGGCGGCGGCACGTCCCAGACACCGATGGTGGGGGCCAAGGGTGTCGCCATCAGCGAGGTGTCGATCTACCAAAGCTTGAAGCGAAGGCTGAACCTCGACGGCAGCGCGGGCGTGGTTCCGATCATCGCAGGCCGCGACGCGGTCATTCGCGTCTTCATCACCGCCGATGGTGACTACGACGGCAAAGACGTCACCGCCCGGCTGCAGATCGAGGGCGGTGACCCGATCGAGCTGACGCAGAAGATCACCTTGCCTGCGTCGAGCGAAGAAGACATCGCGAGCACGATCAACTTCACTGTTCCTGGCGACCGCATCGGCGCGACGCTCAGCTATTCGATCGCCATTCTGCAAGAGGGCGCGGAGGCGGACGACAACGCAGCCGCGCACTGGCCACCTTCCGGCAACCACGACGTGGCTGTCGAAGGGCCGGTCAACAAGCTGCGCGTGATCTTGGCGCCGTTTCGCTATGACAACGACGGCTCCGGCCGCTTGCCGGACACCTCTCCCGAGGCGATCGAGAAGTATCGCAACCGCCTGAAGCAATGGTACCCGGTCTCGGACGTCGAGGTGACAGCGCGTGCAGCCACCCCGTGGAACCAGCCGATCGATGGCCAAGGCAATGGCTGGCAGGAGGTCGGCTTCGAGGTGTTCGGCATGCGCGCCGAGGACGGTGAGAGCGCCGACCCCTACTACTATGGTGTGTTCAACCCGCGCGCGACCTTTGGCCAATATTGCGGCCAAGGCTGTCTCCTGGGCGTGACTTTGCTGAATGACATGCCGGCCGACGTGGGGAATCCGCAGCTCCGCCTCGCCTTGGGCGTCGGTTACGAAGATTACGCGTACGACACGGCGGCGCACGAGATCGGCCACGCCCACGGCAGAAGGCACGCGGACTGCGGCGGCGCCGACCAAATCGATCCCCAATTCCCCCACCCCAGCGGCCAGATCGGCGAGTGGGGCTTGGACACGGCGACGCTGACGCTATACCCCCCGACTGCCTACACCGACATGATGGGCTACTGCGACAACGCCTGGATCTCCGACTACAACTTTGCGGCTCTGCTCAGCCGCGGCAAGAACGTCAATCTGCCGAAGTGGCATCAGCCGACCAACACACGCGTCGCCCTGGTCGGGCTCGACGGCAACGGTGGCTCCACCTTTGGCGGCTTCAGCACAGCCAACACCGACTTGGGTGGCCGTCAGCTGCAGACGACCATTACGGATCTCGAGGGCCGGCAGAGCTCAACCAAAGCGACGTTCGCCAGCTATGACCACCTGCCTGGTGGCATCGTGATGGTGCAGGTCGACGACGACAACGTGCGCGAGATCGAGATCGAAGAGGGCGGCATCCGCCACCTCGTGACCCTGCCCTGACAGGCCCGCTGACAGCTGCTAAGCCGCTCGCTCGGACTTGGAAGGCGTGTAGACGGTCGTGCGGTTTCGACCGTTCTGCTTCGACGCATACAGGGCAGTATCAGCTGCCTTGAACAAGGCGTCCCACGAGCCGCCCGCCTTCGGGAAGGTCGCGACCCCGATCGAGCAGGTGACGTGGATCGCCTTCTGTTCGCCATCGGCGCCAGCGGCGAAGAACGTCGTCTTGGAGAGCTCGGTGCGAATGCGTTCGGCGAGCAGTAGCGCACCGCCCTCATCGGTCTCTTCGCAGATGACGACGAACTCTTCGCCGCCGAAACGGGCGACAGCGTCGGTGGTGCGCTTGGCGTGGCGCAAGATCTCGCCGAGGCCTTTGATGATGATGTCACCGACGTCGTGGCCGTGGTTGTCGTTCACTTTCTTGAAGTGATCGATGTCGAAGACCAGCACCGCCAGCTTGCGGCTGAAGCGCTTGGCGGCGGCGATCTTCTGGTCTGCGACATCCAAGAGCGCGCGCTTGTTGAGCAGACCCGTCATGCCGTCGGTGGTGGCGAGCTCCTCCAGTCTCTTGATCATGCGAGCGCCCTCGAACGAGACGGCCATATGGCTGGCGAGCACCTCCAGCGTGGCACGTACGGCTTCACCGAAGGCACCGCGGCGCTTCGAGCCCAGCACCAAGGTACCGAGCGGGCGATCGTGTGCGACCAGCGGCAGCACGAAGATGGAGGGCATCGAGGGCGGCGTGAGGTGCCGCGTGAAGACCACCTGCTTCTTCTCGTCGAAGTGACCGCGATACGGCAGCGGGTGCCGGTTTTCGAGCGCCATCGAGACAAGCCCTGCATTGGCGCGGAAGCGAGCCCCGACCGTGGCGGTGCCATCGCCTGGCTCGAAGTCGCCGCTCACGACGCGGATCTCGTGCACCCGTGTCGCGTCGTCGAACAGCGTGAGCGCTGCGTAGTCGACGCTGGTCACTTCGCGAGCGCTGGACACGCCTGCCTCGATGACGCCTTCTTCTGTCTTGGCTGCTGCCAGCGCCTCGGTCGCTCGGTAAAGCTTGCCTTGCTCGGCTTTGGCGCGCTCGAGCTGCAAGAACACGCGCTCGTTATGGATCGCGCGCACCGCGTAAGACGACGCCTCCTCCAACATGGCCTCTTCACGCGGCGTGAAGGGCTTGTCTTGCACACGGTCGGCGATCAAGAGCCCGCGCAGCTTGCCGTGCTCGTGCACCGGCACCACCGCCACGCAGCGCACCGGCGACGTCGAGGCGTAGTAGGGCAGCTTGTAGCCATCGCGGACGTCGTTCAGGCTGAGAGTCGCGCCGCGAGAGATCGCCGCGCCGAAGACGCCGTCGCCCGAGAGAAAGGGACCTTCGACCACGTCGGGGTCGTCGGAGACCAGCTCGCTGATACGCAGGTGCGTGCCGGCGTCGTTCTGCCACAAGAGCATCGCCGTGTGCAGCCCGAGCGCCTCGCGCACCAAGCGCAGCGCGAACAGCACCGACTGATGAATCTCTTCAACGCCCGAGCGCAACATGCGGTCGGCGTCGTCGGACTTGTTGCGCTCTCTCGTCGGCCCCATCAGTCGAAAGGTGCGCGCTTCAGTCCGTAGGCGTTCGACCTCGGCCCGCAGCTTGCCGACGGAGGCCGTGCGAACACGCGTCAGCTCGGTGCGCAACACAGCGGCGTTGAAGCCAGTGAAGATCGCCATGTAGGCCGCGTGCGGCGCGCCTTCGATGATCGCGCTCGGGCCCAGCGTGGCCGAGCGGATGGCTGCCTCGAGCAACACCGCCGTCGTCAGCGCCACGATCGCCGCTGCCGGTCGGCCAAATGCGCTCACGATCGCGAGGCACACATACACGGCGGGGTACGCGTCGCCATCGAGGCCGCGATCCGCGCGCACGACCAGGAAGAACGCGGCCACCATCGTTAGCGCGCCGAGATCGATCTCACTCGAAAGCGTGGACGACGCTGCGCGAGCGTGGGTGGCGAGCCGACGCGCGACGAGCGCGACCACCAGCGCACCTGCTGCCCAGGCATACGCCGTCGGCAGTGGGCGTTGGGCATCGAGCACGACCAATGCCGCCAAGCTGAGCGCGAGCAGCAGGGTGGCGGCGCCTGCGAGGATGCGGCGTACGGCGAGAGCCACGCGAACGAGCGGGCGCATAGACGCACGAGGCCCTATCACCGTGCCCCGCATCCGGCCCACTTCCGTGAGAAGACTCCGCTTCCGGGTGGGGCCGGGAGCTACGTGGTATTCAACCGGAGGTTGATCAGACAAACAACAATCCCTGAGTGCCCTCCGGAACCAAAACGCGCGCAAGCGTCAGCGGCAACATGCATTCGGCACGAAGGGATTGCTGGGCTGTGCGGCCGGGCATAAGGCTCCAGATCCTGCTGTCGCTGGGGGCCTTGCTGGCTGTCGCGTTTTTGCCGCTCTATTTTGCGGTGGCCAGGCTCACAGAAGCCTCGCTGGTGGCCGCGCGGCGAGACGCCGCCGGCGACTTGGGTCGCGCGGTGGCCGGTCACGTCCTCGCGGGCGCCCAAAGCACGCCAGGCGAGATCGACCATTTGCTCGAGGCGCAGCTGTCGGACGGAGGGGTGATCGCGATCGGTGTGTACGGCGCTGAAGGTGTGCGGGGAGCGGGCGCGGGCGAGCTCGCACAGCTACCGGAGCGGCTCGAGATGCATCAGGAGTCGACCACGCAGCAAAGCCGAACCCTACGCGTTGCGGTGCCGCATCATCACGACGACGCGGCTGTGCTGGTCGTGATCTCCCTCGAGGGCGCTGCCAGCGGCGCGGCGCCGCTGGTCCGCTTGGTCGCGCTCTATACAGTGATCGTTGCGGGCGCGCTGCTCATCTTCGCGTACTTCGCGATGACGCGTCTGGTCGTGAGGCCGATCGAGGAGGTCTCGCGCGCAGCCAGTCGCATCGCCAGCGGCGCGCGCAACTTCGAGCTGATACGAACCAGCGCGAGAGAGATCGACGAGCTCGGCCTGAGCCTGGGCGCGATGACGGACAAGCTGCTCGCCGACGAAGAAGCATTGCGTGCAAAGGTCGACGAGCTGGAGAAGGCGACGCGCGAGCTCAAGGCAGCGCAAGACACAGTGGTGCGTTCGGAGCGGCTGGCGAGCGTGGGTCGGCTCGCGGCTGGCGTCGCCCACGAAATCGGCAACCCGATCGCGGCCATCTTGGGATTCGAAGAGCTATTGCTCGCAGGCAATCTCTCTGCCGACGAGCAGCGCGACTTTCTGGAGCGCATGAAGCGCGAGACCGAGCGCGTGAACCATGTGCTGCGCGATCTGCTCGACTTTGCACGGCCAGGCCCCGAGGGCGACCCGCTGGCGCCGGGCTCCGCTGACGTCGCCGAGACGACGGAGATCGTCGGCGCGCTGTTGCGGCCACAGAAACCGATGCAAAAGGTCGAGCTGACCTTCGAGCTCGAAGCAGGCTTACCGGGTGTCGCGATCGCACGGGAACGCCTCCAGCAAGTACTACTCAATTTGCTGCTCAATGCAGCCGACGCAGCCGACTCCAAGATCGTCGTGAGCGCGAAGCGAGACGGCCAACGGGTGAAGATTCAGGTGGAGGACGACGGCGGCGGCATCTCGGAAAAAGTGCGCGCGACGATCTTCGAGCCGTTCGTCACCACCAAAGAGGTCGGCAAAGGCACTGGCCTCGGGCTGGCTGTGTGCCGCGGCTTGGTCGAGGCGGCTGGCGGCAGCATCGCAGTGGAGAGCGGCAAGCTCGGCGGCGCCTGTTTCGCACTGTTGCTGCCGATTGCGCTGGAGGCGCCCGTTTCGTCGAAACGCGGCCTCGCTGGCGCGGGTTCGGGCTAGCACCACGCGAATGACATGACGACGACCTTCGACAGCTACGGCGACTTCGACATCGCGCTGCTGCAAGTCGGCGAGAAGCCCGCGCCGCACGCGTTCGCGCGCTGGCAGCGCTGCGCGCGGCTGCTGGATACCCTCTTCGGCGAGAAAGGCACCGTGATGACAGGCCGCATCCATCTCGATGGGCGCATACAATCGCCGCGGCCGCGCTGGAACGAGGCCTCGTTTCGTACCTGGTGCTCGACGCCGGAGAGCCGTCACTATTTTTGGGAGGAAGAAGAAGCTGAAGCTCGGTTAGCCATCGCGCGGTCGCAAATATCGGGAGGAGCCGAGCCTCGAACAAGCACCGCACCGAGCCGCACGATATTCTCACTCCGCCTTCTTCCAGTGTCGGCGAGCCCGTCGTTGTCGCCAATCGCCACGCGCCCCTTGCGAGATCAGCTCGAAAGAGCAAAGCTCTAGCACCGTGAACGAAGAACCGAAGAAGCCTGTCGAGCGCGCAAAAGAGACCCTGGAGAAAGGTCTCGGCAATTTGTTCAAAGCTGCCGGTGAGGCAGCCAACGCAGTGAAACGCGAGACGAAAAAGGCGACCAAAGAGGGCCCTGGCCTCGGTAAGGCGCTGGACGACGCCGGCCGCGAGGTTGTGCGAGCCGCCTCCAACGTGGCGACCTTTCTCGGTTCGGAGCTGTCGGGTTGGGGCAAAAAGCTGAGCCCCGACGACGAGCAGGCGTTGGCAGAACGCGCGGCAATGGCGGCCGGCGGCGACGATGAGCCCTGGCCCAAGACGCGCGAAGAATACGAAAAGAAGTACGGCAAAGACGGCGCTGACTGGCCGAAGAGCCGCAAAGAGTACGAAGAGAAGTACGGGCGTCCCCCGCGCAAGCGAGGCGATGACGACGACCCGGGCTATCGCATCGCGTAACGAGTCGGCCAATGACGCAGCATTGACGCGCGTCATGACGCACCTTTGACGCGCGTTGGACAACGGCAGATCCAACTCAAGTCCCCACCTAAGGGCCCGTTATCGCCCGTTTTCGCAGAACGCATCCGGATCCTGAGCTGGCGATCCAGTTGGCCCAGGCGCCGCGCAGTAGCGCGGGATTCTTCCGCTGTTCGTGCATGGAACAAGAAGTGCCAATGCGGCGTGCGCATGCCCTCGAACCGCTCGCTGCTGTCGCTCGCTGCTCTTCCTCTCTTCTGCGTCGCGCTGCTCGGCTCGGCCGGCTGCGCAGTCGAAGAGCCGGACGACCCCGAGGTCGACGGCGACGAGAACACCAGCGAGTCGGAAGAGCCGGTCGGCAACGGCAGCGTGGAGCAAGCAGTCGCCTCCAGCTGCTCGACCACCAGCATCAAGCCGCTCTCGCAACAGATCATCGACGAGATGCAATGTATGGATCCGGATGGTCTTGCCGAGGTGCCGGCCGCATCGAACCTCACTTTGCAAGCAGGCGTGTTCCCTTACTTGGTGAAGTCGGCACGCGACAAATTCGTCGCCGCGCTGGCCGCCAAGCCCAACACCAACTTGAGCGTGAGCTCGATGTTTCGCACTGTCGGTCAGCAATACATGGTGCGCCGCTGGTACGAGCAGGGTCGCTGCGGCATCGCAGCCGCGGCCACGCCAGGCAACAGCAACCACGAGAGCGGTCTCGCGATCGACATCCCGACCAACAGCAGCTGGCGCACGACGCTCTCGAACAAAGGCTTCAAGTGGTTCGGCAGCGGTGACCCGCCGCACTTCGACTTCAACGGCGCGAGCAGCCTGAAGGGCCTCGACGTCGAAGCGTTTCAGCGCCTGTGGAATCGCAACAACCCGAACGACAAGATCTCCGAAGACGGCGACTGGGGCCCGCAAACCCGCACGCGTTTGCAGAAGTCGCCCGCGGCAGGTTTTGCGACCGGCGCCGTGTGCAACCAACCCGAGCCGCCGCCCGACGAAGAGCCTGACAGCGATCCGTCCACGTTCGCGTGCAGCGACTTCTCGCAGACCGAGCAGTCGTGCGCACCCGACGGCACCGGCCGCGGCAAGTGTCAGAGCGGCACCCTGTCGTTCGAGCAATGCGCAGAAGGCTGCTTGATTCAGACTGGCAACGACGTGTGCATGGGCACCACCTCGAGCTGGTCGTGTAGCGGCACCACCGGCCAGACCAAGATGCAGAACGGCGACTACGTGGCGACTGCGTTCGGCTGCTCAATTGGAGAAAATGGCGAGCAGCTGAACGACTCTGGCGACAATTGCATCCCTGCTTGCCTCTCGACGCTCAAGAACAACGGTACTTGTTCGAGCGGGATGTCGGGCCCCGACTGCGAGCGCTCGATCACTTGGTTCGTCGCTGATCGCGATCGCTTCGGCTGCGGCGCGAAGGTGCGCGTGACCAACGAAGCCAACGGCAAGAGCGCGGTGCTGATGGTGATCGACGCAGGGCCGGCTTGCTGGGTCGAGAACGAGGTCGACACCGGCGTGCTCGACATGTCGTATCGCGCGTCCGACTTCTTGTTCAACGAGTCGGTCGGCTTCGGTGACGGCAAGAGCGTTCACGTGGTCGAGGTCACCGCCGATACGCCGCTCGGGCCCTCCAACTAGCTCACTTCGCCCCGCCCCTCATCGACAGCCCGGCGCGAGATTGCTAGAAGCGAGTCGGATCTTTTGGGGCCAGGCGTGGTCCAATCGCAGGTAGGCGAGCAGCTCTTTTCCAGAGTATTGGCTGAAAAGTCGGCGCAAGTGTTCGGTGATCCAGACGCGCCCATTCCTTCAGCTACGCGCCCGATGTCGCACGAGGTCTTGCGGCGCTAGGCCAGACGACGGTCTTCTTCGCCCTGAGCTGTGCGCCCTCGCTGGCGGTGAGCGTGATCAGCGGAGCGACCTCGCGGACGAGGTTCACGGCGCTGCCGGTTGCGTGGTGGGGCGCGTGAAAGAGCGGTGAAGCGTACTTCGGGTTCTTGGCGATGAACGCGCGAACCTGCTCCTCGGTGACGCCGACCTCTTCGTAGGTCTTGCGCAGCTCTTCAGCGGCCGCGAGGCGCGCCTTGAACATGTACATCCGCACGCGGGAGTAGAAATTCGTGGCGCCGTCGCCGCTCGTCTCCACTGCACAGAAGATGGTGCCCGGGTAACGGTTCGTGATCAGCGACTGCACGCCGTCCGAGACGCCCGAGCTCGGCATGCATTCGAACGGCTTCACACTGAGGGTCATGTGCGCCTTGCCCATGTCGGCGTTGACGATCAGCTTGCCGACTTCCATGTGGCCTTCGCCGCCGCGGAGATCGTTGTTGTAGTAGTCCTGCGCGACCTCGGCCACGAGGTCCATGTCGGGCAGGTGGTAGCCGAACAGGCCGAGCGGCGGCGCGAAGGGCTACCACTCGAGCTGAGGAACGGACAGTTGTCGTCGATGTCGAGAGGCAATTTGCGACAGCGCTGTGGCTGTCGCGCGCCTGAGCCGTGAAGCGGACGCCAGCGGCAGCCTGCTGCAGGCGCTGGACACCTGCCACGCCCGCGGCGCGACGCTGTGCAGCGAGGCCCAGTGGAAGGCGTGCGAGCCGAGCGCGGGGTCGAGGCCGCAACCCGACAGCTGGCTCGCCGCGCTCGGCGCTCGAGGCGCCGACGCCGCGGAAGGCCACCAAGGTGCCGAAGGGCGTGCGTCCGCGCGCGGTGCATGAACGTTGAGGCCGCGGTCTTCGTCCGCTAAACGTTCGCTCGAAAGAGGTGCCCGCGTGAAGCAGTCCGCCGCCGTCCGTCCCGAGCCGAATCACCAACGCAAGGCCGCCATCGCGCACGGTGGCGCCATCGACAATGCAGGCGCCGTCGCCGTGATGCCGATCCCGAACTTCGATCTCGGGCGTACGATCTTCCACACCCTGGAGGGCAAGGCGGCCCGCTACGTGATCCAGAAGCGCATCGCCAAGGACGTGCGCTGGTTCGTTGACGCACGCGCGGGTGGTTTTGGCCACGGCGCGCGTCGAGGAACCAGATGCCGCTCATGGGCGCGAACTGCTTGATGTAGGGCCGGCCGTTGGTGGCGAACACGAGCGGGATCTTGTGGTCGCCCCAGGGGCTGCCTTCGGGCGGTGCCTCGTCGGCGTGCACGAGGTAGCCCTTGCTGTAGCGCTGGGCCTGCGGAATGTTTCCAGAGATATTCTTGTGCTTGCGCTTGGCCTCGATGACCGCAATGGCGGTGAGCCCCGCAAAGAGCACGTAGTCGGCCCTCCCGTCCTTGTTGTCGACGCGGGTCGGCCACTCGGCAATGGCGACATTGCGTCCCTTCTGCGGGCGCACGCCCCGCTTGAAGGTGAGCTTGTCGGAGTCGGCGTCCCAGCCGGCGGCGCGCAGCTGCGCGTCGATGAGCATCCGCGTCGCGTGCTCGTCGAGGACGATGTTCTCGCTCTCTTGCTGGGCTGCGTGGGCAACGGCGGCCTGGACGGCGGGCGGCGCGGCGACGGCGGCCTGCTGGATGATCTGCAGCTCGGCGTGGAGCTTGGCGACTTGGGCCTGGAGGTCGCGGTTCTGGCTGATCTTGTGCTTGAGGGCGCTCTCTTGCTCGCTGGTCTGCTCGAGTACGAGCGCCTCCATGATCTCGACGTCCTCGGCCTTCTTGGCGGCGAGCTGCTCCGCGCTCATGACCTTCAGGGCGGCCTCGTCGGCGGCCCTCTGGGCGTCGGCGACCTGTTGAGCGGCGGCGGCGAGCGCGGCCTTGTCGGCGTCGCGCTCCCGCTTCAGGCGGTCGAGCTCGTCTTGGAGGGCGGTGTCGGCCTGGGCCGGATCGGGCGGCGGGACACGCTTCCGATGCGTGAGCAGCTCGAGTACGTGCACTCGCTCTGGGAACGCATTATCGCTCGCGAGCACGAGGTCCCGGTTCCTCCGGCACACGATGCCGAGCTACGGCGGCGACTCAGTGACCACGAGGCCGATCCTGCCGGCGCGCGCTCGGCGTCCGACGCTGAGATGTCGCTGCGAGACGCGTTGGCGCAGCGCCGCAAGGTCGTCGAGGTGCGACGCATGGCGAGGCTGCCCTTGTTCTTCGTGCTGGTGGTGGTGCTGCTTGGCTGCGAGATCGCCCGCAGCGATGGCTTGGCATCGACCCGGTCCGCTGACCCAGCTGACGGGGTCCACGCGCTGGGGCCCGCCGCGGAGACGTCGTTCCCGAGCTGCATGCTCAAGCTTGCGGAGTACGAAGCGAAGGTGAAGGTGTCGATTCGGCTGCAGTACCGACTGCCCGAGCCCGACACGCAGGATCTCGTGCGCGACGCGATGATGCGCGTGTGCTTGCGGAACGAGTCTACCCCGGTCAGGCGACACGAGGCCGCGTTGCGGACTGCCGCACACAATGCTGCGAAGGATGGGTGGCGCCACAATCGTCGGCACCCGCGCTGCCCGGTGGACGAGGCGCTGCCCGCGTGCCCCGCGGCCAGCGAGCCTCTCGCGCGCTTCGAGCAAGAGCTCGAGATCGTCGAGGAGGCTCTCTGCAAGGAAGACGGCGCGACCGCGCGCATCATCCGTCTCCGCGCGCAGGAGGATCTCGACTTCCCCTCGATCGGCCGGCAGCTCGGGATCACCTCAGACGAGGCTCGTACGCGGTTTCACAATGGAATCCGTCGTGTCGGCAAGCGCGTCTCCGGCGGCGGCCGCGGGAATGCTCCGCCCTCGAAGTAGCCACTGAGCGACCGCGGACTCGCCCGGGCGGGGCCGCGGTCATTTTGCGCTGCGCCCGACGTCACGTGGCCGCCGCCATCTCCGCCTCGTCCGCCATGCTAGGCTGTCCGAAGATGAGTGCCGAAAAGGCCCTGGCGCTGCGGTTTCTTGCGGGGCACGAGCTTGCTGCCGCGCGCTCGCTCGCCTCGGTCTCCAATGTCCCGCTTTCGCCGGCCGAGTCGTTCGAGAAGGCGATGGAGCTACGGGATCTCGCGATGTCAGTCGCGCCGCCAAGCGCCGAGCTCATCGCCGCTCGCGCGCGTGAAGACGAACGGGTACGGGCAGTTTGGGTGCGCCTCAAGGCCGCGTATCGATGACGCGCCCGGCGCGCGGGTTTCTCAAGGCCATTGCGGACTTGCAGCTAGGGTTGGGCCGAGTCGAAGCGCCGAGCATGCTGATCGGCGGCGTGGCGGTGATCGCGCACGGCGTGCCGCGAACGACGCTCGACGTCGATGCGACGATCGAAGGATCGGGACTGGACCTCGAGGAGCTCCTGAAGGGGCTTGCCGCAGTTAGCGTCGAGCCGCGCATCAATGAGGCCATTGCGTTTGCGCGCACCAGCCAGGTGCTGCTGCTCCGTCATACGCCGTCCGGACGCCCATTGATCTCAGCCTCGCGTGGCTCCCGTTCGAGACAGAAGCGCTTCAACGCAGCACGATTGTGTCGATTGGCCGGACCGCGATCCGCGTTCCCCACGTCGAAGACCTGGTGCTCTACAAGCTGGTCGCGGCACGCCCCAAGGATCTCGATGACGCCCAGCAACTGCTCGCGATTCATCGCCCCAGGCTCGACGTCTCGAAGCTGCGAGCTCGGCTGGCCGAATTCTGCGCCGTTCTCGAGGACGATAGTCGTCTCGACCAGTTCGAGGTCCTGCTCAGCCACCTTCCGTGAGGGCCGGCAGCGCGCGCTGGCACCGCGCACGACACCGCCCTGGGGCTCGATGTCACCTCACCGTCGATCGTTGTGCGGCTCCGAAATCATTCTCGCCAACATCGACGATCGAGAGTCGTGCTTCGTCGAAGCATCCCTCTCGTCGACCACCGTTACCCGCCAGAACGCTTCATCCGCTCGATGACCATTCGCAGCCGCGCGACCTCTGCTTCTGCCGCTTCCTTTGCGGCGCGCTCGGCCTCGGCCTCGGTGGGGAACAGGACCTCGCCGTGCGCGCCCTCTGCGATGCGAACGCGGACCGCGTCGCTGGTGCCGACGGCCCGAAGCCACGCCTTCAGAACTTTGGACTTCACGCGATCGCCCTGCGAGACATCCACGCGCACGAGCCCGCGCTTCGCAATGCGACGAAACACCTGCCAGCGGACGCGCGTCTTGCTGTTCGGTGTTACGTGGGGGTCGAACACCACGAGCTCCGAGACGCCGAGGTCGGCGTACTCGGCCGGGCCATCCTCATAGTCCTTCGTGATGTCGTTCCCCGCGACCTCGAGGGCGAAGCTTGGGACGATGCCGGTCTCCCAGGTCTTCCACGAGCGAATGGCGATCGAGCGGTCCACGCCAGGCAACACGTAGACGTCGGGCGCGAGCCTGCGCGTCGGGGTGCCTTCTTTCCAATAGATGAATTGGTCGGCGCCGACGTGCGCAGGTAGGCGCATTCAAGCACGCTCCTGCAGCAGCGCGCGCCGGGCCGCGACCAACCACGCATCCAGGTCGTCGCCGTTCGGTGGCTCGGCCGGTAGCGCCGACGATTGCTCGGCCGCGTCGAGGGCCTCGAAGGCGCGCTCGAGCTCCTTCGTCCAGCGCGCCGCTTCCGCCTCGCTGAGCGGCTGTCGCTCGCCGCGTCGCTTCGCCTCGATGAGCTCGGACGCTGACTCGAATGCGTAGCGATCGAGCAGCAAGCGCACGTCGATCACCATCTCGCCGGTCGCGAGCAAGTGAGCGCCGGTGAGCGTGGTGCGCAGCACGTAGAGCGCCTTCTTCGCGCTGGGCGTCTTCGCCAGCTCGTGCCGCTGGCTGGTCGCGAAGCCGCGGTAGTGGCGGTGCACCCGTCGCGATAGCGAGCGCCGCACCAGTGGGCGCAGCTCCGCGAGCAGCGGATGCTCTTCGAGGGTGGCGTCGCCCAGCAGGCGCTCGAGATAGTTGCCATTGCCCGCCAGCACGCCGCCGAGCACCATGCCGAGCTCGTTCGAGGTGTAGTCGATCTCGACGCCATCGATCACCTCGGCGCGGTCGAACGTCGTGCGCGGCGGGGCCAAACCGAGAAACCGCGACGGCTCCTCGAGGTGCACGCACTTCAGGTCGACGTCGCTGTCCGGCGAGGGAAAGCCGTAGGCGTGCGCGCCGCTCAAGTACACGACGAGGTGCGATCGATCCGTCTCCGCGAAGACGCCGTCCACCACACGCAGCTGATGTTCCGTGAGCAAAGCGCGACCCTTCATGACTCCTCCCAACCGGCCTCGGGCGCTCTTGGTGCGTCGGCACCCCAAGGCCCAGGCTCTGCCGCGACCGACCGCCGGGCCGCCTCCAGCCTGACGCGCCTGAGCAAGCGATCGGCGCGCGCAACATCGGGCTCTGCCGGCAGCTTCGTCGCGAGGCGAGCCGCTTCGAGCGCGGGCAGCATCGCCTCCGCTTCGGCGAGCACATCGGCGAGCGGCACCTCGGAGCGCTTGATGGCAAGCAAGCGCTCGCGTCGCGCACCGCTCGCCTGAAAGCGCGGCGCGCCGTCGACGAGCCAGTCTTGCGCCAGGAACAACAGGCGCAACAGGTTGTAGGCGTTCTTCGGTCGCAGCTCGCGCGGTAGCTCGAAGCTTCTCTCGCCCTGCGATGCAAACGCGACCAGCGACGCGAAGTCGCATGCCGGCAGCAGCGCCTGATCGTGCAACGATCGATAGAGCTGCTTCACGTACTCCTTGGCCCGGCTCGCGGCATCGGGTCCATCGAGCCGTGTCGCCGCCGCGAGCCTTGTCGCCACATCGTCGAGTCGCAGTGTCGGCTCGGCGCGCAGCCAGTCGAGGACGATCGCGCGGTGCTCGGCCAGCCGCGCTGCCTGCTCGAGCCGCCGCAGCTGCGACACCGCATAGCGCGCGAAGCTGCCGTAGATGTCGCGTGAGACGAACGCGTCGCGCTCGGCGAGCAGCCACTCGCCCATTGCATCGCTCGCGCGGGCGCTGTCGACGAACAGCGTCTCCAGCGTGTTGGGGTCGGCCCGCAGCGCCTGCCGGATCGTCTTTTCTATCTCCCAATACGAGGCGCTGCCATCGAGCCCGACCAAGTCCTCCGAGCGCGGCGCGAGGCCCACCGCCCAGCCGAGCGGCAGCACGAACACCCCGCGCTCATCGGTGTCCGATCGCTCGTCCGCCAAGCCCCACGCGTGCGACCCGACCGTGGTCCGGACGACGATCGTGCCCGCCAGCGCCTGCCACGCATCATGGCGGCGCGCGGCAAAGCGGAGCTGCCCTACCTTGCGCGGCAACAGCTCGTCGCGAGCGAAGTCGAGCACGCCGACGCCGACGACATCCACGAGCACACGGTCGCCCGCCTCGCCCGCGACCCTGCCGAGCGCGCCCATCGGCAAGAGCGCACCCGCATGCGAACGCGCGACGCGCGTGGTGACCTCGGTGCCTTTCGGCAGCGGCACCTGGCGCGGATCGATCCCTTTCAGCGCAGCTTTGTCCACGAAGTCACTCCAAGAGTCGATCCAAGATCAGCCCGACGAAACCGTCCGTGCCCTGGCTGAAGCGCCAGCCGAGGTGCGCACCACAGGACGCGCAAGCCACGCAACACCAGACATACCGCGGAAACCAGGGAAACTCGTCGCTCTCTTCCCCGACTTGCAGCACGCCTTCTGCGCGGCTGAAGCAGCCGATCACGAACGTGAAGCCGCCCGGATTCACCCGCTCGTGCACGTGCGACCCGAAACGCTCGACACGGTCTTTCGGGTCGGCCACCAAAGCTTCACAGACACCGCAGCGCAGCGCCGGCTGCAGCGCCGTCTCGTCGTCGCCCGCGGGCGCTCTCAATGGCGCGCTGGAGGGTGCGCGCTCCCTCGGCTCGAGCTGCATCAGTCCCTCTGCTCAGTCCACCGGCTCGATGCGCGCCCAGTTGAGCATCGTGTATGGGTCGGTCTGGCCGACCTCGAGCGTCACGTTGCCGTCGTTCACGTCGACAACGATGCTCGACACCAGATTCGGAGCAGCCGCCGTGGTGGCGACGTCGTCGAACAAGAGCTGGCCCTCGACCACGAGCCGCTGCATCTCGTAGTCGCGGTCATACCAGCCGATCGACACGAACACCTCGTACTGGCCATTCTCGATGTCCCAGTTGAAGGTGTCGGTGCGGCCGTAGTCGTTGAAGATGATCGACCTCTGTAGCTCGTCGACGGGAGCGCCACCTTCGTACGCATACAGCATGATCGCAGGGTCGCCGATGTACGGGCCAGCCCAGCCATAGCCGGCGGTGGTGTCGTAGGCGTCCCAGCCGATCTTCAACCATTCCCGACCATCGACCGTCAGCGGCGACGCGGAGGGCTCGCCCGCTGGGTCCTGGAAGTTCAGCGCGTACGTCGCGCGCGGGTGCGCGCCAGGCGCTGTCGAGTCGAGCTCGGGGCAGCCGTCGCGCTCGCCGCCCAGGTACGCGCCGAGCTCGTTGCGCAAGTGCTGCAGCGCAGCTGTGTCGCGCGTGAACGAGGTCGTGGAAGACACCGCCGATTCGGCCGACAGATCACAGCCCTCGTTGCCGCCGGGCACCACAGGCAGCGTGCCGCCTGCGGCGATCTTCAAATATTCGAAATCTTCCACGCCTTCACGCAAGAGCTCCCATCGAATGCTGCTCACGATCTTGCCGTTCTGCGGTGGGTACAACAGAAGGCCGTCGCCGTTCTGATTGGTGCCCTGGGGCTTGGGGTTGGCGTAGGGGTCGCTGCCCCAGCCAGTCACCGAGTAATACGCGAAGCCGCGAATCCGATACTTCCACGCGGCCCAATGGGCGATGCGCGACTCGATGCCAGAGTGGTCGATCGTGAGCGGATTGAAATGGGGAGGCAGATCGCCATAGAGGAAGTACCACCACACGTCCTCGCCGGCGGCCTGGCGAGTGGCGGCGTACGTTGGCTCGAACCCGCTGAGGTTCGCCCACCAGAGGTCGTAGCTCGCGCCATTGGCGGCCGCGTTCTCGACGATGCCGGGCTTCGGCTCTTCACTGACGGCGATGCGCAGCGAGGGAGCTGCTGTCTTGGTCAAGTCCGCGAGGAACGCCGCGACCTCGTAGTCTGCTTCGTTCTGTGGCTCATTTTGGACGTAGTAGCAGCCTTTGTCTTGCCAGCCACGCGCTTCCAAATAGCTCTCGATGGCCGACATCAGCGCAGTCGTACTCGATGCCGCCGGTGTAATTGAGCCCAGCAGGCCACGCCACGAAGGAAGGCACCAGGCGATGATCGAAGAAGAAGTTCTTGATCTCCTCCACCTTCTCCAGGCTCTCGCCGCCGCCGAGGTCTTGCATACTCGCGTTCCAGTTGCCGTCGAAGCCGATCTCCGCAGGCAGCGCGAAGTCGAACACGTGCAAGCTGACCGGGATGTCGGCCGAGCCGCCGGCCGTCGTAATGGTGAGCGTCGCGCTGTAGTCACCGGCAACTGCGTCCGCCGGCACGGCGACGGTGATCCAGAACGGCTGATTCTCGGCGGCGAGCACGGCCTCGCTGGCGCCGAAATCGGTCGGAACCAACGGATCCGGAATGCGGCTCGAGGGGATGCTGCTGGCGTCGGATGGCTCGGTAATGGTGACGTACTCTCGATGTCGGCGGCTGACCGCTTTCCGTCCGCGGCAGCCTTCGCCGACGCCTTCAGCGCCGCCTGCCACGCCCCCGCCGCCTCCCTCGCCGGTCGAGGCCGGCTCTTCAACGCATCGATGTCGGTCGTTTCGATCGTCAGGTGCTTGTCGAGCTCCTTGTCACCAATTTCGGGACCGCCCTCTCGCATGAGGCCCCAGCGCTCGAGCAACGACGGCTTGTGGGTCTCCATCGTGAGCTGCAGACTCTCGGGCACTTCCGAGCCGACGGTGATACCGAGACCTTCTCGCCAATCCGTCCACAGCCACGCCGAGATCGCGAAGCCATCCTTGGTACCGGCCACGCCCAGGGGCGACCGCGTCACCCGCAAACCGAGCTCGTCCGCGAGGCGTTGTGTCGGCGCCTCCAGCGACTCGAGCCCGGGCACGACGGGAACGTTCGTGCGATTGCGATCAATGCACGCTGCGGCCGCACACAGATGAGCCGCAGGGAGACGCGACCGAGCGCGGCCAAGCGATCCAAAGCCTCCTTCAGCCCGTCGTCGAGCAGGGCGGTGGCGCGCGCGTGAGTTGGCGACCAGCGCCCCTCTTTGTATTCCAGCTCTTGCACGTCGTTCTCGTCCCAGAACAAATCGAGCGGCGGATGAAGGCAACCATGCCGACGAGCTCACCCGACGGATGCGGGCCGATGATGCCGTCAAAGCCATTCAGCTTTCCCGAAAGGATGCCGTCGGTCTTGTCGTATTCGAGCTCGTACTGCTTCGCGATTTTGCGCCAGGTCTTCGCCTTGGATGTCCCCGCCATGCGGCGCAGCTTACCCCCTCGGCGCGCACGAAAGCCGAGCGAGTCGCAATACCCTCGTAGAGCGAGCAGGGATTTTGAAGCGCGAAAGTGGCCCGAAGGCCACCTGAACCTGGACGCCAGGGGCGCTCGGCGGGCGAGTTTTCGGGTCCGAGGACCGCGGCCAGGGGGGTCGTGGTCGAGTCGGCGGGCGGGCGGGCGGGGGCCAGCGAAGTGCGGGATCGGGGTCTGCGGATGGATCTCGGCCCTGACCGCAACGTCGGAGGTGGCGGGCGTGATCGGAGGTCACCTCGGGCTCAAGCCAAGGGTTCAAGCCGAGGGGAACGCGAGCCGGAGCTGGCCTTTCGGCGGCGCCTTCGGTGGCGGTCTCGGCCCCAGGCCATGCTTGGCGAGGAGCCTCGCGATCGCGTCGGGCTTGGTCGCGGCCTCGAGCCAGCGCGTGACGCCACCGCAGCGGGGACAGGTCGAGACGTCGATCTCAAAGGAGCGTCTTTCATGCTGCACCTCGTACAAGGGATGTGCCCATTGGGATTTTTGCGGCAAGTTTCTCTGGGGGTTTGCCGTGCGGAGGAAGCTGCTGCGGAGGCCAGTAGAGCCATTCGCCGAGCGAGTTGCAGATGCGCGCCTGGATGAGGCCTCGCGTGCGCCATCTGCCGATCGTCGAGCGTTCGACGCCGAGCCTTTCGCGGAGCTGCGTCCTGGTCAGCATGCCGGCGGCGAGCAGCCGCTCCTTCAGGCTCGGTAGTTTCGCGGTGGAACGAACCCACTGGACGCTGACCGCGTTGAAGGCTTCGCCGGCGCCAGTGCGCAGGCCGCGTTCGTTGAGGACGTGAGCGACCTGGGCGTCGGTGTGCTCGTCGCGATCTGACGCACATCGGGGTCCGTGGCGCGAAGCTGTTGCGCGGTCAGCGGGCGCGGCAGCGTCAGCGTCGTGGTCGCACCTGCGCGGAAGCGGATCGCCGCCGTGATCTGGCGCTGCTT
>Ga0163144_10010645_pt1 | contig 19572 bp, 20 predicted proteins | sample OliLak19BULKMAT1_FD_123175 | JGI IMG/M metagenome (GOLD analysis project Ga0163144, IMG submission 123175) | Freshwater microbial mat bacterial communities from Lake Vanda, McMurdo Dry Valleys, Antarctica - Oligotrophic Lake LV.19.BULKMAT1 | ecosystem: Environmental > Aquatic > Freshwater >... | reverse complement strand
GGCCAGCAAGGCCAGCATGGACCAGATCCAAGTCAGCGGCACGCGATTGAGGCAGGAAATGAACGCGGCACCACCGCCATCACCACCGTCACCGATGTTGGCCATGGTGGCGATGCCACAGCTGGCCGAACAGAACACCGAGCGCTACACCGATTTTGACGACAACCGCACGCAGCTCACCAACGACAATTCCGTCAGCACGTTCTCTATCGACGTCGACACCGGCAGCTACAGCAACGTCCGCCGCATGCTGATGTCCGGTCAGCGACCGCCTGTGGACGCCGTCCGCGCCGAGGAAATGCTCAACTATTTCGACTACGGCTACGCCGCGCCCAATTCGCGCGCCACGCCGTTCCGCGTCAGCACCGAAATTGCGGCTGCACCCTGGAACCCGAAACACCATCTGGTGCAGATCGGCATCCAGGGTTACCGCGTACCCAGCACGCAGATTCCCGCCTCCAACCTTGTATTCCTGATCGACACCTCCGGCTCGATGCAGGACGCCGACAAACTGCCCCTGCTGCGCGAAAGCTTCAAGGAACTGGCTCGCCAGCTGCGCCCGCAGGACCGCGTCGCCATCGTCGTCTATGCCGGCAGCGCCGGTCTGGTTTTGCCACCAACCGCTGGCGACCAGCAGGAGGAAATCATCGACGCGCTTGACCGCCTGTCCGCCGGCGGCTCCACCAACGGCGGCGAAGGTTTGAAGCTGGCCTACGCGATGGCGCGGCAGGCTTACCTCAAAAACGGCGTCAATCGCGTGATCCTGGCCACCGATGGCGATTTCAACGTCGGCACGTTCGACCAGAAAGCGCTGGAAACGATGATCGCCGACCAGCGCCAGTCGGGCATCGCCCTGACCACGCTGGGCTTCGGCACCGGCAACTACAACGACGCCATGGCCGAACAGTTGGCCGATATCGGCAACGGCAACCACGCCTACATCGACTCGCTCAATGAGGGCCGCAAGGTGCTGGTGGAGGAGCTGTCCTCGACCATGATGATCATCGCCGAGGACGTGAAAATCCAGGTCGAGTTCAACCCCGCCGTGGTGGCTGAATACCGCTTGATCGGCTATGAAAACCGCAAGCTCAGCCGCGAGGACTTCAACAACGACAAGGTCGATGCCGGTGAAATCGGCGCCGGCCATGACGTGACTGCATTGTATGAAATCACCCTCGTGGGTTCCGGCGGCGAGAGCGTCGATCCATTGCGTTACGGCGGCAAGCCGGGCGCCACAACTGGCAGGCCCGACGAAATCGGTTTGCTCAAGCTGCGCTACAAGCAGCCCGGCGCCGACAGCAGCCGCCTGATCCAGACCGCACTGCGGCACAGTGACATCCGCGCCGATGCCAGCCCGGCCCTGCGCTGGTCAGCGGCAGTGGCGGCCTATGCCGACCTGCTGCGCGGCGGCAAGAACGTCGGCCGTTTCAACTGGAACGATGTCCAGACCCTTGCCGTCAGCGCTCGTGGCGAGGATCGCTGGGGCTACCGCGCGGAATTCCTGAAGCTGGTCGAGCGGGCAAGAACCATCACCGGCGGTGAAACCCCGGTGGCGATTTCCGAATAGGCATGGACGGAACCGACACCCGGCTTTCGAAAAATGTCGAAACTTCGTACGCTCCGCCTCATGCAGGCGGAGCAACCGGACGAAGAGTTGATGCTGGCCTATGGCACCGGCGACGCCGGAGCGTTTGAAGTGCTGTACTCCCGCCATCGCGCGCCGCTGTTCCGCTTCATGCTGCGCCAGGTCCGCGAACACGGCACCGCCGAGGAGCTGTACCAGGATGTCTGGCAGAAAGTGATCGTGGCCCGCGAGCGCTACCGGCCCGAGGCGAAGTTCACGACCTGGCTGTACCAGATAGCGCACAATCGCCTCTCCGATCACTGGCGGGCCCAGCAGCATCGCCCGGCCGCACCGGAAGACGCGATGGAGCGCGCCGAACGCGAGCCTGACCCGCAGACGCCGGAACGCCAGCTGTCCGCCTTCGAAGAAAGGCGCCGCCTGCAGTTGGCTTTGGAAGAATTGCCCGCAGATCAACGGGAAGCGGTGATGCTGCGGCTGGAGCAGGAACTGTCGCTGGAGGAAATCGGCGAAATCACCGGCGTAGGTCGGGAAACCGTGAAGTCACGGCTTCGCTACGCCCTCGACAAACTTCGGCAGCGACTGAACGCATGAATACGCAACATCCCCACCAACAGCCGCTGGATGCCGACGAACGCGAGTTCGCCCGCGTTGTGCGCGCCCTTCCCGGCGGCGGTCCGCCACCGGCGCTGGACGCGCGCATCCTCAAGGCCGCACAGGACGCCGTCGCTTCGGCACCGCAGCGCCGCCGACGGCCTTGGGCAGCGCTGGGCTCCGCTTGGGGTGCAAGTTCTGCGGCAGCGGCTGTACTTGCGCTGGGCGTAGGCTGGCAGCTTTTGAACCCGCCGCGCAGCATGCAGACGGCCGGCGAAATTTCGCCTGCGCCTGTCGCTGCCATTGCGGACAAACAGCACAGCACCGAAGTCGACTTCATCCAGCGCGAACCGCCCGCGATGACGGTGCCTCCACCTCCGGACGCGCCTGCTTCCACCCCGAGGCCGCAAAGCTTCGCGACCCAGAGCCCAAGGAAGGAGCAGTTAGCCGATGCCGCGCCCGAACCGGTTCTTTACGAACACGTGATGGACGAACACGTTGCCAATGTTTCGCCTCCAGCGCAGGCCGAAGCGGCAGGGGCAGCGATGGAAGCCCGGCAAGCCGATCAGAATCGTCGCGACCAGTCCGCAGGCAGCGAATCCTATGCCGCTGTCGGCGCCATGGCCAAGGCCAGTGCCACAGCGCCACCGCCACCAGTTGCCAGCCAGGCACCCGCCGCACCGCTGTTTCAGGCGCATGACACATCCGCCGGAATGATCGACAGCATCGTTGTCTCCGGCACCCGGATCGAGTCGCCGCAGCAGCCTGCCCGCAGCCGCGCCATCGCGCAAAGTGGCCCAGCCGAACGCGAGCGCATCGCCAGCGACGCGACACTGTCCCGCGATGACTGGATCCAGCGCATCCGCCGGCGCATGCGCGACGGCGACTTGGCCGGCGCGCATGCCAGCCTCGTGCTTTTTCTTGAAAAACACCCGGGCAACCACGACACCTTGCCCACCGATATACGTCGCCTGCTGCACAAATGAGCCTCGACACGCTGGCCGCGCCGGCGCGAATAACGCTTGATGTCAAGAAAAGCAGCTTCCTTGCGCAAGTAAGCCAGCAGAAAACCCCGGAATCTGCCCTGTCCTGGCTGCGTGCCATCGCCGACCCGGCCGCCACGCACAACTGCTGGGCCTACCGCATCGGCAGCGCCTACCGTTTTTGCGACGATGGCGAACCCGGCGGCAGCGCCGGCCGGCCCATCCTCGCGGCCATCGACGGCCAGGGCTATGACCAGGTAATGGTGGTGGTGACACGCTGGTACGGTGGCATCAACCTTGGCGTCGGTGGCCTGGTGCGCGCTTATGGCGGCGCGGCGGCGGAATGCCTGCGTACCGCTCACCGAAGTCCACTGGTGGCCATGGTCGAAGCCGAACTTCACTGTGATTTCGCCCTGTCGGGCAGCGTGCACGGCCTCTTGGCACACTATTCGGCCGAGAAACAGTCCGAATCCTTCGACGAGCATGGCCTGAGCTTGCGTTTGCGCCTGCCCGCCGCCATGTTCGCGATCTTGGCCGAGCGCTTGCGCGACATCAGTCGCGGGTCGGCCACCATGAAAGCCCTGAAAGCACTCCCCAAATGAACGCGCCTGCCGAAACCGCTTCCAAGCCCGCCAAGCAACGGATCAACTCCCTGCGCGGGCTGCTGCCCTTCCTGCGCCCGCATCGGACACTGTTGCTCGCCTGGCTGACCGCACTCGGTCTATCGTCGGGGGCCACGCTTTATTTGCCCATCGCCTTCAAGGGCATGATCGATCAGGGCTTTGGCCATGGTGACAGCATCGACCGCGGCTTCCTTGGACTGTTTCTGGTCGCGATTGTCCTGGCCATCGCCACCGGCGCACGTTTCTTCCTGGTGTCCCTGCTCGGCGAGAAGGTCATCGCCGATCTGCGCCGCAAGCTCTATACGCACCTGCTCTCGCTGGACCAGGCGTTCTTCGAACGCAGCCGCAGCGGCGAGTTGATGTCGCGCCTGTCTGCCGACACCGAGTTGTTGCGCAGCATGGTCGGCTCCACGATTTCGGTTGCACTGCGCAGCATCATCACGGTGTTCGGCAGTGCGGTGATGCTGGCGATCACCAGTCCGCGTCTGGCTGGCTACGCCTTGGTCGGGATTCCGCTGGTGGTGCTGCCGCTGGTGCTGTCCGGACGGCGCGTGCGCGGGGCCTCGCGCGACAACCAAGATCGCATAGCGGATGCCAACGCCCGCGCCGGCGAAACCCTCGGCGCCATGCACACGGTGCAGAGCTATGCCCGAGAATCGTTCGAAACATCGCGCTTCGGTGACGCCGTGCAGCGTTCGCTGCTGGCGGCGCGCAAACGCATCCGCCTGCAGTCGCTGCTGACGGCAACCTTCATCATGCTGGTGTTTGGCGCCATCACGGCGGTGCTTTGGGCGGGCGCACACCAAGTCGCGGCGGGAACCATGAGCGCCGGCACGCTGGCACAGTTTGTCCTTTACGCAATGATTGGCGGTGGCTCGGTCGGTGCGTTGACCGAAGTCTGGAATGAAGTCCAGCGCGCCGGCGGCGGCATGGAGCGGATCAACGACCTGCTCAACGAACAGTCTGCCATTGCAATTCCAGCAACCCCGGTTGATCTGCCAAAACCGCTGCGCGGCGAACTGAGACTGGACAACGTCACGTTCAATTACCCCAGTCGCCCCGACACTGCGGCACTGGAAGACTTCACCCTGACCGTCGCTCCAGGGGAAACCGTGGCCTTGGTTGGCCCGTCAGGAGCAGGAAAAAGCACGGTATTCCAGCTGCTGCTGCGCTTCCACGACCCGCAATCAGGCGTATTGCAACTAGATGGTCTGGACATCCGCCAGTTCAATCCGGGCTCGCTGCGCGAAACCATCGCCCTGGTGCCGCAGGACCCGATGATCTTTGGTACCACCGCCCGCGAAAACATCCGCTATGGCCGCCTGGACGCCAGCAACGACGACATCATCGAGGCCGCGCGCAGTGCCGAAGCGCATGAGTTCCTAAGCGAACTGCCAGACGGCTACGACAGCGAACTGGGCGAACGCGGTGCGCGTTTGTCCGGCGGCCAGCAGCAGCGCTTGGCCATCGCCCGCGCCCTGCTCAAGGACGCGCCCATATTGCTGCTCGATGAGGCCACCAGCGCGCTGGATGCGCAAAGCGAGCGCTCGGTGCAACAAGCACTTGAACGACTGATGCAGGGCCGCACCACGCTTGTCATCGCCCACCGACTGGCCACCGTACTCAAGGCCGACCGCATCGTGGTAATGGAGCGCGGCCGCATCATCGCCATCGGCAAGCACGCGGAATTGATGGCGCAGGGTGGCCTGTATGCCGAACTGGCGCGGCTTCAGTTCGACCATTGATATGCGTGGTCCTGATCAGGACCATGCACATTCGGCGAGGATGTTGGCCAGCTCTCCGGGCGAACGCCAATGCCATCCACAGACATAACGCGGGAGATGCCAGATGTCGCTGGCCATCGTCACCGGTTCGCCCTGGACACCCAACGCTGCACGCAACCCGAGCAAGGGGCCGCGTGCCGGCAGATACTCCCTGGTCAAAAACGGATTCGCATGCCCGTAGGGAAACGCAAACAGCTGGCAATGTTTCGGCGCCAGCACGCGGTTGAGATAGTGCACGGCCCGGTCTATCTGTGATTCGGCGCGCGTCGCCGTATTCACCTGGTGGAAATCGCCACGCTTCATTCCTTCCGTGCCCAGCCCCGCAAGCACCTCGTGATTGTGATCCCAACTGTGGCATTCAATCGCCATCATCCCCGACGCTTGCGCTCTCGCCCACCAGTCCTCGCGCATCCAGTCCAGTCCATGCAAACATTTACGATCCATGCGCTGCCTCGCCTCCGGATCCGCGATCACGAACGCGCTCATGTGCATATCGGGATGGCTGCCGGATGCCAGTGAAACCGCATCCTGCATGCAGCCCAGGAACCCACGCTGCATGCCCATGCCCGGATAGTCGACATCGCGGAAATCCAGGTCGGTACCGTCATCGCAGGTCAGGGCCAGACAATTCGAAAGATCGCGATCCGCAAGTCCATGGTGTTGGTCCACCACCCACAGCAGGGGCACCACGCGCCAGCCGAGCTGCGTGAACATCGCCAGATCGCTGGCAAATGCAACATGGTCGTTTTTTCCATATCCGCCGCCGGCAACATTGCCGGCATGGTAGACAAGTATCGGTACTCGCATGTTCAACGGTCGTCCGACGGTGGCAAGTGTCTGGCAAGACATGCCAATGCTACAGCTTCGTCACATCCAAATGAATTTCCCGGTGAATTTCCCGGCGCCAATCAGCAGCGGTCACACCCGCTTGCATTCCACGGGTAGAATCCGGGCTGCACCCCCACCGGAGACGACCGTGAGCATCCTCAACTTCATCAAGGGCGAATTGCTCGATATCATCGAGTGGACCGACGATTCCCGCGACACGCTGTCGTACCGCTACCCGGACGACGACAAGGAAATCAAGAACGGCGCCCAGTTGATCGTGCGCGAGTCGCAACAGGTGCAGTTCGTCGCCGCTGGCAAATACGCCGATCTGTTCGCACCGGGCAAGCACACGCTGAGCACGGAAAACATCCCGATCCTGTCGACCATCATGGGCTGGAAATACGGCTTCGACTCGCCGTTCAAGTGCGACGTCTATTACCTCAATACGCGTTTGTTCACCGGCAACAAGTGGGGCACCTCCAACCCGGTGATGATGCGCGACAAGGATTTTGGCGTCGTCCGCCTGCGCGCCTTCGGCACGTACGATTTCCGTATTGTCGACCCGGCGAAGTTCCTGCGCGAAGTGGCCGGCACCGACCAGAATTTCCGCCTCGACGAATTCGCCGACACCATGCGCTCGCGCATCGTCAGCGTATTCACCGACGCGCTCGCCACCGCCCAGGTGCCGGCGCTGGACGTGGCTTCGCGCTATTCGGAAATGGGCGACGCCCTGCTGCCAATCATCAACCCGACCGTGCGCGAAAAATACGGCTTGGAAATCACCTCCTTCCTGCTGGAAAACGTCTCGGTGCCGCCAGAGGTCGAGCAGGCCATCGACAAGCGTTCGAGCATGGGCGTGATCGGCAACCTCAACGACTACGTGAAATACCAGATGGGCCAGGCCATGGGCGCGGGTGGCGACGCCGGATCCGCCGCGACCATGCCGGCGCAGATGGCCATGGGCTTTGCCATGGCGCAGGAAATGACCAAGAGCATGCAACAACAGTCGAGCGCCGCCACGCCGCCGCCCTTGCCTGCGAGTTCGCCGACAGCACCAGTTGCAGGTCTGGAAGTACTGACGCCAGAACAGGCCGCGCAACTGCTCGGCGTCTCGGTCGAGGACGTGATGGCTTCGGTCGCTGCCGGCGATTTGAAGGCGCGCAAGATCGGCAACGCCACGCGCATTGCCAAATCCGCGCTTGAGGAATTTCTGCGCGGGGGTTGAGCCACTTCATGGCGCGAGTGAAAAAAAGACGGCGGGCCGGGGTCCGCCCTGCCTGTGTATTGAATGCAGCTGGATATGGAACGCATGGATAACGCCACCATCGGCAAGCATCCTTGCCCGGAATGCGGCGGGGATTTGCAATGGAATGCCGCGAAACAGTCGCTTGCTTGCCCTTATTGCGGTACTCAGGTCGCGTGGTCGCCGGCACAGGCCGCCGAACCGGGTGCGATAGCCGAACTTGAGCTGGCGTCAGCACTGGAGAATCCGGAAACCAGCCGCGGCTGGGGCGAGGATCGGCGCGAAGTGCAATGCCAGAGTTGCCGCGCCATTTCTGTTTTCGTCGATGGCAAGGTGGCGAAATCCTGCGATTTCTGCGGCTCGCCATCAATCATCGCGCACGAGGCTCAGCGTGATGCGATCACGCCCCAAAGCCTGCTGCCGTTCAAGGTCAGCGATGGACAGGTACGCGACCTGATCCGCACGTGGTACGGCTCGCGCTGGTTCGCGCCGAACCGGCTCAAGACCGCCGCGCTCACGGATACCCTGCACGGCATCTACCTGCCTTACTGGACCTTCGACTCCCACGTGCAGGCACGCTGGACCGCCGATGCCGGCCATCACTACTATGTCAGCGAAACCTATCGCGACGGCCAGGGCCGCACGCAGACGCGACAGGTGCAGCACACACGCTGGGTGCCGGCAGCCGGCGAGTTGGAACATTTCTTCGATGATGAATTGATTGCCGGCACCACCGGCGTGCATGCCGCGCTTTTGACTCAGGTCGAGCCTTTTCCCACCACCACCGACCTCAAGCCCTATTCACCCGAGTTCGTGCGCGGATGGACGGTGGAGCGTTACCAGGTCGATCTGCGCAAGGCCTCCGAACTCAACCAGGCCAGCATGGAAGCACAAGTGCGGCAGCTGTGCGCTGCCGAAGTTCCGGGCGACACCCATCGCAATCTGGTCGTGCATGCGCAATACCAGGCCCGCACGTTCAAGCACATCCTGGTGCCGGTGTGGCTGGTCAGCTACACCTATGGCTCGAAAAATTTCCAAGTCCTCGCCAATGGCTACACCGGCGAACTGGCCGGCGAACGGCCCTACAGCTGGGTGAAGATTGTTTTTGCGGTAGCAGCAGCGCTGGTGGTTGCCGGAGCGATATTCGCTATTGCGAGGTGATCTGTCGAAGCAGGGTTGCCCCAGAGGTCGGATGGGCGCAGGCACGAACAGGAACAGGGGACACACGGCGACGACGCCGACATTCAGGCAATATTTCGGCAGGCACGGATCATCCTGCACAAGCCGACATGACGCCGACTTTCCAGCACATGTCATGAAGTAACTTGATACGACCGCGAAATTCAGGTGTGCTGAGGCACCCAAGACCCAAAGCCGTCCATGTCTCGCCTTCTCGTCTTCCAGCACGTCGCCGCCGAACCCTTGGGCACGCTTGATCCGCTGATCCGGCGGCGGGGCCACCGCATTCGTTTCGTCAACTTCGAGCGCGATCCCGACGCGCAGCCGGGCATCGACCGCTATCGTGGCTTGGTCGTGCTGGGCGGACCGATGAATGTCGAGGATCAGGCGCAGCGCCCGCACCTGCGCACCGAACTGAAGGTGATCGAGCAGGCGCTGGCGCAAGGCAAGCCGGTGCTCGGCATTTGCCTGGGCGCGCAGCTGCTGGCGCATGTGCTGGGTGCGCCGGTGCGAAAGCATCCGCAAGCCGAGATCGGCTGGTACGACCTGCAGCTCACCGATGCAGGCCGCCGCGATGGCGTGCTGGCGCCAATGGGTGACGGTACGCCGGTGTTTCAGTGGCATGCGCGCAGCTATGAGCTGCCCATGGGCGCCGTGCAGCTGGCGCGCACCGACACCTGCGAACAGCAGGCTTTCCGCTACGGCCACTCCGCCTATGGTTTCCAGTTCCATCCGGAGGTGAACCAGCCGCTGATCGAACGCTGGCTGGGCAATCCTTTTTACAAAGAAGAACTGGCCTGCGCCGACTTGCCGCAGGACAGCGATGGCATCCGCGCCCGGACCTCGGAACTAGCCGGGCCGATGCAGCGGCTGGCAGAACCGGTATTCGAGAATTTCCTCGACCTGATCGGCCGGCCGCAGCGGCGCATCACCCTGCCCTCGCGTGAATTCGGCTGAATACTCGCGTGATATGCAATGCATGAATGCACTGGCGCGACAAGTTTCAAGAAAACTTTCATTCACTGACCCGGTTGCGGCCATCGCCCTTGGCCCGATACAGCGCGCCATCGACGGCGCGATAAAGCGCATCGGCATCCGCATGCAGGCCCGGTTGAAAAATACCCAGCCCGATGCTGACGGTGATACGGACATCGACGCCATCGAGTGCAAGCACTGAAGCCGCAAGCTCACTGCAGAATGCCTGCGCACGACGCCCGGTCGCAGCGTGATCACAACCGGGCAGGATGACCGCGAACTCTTCGCCACCCAGACGCGCGGTTACTTCGCCCGGCCCCGGAAATCCGTTGCGTAACCGTTTAGCGACCGCAATCAGGCAGGCATCTCCCACCGCGTGTCCATGCTTGTCATTGACTGCCTTGAAGTGGTCGAGGTCCAGGATCAGCAGCGACAGGGCCGATCCGGTCCGCTCAGACTGCACCATGGTCTCGGCGAGGCGTTCGTTGAACTCGCTGCGATTTGCCAATCCGGTCAGCCCGTCGATGCGGCTGCGCCGCGAGAACAGGTCGCGCTGGGCGCGCAGCTCCTGTTCAAGGTCGATGCTGCGGTGGTATTCGAAATGCGCTCGCCGGGACGCGAGCACGAGGTAGGCAAAATGGATGCTCACGCCGACGGCGATAGCCACGGCGCCCGGCCGGTGGGTCAGCAGCAGGGCCAGCCAAGGCGGCCCGTAGCCTGCCAGCAAGCCCGCCAGCGCCGGTCCACGACGCATCGGATAGCTGTGCACATAAGCGGTGGTGAAGGCGCTGGTGGCGAACAGGATCACCGACGGCGTGGCTGCGTAATCGGGATGCACCAGGGCGAAAGCGGTAGCGCAGCCCCAGACGAGCATCGTCACGATCATCACCAGCATGGTGGCGGCAAGATGGCGGGCGTACGCCTGCGGCTGTCGCCTTATCAACTGCCCGACCGCGAGCCGCGCGCCAGCGAGCGCGAGGAAAGTGAGGGCGATCACCCATTCGCGCAGCCCGTTCTGGCCAGCGGCAACGCATATCAAGCCCCAAGTTGCGACAAAGAACAGGCCGCCTATGCGCGAACGCTCGTAAGCGTCTGTCGCCTCCTGCGCAATCCGTGCCTGCGGATCGGGGTCCGGACCAAGGCCCATGGCTACTGCGCCATCATCGGCGTGGCTGTCCAAGGCACGGCCCAAGCGACCGGCGCGAGCACGATGGCAACCGCCAACACCAGGGTCAAGGCAAAACCCCTGTGCCCGCGCAGCCGGAACGCCAACAGCGCGCCGACTATCGGCACAGGCCCGATGCCGAATGACCAGCGGTGCCGCGTGGTCTGCACCGCAAGGAAGAGTCCAGCCTTCCGTTGCAGCTTGGGCTCAGGCTCCAGTGCATGCGCCAAACGCATGCCCATGGTCAGCGCGGCGAGCAGCAGGGCTATGAAACGAAGTGTCATAGTGTTCATGGTGACCTCATTGCTGCGAGCCAGTTGGCCACGAATACCGAATCGCGCGGCGTGCCGGCAGCGGCGAGAACGTCAGGATTCACGCAGAAGATGTAGGCCATGGTCAGGAACGTCGACAGGCCTGCCAGCACTTCAGGGCGCACCGTGCTGCCGGGCTCACGCAGGCGGAAATACAAATCGAGCATCGTCGGCATCTCACTATGGAGTTGCAGCGATCGCAGGCTATCACGACGAATGCGTACAGCTGGATTGGCGTGTGGGCCAACTGCCGCAGCCTGTGTCAAAATTGTCCGTTGTCCAAGCGAATTCCGCCCCATGCCCTCCAGCCTGCTAGCCCTGATCGACGACATCGCCAGCTTGCTCGACGATGTCTCGGTGATGACCAAGGTCGCCACCCAGAAGACCGCCGGCGTGCTCGGCGACGATCTTGCGCTCAACGCCCAGCAGGTCGCCGGCGTCAACGCCGAACGGGAACTGCCCGTCGTCTGGGCCGTGGCCAAGGGCTCCATGATCAACAAGGCCATCCTGGTGCCTGCGGCGCTGACCCTGAGCGCGCTGGCACCTTGGGCGGTGATCCCGCTGATGATGGTTGGCGGCGCCTTCCTGTGCTACGAAGGCGTGGAAAAACTCGCGCACAAGCTGCTGCACGGCCGCGCCGCGGATAGCCAGCATCACGTCGAACTGGTCGAGGCCGTTGCCGATGAAAACGTCGACATGGTCGCCTTCGAGAAAGACAAGATCGGCGGCGCCATCCGCACCGATTTCATCCTGTCGGCCGAAATCATCGTCATCACCTTGGGCACGGTGGCGAAACAACCATTGAGCGTTCAGATCGGCGTGTTGGTCGGCATTGCCATCATCATGACCGTGGGCGTTTACGGACTGGTTGCCGGCATCGTCAAGCTTGACGATGCCGGCCTGTACCTGAGCACGCGCGAGGGTGCGGGCCCGATCGTGCGCGGCAAGCGCGCACTCGGACGGATCTTCCTGCTCGGCGCACCCTGGCTCATGAAGAGCCTGTCCGTTGTCGGCACCGCCGCGATGTTCCTCGTCGGCGGCGGCATCATCACCCACAACATCCCGCTGCTGCATCACGCCATAACGGCGATCGCGCCTGGCAACGGTTTCAATTCGACTTTGATATCACTGCTGGCGGACGGCGTGCTTGGGGTCATCGTCGGCATCGTGATATTGGCGCTGGTGATGCTGATCAATCGCATACGGGGTGCGCAGAAAGCGGCTAAATCCTGAGCTTTAGCGTGATTGCATGGAACAATCACGACCACAGGGAATTTTCACGACTGGCCAGTTGCGGTGTCTGGCGCATGCTTGCGGATCAGCAGCAGGTCGAATTCACTCTCACTGGCCTGTTCAATGAAACTGCGGATCCGCACCAAGCTCACATCATTCGCGCCAAACTTCACTGAACGCATGACCTGGAAGCTCGCCACCGCCGCCATGAAGCGGTCAATTTCACCTGTATTCGATGGCAAGCTGCGAACCTCGATCAAGGCGACGTCGACACGGCTCCAGAACGATGCCGGCATGGCGGCGACAATTTTCACATCGTGACCCTGAGTGTCCGATTTCCAGACCAGACGGGTGTCCGCGGATGGCAGGGCCTGCAGTATCTGAGCGCCCACGCGTTCGGCAGACAGCAGTCGTACTTGATTACCATGCAGATCCTGCCGCGACGACAATGCTGCATCCGGTGAAAGAGAGATGTCCCCAGCATTGCGCGCGCCGCGGAAAATTTCCGCCTCGCCATCGACATCCGACAGCGCCGCCGCATGCAGGTTCACGCCAGCAAATGGGGCAAGATTCGCCTGCAGCAAAGAAAAGTTGTGCGCATCGGGTTCGAAACAATCAGCTCCCGAGAAATTCAGCCCGGGAGTTGCCAGAAGTTGCCGACTGACAAAGCCGGCGTTGGCGCCGACATCTACAAGATGGTAAGGCTTTCCCGCAATCAGTTGTTCGCGGATCAGCTGGCAGTGTTCGTCGTGCCAATGCCCGAAGGCGAGTGTCCTGGGGCCAATGACATAGTCCATGGCCAGACGCACCGGTGTCCCTTGGTAACTCAACGGGGAATCGGCTGAAGGCAGCCAGGTCAGCTCCCTGACGTCCACTTCGGCGAGCAACTCCCGGATCAGCCTGCGGCGACGGCGTGCGGCGTAACTTGAAAGCAGGTTTTTGATGAATCCAGTCGATGACATGGTGATTTCCAGAATTTCAGGGGGCAGCAGGCAGTTCGGCAAGCCGTACTGCACAGCCATAGATCATTATCCACAGCCACGGCCAACCTGTCGCCAGAGTGTCATCGCGCCAACGGCATGTCGTCAGGACGGCTGGACTAACGCAAGGCCTGCGGCCTTGGCTTGATCGAGCTGAGCATCCTCGACATCAGTGACCTCAGCGCCAGCGGCTTGAGCAGCAACTGGCAACCCGCAGCAGCCACGGCAAGCCGCACCGCTGCGCTGTGGTCGGCGGCAATCACCACCGTCGGCCGCTCACTGATCAACGCATCGAGGCGCTCGCGCAAAACAAGACCGGTCAGTTCGGCGTCAAGGTGGTAATCGTGCAACATGAGGTCGGGCGCTACACGCACCACCATGGCCTCCGCTTCATCAGCCGTGCGCGCGGCAAATATTTCGCAATTCCAGCCGGACAGCAGCGCCTGCTGGGCGCGCAGAACATCGGGATCGTTGTCCACCCCCAGCACGCGGCTGTACGGGGCCTGCGGTGCGTGTGCGATGGCCGGTTCGGGCAAGGCCAGCTGCGTGGCGATATGCGGCACGCTCAGCGCAAATATGGTGCCATGGCCAAGCCGTGAACAAAGCGCGACGCGATGGCCGAGCAAGCGGGCGATACGCTCCGCTATCGACAGCCCGAGCCCCATGCCTGGCTACCATGTCCGAGCCAACGGAACTCCTCGAAAATCACCATCTGGTCATCTTCAGCAATACCCGGGCCGGTGTCCCAGACCTCGGTGCGCAGTTGCTCACCCTGGCGTCGGCAGCCCAGCAGCACGCGGCGCAGCAAGGCGTGGACGCTGCGCACCCATGCCTGCGAAGGCATGCAGTGCAACTGCAGTTCTTGTCCTGTGCCAGCACGCGGAATTCAGCGGACAGGTGCTGGAGCAGGCCATCGATACAGAACCGCTGGATTTTTGGCGCCACACCGCCGGCATCAAGGTGGGAGATCCCGAACAGGCGAGCGAGCAGGCTCTCGGGGGAATTCAGGGCGCCATCGGTGTTGTCAACATCGCCGCGATCGAATCTCCGGAAATCGCAGACTGGGCCACATGGGCGATCGGCCAAGCCGACCGGATTGACCCGATTCGTTCCAAGGCATTTCTCCGTAATCTTTATCATCAGCAAGACTGAAAACGGCAAGCCGAGGGTCGTTGTCAGAGCATCTTCGTGCTGCGAGCCCACAAAGGGAGCAAAGGAACTGGGTATTCGCAAATCAACCGGACCTTGTCGCCAGGAATACATTTGCGTTACATTGTGATCACCCCACCGCAGTCCCGACCATGGCGCCGAAAAAGACCAGCACCCTGAACCTGCGGATCGACCCCGCCTTGAAAGAAGCGGCCCGGGTGGCGGCCCTGCGTGAGCACCGTAGCGTTGCCAATCTGGTTGAGCTGTTGATACGAAAACACTGTGAAGCCGAAGGCATCCCGATTCCGGAGCAATCGGAGATGTTCGAGGAAGCCGGCAATGAATGAGAAGACCCTGCGTGCCCTGGTCGAGGCTGGCGCAGTCCGACGCATCCGGATCGTCGCCGACGGCGCTCGCTTCCATGTCGAGGTGGACACCCCTACCGCCACGGTGATTGCCACGACGACCAAGGGCGCGGCCAAGACCTGGGGTTCACTGGACGCCTCTGCCAAATGGGTGCGTGCGCTGGGAATCGGTACAGCACAGCTGGATATCAGCCGATGGCAACCCGATCAACGTGCGTTGGCGCTTTGAGCGCCGTCCGAGATCATATGTAATTGATCTGCAACTGCCGGAGCTGCGTGCCAAGCTCCATGTAGGTGCCTGCCCTCTGGAAAGTATTGACTGCCAATTTACGCACCTGAGAAACGGGCGGAAAATGGCAGCAAAAGTCACCGGAAAGCCGAAACATCGGCCCTCCGGAGAACAACTCTTGCTGGGATACCGCGCTGTTACGCGGTGCTGGCCCGAAGGCCTTGTCGACTGCAGGTTTGCAGCTGACTGTGTGGCGGAGAGGGAGGGATTCGAACCCTCGGTACGCGCAAACGTACGCCTGATTTCGAGTCAGGTACAATCGACCACTCTGCCACCTCTCCGGTTCTTGCAAGGGTGACGTGGCCACCCGGCAGGCCGCGAGTATACGCAGCCTGCCTCGCCAGAGCCAGCACGATCGTACGGTTCAGGGCGATGCCCGACCGCCCCCCTTGGGCTGGAAGAAATACTCGCCGCTTTCGTGGCCAGCGTATCGGATCGGAGCGTACTGCGGAATCTGCGATACCGGTGCGTCTATGGCAGACAGCGCCAGCGACGAGGAGACTTCGCGGAACAACCGCTGGGCTTCCAGCAAGCGGTTGTTGTCCTGCAGAGCGTTGAGGAAGGCGCGGGCAAAATAGCTATGCTTGCCGCTGCCAACATCCGGGACCGGCTGCACGCCGCCAGAGGTGAGTGCCGTGCGTGAGCGGCTGTTGACCATGGTCTTGACCCATGAATTCCACTTGTCGGCAGGCATCGAGCCCGCATTGAATGTGGGCGCAGATGCGCGGGTCATCGAGCCGGAGTAGCAGGAGTCCGCCACGACCAGAATGTGTTTGGCGCTCATGGTATTGAGCATGTCGCTGATCTGCGCATTGGAAATCCAAGTGCTCGTGGCCTTGGCCGCGCCATCGACCGGGATCCAGTAACCCTGACCCTTGCCGTCGATTTCGCCGTGGCCTGCGTAGTAAATCAACAGGTTGTCTTCGGGCTTGAGTTGCTCGCGCATTTCATTGATGGCGCTGAAGATTTCCAAGCGGTTGCCGTTCAGCACCAGCTTGGTCTGGTAGCCATATTTGCTTTGCAGCAGATTGGCTACGGCGGTGGCGTCATTGTTTGCGCTCTTGAGTGCTGGCCATGACGGGTCTCGGTAGCTGTTGTTGCCAATGACTACGGCGAAGTAGCGGCCCAGCTTGACATCGCGCGGCAGGTTGCCGGCTGGTGCCATGGGCGTCGTCGATGCCGTGGCGCCACCCGCTTGGGGCAGAACCAGGAAATCCAGTTCGGCACTGGCACCGCGCTGATCAACGGCAACCACCTTGACCGGCGTACCACCAGCTGCGACGTCGACATCAGCCGTGAAGCTGCCATTGTTGGCTAGAATTGCTGCCTTGCCGTTGACGGTAATCTGCTTGATAGCGGCGGGAACGCTGACCCGACCGACCACTTGGCGCTTACCGATACCGCGCACGATGGCGGTATTGCGGCCACGGGTAGCGACGAACGAGGGCTCGAGAATTTCCAGCGTTACCGCCCTGCCGGCCATCATGGTGCTGCCGTTGCTCAGGCTGCCGGAACGGCTTTCAAGCGCGGCGATCTGGGTGTTTTGGGTCTTGATCTGCTGCTCCTGCGAAAGCAGTTGGGTTTCAAGCAGGCGGGTAAGCTCGAGATCCTGTGATTGCTTGGCTTGCGACAGCTTGGTCTGCGTGGCCTGCAGCTGGCGCTGCGTTTCTTGCAGAGCGTTACGGCGATCATTGAGCTCGCGCTGCAACTGTTCGACTTGCTCGCGCAGCGCTGCGGACGTCGCCTGCTCCGTTGCTACTTGGCCCTGCAAAGTGCCAATGGTTTCATCCTTGGCCTTGAGCTGGATTTCGACGTTGGAGGAATAAAGCAGTTCATCCTGAATACCGGAAGCTTCGCGATAGAGATTCAGCGCAGCGGCGGTGTCCTGAGTGACACCCAACCCGGTTTCGTAGAGATAGCCGAGATTGATCTTGGCTCGGCCGTAACCCTGATCGGCAGCTTTCTTGAACCACTGGAAAGCCATGCCGTAGTCGGGCTCGGTGCCCAGGCCCTTGGAATAAATCTCGCCGACGTTGTTCTGCGCTTCGGCACTTCCCGACATGGCCTGGTCCAGCCATACCTTGAGCGCGGTCTGGTAGTTGGCACGGTCGAATGCGACGTATTCGCCGCCGCGGATCTGGCAGTCAGACTGCGTGGTGCGGATCGGCCGGCGTGCGCTCATGTACGTCGCCATGGCGCCGAGCTTGCGGATCTGCCCGGGAAGCAGGCAGTCGACGATCATCAGGTCTTCGGCGTTCTTGACCGCGGCCTTGAGCGGACGGACAGGAAGACCAGCCGCCATTACGACAACGGCGGTCATGACAAAAACGGAGAAACCGGTGCGGACCGGACAGTGTTTGTACAAGCTCATGGTATGCGGCTCCTGGAAAGCAACGCGGTCCGCGTCAAACCCGTTCCAGCGACGCGGCAGCCGCTATACTCGGTGCGAGATTTATAACTGTATTTTTGGGGAAAAGCGATGATCGCCTTCGCAAAACCGAGTCGATCCGACAGCTACCGTTCAACTCCGAGGCCGTTCGCGCTGGCGTTGCTCACCCTGTTGCTTGCGGTCATGTCTATGGCTTGGGCCGGTCGCGTGCTAGCCCAGTCCCCCTGCGAGATTGCCTATAACGGCATGTCCACTCTCGATGGATCAACAAGTTCTAACGCCCAGGCACAGTTCGGCATCACCGGTGCTTGTGGCCCGACCGTCTCAGGCAACGTCACGCTCGGCCCCAGCCTGACCCCACTCAATGCCGCTCAGCTCAACTGGAGCGGCGCCAGTGGCAGCACCTTTGTGGTCGATTTCCAGTTTGGCGCGATCAACGGCGTTTACGACAACATCCAGGTCACCTGCTCCTCCGGTTGCGACACCAGTGGCACCAGCGTCCTCAACTTCGGCGCAGTAACCGACACAATAATCAGCCTCCTCCCACAGGGACCAACCACGCTGTCGATCGCGCCCGGAGCCTCCGTGGTGCTCACCGTTCGCCAGTTGCTGAATGGCGATCCGGCCTTGAACGATGGCGACGGCGAATATACCTACTGGTCCGTCACGCCGGGCGGCACGCTTGCCAGCAATTTCGTCCAGAACGACGTCAACAACGGCGACGCTTCCAACACCTTCACTGCGAGCGTTTCAGGCACTTACGTCGTCACTGTCTCCAGCTTTTGCCGGATCGTAGCCAAGCAATCCTCGCGCTCGAATGGCGGTAATGCGTCGCCACTGGCAACGTTCTGTCCGCCGGATGTCAGCTACACCATCAATGTCGTTATCCCAACACTGTCGATCACCGGCGGCAACAACCAGACTGGAATGACGGGTGTCGCTTTTACCACCCCACTGACGGTGCAAGCACTCAACAACGGCATTGCTGCGGCAGGTGTCGGCATCAATTGGGCTGTGACTTCGGGCAACGCCATTCTCAGCGCCTCCAGCACAACCACGGCCGGCAGCGGGCAAGCCAGCATCACGGTTACTCCCGTCGTGCCTGAGGGCACCATCAAGATCACCGCATCAAGATCTGACAGTCCCACCGTGAAGCAGGTGTTCACGCTTACCTCCACTACGGATCGCACATTGACTCTGGTCAGCGGCGACGACCAGGAAGGCCTTACAAATACTGCGGTGCCAGCGCCTCTGGTAGTCCACGCACAGGACAACGGAGTGGACGTTGTGGGCGTCAACGTACTCTGGAATGTCCAGAGCGGTGACGCCACGATCAGCGCCGCATCCACCACAACCGACGCCACTGGCGCAGCCAGCGTCAACGTCACGTTCGGCTCCGATCCCGGCCCGGTCGCCATTATTGGCAGGCGCGCCGACAGTCCCAGCAAGGCCGTCATTTTCACACTGCTTTCCAGAGCCACCCGCACCCTCACCATCACTGGCGGTGATAGCCAGACCGGACCTACCGGGAGCGCTCTGCCCATTGCGCTCGCCGTTCTTGCGCAGGATGACGGCGCTGCTGCTGCTGGCGAAAACATCACATGGACAGTTCTGTCCGGCAGCGCGAGCCTCGGCAATGCCACGAGCAGGACGGACAGCGCCGGTCAGGCAAGCACTACAGTCACGCTTGGGCCAATTGATGGCCCCATCGTCATCAGCGCGCGCCGCCAGGGTTCCCCGCCAATCACGGTCACGTTCAACCTGACTTCCACCACAGCCCGCACCCTGGCCATTGCCAGCGGCAACAACCAGACCGGCGCGACCGGCACGGCGGTCACCAATCCGCTAGTCGTGCTGGCCCAAGACAACGGCGTCAATGCCTCGGGCAAGACCATCAACT
>Ga0163144_10010642_pt1 | contig 19577 bp, 20 predicted proteins | sample OliLak19BULKMAT1_FD_123175 | JGI IMG/M metagenome (GOLD analysis project Ga0163144, IMG submission 123175) | Freshwater microbial mat bacterial communities from Lake Vanda, McMurdo Dry Valleys, Antarctica - Oligotrophic Lake LV.19.BULKMAT1 | ecosystem: Environmental > Aquatic > Freshwater >... | reverse complement strand
GCTGCGAAATGTGCGCTGATGACTGATTATTTGCTGACTAATGGCTGTCACAATTGTAGTTTTCTTGTTTCGCTGGAACCGTTCGGGCTGGTGATGGCCTTCAACGTTGGTTGGTCATGCCTCAGCTGCAACCAATCGATGCTTGTGTCGTTAGCATCGTTGGGACGCAGCGCGCTGCGTCCTTACCGATACGATAGCAGGAGATTCTATGATGCGATAAGTTCAGCAGTTCCAGATCTAGGTTCTCAGTTCTCGGTTATCACACATAATCGCGCAGATCGAACACCGGCCCATCCACACAAACCAGCCGTTGGCCCTTCCGCAGCGCAATCTGGCACACGCCACACGTCCCAACCCCGCATGGCATACGCGAATCAATCAGGACACTGGCAAAACCGCGATCCCAGCGCACCCTACCAGCCCGCACAATATCACGCAATCGTGGCACCTGATCATCTGGCAGCACCGCACTGATCTGATCGGCCCAGGCCACCATTGTTCGCCCATCACGATCTGGCAGTAGATCAACGACATGCCCAATATGGCTCTGGTACTCAACATCGGCTGGCAGCAAGAATGGCGGCGGTAACAATGTTTCATCGCTTGCCGCCACGAGCAGTGTTGCCGCCCCACCACGGCTAAGCAATTCGCCAGCCAGCATGAGCAGCGCCCCAACCGCCGGGCCTTCCCCAAGCAACACAAGCGATCGTGTGCGTGGATCGAGTTGAAATGGCCGCCCCAATGGCCCAAGAACATCAAGCCAATCACCAGGCCGCGCCCGCGCCAGCCAGCGCAAACCCAAATCATCATTGGGCGCAAACAATAATGCTATTTGCCCAAGAGCAGGCTCACACGCTGCAACAAACAATGCCCGCCGGAGAAGTGGGTCGTAGCCTCCTGATTCAGTACAGCGCACCATGAGCATCTGTCCAGCCCGCACTTCACGGGCTAGATCCGGCGCATGCAGCGATAGCCAATGCAAGCGGCCTGTTGCCACCCGCTGCTCCACTACCTCAACGATGCGCTGCCGTGCCATGAGTGCTGGTTTCCTTCATTACGTGCGGGTGTATAGCTACGCCTTTATCGCATCACCAGGACGCGCTCAAGCATACCACAGGTTTATCAGATCAGAACACTGAAAGCTGACGCCTGATAGCTGAAGGCTAACAAAGAACTATTCGCCATCGCTGCCAAGAATGCCCTCTAAGCGCGAAGCCTGCTGCGTCTCATTTGCGCCAAGTGTACCAAAACTCCCACGGCGGAAGGCAATCTCGCCGCGATACATTGTCAGCATTGCATGGCCACGCAATTGCTGTCCGATCAGCGGCGTGCTGCGGCCCTTCGACACAAACGTGGTTGAGTCTACTGTCCAGTGTGCTTCTGGATCGAAGATCACAATATCGGCGTGCTGCCCAGGCCGCAATGTCGCTGGCGAACGCCCAAGTACCGTCGCCGGGCCTTCAGTCAATTTCGCAATCAGATCAATAAGATCCATCTTCCCGCGATGCACGAGCGTCAGCGCCAAGCCCAACACCGTTTCAAGTGCCGAAATTCCTGGTTCGGCCAGGCGATATTCACATTCCTTTTCGACACTACTCTGTGGTGAATGATCGCTCACAATCGCATCGATGGTGCCATCGCGCAGGCCTTCAATCAGCGCATCACAATCTTCTTCCGTTCGCAGCGGCGGGCTCACACGCGTGCTTGGGTCATATGGCTGCAATCGAGTCGGCACCAACCACACCGGTAGCCCCAACCCAGCCTCCGCCTTGCGGCCACGAGCCGGGCGTTTGGCAGCTGGCGGATCATTGACACCCAGCGATCCCAACACCCAGCGCTCCGTCAACGTCAGGTGATGGGCCGTCACCTCTGCCGTCACCTGAATGCCACGCTCTTTTGCCGCTCGAATAAGCGCCACGCCACCCGCAGTACTCACTGTACAAATATGCAGATGCGCCCCAGTCAATTCTGCCAGGCCAATATCACGAGCAATGATCGCTTCCTCCGCCGAAGCAGGGAAACCAGGCAACCCCAGGCGCGTGCTGATGATCCCCTCGTGCATGGCCCAACCCATAGTCAAGCGCAGATCCTCACAATGCGTCAGCACTGGCACATCCAGCATGGCCGCATAGCTCAGCACATTGCGCATCATTGCCGAATCGGTGATTGGCCGTGGGTCATCACTGAAGCCAACGCAACCAGCCTCGACAAGCTCAGCCATCTCGGTGAGCGATGTACCAGCGCGGCCAACAGTGATCGCACCAATGGCCTCAACCTTGATCACGCCGCGCCGCCGTGCGATCTCACGCACCTGGCGCGTCACCGCCGCACAATCGTTGGTCGGGCGGGTATCTGGCATCGCACAGATCGTTGTGAACCCGCCCGCCGCTGCCGCACGGGTCGCGGTTGCCAGTGTCTCTTTATATTCCTCACCCGGCTCACGCGCATGGGTATGCAGATCAATAAACCCTGGCGCGATCACTGCCCCACGTGCATTGATCACCTCAATATCATCGCCAAGCACCTCTGGCTCAGCCGATGCCAGATCGGCATGATCACTGACCCGCACCACTCTGCCATTCTCAATCAGAATACTGCCAATCGTTGCGACACGTGCAGCTGGATCGATAATCGAGCCATTTTTTATCAAGTAGCGCATGATCACTCCCCCGCAAGGCGATACAACATCGCCATTCGCACCGCAACACCATTGGTCACCTGTTCCTCAATCACCGATTGGGCCGAAATAGCCACATCTGGCATAATCTCGACCCCCTCATTCATTGGGCCAGGGTGCATCACCAGGCAGTGCGATGCCGCCAGCTGCACACGTTCCGCCGTTATGCCAAAAAAGCGCGAATATTCACGCAACGATGGCAGCAATCCAGCCTCCTGGCGCTCCCTCTGCAAGCGCAACGCCATAATCACATCCGCACCATCAAGCGCCCGATCCAGATCGGTTGAGATCGTGAGTTCCGGCCAGGTTGCCCGCCAATATGCCTCAGGGCCAAGCAACGTCTGCGGCGCACAGAGTGTGACATGCGCGCCCATCTTCGTCAGGCCCCAGAGATCGGAACGAGCGACCCGGCTATGCACAATATCGCCAACAATCACAACCTTCAGTCCTTCGATCCGGCCAAAGCGCGATTGGATGGTGAACAGATCAAGCAGTGCTTGGGTTGGGTGTGCATGGCGGCCATCACCAGCATTAATCACCGAACCCTTAAAATGTTGAGCAGCCAGATATGGCGCACCAGCCTCACCATGGCGCATCACCAGAATATCGGCCCCAAGCGCTTGCAGCGTCCGCACCGTATCAACCAGCGATTCGCCCTTTTCCACACTACTGCCGCGCGCCGTCATATTGATCACATTTGCCGAGAGTGCCTTACCAGCCAATTCAAATGAGATGCGCGTGCGGGTACTCTCTTCAAAGAACATATTGATCACCGTGCGCCCACGCAGTGTCGGCACCTGCTTAATCTGGCGACCAAGCACCTCGCGCATCCCCGCCGATGTCTCCAGAATCTCGCTGATCTCTGTACGCCCGAAGACATCCAGATCCAGCAAATGGCGACGCTCAACTGCTGCCCGGCCAATATGCGTCATCATGCCTGATCCTCTCGTACAATAAAGACCCCATCCACGCCATCATCAATCTCGTGCAGGCGCGTCTCGATTCGTTCCTCACGTGAGGTCGGCACATTCTTCCCAACAAAATCGGCGCGGATCGGTAGTTCACGATGCCCGCGATCAACCAACACCGCCAATTGAATACGAGCAGGCCGCCCAAGATCGGCTAGTGCATCAAGTGCTGCACGAACCGTTCGGCCAGTGAACAGCACATCATCAACCAGAATCAGCGTTCGTCCCGTAATATCAACTGGCATGGTGGTGGGGCGTACAATCGGAACCGGCCCACGCATCTCAAGATCATCGCGATAAAGAGTTATGTCAAGCACGCCAATCGGCACTCGCACACCCTCAATATCGGCAAGGGTGGCCGCGATCCGCTCGGCCAATGGCACCCCTCGCCGACGAATACCAACCAACATCACATCACCAATCCCGGCATTACGTTCAGCAATCTCGTGGGCAATGCGTGTCGTCGCCCGCCGCAGATCATCACTAGAGAGAATCTGCTTTTCATTCAACACAGCCGCCTCCATACAACAAAAAAACCCTCACCCGCCGAAATGGCAGGAGGGGCCAATGTGTTGCTATGCACAGAACACGCAGCATCGCGTGCATCAAGGTAGGGTTCATCTGTTTTCCTTCTTAGCCTCGCAGGGCTAAATTAAAGGATATTCATAGAACTATACCAGATTGGTTGGGGCACGTCAATCAGGAAATGAGCGTTGTTCATCAATCTGGAGCGCATCGTTGGGTACAGGCGCTTCTGACTCCTGACTCCTGACTCCCGAATCCTCCGTGTTGAGATCACGGATCTCATCGTGCAACCGCCAGATCAAGCGCATACGCACTTCGTGCCATGCCGCCCGCTTCGGCCCGGTCTCACGCATCAGAATCAGCTGGCGCACCCGCCTGCGCAACTGCTCCTTGCGCTCATCGGATTGTTCGCTCATGCAAAATAATCCTGCAACGCACGCCGATGGGTATGATGCGAAAGCGGCGGCAATGCATCCGGTGCGAAGAATCTGGCATCGTCGGCATCATCGGCGGCAATCAGATCCCCATCCGCAGATACCGCCCGATATGCGAGCATGATCCCTGCACCACGCGGATCATCGGTGTAATGGTACGCACCAAGCAACTGCCCAATCGCCACATGCAATCCCGTCTCTTCAAGTGCCTCGCGGGCGGCTGCGATTTCAGGTGCTTCATCTGCTTCAGCAAAGCCACACGGCAGGCACCACAACCCACGGCCCGGTTCGTTCCGACGTTTGACCAACAGCACGCGCCCATCACGCTCAAGCACCACAGCGCACGATACCTTCGGGCTTATATACACAACAAACCCACAGGTGCCGCAAACAGGCCGCAGATAGCCATGTAACTCACGAGTTTCTAGTTCACCAGTGCAACGAGAACAGAAACGTAATGGCTGTAACTGTGGGTCACTCGGCACTGCACTACTCCCCAATCGGCTCAGGTCTTGGTTTTCGGCTAGCGGCCTATTGGTTATCGGCTATTTCGGATCAGAAGCCCAATTCCGCCCGTAATGCCGCAATCTCACGCTCAAATTGATCGACAAGCACACGCTTTTCATCTATCGGCAGGAATGTCGAATGCACACTGTCAAGCATCACATTGGTTAACTCATCAATACCAAATCCAAATGCCTGCGCTGCCAGGCGATACTCATCGATCATGGTTGTCGCAAAGAAGATCGGATCATCGCTATTGATCGATAGTAGTACGCCCGCATCGTATAATTGCCGCAGTGGATGCATTTCGATGGCTGAGACAGCGCCGGTGCGTACATTACTCGTTGGGCAAATATCCAGCACAATTCGCCGTTCGCGCAGATGCGTGATCAGCTTGGGGTCATCAATGCTACGAATCCCATGGCCAAGCCGTTCGGCACCCAGCACATCAACGGCACCCCACACGCTTTGTGCGCCACCAACCTCACCAGCGTGGGCCATCGTTCGCAACCCTGCCCGCCGTGCTGCGGCAAACACCTCTGCATATGGCTCAGGCGGAAAATTCACTTCGTCGCCACCGATCGACCATGCCACCAGCCCATAGCGCATGTGTTGAATGGCAACATCAAGAATCTGCCAGGCCAGATCAACGCCAAACTGGCGGCCAAAATCAAATGCCAACCGCGTCCGCACGCCAAAATCGTGTTCAGCACGAGCCAGGCCAGCAGCGGTGCCCTGCACAACTTCGCTCAGATCGATGCCACGCCGGTGATACAGCGCAGGAGAAAGCATAATCTCGGCATAGCGCACATGCTGGCCGTGCAAATACTCGCCCAATTCATAGGCAATCTGCTCGAAATCTCGCCCATAGCGCAATGCTCGTGCTAATGCCATAAATACGGCGAGAAATTCCGAGAAATTGCGATATTTGAACAATTGGGCGACACCAGCCTCATCACGAGCCGGAATATCAACATCATTGCGTTGTGCAATCTCTAATAGCGCCCTCGGAGAAATGCTGCCCTCCAGGTGCAAGTGCAGCTCAACCTTCGGCATCCGCACAATGAAGTCGTCCAGTTCTGGTGTCAGCGCCCGCTGCGTATTTGTCGCCATGGCGATCTCCTCAACAGGGGACAAAAAAGGGGCTCGCATGGCGAATGCCCCTCGGATACCATCGGATATGCCGGTTAGCCTATTGCTACGCAGCAATCCCGGCCGCCTCCAAACGTTCAGCATTATCAAAAATAGTTAGCGCATCAATAATACGATCAAGATCGCCATCAAGCAACCCAGGAATATTCGAGAAGCTCTGCCCAATCCGATGATCAGTCACCCGATCCTGTGGGAAATTATAGGTTCGAATCTTCTCGGCTCGCTCACCCGTGCCTACCTGCGCCAAGCGCGATTCGCCCAATTCTTTGCGCCGTTTCTCTTCTTTCACGGCAAACAATCGTGATCGTAACACTGCCAACGCGGAGGCCTTATTCTTGAGTTGTGAACGGCCATCCTGACAGATCACAACAATCTCTTCGGGGGTTCCTGGCTTGTATGTAATCCGCACCGCCGAGTCCGTCGTATTAACACCCTGCCCGCCATGGCCACCCGAGCGATACACATCGACCCGATAATCATCTGGCCGCAGATCAACCTCGGTTTCCTCGACCTCTGGCAGCACCGCAACTGTTGCGGTTGATGTATGAATACGACCACGCGCCTCGGTTGCAGGAACCCGTTGGACGCGATGAACCCCGCCCTCATACTTGAGCCGGCTATAGGCTCCCTCGCCACGGATCTCAAAGGCAATTTCTTTATACCCGCCAACCCCGTTTTCGCTGGCATTGATAATTTCAATCTTCCAATGACGCTGCTCGGCATAGCGTGAATAAATGCGATACAGATCGGCTGCAAACAGCGCCGCTTCATCACCGCCCTCGCCCTGGCGTAATTCCACAATCACGCTCTTCGAGTCGTTTGGATCCTGTGGAAGCAACAACAGCTTGATTTCGCTTTCGAGTTGATCACGACGAATTCTCAGCCCATCAAGCTCCTCCTGGGCCATCGCTCGCAGATCCGCATCACTCTCTGCCTGTATGAACGACTGCGCCTCGGCAATCTCGCGCACCGCCCGTTTATAGGCTCGATACGCACTAACAAGCGGTTCCATGTCGCGTTGTTCGCGCGCAATCTGCTGTAGGCGAAGATGATCAGTAACCACCTCTGGGCTGGCCATCAGCTCGTTCAGATCTTCATAACGGGTTTCAAGAGTAGTAAGTTTATCAAACATATATCAAACAGCTCGCAATGTCATTCATTATCGCCCTATTATACCAGAATGCAACAGGGGCATCGGGAAATCCCGACGCCCCTTGCTCACCTATGGGTGACCCTGCTGCAACGCCTTCTTGCGTCGGTTCCGTTCAGCGCGCCGGCGCTTCTCTTTACGCTGTTCGCTCTTCGACACAAAATGCATCTTCTCGCGAAAGGTCTTCGTGATACGCTCAGCAACAACGATCTTGTTAAAGCGCCGTAGCAACTGCTCAACAGTTTCTCCGTCGCGTCGATCAATTCTCATGTAGCCGCGGGCCAGGCACCATCCACATATCGTGGAAAGCACCTGTATTCGCACTCACCCCCTCACCATGCGAAATAGGAGAGCCGTATATCGATGACTCTTCGCATAAGTATACCGTAGGAGCCCGAGATTGGCAAACCTTGACAATAATGGCAGGAGCATGTATGATGCACGAGTGCCGGAGCGTGGCTCAGCCTGGTAGAGCACAGCGTTTGGGACGCTGGGGTCGTGGGTTCAAATCCCTCCGCTCCGACCAAACAAACAAAAATGCCAGCGTGTTTTACACGCTGGCATCTTTGTTTATCTGATATTGCCCGTCCTAATCCGTCACAGCACCACGGCTGCTTGTCGACACCAACTTGGCATACTTCGCCAGAACACCACGTCGATAGCGCGAAACTGGTGGTTGCCATGCCGCCCGGCGGCTAGCGATCTCTTCGTCCGGCACATTCAACTGCAGCAGCAACTTGTCGGCGTCAATCGTGATTAAGTCGCCCTCGTGAACAAGCGCTAGCGTCCCACCAACCGCGGCTTCGGGTGCCACATGGCCAACAACCATGCCCCAAGTTCCACCCGAGAAGCGGCCATCGGTGATCAGGCCAACGCTATCGCCCAGCCCTGCACCAATAATCGCTGAGGTTGGTGCCAGCATCTCGCGCATGCCAGGGCCACCCTTTGGCCCTTCATAGCGGATCACGACAATATCGCCAGCAACGATCTTACCAGCCAGAATGGCTTCGAGGCTCTGTTCTTCCGAATCGAAGACCCGTGCCGGGCCAGTGATACTATTCTGCTTCAGGCCAGTGATCTTGGCGACGCAACCCTCCTCGGCCAGATTGCCGCGTAGAATTGCCAAGTGCCCATGTGTATACAATGGTGCATCCCACGGCCGAATGACATCCTGTCCCGCTGGTGGCTCATCCGGTACATCGGCCAAATTCTCCGCAATCGTCTTGCCTGTGATTGTCATACAGTCGCCATGCAGCAAGCCATGGTTCAGTAACATCTTCATCACCTGCGGCACGCCGCCAGCCTTGTGCAGATTCGTCGCCACATAGCGCCCAGATGGCTTCAGATCACACAGAACCGGCACGCGCTGACGGATCTCCTCAAAATCATCAATCGTCAGCGGCACTTCCATCGAATGGGCAATCGCTAACAAATGCAGCACAGCATTCGTCGAACCGCCAATCGCCATTGTGACAACAATTGCATTCTCAAAGGCTTCGCGGGTCATGATCTGACGTGGCAATAACTGCGTCCGGATGGCCTCAACGACTGCCACAGCCGAGCGTGCGGCGCTCTCTACTTTTTCGCCATCCTCAGCTGCCTCGGTTGATGAATAAGGCAATGCCATACCCATGGCCTCAATCGCCGATGACATGGTATTGGCAGTGTACATACCACCACACGACCCGATACCAGGACAGGCGTGCCGTTCCACCTCGAGCAGCTCGTTGGCATCAATTTTGCCAGCACTATACTGGCCGACCGCCTCAAAGGCACTGACAATCGTGAGATCTTTACCATTGTAATGGCCTGGTTTGATCGTACCACCATACACAAAGATCGAGGGGATGTTCAAACGCGCCAGGGCGATCATTGCACCTGGCATATTTTTGTCACATCCACCGATCGCGACAACCCCATCCATGCGTTGACCATTACAGACCGTCTCAATCGCATCGGCAATGACTTCACGCGAAACAAGCGAATATTTCATCCCTTCGGTGCCCATGGACATGCCATCGCTGATTGTGATCGTTCCAAACAACTGTGGCATACCATCCGCTGCACGAATTGCGCCGAAGGCAGCCTGCGCTAAGGTATCGAGCCCTGCATTACATGGCGTAATGTTGCTATAGGCGCTGGCAATACCAACAATCGGTTTCACAAAATCGTCATCGCCGAACCCAACGGCACGCAGCATTGCGCGGTTCGGCGCACGCTGGTATCCCTCTGTGATCATTTTACTGCGGGAGTTCATGGCCATACCGATCCTCCAGTCAGACTGTGCGGTTTGCTATGGTGCAAGCGCGTATCATACCCCGCATCGCATTCCTTTGCAATCTCCTGCAATCTCCTGCAATTTGAATGCATCCATCTTCCCAATTTCATCGTATAACAGCGTATGGTGAGGGTGTATCCTCCTCACGGACATAACAAACAAGCAAGTTGGCGAGTTGTATAGCGCTTGACAAAGCAGCAGCAATCGTGTATACTTACGTTGGGATTTCGTACCCCAAAATCCTGCATGTGTATTTTCGCCTCATGCGGCGCTCAACCAAGTCTGTTGAGCCACGACTCAAACGTCCTGAGCACACGCGGTTACGCATAATTGAGGGCGCAGCTCCTTCTAACGGGGGAGCCGTGTTATGTCTCTATGGGAAGGAGCCGGCAGATGAACCGACTAATGAACGACCGGCACACGTGGGGGCTTGATGGGCGGCGTGAGCAGCCATACAAGCCAATTGAAACCGTCATTAGTGATGCCGAGGACTTACAATTTGATCAGATCGAGAGTGCTTCGCACGACTCGTCGCTTGATTCTATCCAGAATTATCTGCAGGAAATCGGGCGAGTCTCGTTATTAAATGCAGCCGAAGAGATTTCGCTCGCTGAGCGGATGGAGCGTGCCAATGCTGCTGCCGAGCAACTAGCCTCCGAGGAGCAACTGAGCCTTGCGCGACGTACGGCACTACTGGCCGATATTGCCAGTGGTCAGGAGGCTCGTCGGCATCTTATTCAAGCCAACCTACGACTTGTCGTCAGCATTGCGAAGAAATATATCGGGCGTGGGCTTTCATTGCTCGATCTCATCCAAGAAGGCAATATCGGCCTGATGCGGGCCGTCGAGAAATTCGATTACCATAAGGGCAATCGTTTTTCAACCTATGCAACCTGGTGGATTCGCCAGGCTGTGACGCGCTCGATTGCCGAACAAGGCCGGACGATTCGCTTGCCAGTTCACATGAGCGAGTCGGTCGGCCAAGTCAAGCGCACCGCAGAACGCCTCTCACAGGTACTTGAGCGGCAGCCAACAGCCGAAGAGATTGCGACGGCATTGGGGCAGCCACTTGAGCGGATCGAGCGCATCCTAGAAGCGGCCCGTCGGCCTGTTTCGCTGGAGACTCCAGTTGGGGAGGAAGGCGAACACACCCTGGGCGACTTTTTGCCAGACGACGAGCTGCCAACGCCAGCCGACTTTGCGTCACAGCAGTTGCTGCGGCAGGATCTGGCAGTTGCACTCGGCCATCTGAATGAGCGCGAGCGCCGAATCATTGATCTGCGCTATGGCCTAGCCGATGGAGAACGCCGCACGCTTGAGGAAGTTGGCCGTGCGTTGGGGATGACCCGCGAACGCGCCCGCCAGATCGAAGCAGAGGCACTTCGCCGACTACGCGCACCTGAAGTTGGTCAGCATCTTCGGGATTACTTGGAATAACGGGGATGCTCTAGGTCGGGCACATGAGAAGAGCCGTGAAGCGTTGCTTCACGGCCTTTTCTGTATCCTAGCGCCGCCCGACAGGTTCGTGTTGTAACAGTTCTGCACCATCGATCAATTCGGCAAGTGGGAGTGGCCGCTGATCACCCTCACGATAGGTTTGCCCTGCTGCCGCAACAAAATCGCGGAACAATGGGTGCGGGCGATTTGGCCGCGAGAGAAATTCCGGGTGGAATTGCGTCCCTACATACCAGGGATGCTTGGCCAACTCAATAATCTCTACCAATCGGCCATCAGGGGATTGGCCGCTGATCACCATGCCTTCCTGCTCAAACAAGTGCCGATATGTATTATTAAACTCGAAGCGATGGCGATGGCGCTCGGATACCTGTTCGGTGCCATATGCCGCTGCAGCAAGGCTTCCCGGTTTCAGCACGCAAGGGTAAGCACCAAGGCGCATTGTGCCGCCTTTATCGGTGATATCAAGCTGATCAAGCATAAAATCGATCACCGGGTATGGGGTATGTGGATCAAACTCTGTGCTGTTTGCACCGCTCTTCGCCCCAATCACATGCCGTGCAAATGCGATTGTTGCACATTGCATACCCAAGCACAGGCCTAAGTATGGTACATTGTTCACACGTGCATATTCAGCCGCCGCAATTTTGCCTTCCACGCCGCGATACCCAAAACCACCTGGCACAACAATTCCATAGACATCATCAAGGTAGGCATTAACACCCTCACGCTCAATGACTTCCGAGGAAACCCATTTGAGCTGCACATCGACGCCATGGTACAAGCCAGCGTGGCGTAGCGCTTCCACGACACTGATATATGCATCGCGGAGTTCCACATATTTACCAACAATTGCAATTGGCAACAGCCGCTTGGGAGCCTTGATCTGCATCACCAGCTCACACCAATCCGAGAGATCTGGTTTATGGTTGGCAAGCCCTAAGCGATTGACAAGATAGCTGCCAAGGCCAGTTTCTTCCAATACCAGCGGCACCTCATAGATCGAATCCACGGTTGGCAGTGGCACAACTGCTTCAACATCAACATCTGCAAACAGCGCAATCTTCTCGCGGATCTCATCGGCGATTGGGTGATCCGCTCGGCAAACAATCACATCGGCGGTAATCCCAACCCGACGTAGCTCCATGACCGAATGCTGCGTTGGTTTCGTTTTGACCTCACTAGTTGCACCCATGTATGGCAACAACGTTACATGCATATACAACACATTATCTCGCCCAACATCTTTACGCATCTGCCGAATGGCTTCCAGAAATGGCAATCCCTCGATATCGCCAACCGTCCCACCAATTTCGACGATCACAACATCCGCATTGGATTGGCGAGCCACTGCCGCAATTCGCGCCTTGATCTCATTGGTGATATGTGGAATAACCTGGATTGTCCCACCCAGATAATCGCCACGGCGCTCCTTCTGGATCACAGAGGAATAGATTTGGCCGGTGGTGACATTACTCAAGCGCGAGAGATTTTCATCGATAAAGCGCTCATAATGGCCTAGATCAAGATCCGTCTCAGCGCCATCCTCGGTCACGAACACCTCACCATGTTGATAGGGCGACATCGTGCCGGGATCGACATTGATATAGGGATCGAGCTTCTGAACCGACACGCGCAATCCACGGCTTTTCAACAACCGTCCAATCGAGGCGACTGCAATGCCTTTGCCAACTGATGAGGCAACGCCGCCAGTGATGAAAATGTACTTTGTCATCGTCTGAATTTCTCCTTTTGAATGACCGAACGGCTGCTCAGACATCAGTTCCTCATAGCGATCGGTATACCTCTGCGTCACACAATATCATGCGGGTCGTTCACCCTGCCGGGTTGAAGCGGCCCGCATAGATCAAACAGTCCAATTGTTACCAGTATTATGTGTTGATTCATCATGTACTCAGCGAATACAACGCTGTCTGATGAGTAACTTTGGCTAACAAACATCAGGGTTGGGTTGCCTGTCATCGAATCGTAATTATCAGATACCGCGCAAACTCAGAGGGGAAGGTCATTGAACCTTCCCCTCTGTGAGTGCTGTTTCGCTGAACTGTTACGTAGGTAGCTAGTAGGTTGTTGGTGGGTTTGTGCGACACTAACGCCGGTTGGGAGTCCATACTTGCCCAACTGAAGAGTATCTCGCTGCAATGTGCGCCAAAAACGCATGGCGACCGCCTCCTGACCGGATATTATAGCATGGGTCTATCGTCAGGCAGTAGGTTTCATAACGATCACACGGGTCTCTTCACCCTCTGCTGGCAAGCTCGACGGGCTAATCGTCAGCTTTTCTTCAGCGACGAACTCTTTCAAGCCTAGCTCGTGTGTAAACTTCTCAAGCGGGGCAAGTTCCGTAATGAAACTCGATTGCTCTGTTTGTGCATAATGCATTGGGACAACGATCCGTGGTTCGATCTGGCTGATCACACTAGCTGCCTCAGCCGAACCAATCGTCTCACCACCACCAACAGGCACAAACAGCACATCAACACTGCCGATCTCATCGATCTGCTGGGTCGTCAGTTCGTGACCGAGATCGCCAAGATGGCAGAAAACGACATCATCGATATGGATGACATAGACAGTATTGCGGCCAAGCTCAACGCCCTGTTTTTTATCATGGTATGTTCGCACGCCACTAATCAGGATGCCACCTACCTCATATTCGCCAGGGCCATTGATCGTAAAGGCCTTCTCACGGGCAGGCGCAGGCTTAACCGCGCCAACATTTGCATGATCGGGATGATCATGGCTGACAGTGATGATATGCGCCGATGGGTGGCCAATATCAAGGCCGACAGATCGATCATATGGATCGGTAATCACAATACCATCACGACCACGCAAGCGGAAACAGGAATGGCCAAGATATTGAATATCGGGCATGTAGCTTACTCCGGGTTATGCACTACAATCACAGATTGTCAATGTACCATCGATCAAGACGGCAGGCGAATCCATTTGTCACGTTTCATCATCGGGCAACGCACCTCGTTCTTGCCATAGTTGTACGATAATTGGCCGTATTGTTGCAAAACTATACCCACGGCGCTGAAGGTACCCGCCCATTCGGCGAGCAAAGCTGGCATAATCGGCTGCCCTCGCATATTTATGTAATGCAGCACGGGCTAATCGTTCGGCCTGTGCGTCAATATCACCAACCAATTCCTCATCCGCAAGGGTTGTATCGATCAGCTCGCTATCGACACCTTTACGGCGTAGCTCATCGCGTAGCGCACCAGGGCCGCGTGGACGGCCATTCCGCCGGCCTTCAACCCAGAAGCGTGCAAAGGCAGTATCATCAAGCAACCCCAGATCGGCAAGCCGCGTGATCGCTGCCTCCGCAAGATCCTGATCAAACCCCTTGCGCTGCAACCGCTCGCGTATCTCTGCCACCGAGCGCGGGCGCGCATCGAGTGCGCGTAGTGCTGCACGAACCGCCTTCTCAGACAACTCAATCCGCATGAGCCGTTCGTAATCGGCTTCACTCACTAGCAGGCCAACATACAGGCGCTCACGCGCCAGCGTCGTCAGCCCAATACCCATGGCGAAGACCCCATCGATAAAGACATTCACCCGTTGGGGATCGCTGGGCTGGGCTTGAAGGGTTGTTATCGTACCAGCTGGCATAATTCTAAACAACAAATAACGAATAGCGAATGACGCATGATACACTCGTCATTCGCCATTCGCCACTCAACCGGGATACTATTCCTCGAACAGACCATCCTCGCCTGCGTCGCTTGCTTCAGCCGGAGCAACTGCGACGGGGGCCACGGTGGATTGGGAGCGAATCAGTCGTTCAATTTCATCCATGAGTACCGGATTCTCATTGAGGAACTGCTTCGCATTCTCACGACCCTGGCCCAGCCGATCCTCGCCAAGATAGAACCAGGCACCGCTCTTGCGGATAATCTCTAGATCTACACCGACATCGAGAACATTACCAGCCCGCGAGATACCCTCATTGGCCATAATATCAAATTCCGCCTGGCGGAAGGGCGGGGCAACCTTGTTCTTCACAACCTTGACGCGTGCCCGCGAACCGATCATTTCCGTGCCGGACTTGAGCGTCTCAATGCGGCGAATATCCAGGCGAACGGATGCATAGAACTTCAATGCCTGACCACCAGTGGTTGTTTCTGGCGAACCAAACATGACGCCGATCTTGAGGCGTAGCTGATTCAAGAAAATAACCGTCGACTTTGATTTGCTGATTGCGCCAGAGAGCTTACGCAGCGCCTGGCTCATCAGGCGAGCCTGAAGACCAGGTAATGAATCGCCCATGTCGCCCTCGATTTCGGCGCGTGGCACCAGCGCAGCCACCGAGTCGATCACAATCACATCAACAGCATTCGAGCGAACCAGCATCTCACAGATTTCGAGTGCCTGCTCGCCGAAATCCGGCTGCGAGACCAACAGATTGATCGTGTCAACACCACAGCGCGCCGCATAGAGTGGATCAAACGCATGTTCAGCATCAATAAATGCCGCAACACCGCCCATTTTCTGAGCCTGGGCAATGATATGTTGTGCAAGGGTCGTTTTGCCGCTTGACTCCGGGCCATAGATTTCGATCACACGGCCACGTGGAAGCCCGCCAATACCAAGCGCAATATCTAATGCAATCGCCCCAGTTGGGATGACCTCGATCGATAGGCGTTGGCTTGCCTCGCCCATCTTCATGATCGACCCCTTGCCATACTTGCGGTCGATCTGTGTCATGGCTGCCGCTAGCGCCTTCTCCTTCTCTGGAGAAATTGCCGCTGATGTTACTGGTGCCGTTGCTGCTGCCTGCGCCGCTCCGTTGTTCTTGCTCACCGTACGCTCCTCGTGTTCATATTGATGCGGTGTGCTGTATAGCACGTTTCGGCGTAGTATAGCACAAAGGTTCGCTCTCGGCAAGTGGCATTTTCTTGCAATTAGGTCATGCATCCATTGGTGAGCAATAGTACGTATTGGTTGACAGGGCTGTAGATGCAGCATATAGTACATGCAACTATTTGCATATAACTATACTTCCATCTTTAGTGAAACGATTCGCACCTATGCGCTGACTCTGCTGACTCTGATGAAAACCTAGTTTCGGCCCTGATTCTGTAGTAAGGAAGGCTTATCTATGTATGTTATTGGTCGTTATACATCAGCCGTTCGCTCTATCGCTTTGTTGACTACCCTGACTTTAGCATTACTATTAGGTGCCTGTGGTGGTACGTCAACGAGTGTACCCGCATCATCTACAAGCACTCCACCAGTTGGATCTACGACGGATGGAATAGCTAGCAAGAAGTTGAATGTCGTTACAACTGTATCGCCAATTACTAATATCATTTATAATATTGGTGGTGAGCGTATCAATCTGACGGGCATTGTGCCAGAAGGCACCAACTCACACACCTTCGAACCAGCGCCATCCGACGCGAAGATGCTTGCTCAAGCTGACCTCATTTTTGTCAATGGCTTGAAACTTGAGGAGCCAACGGTAAAGATGGCTGAGGCAAACAAGCAACCCAATACAGAAATCGTTTCACTGGGTGAGCAGACCATCCCACCGGATCAGTATGTCTATGATTTCTCGTTCCCTAAGGATGCAGGCAGCCCGAACCCACACTTATGGCCGAACCCGATCTATGCCCTGCGCTATGCTGAGATCGCACGCGACAAGCTCGCTGCACGTGATCCAGCGAACGCTGATTACTATAAGCAGAACTATGATAAGTTCAAAGTACGGATTGAAGCGCTCGATCTGGCGATCAAAGCCACGATTGCCAGCATTCCCGAGCAGAACCGCAAGTTAGTCACCTACCACGACTCATTTGCCTATTTTGCACCACGCTATGGCATGACCGTCCTCGGTGCCATCCAGCCAGCGGACTTCGCTGAGCCATCGGCTAAAGAGATCGCCGCGCTGATCACGCAACTCAAGCAAGAAAATGTACCAGCGATCTTTGGTTCGGAAGTATTCCCCTCGCCTGTACTCGATCAGATCGCAAAAGAGGCAGGGGTGAAGTATGTCGATACCCTGCGTGATGATGATTTGCCAGGCAAACCAGGCGAGAGTAATCATTCATACCTTGGTTTAATGGTTGAGGATCTCAAAATCATGGCGACCGCGCTGAAAGGGAACCCGGAACTGATCGCCAACTTTGATACATCGAATGTGCCAGGTATCGACGACGCAGTCCAGCAGGCTCAATAAGCCGCCAGATTGCCTATCACACTATTCAGCATGACCAAACCGTGGTCATGTTCGATCTATGACAAAGGAATTGCTTGCGTGCGACCAATTATCGAGCTTACACATGTGACCTTCAGCTATAGTGCTGCACCGGTATTGGAGGATATCAATTTGCACCTCCATGCTGGGCAGTTCGCAGCGTTGGTTGGCCCAAGCGGTGCTGGTAAGACCTCACTGCTCAAACTGATTCTTGGTATCCTTTCTCCCAGGGTTGGGGAAGTGCGAATCAATGGGCAGGCACATAATAGCAAACAAGCGCCACGCATTGGCTATGTGCCCCAACTAGAGACGGTGGACTGGAATTTTCCGGTGACAGTCGAGCAGGTTGTTCTGATGGGTGCCGTACGTCGTTCTGGAATCTGGCCATGGCCAAGCAACAGTGAGCGGCAGCATGCTCATACTGTGCTGAAACAGTTGGAGATCGACCATCTCGCTCATCATCATATCCGCAATCTTTCTGGTGGCCAGCAACAGCGCGTGTTTCTGGCCCGCGCTCTGGTTGCCGAACCAGATCTGCTTGTGTTGGATGAACCAACCACCGGCGTAGATATGCGAACGGCAGAGAATGTATTGCATACCCTTGGGGATCTCAATCTTCAGGGGATGACAATTCTCATGACGACCCACGATCTGAATGCAGCAGCAGCGCATGTTCCATGGGTGATCTGCCTGAACCGCCATATTGTTGCGCAAGGCCCACCCGAGGATGTCTTCACAGTCGAGATTCTGAACGAGGCATATAAAGCGGATATGCTGGTGCTGCGGCAGGATGGTATGCTGTTTGTCCAGCAGAAACCGCATGGCCATTCGTATCACACGCTGGTTCCAAACCCCGTGCCTGGTGGTATACCTGGGCATTCGATGGAGAAAACCGATGGACTTCCTGCTTCAACCGTTTCAGTTTGAGTTTTTCCGTAATGGGACGCTTGCTGCTGTGCTGATCGGTGGCTTATGCGGCCTGATTGGTGTCTATATTGTTCTACGGGGAATGAGCTATATTGGTCATGGGCTTTCGCACGCGATTTTCGGTGGTGCAGTGGTATCGTTTGTTATGGCCTGGAACTTCTATATCGGAGCCGGGATCTGGGGTTTTGTTGCTGCTCTGCTGATCAATCAAACCGTACGGCGCACAAAAATATCGGCTGATGCTGCCATTGGTGTGATCACAACGGCCAGTTTCGCTATTGGTATTGCGCTGATCAGCCGCTACCGGCGCTTCACCCGTTCATTTGATGCAGCCCTGTTCGGCAATGTGTTGGGTGTTTCACAACAGGATGTGCTGGTGGTTGCTGGTGTGACGCTGATGGTGGGAGTGCTGCTGTTCTTCTGCTATAAGCAATTGTTGTTCACAACATTTGATTCAAACGTTGCACAGGTCTATGGCATACAAACAGAGTGGGTTGATACGCTGTTTGCGCTCATTCTGGCCGCAACACTGATCGTCTCAATGCAGATCCTTGGTGTTACCCTGATTGCGGCGGCACTGGTGGTTCCGGCAATCACGGCGCGGCTGTTGACCGATAGCTTCAACCGTATGATCCTGATTTCGACACTGCTCGGGGCGGTGACGGGGTTTATCGGCATGTATCTTAGCTATTATGTGGATGTTGCATCAGGGGCAAGTATTGTGCTGGTACAAGCGACCATCTTTGGAATAGCGCTCACCGTATCTTCCCTGCGCCATCGTTCGGCCCAACGCCTGCTTCATACACACATTTAACATCATCGGGAAATACAAGAAAAGGTTTGGGAGCCGAAGGCTCCCAAACCTTTTTGTATATGCCTGCACGATAGGGATGCCGCATCTAGACGCCCCAGCGGGGCGTCTCTACCGGGTTAACCCTTGACGCTCCCGGCTGTCAGGCCCTCGACCATATATTTCTGGGCGAAGATATAGATCACAACAACAGGAATTGACATCAGGAGTGATGCGCCCATCAGCTGGCCCCACGGATAGATATCCCCGAATACAAGTTGCTGGAGCCCAACAGGCAGGGTGAAGAAACGTTCCTTGGTAATGAACACAAATGCAAACAGAAACTCATTCCATGCATTCGTGAATGAGAACAGCATGACAGAAAGCAGGGCTGGCTTGGCCAGCGGCAGTGTCACCGAGAGGAAGGCCCGCAAGCGAGTTGCCCCATCAATCATTGCCGCTTCTTCCAGATCTGGCGGGATCGAGCG
>Ga0163144_10010641_pt1 | contig 19580 bp, 18 predicted proteins | sample OliLak19BULKMAT1_FD_123175 | JGI IMG/M metagenome (GOLD analysis project Ga0163144, IMG submission 123175) | Freshwater microbial mat bacterial communities from Lake Vanda, McMurdo Dry Valleys, Antarctica - Oligotrophic Lake LV.19.BULKMAT1 | ecosystem: Environmental > Aquatic > Freshwater >... | reverse complement strand
CTCAACACGATGGCCCGATCTGGCTTGCCAGTCCGCTGCAACGTGCTCGAGAAGCCCTGAGCCATCGATAACAAGGCGACCAACACGGCTACAACACCTGCTACCCCGACCACGATGACCAGCGAAGAGGACCAGCGCTGCGGCAAGGTGCGAAGGTTCATCAGGGTAATCTCGAATATCTGGCTGAATACGCTCATGAATAGGCCTGGCTAGTTTCGCCGCAGGGCTTCGACAATTGTCAGGCGCATGCCTTGCACGGCAGGAAATATCCCGGTGATGATTCCCAGGAACACGGCAAGCCCGAAACCGGCCAGCAGCGTCTCCGATGCAATGGTGAAATTGGGCAGAATGTTGCTGATGACCGTAGCGATACCAGGCGCCATCAGGACGGCGATGCCCATCCCGATCAACGCTGCAAACAGCGACAGCAGGATGGCTTCGCCCAGCATCAGACTCAGTACCGCGACATTGCTGAACCCCAGGGTCTTGAGCACCGCAACTTCCGGAATACGTTCACGAAAAGCCTGCGCCATCGTGTTGCCGGTCAACAGCAGTATGGTGAAGAAGACGGCGCCGAGGATACCGCTCATGATGAGCCCAATGTCGCCAATCTGTTTGAGAAAGGCAGCCTGGAACTCCGCCTCCGTGGAGGTTCTTGTTTCATTGGTGGAATTGGCAAACAGTGCATCGATATCCCGTGCAACATCGCCAGCAGTGTCCGGATCGGCAACCCGTACAATGAACCAGCCGACGGTTCCCTTCGCAAACTCCCGGGCCTCGTCAAAGTAGGCAAAGTTGATGAGCATCGTGTCTGGTGGGGCTTCATCCGGTGGGCCATCGTAGATTCCCACCACGTCAAATTCCCACAATCGGTCACCACCCGTCTTGGGCCAGATATCTGCTTCTATGGGAATTCGATCACCCATGTTCCAGCCAAACCGTTCCGCAAGCTGTCGTGGAACAACCGTGCCACTGCGTGTACTTTCGAAAGCCGCCAGTTGCTCGGGGGCGATAATCAGTTCCGAGTACATGTTGAAATACGCGCGTGGATCAACCGGATGTTTCGGAAAGAAGTTTCGCGGGTCCTGATAGGTGCCACCAAACCAGTTCGCTATCGTGACACCAACAACACCAGGCACCGCTTGAATGCGCTGCTGATAGCTGAGCGGCAGCGGGTCAACGATCGAATAACGCGGTGAAACAATCAGCCGATCCGCCCCAACCAGCTGCACGCCACCAACAAAACCATCAATGATCGACCGCAACAGGGCGAACAGCAGAAAAGCGATGGCAATGGAAGCCAGTGTCAGCACAGTTCGCGTGCGACGCCGGAACAACCCGGCCCAGAGCAAGCCGAAATATTTCATGTCAGGGATTCCACCAGTACACCCTTGTCAAGATGAACCACATGCTGCGCAAAGTCTGCCGCCTTGGGGTCATGCGTCACCATGATAATGGTCTTGCCATGCTCCCGGTTCAGCATCTGCAGGAGATGCAGGATTTCGTCGGCGGTGGCACGGTCAAGGTCGCCGGTCGGTTCATCACAGACCAGCAACATGGGGTCGGACACCAGCGCCCTGGCGATGGCGACCCGTTGCTGCTGACCGCCGGAGAGTTCATTGGGCTTGTGTCTGGCCCGATCACGCAGGCCCACCACTTCAAGCGCTGTGGCCGCGTGCTCTGCCCTGGCGCGACTGGACAACTTCGTCAGCAGGAGCGGCAACTCGACATTGCGCTGGGCGCTGAGCACGGGCAACAGGTTGTAAAACTGGAATACAAAACCGACATGCCCGGCGCGCCACCGGGCCAGATCACGCTCCGATAACGTGTCAATACGCTCACCACCAATGGTGATACTGCCTGTGGTCGGATGATCGAGGCCACCGATCAGATTCAGCAGAGTCGTCTTGCCCGAACCGGAGGGGCCCATCAGGGCGAGGAAGTCTCCTTGTGGAACGTCCATGCTGAGTTCACGCAGGACGTCGATCTTCTCTTTGCCTCGTGTATACGCCTTGCTGACCTTGTCGACCCGAACCAGGCTGTCACTCATCATTCTCTCCGTTCTCTCTGCTCGCGGCCCGGCTTGCCTGGACGAGGTGTTAGTGGTCAGTGACCACGTTGATTCAGGGGGCGACCAGCATGCCGTCGGTGAAGGCGATCTTGCTGCCATCGCGAGCACCCAGCAGGACACGCTCACCCGCCAACAGTCCGGTCTCAATCCGGGTTTGTGAGCCAACCACCTCGCCCGGCCGTACCGTTCGCTGTTCAAGGGTGTTGTCCGGCTTCACCACAAATACAAACCGCTCAGTCCCCGTGCCACGCAGGCAGGCTGTTTCAACTCGTGGTTTTACCGCAGCCGCATCAGTCCCCGCTCGCAGTTCCGGCACTGTGCTTTCAAAAAAGCTCACCTTCACACCCATGTCAGGCAGAACGCGCGCATCACGCTCCAGAAAGCCGATCCGCACCCGTACGGTTGCCTTGTTACGATCAGCGGCAGGAATGATGGCGATGACACGGCCCTTTATCTGCAGTTGCGGATAGGCATTCAGGACGACCGTGACCGACTGACCGGATTGAACGCGATTGATGTAAGCCTCGTTGACGTCGACTTCAACTTCCAGCGAGTCCATGTCGACGATGGTGCCGATGCCGGTGCGGGTAAAACCTCCACCAGCGGAAATGGGCGAAATCATCTCCCCGGGTTGCGCAGCCTTGGCGACGATCACGCCTCTGAACGGCGCTCGAATCGTCAAGTCGTCGAGCATGCGTTGCTGGACTGCCAATGCCGACTTGCTGACGCGGATATCCGCCCTGGTGCGCGCCAGGCGGGCTTCAGCACCGTCCCGAAGGAGTCTGGTCCGATCTGCCTCTGCTGCAGCAACCAGCTCCCGCGCAACCAGATCGGCAGTCCGTCGTTCATCGAGCCGAGCCTGCTGCAGCTGGGTGTCCAGTTCCTGGAGGCCGGCCACTGCTGCCTCCAGGCGGGCCTCCGACAACTCGTATTCGCCACGCGGAATGCTGTCGTCCAGGCGGGCGAGTATCTGCCCTTCTTCCACCTGCATACCCTCTTCAATCAGCACTTCGATGACCTTGCCGGTAATTTTGGCGGATACCGTTGCCTGGCGTCGGGCGATCACGTACCCCGACGCATCCAGGACACTGCTGCCCAGGCCGTTGTTTCCACTTGCCGGAGCTTCGACGATGACGGTAGCAACAGCCGGGGGTACGGTGTCTTTCTGCAGAAAGGCCCAGGTGACGGTCACCATTGCAACCAGCACCAAAAAACTGCCCGCCGGCACCAGCCAGGCTGGTCGAGCCCGTCCCGGAGTCGCGGTTCGATCGATGCGAAGCTTGCCAAGCATCTCGCGAGTCTGGGCAGCATCGTTCGCCTGGTCGGTCATGCAATTGGCGCCGGTGGTCGTAAATCTGTCAGCCGCCATGGTGACAGCCGGGCGATGGATGCTAACGCTGCCCGGGTTCCCATGCCATCAAACTTCCGACGGAAGCGTTGATTGGCCGACAGGCAGGTGCCTCGCGCGCGCCGCCTGGCCTCTCGTGGGAGAAGATCCACAAGCTGCGCCTGGCCCAGGCTAGTAATTTGCCGTGCGCGGCCAGAATTGCTGGCGATACTTCTCTGGATCGGCCAGGACATTGCGTCGGGATCGCCCGACTTCGTCGACGGTCAAGGGTGATAAGTTTGCAGGCAGCGAGTCTGCGTTGAAAGTGGTCAGGACCCAGTTCAGTACCGCCGTCAACTGCGCGTCAGATATCGGTACCTGCGATGCACCAGGCACACGTGCGATGTAGTCTCGACTAGCAGGCATCGACACCAGTTTGCCAATCCCGGTTCGCAGGCTTGGCACTTCAGGAGGCATGCCCGACCCATCCGGGAGATGGCAACCACTGCAGTGCAGCAGGTAGTCCGTCCGCGCCTCAGCCTGTGTGGTGCCAAGCCACAGGCATGTCATCAGCAGCAGGAGTTCGCGCACAGCTTTCACGCACCCGTGGCTTCACCGAGGACCAAGGCAACGGTGCAGTGGTAGGCATGACTCTGGGTACCAAAACACCAGAGCACGTCATTGGATTTGCTCGGAAAGTAGACCGGCTTGTCACGCTCGGTGCGATGACAGAAACAGCGAGTACAGGTCGCCTTGCCACAACAATCGTTGTAGGAGATGGGATAGTCTTTGTTGTCCACCGGATTGCTACAGGTGCCGACCCAGGTAATGGGTGAAGGCTCGGCGCCGGGTGGGCAGGCGGTGGCGCTGCCACCACAGCAGGAACAGAGCGTGCCGCCAAGTGCACAGTAACGCCAGTAGTCGCAGCTTTGTGGATCGCCAATTTCCTGGAGACCTTCGGCGCCTTTTTCCTGGAGATCTTCGGCACCAAACGCACGGGCCACTGGCAGCAGGGGTAACGCACCAACCCCAACGGTCAACATGCCAAGCTTCGAAACAAAGCCGCGCCGTGAAGTACGCTTTGCCAGATGTGTGGTTGCGGCGCGAGACGACCGATCAAACCAGGCGCTGGTTCGAAGCTTGAAATCGGCCAGTTTGCCCGCCAGTTCTCCGGCCAGGGTTGCCAGGCTGTTCATCGAGCCTCCTTGACAGGTTCGGGAACATATTCCCGCACATATTCCTGAACCGTGGTGACACCCAGCCGGACAGCTTCCACCAGGCTCTCCAGATGCTCACGGGTGTTGACCAGACCTTTACCGAGCAGGGTTCCGTCCGCACCCAACAGCAGTGCAAACGGCAGTTTGCTGACCCCGTAGCGCATACCAAGCGTCTGCGACAGGGCATAGGGATAGTCCTGCATCCTGAGGTCACGTACATAGGCTTCCTGCGGGGCGACCTGGCCGCCGTCACTGGCAAAAATGAGTTCCAGGCCTTCATGTTTTGCCATCGACCTGGCAGTGGGTACCAGCATCTTGCAGACCGGGCACGTCGGTGAGACCAACAGCACGAGTCGATTGCGGGCACCATTCCTGCCATTATTTTTGCCACCAATGGGCATTGAGGCGCCACTCAACAGATCAACCTGCAGCGCTTCCGTGGTTTCACCGACCTTTGGCCCGCTGGTGGGCATCAACGCACCCGCCGGCGCCACACGCTCATGCAGGACACCAACCTGTCGTGCCAGGGCGACAACGGTCACCGCAAGCAGTACCACGATGATCCACAGGATGATGAGCGAGACCATCACCAGCGTACTCACGACTCCCTCCAGACCCGGATCGCTGCCGCATTGGCAAGCAACTGGGAAATCGCAAGATAGATCAGTGTAACGGCCATGACTGCGGCAAAGGCGGTCAGACCATCGACCAGGGTGAGTGGTCGTAACTCAGCGGGCAAACCGGCACACAGCGCGGCCGCCATCAGGAGCAGATTGCGTGGCAGCATCCAGCGTGACAGCGGTTGTCCGTCGTTATCACCGCAGACACAGCTGATATGAACTCTCCCCCGCGCCAGATTGAGCGCGATAACACCGGTATAACAGGCCAATAACAGCACCGTCCCCACAATCATTGCTGTGGGCGTGAACTGCGTAAGCCAGGCCACACCGAAGATCAATTCGAGGCCCACCACTACCACTGCACCAGGCGCGACCAGCGCCTCAGGCAACACTTCATAGTCGCCAAGAATCTGGCGAAACGCGGCAAAATCGGCCAGCTTGTGGATCACGGCTGACAGCAGCAGGGTTGCCAGCACCAGTGCGATCACGAGATGCAGCAGGGGATCCATCAATAGGCGGCCAGCAGACCCACAACCATGCCCAGTTGCACCGTCTGTTGATGTACAAGTTTGCGAGCGTCGTAGATATCGAGTATCTGCTCGGTAGCCGCGCTGGCTATCAGACGAGGTGACTCGTCCTGCGTGACCAGAATAGAATGCTGCGGCTGGGTTTCGTCAGTGGCATGCGCGCAATCCGCTGCCGCGACGAACGGTTGAACACCCACACTTCGGTACCGGGATCTTCATGTGTATCCACACCACCCTGATGCATCAGTACATAGAGAAGGTCCAGAGCATGGTGTACACCAATGATCTGACCGCCACCCACCCGCCACTTTTCTGCTCGATCAGCCTCGGTCAACAGCGACCAGGGCTTCCTGATCCTGATCTCATCCTCGATGGTCTCCACATCGAACACCAGACCCTCGAACGACACCATCTGCCAACCTTTTTTGGTCACCTCGGGTCGATCAAATACCGGATCCTTGTCAATGGAGAAAAACGGCGCGCTGCGCACACGGGCTTGTTCGGCGCCCTGGTCATCCAGCCGGATCAGCTGCAACGTGCCATCACCACACATCATCAGGAAACCACGCTCTCCGGATGCCATGGTCAGCGCGCAACCTGGTGTGGACAGTTCACCGACAAATTTCCTGGTTTCGATGTCAACGACACTGACCGACTGTGCCGGTGTCATATTGAAGACCGTGAGATACCGCTGGTCGCCGAGGACGCTGATGTATTCAGCAAAGTTCAGAGAGCCGAACTTGTCCGGCAGATCGATCTCTGCAATCGGCGCCAGGTTGGCATGATCGAAAACGGTCAGGATGTCATTTCGGGTACCATAGGTTCGACGCGATTAGTGTGCCTCGGCCGCGTAGATTCCAGCACGAACCGGATGGCGTTCAACTGCGGGTGTAAATGGATTGGTCGACAGCGTGCCAAGCATGGAGCCATCGGTTGCATCGAAGACAAAGGCCGTACCCATGGTGGCCTTGGCAATGAACCAGGACGCCCTGGCTTCACCCAGCGCTTTTTGGCTGATGGTCTCCGGTTCGATTTGAGCCCCAAGGGCTGGCGCCAGCAGTGCCAGCGAAGCCACCCAGGGTGCTTGTGCAGATTTCGTCCGTACTCAAACGATTCCAAAGGTTCTCGCACGAGACAGCGTCCCCATCAGGTCTGCTGCAGCTCAGTTCCCTTGCGCGTTCACCGGATCGCCGACGCGATCACCAACGGCAACCTTATGCCTCTCGACATCACGGACTGTCAAGCTGAACGGAGCAGTCGACACACAGATCCTGGCTGGTTGCCCCCGAACAATCAAGGCCAGCACTCTGCGCGACCGATTACCAACAGGCTGTGGCTGGATCAGTTATTGCGAGCCGCGATCTCTGCCCACTCAGCTGCCGTGACGCTGCCACTGCCGTCCTTGTCGAGGAATTTCTGGAAGACAAAAGCATGATAAGTCACAAACTCCCGGTCCGAGAGGCGCCTGTTTTTGTTGAAGTCAAAACCATCAAACGATGCACGGGCATTGCGGGCCGCCCCGCTGTCCAATGACTTCCTGAACTCGATGAAGCTGAGCGACCCACTCTTGTCGAGGTCAAGCCCGGTAAATCGACTCGACTGGTAAGCCGTGAATTCCTGCGACTCCACTGCACCGTTACCACTACGATCCAGTGCCATTGGTCCGGCCGCATTGCCACGAATACCGGCTGCCTGAGCACCGGACTCTGCAACTACGGTCAGGGCGGCAAGTTCCTCCGCCGTCATGAATCCGTTCTGATTTGCGTCGATAAAATTCTTGAACACAAATTCCTGATATCCCGCGTACTCGCCGAGGGAAAGCGCGGTATCGCGATCCGCGTCGAAAGCATCAAACGATGCACGCGCATTGGCCCGTGCGCCGCTGCTGAGCGTCGCTTCAAACTCGGGAAAACCGAGCGTCGTGCTACTGTCGGCATCGCGTGCGTTGAAGACGGCCGCCTGGTAAGCCTGGTACTCGGTGAGTTCGACCTTGCCATCACCGCTGCGATCCAGCGCAGCGACGGCGCCGGCGGGATCGAAAGTGGCAGCTGGAGCGACACCACTCATCAGGACGCTGCTGACAACGAGCAGTTTACGGAACGCTGCAAAAGCATATTTTGTCACGATTGAATCTCGTTAGGGCTCAGTCAGACCTGGGCAAACCCCAGGCGACCCATGGTCGGACAGGCGTCAAAAAAAAAGCGGGGTGCCTGCTTCAGGCAAGCCACCCCGCATTTTCAACCGACCGCGCCGGGAGTTCTGTCAGAGTCCGAAGCGATAAGTCGCATCCACACCCCAGAAACGGGGATAGATGTGGCTTGCCGATGTCCGCCAGTTATTGGTCGAATCGTCATTCAGCTGGCTGATACCGCGTGGTGACAACTCGTTGGTGACGTTGTCAACAAACGCCCGGATCGTGTACTTCCCGGCCAGGTCATTGAACGTCACCCCGAGGTTCACCTGGAACCGATCCGGCACTTCGTACAATTTGATCTCACGACCTGCGTCGTACTGCTTGCCGGTGTAGGCATACACACCACTGAAGGTGAAGCTGCCGAAGGCGGTACCCACCAGGTAGCTGCCAAAAATGGTGGCCTTGTGCTCCGGAATCCGCTTCAGCGGCTCGCCCTTCAAGTCGTAGATGAACAGATCAGGACGGTCGAACTGAGCAGTGGCTGCCGTCGCCGGGTTATCGTAAATCGGCTTCGGCAGGTTCGGATCATTGTCAAAGTTCAGCAGGTAGGACGAATCGTATTCCGCTTTGGTGTAGCTGTAGTTCGCGCCAATCGTCAGTGCATCGGTTGGCAACCACAGGACATCTGTCTCAAAGCCCATGTTGGTGGCCTTGGGCGCGTTACCGACCACTGCGACTACCGTGCCACGAACAGAGTCCACCTGCTCGAGTTCATCCTGGTAGTTTTTGTAGTCGTACAGGTAGACCGACGAGTTGAGCTGCATCGTGCCTTCCAGGAACGTCCCCTTGTAACCAATCTCGTAGGCCTTGACCGTTTCTTCGTCGTACGCGAGTGGTCGCAGTGTTGCACCCGGCAGCGGCTGGTTGGTATTCGGATCGCGCGCGTTGTCCCGTGCATCGGCGATTCCCAGCGAGTACCCACCCGCGCGATAGCCGGTGGTGTAGGACGCATACAGCAGAGTGTCGTCATTGGGGGTCCAGTTCAGGTTGAGCCGATAGTTGGTATCGCTCCAGGTGTCGTGTGCCTTGACGTTGCTGGAATAACTGATCGGGATGCCCGCGCCCAGACGCAGTGGTGTCGCACAGCTTTCGGAACCGAGCGCACACGTTGGAATGAGTGGATCGGCCGGATTGCCGCTGTACCTTGCGGCACCCAACGCAATGTTGGTCAGCGCCGAGGGCGACAGTAATGGTGTACCCAACTGACCAAACGCCAGCGCCGCAGGCGCAAACGGGGCAAGTTCAAAATAGCCACCACGAACCTCTTTCGCAGACTTGCGGTCTTCTGCGTAACGGACACCGAGTACCAGCGCCCATTCTTCATTGAACTCGTAAGTGCCTTGTGTGAAATAGGCAGTTGCGCTGTTGTGCACCTTGTTGACGTGGTGATAGATGTCACCCCGCGCATCACCTTCCCAGATACCTGCATTGCTGGTTCCGACCGCCGCACTGCCCAGCCGCTTGTGGCGACCCAGATTGAACAACTGCATGTAACTCGCACCCGCGAAAAACGGGTTCGGATTATTCAGGGCGCCGTAATTCGCTGGATTGACAAAGTAGTCGATCGAGTTGGTCAGGCTGTAGTCCTGGTCTCGATCTTCGCTGAACCGGTAGATGCCCGAGGTTGCGGTGAACTTGTCACCCAGCGCCCAGTTGACCTGGAGTTCGTGGGACTTGCTTTCCACCGACTCATCCACCGTCTGTCGATACTGCGTGAATGCCGCGTTGTAGTAATCAAGATCGGTGTTGAAGTGATACGTGAAGTCGTTGTATCCGAAAAAATACTTGACCTGCAGTGTGTCCGATACATCCCAGGTGATCGACGTCTGGTTTGCGTTGTGTGCAAACTTCTCGTCCTGACAGGTGCTGTCGGTATAGGGAAACTCGCACTGACCTTCTTCGCCTCCGTTGCCTGCGTTGATGCTGACCTTGCGGCCGATATCACTGCGACTCAGGGACGCGAGGCCCGCCGCTTCCGGATTACGGAAGGAAGCCAGCGGCGAGAACGGGAAATTTGATGGATCCACGCCGGGCCGCAGATCCGCGCCGAAAAGGACTGTGCAATCACGAGGATCGACAAACTGCAGCGCACCGGCTGTGCCCGCCGCAACGGGCCGTACACCCGTGATGTAGAGATTTGTATCCACCCGACCACGCGCCGGGCCGACACCTTCTTCTACGATTATGGGCTGGCCGATGACCCGGTTCGAGAGGCGGTCGTTCGCGCGGGTATTGAGGGTAATCGTGTCGGTGATGTTCCAGGTCAGGCCAAGCGAATAGTTTTCGTCCCGGATGCTGTTGGCGTCGCGGCCCGGTCCGACGTTGGATTGGGAGCCCTGACGATGCAGATTGTTACCCACCAGTCGAAAGGCCAGTTTATCTTCGATGAGCGGACCGGAAATGAAGCCGAAATATTCACGGCCATCGAGTGCACCCACCTGTGCACGGACTTCGCCCGTCCATTCGAAACTGGGCTGGCGGGTCACGTAGTTGAGTGCACCACCGATCGAGTTGCGGCCGTACAGCGTGCCCTGAGGGCCTCGCAAAACTTCGACTCGCTCCAGATCATAAAGCGCATTTTCGGAAGCTGCGATACCGAAGTCCGGTGAATAAACGCCGTTGTAGTAAGTCGCCACCCCAGGGTCACCACCCAGTGCACGAAAGTTGCGACCGACCCCGCGGATGCGGATGTCGTACGGATCGCGGGTGGTGGCAGGAATGTAATCAATCAGTTCGTCGGCACCCTGGATACCAAAATCCTCGAGCATCTCGCCGTCGAACGCGGTGATTGAAATCGATGTATCCGAGACGGTGGATTCAACCCGCTCGGCCGTGATCACAACTTCTTCAATAACGCGTCGGTTTCCGGCTTCCTCAGCCAGTGCAGCCGCCGGCACCAAGGCCAACGCCAGCACCGCGCCTTGGCGCAGTGATTTGTTCATAGCTCTCCCCAATCGATGTGTTAGCCCGTTAAGGCATTAATCGGCTTTTCGCACCACCCGATGCAGAAATTGATCCGACCAGTTCAAACCGTTTGGTTCGACCAGCAATCCCACTACCGCGGGTGGCCACCCTCCAGTGCAGATGTGAGCGTCATCCCATTGCGCATGCGAAGTCAAGCAACATCTCGATACATTTACGTCATGACTACAATCGGAGAATGACCACATCCTCGATTCGGATGCCAACGGCCTGGAGCTGAGCTGCACCGTTTGTCGCGTGATTGAACAATCGGGAGGGCTATGGGATATCGCGGCGCACGCAAGAGCGAAGGGAAGTTCTAATTTCCAGAATATTCTTTGGAATATTCATTGAGTTGGAAAATTATTCGTCTGTGCTTTATTGACATTCTCCCTGAGCTGCATCCCCTTCCTTCGTCTTTGCCACACATCCTGCTATGAGATTGATAACGAGGGTGACAACGAGAGTGGTAATCCCCCGGCAGATCCTCACGTGCTCTGCCACGCATCCGATCTGGGAGTAGAACGTTCACCCGGTGGCGACGGCTTTCCTTGTCGTTCACGCAGGTCCGCCATTTTCTGCCGAGTGTCTGGCAGTGAATTACCGCGAAGAATTCACTACTATCGAGCACAGACCCAGAGCTGCTGTGGCGAATTGAATGAAAACGGCAGGGATGATGCTGCTGCTCAGCATACTTTCGAACATGGCGGGCACGGCGATTGCGTCAGACCTGCAATGTCCTTCTGTTGCCAACACGCTGGTACAGTTTGCCACCGACACCCATTCAATTGCCGAGCTTGACCCGGCCATTGCCCAGAACTGCCAGTCGGACAGCACTCGCCCGCGAAGTATCGTCACCATCGGCATTGATGCGGGTGTCGGCTTGACACCAACCTATTTTCTGGACCCCAGGCCATCGATGGCGTTACATTTCCCGTTCTCTGACAATATGGTTGTCCTGAGCCGGGACTCCAATCCGGTTGCGAGCGAGTCTGACGGATTTCCGCAGGTCAGTACGCAGGCACAATCCCGGCTGCAAAGGTGTCTGCGCACCCGGCAGTTCCTTCAGGGGCTTGGCTTGCCCGGGCCGGTGTGCAACCTCGCCGAGTAAAACGCCTCAGCAAACAGCGTACATTCAAACATCAACTCCTGAGTCTGCCGGGCGTAAAGTATGCAACGCGTAAAAACTTCCTATGCACTGGCGGGACTGACCGTTGTAATCAGTGTTTTGCTCGCCACAGCCACCGCGGAAGTGGCCTATCGATTGTATCTTTACATACGTCTGGATCTGCCTGCAGCGGGAAGCTACCAGGCCGTGAATGCACCGACCAGCGTGTACAGCAAAACCCACGGATACGACTACGTGCCATCGAGCACATTTACGATGGTGACGATCCGCACAGGGGCAGTTGCCATGTGCAATCAAATCGTCAGCAACTCTGACCGGAACCTGGGCAGAGAAAGAAATCCTTTGTACGAACATGATCCGACCATCCTGGTCGTTGGCGATTCATTTTCCGACAATGCTCACCTTGGCGGGATTACCTGGCCCGACCTGATGGCTGACCGGCTGAGCCGCGACTCAGGTCAGCCGGTTTCAGTATTGAACTATTCGCGCAGCGGCTATGGCGTCGCACAGATGTTCTCGATGGCGGCGGAACAGGTCGAACGCAATCAGGCTCAGTTGCTGCTCATTCCATTCATACTCAATGACCTGACACGCGCCAGATTCTGGCGAACGAGTCGCGAGAAAGACGGTGAAACGCGATTCTATCAATCAGCCAGCCCCGCACTGCACCCCCGGCTGGCCGATTCCTTCGATGTTTCGTTAGTGGACGCTGACATCAACGACGCCTGGTGTGGATCCGCACTGACCCGCCCAGATCCTGAAAATCCGGTTCTGACCAGACTCAATGATCGGTACAAAAAACTGGCGATCACCAGCGATCGGGAAACCAGGTTGATGACCCTGTCCAAGTCACTGCTCTACCGGCGTATTGTCGAGCATGACTTCTCGCTGAAGCAGGCTCGTATGGTCCAGCTGCCTGGATATGAATTTCAGTCGTATGCGCTAGACCCCTTGTTTAGGGAAAATCTGCAAAGACTGAAGGACAGTGGCGTCCCGATTCAACTGATCCGGCTGCCACTGTACGAGGAGCTGGTTCAGGGTGCCTACATCGAGGGAACTCCCCAGGAGCAGTCGTTACTGAAGAGCCTTGAGCAGGCTAGCGGCAGCCAGGTCACACCGTTGTTACCACCGAACCAACCCGAAAGGGATCTGGCGAGCCTCTTCCTGCTGCCAAACGACTCGCACCCTTCCGCGGCCGGTGCAGCGTTTTATGCTCGCGAAGTCAGTCAACGGATAGCGCTGCAGAACCTCGCAGACGCACCGGCTACCCTGCCCCCAGACGCTCAGGCAGCATCTGCTGCGACACCTTTCCCGCCACTTGGTTTGATCAATGAGGTAGTGCCATGAAGGTCTCCGCTGGCTATTTTCCCGGCAACATCTTTGCTCCGGCCGATGTACGGGGGGTAGTGCACCATCTCTTCTGTAATTTCGATTTCAAGACTTGTTGAGATTGGTGTTGGTTGGTCACGAGGACGTCGAGTGTCGACAAGCGGTGGTCAAGTGCGAAGCAGTTGTCCACGGTTTGTCGATACGGCCCGCAGGGCGCCGTCTGGTCCGCAGGACGTGACCGTACCCACCACCTTTCAAGAGCGAGTCATCGCGTATCCTCTCGTTGTTACCGACCAAAGTGACAACAAAAAGGAAAACGCGATGACTCACGATGGACAGAGTAATGCCGTTGCCGCGGCAGTGGAACTGATCATGGAAAACGGCTTCGACGGTCTCGCCGATGCGTTCCGCGCATTGCTCAACGAAGCGATGCTGATCGAACGCTCCCGGCATCTGGGCGCACAGCCCTGGGAGCGATCCGAGGGCCGGCAAGGCTATGCCAACGGCTTCAAGTCAAAGACGGTGAAGTCTCGAATCGGCGAACTCACGTTCGCCATCCCTCAGGTGCGGGATGGCAGCTTTTATCCGAGCGCCCTCGAGCGGGGGCTGCGCTCTGAGCGCGCGTTAAAGCTGGCACTGGCCGAGATGTATATCCAGGGTGTATCCACACGCAAGGTGGCGAAGATCACCGAAGAACTGTGTGGCTTCGAGGTGAGTTCTACTGAGGTCAGCCGCTGCACGAAGCTGCTCGATGAAGAGCTGACCGCCTGGCGACGTCGTGCGCTGGGTGCCTGTCCGTATGTGGTGCTGGATGCGCGCTATGAGAAAGTCCGGCATGGCGGACAGGTGATCGATTGCGCGGTGCTGGTGGCACTCGGTGTGCGCACAGATGGCAAGCGCGACATTCTCGGCGTATCGGTGGCGCTGTCCGAAGCCGAGGTTCACTGGCGAGACTTCCTGGTTCAACTGAAAGATCGCGGATTGCACGGGATGGAACTGTTCATTGCGGATGATCATCTGGGCCTGAAGGCGGCAAGGCGGGCAGTGTTTCCGTCGGTTCCATGGCAGCGCTGCCAGTTTCATCTGCAGCAGAACGCGGGGCACCACGTACCGCGACAGGATATGCGGGCACGGGTGGCGGGCGACATCCGGGCGATCTTCAATGCATCGAACATCGAGGATGCCAAACGTCTGCTCGACCAGATGGTTCTGCGCTACAACAAGACAGCGCCGAAGCTCGCCGCATGGGCTGAAACGGCAATACCGGAAGGGTTGGCAGTCTTCAGTTTCCCGGAAGAGCACCGACGTCGTTTGCGAACGACCAATGTGGTCGAACGGCTGAACAAGGAAATCAAACGGCGAACGCGCGTTGCGACCCTGTTTCCGAATGAGGCGTCGTGCCTGCGGCTCGTCAGTGCTGTAGCTATGGAAATCTCCGAGGAGTGGCTGACGGGACGAATTTACCTGAAGATCAAGAAGGAATAGGAGCAGCGAGAGGTACGCGGAAATTACAGAAGAAAAGTTGCTTTATCAATTCGGCCACTCTCGGTCCATGGACTTCGCATGACGGAGTTCATGGATACTGTGACAGGAGCGTTGGATTAGGCTCAGGACTTTGGCTGAGCGAGGCTTGGAATCCAGCTGATCGCCCGCAATCGTCATCAGCAACCGAGAGGAATCCCTGACTCACGAAGTGGACCGAAGATCGTGGGCTCACCATCCCCTCAAGCACTCTGAGCACCGGCTTCACGTCCACCATCCGGCCTGTCATGCTTGAATCGCAACGGCCACATCATCGGTCAGGGGGCACGGATGAGGTGACGTATTACTGTGGGAAATCCGCTGCGGCATGGATGGCGCGGTCGGGTCGCATGCGCGATTTGCGCTGAAGTAAAGGACCCATGGTGGCTAATCCTGGTGGCGACCCACCGGAAAGATTAAACGCGGCACATCCCGTGTTTCCGTACCGGTTGCGGGGCATGACGATCGAGCGACCGAATCAGGTGTAGGCGATGGACATCACCTACATTCCCATGAAGAAGGTTTTTGTGTACTTCACTGCGTGACGGACTGCGCCAGTCGGCGGATACTGAGTTACCGGCTATCGAACACCCTGACGACGGAGTTCTGTGGAGAGGCGCTGGAAGACTCTGTACGTCGTCATGGTGTTCCAGAGATCGTTAACACAGACCAGGGCAGTCAGTTCACCAGCGATGAATTTGTTGCTGTGGTGGCAGCCTGTGGTGCTGCTCAGAGCAAGGGTGGCAAAAGTCCCCGGAGAGCCAACGTGTTTATTGAAAGCTTATGGCGTTCGCTCAAATACGAGGAGGTTTATTTGCAGGAGTATCGGGACATGCGCGACGCCCGTTCGCGTCTGGATCGGTACCTGGTTGTCTTCAAGGGGTGAAGGCCACGTAGGTCGCTTGCTGATGAGACGCCCACCCGATGCGGTGTACTTTGGCAAAGACAGGATGGCGGCATAATGGCCGCGTTGCCCACCGCTCGGTCGCCTGGCCCAGGAGGAGCTGCGGCTGATCTGTGGATAACGCCACACCGCAGCGAATCCACTTGCTTTGCGGATACCACTGCCCAGCAACGCGGAATCTCCTCTTAACGACGGGTAAAATATTGAATACTGAAAAGATTTCTGGCATCCACCCAAGCATTTTCTTGCTGTAAACCACAGGTCTGCGCCAGCTGTGAGAATCCATCAACCGAATACTTATATGAATTTTCAGTATGAATAGTTTCGCCTTGTCTAAAATGAAAGGATTGGTCACCGATATGAACCTGCTGGTCAGCAAGACTCACAAGATGCATTTCTACCCGCGACTGAACAGGATTAAAATAAGCATAGTGTTCAAATAAGCCAGGATCAAAGTCGCCCCTCAGCTCATCGTTGATGCGACGCAGGATATTGAGATTGAACTCGGCCGTGACGCCCTTCTTGTCGTTATAGGCACGATGAAGAATGTCTGGTGACTTCAAAAGATCAACCCCGATTAATAATCCATCACGTGGTTGCAATAATTTTTTGAGTCGGTTGAGGAAGCTTTGTGCTTCTGTTGGAGTGAAATTACTAATGGTAGAGCCAGGAAAGAAAACTACGCGACGGTTGTTCAGATCGCGCAGAATTTGCGGCGGAAGGTGAATATCTTCAGAATAGTCAGCGACGACAGGATAAATATTAATGCGCGGAAATCGGCGCTTTAGCTCGCCGGTTGATTTCAACAATATTTCGCGTGAAATATCGATGGGAACATAAGCTTTTGGGGTATGAAGCGCGGCTAGCAGATCCCTTATTTTTCGCCCTTCTCCTGAACCATATTCGATAATCGTAGCGTTGCCACCGATAGCCTGTGCAACCTCGGGAAGGATATTGTCCAAGAGAGCCAGTTCTGTCCGGGTTATGTAGTACTCATCGGTGTTACAGATTTCAGTGAAAAGAATTGATCCACGCTCGTCATAGAAATATTTACACGGAAGCTGCTTTACCGGCTGCGAAAGGCCGCGCACAACATCACGATAGAATTCGTTGTCAAAATCGAAAAGTGACGCATTCTTTATCTCGTAGCTTTTAGCCAGAGAACTGTTATCAATTACATTCATCTGCAAGCCTCACTCCGCTGAATTGCCAATTGGCGCTTACGGGGAAAAAATTTCGATAACTCGGTCGAATGTGGCCCGTCGGGGTTGCGCAGGAGCCACCGCGAAGCACCCATTGATTAACCATGAATTTGCCGTTGTATTCGCCTATAGCGCGATCTTCTGCACGGAAGCCGGGATAAGCTTGATATGCACTTTGAGTCCACTCCCATACATCCCCAAACATCTGCAACAACGTCAAACTGCTGGGCTTTGAAGGGGATGGATGAAGCTGATCAACGTCCAAAAAATTTCCATCAACGGGCAGAGTATTCGCTGCAACTTCCCACTCGTACTCTGTCGGCAACCGTTTTCCAGCCCAGGTTGCGAAAGCATTCGCCTCGTAGTAAGACAAGTGACACACAGGCTCATGAACATTCAGCAGGCGCGTACCGGATAATGTGTAGGCCGCCCACTCTCCCTGTTGTTTCCGCCAATACAACGGAGCTTCTGCCTTCAGTTGTTGCACCCATGCCCATCCCTCAGAAAGCCATAGGTTCGGTCGCTGATAACCCTTATCAGCAATAAATGCGAGATATTCTGCGTTGGTAACGGGACGATTGGCGAGGCGAAATTCCTGTAAATGAACTGTATGTTGCGGCGCCTCATTATCAAAATGAAATCCGCCCTGAGTGCCCACCAAATAGTTACCCTCTGCAAAATTGCACCATTCCAAAGGTGCGGAAAATGTCCCATGTTGAGTTTTAGGATCGGTTATTACGGGAGCCAGAGGATTCTGGGAAAATGCGTGTTTAATATCAGTAACGATGAGCTCCTGGTGTTGCTGCTCATGATTAACGCCAACTTCAAATAAGGACAGCGCTTCCTCATCAAGCTCATCCCAACACCGTTCTAACGCCTCCTCAACCGCTTTACGATAGTCCCAAACCTCTCGTAGATTCGGCCTGGAAATCAGGTGCCGTCGAGCCCGTGAAAACTGTGGCCCCAAACTGTTGTAGTACGAATTAAAAAGGAAATCGTATTGATCATCAGGCTGAACGCAGATCCCGCGTGGTTTCAGTATAAATGCCTCAAAGAACCAATTGGTATGCGCCAAATGCCATTTGGTAGGGCTCGCATCGGGCATTGACTGGATCATTTGATCCTCGGCGCACAATCCTTTGGTTAATTCGGCGGTTAATTGCCGGGTACGCAGAAACCTGTCCCATAGAATGTTTGCCTTTACCGCTGGTATTTTTCTCTTGTCCATGGAATGCATTCGTACTTCCTTCTTGTTCAGCGCCGGATCTCTCGCCATAGATACAGTGGACAATGGTCCAACACGGCGGAGATTAACTTGGAATCTCAGGGCGCGACCACACATACAAGTTTGGAGAAAGTGTTATTGACCATTTTATTTTCGGCAAAGATTCGAAAAAAGACGTTGCTCATGTAAGAAGTAAGCGCGCAAACCGGCCCCGTCCTTTCCATGCGGCGCTGAGTGCGTAGTGTATGTCGTCCTGTTTGTGAAGAGACGATGGGATGGCTCAGGATCTGATGGCGCTTTCCGGTACAATGCACCGCGTTACCGAATGGCGGGTGCTCGTCCGAGTTCATCGACATCACTCGGCCGAGCATTGAATCACCGACCTGGGATATCGAATCGGAGGCTCGCTGGCCGCCATGATGCGACGATGGGATGGGCGGTTACTGGTGAACATCAGTCTACTTGGGCCCGAAAAGCCACCAGGCAATCAGACCGATTAGCGGCAAGACAAGAATCAACAGTGTCCAAAGTATTTTCGAACCAGTGCTCGCGCTGCTGCCGAACACTTTGATAATCGCTATGACGTCAAAAATCAGTATGATCAGGCCAAATATTCCATATTCCATTTTTCTACCTTTGAAGCTGTTGAACGATCGTGGCAGTAACCGTCCTCCACCAAATTCTGCGGAGGAAGAAACCAAAAATTGTTACTGGCCTGCACTGACCTGTTTTGTACATGCCATGAGGATCTGATTTTCGCAGTTCATTTGAGTTACCTCGCTCTGAAACGAATTCTTGGTGCATGAGCATCAAACAAGATCGCACTTCAGCACGTCTGCCCGTGCGCAACCGGGGCTTGTTGGTTTGACCAGACCCTAAGTTACGCGCCCGGTTGAGACCTTATCTGTTGCTTTGCGCGCATAACGCCCCGGTAATTGCGCGCCGCGGACTTTGCGGGTGTTTGGAGAGCTTGTATTGGAATTCAGTCCGAAGTGGATGCTGACGCTGTCACGCGCCAGATGACGTTGCCGACGTCGTCGGCAACCAGCAGGCCGCCGCCTTGGTCAATCGCAACGCCAACAGGCCGTCCGTAGGCGTCGCCGCCGTTAGAACACGCTGCGTTGGAACTTCGTTAGCAATTGTGCAGGTCATTTGATTTTCCTTGCCGATGGCAGGGGATCATCTCCTGCCTTTTGTAACCGCCCGTTGTTTCAACTCAAGGCGGACCCGCTACCACGACTGCAGTTGTCCGCGTATTTCACCCTCTGGATTTGGCGTGGTGGAGGACAGAAGATATAGACGCCCCCTCCTTGACTTGAGGGAAGCCGATGTTGGTGGATACCTCAAGTGGTT
>Ga0163144_10010639_pt1 | contig 19582 bp, 21 predicted proteins | sample OliLak19BULKMAT1_FD_123175 | JGI IMG/M metagenome (GOLD analysis project Ga0163144, IMG submission 123175) | Freshwater microbial mat bacterial communities from Lake Vanda, McMurdo Dry Valleys, Antarctica - Oligotrophic Lake LV.19.BULKMAT1 | ecosystem: Environmental > Aquatic > Freshwater >... | reverse complement strand
TGGACAACAAATCCCACTGCAACGGGCGCGGGTCAAGCGATTTATCGCCAACCTGACCAAATTCTTCTCCCATCCAGAGCATCGGAATCCCCGGCGCGGTCAGCAGTAGCGTCGCCCCAAGTTTTGCCCGCCTGAACGCGAGGTCTTGTGGGAGGCCAGCTGCCGTCCCCAACAGGAACATCGTGCGCTCTTGGTCATGATTGTTCAGGTAATGGATGGTGTTGTACGGGCTGGCGAAACCATCCTGACGCACATCTAACACACTTATAACGTCATCGGAATTGAGATTTTTACCGAGGATGACTGCGGTCAATTGGTGATAGAAATTATCATGCCACGCCGCGTCCATCGGGCCATCAACGCCCGCGATGGTGGGGTCTTGGGGGATGTGTTCTGCGATGGTATAGAACGGCTTGAATGCTCCCCCCTTACGCGCCTCTTGATTCAGCCAACGCAGCAAGTCATAGTATTTCAGCGCACGGGTGCAGTCGAAGCGGATTCCGTCCATGTGAAACTCGCTGATCCACTGGCGCATCGCTTGACTGACATGATCGCGGGCGGGAAATGCCTTGAGGTTCTCGTCGTAGTGTTCGTAGTTGAACTTGGGGCCAAAGTGCAGCCCCGGCTCATCGGGATTTTCCTTGTAGAACCAATAGCTGTAGTCGATTTTGGTCAGCGGCGCTTCGTTTTCCATGTGGTTATAGACCGCATCATGGATGACGCGAATCCCCCGCGCATGACACTCATCAACCAACTGCGCCAACTCATCCGGCGAGCCGTAGCTGTTTTCTACCGCGTAGATGCTGCGGAGCGAGTAGCCCCAACTGTGATGCCCCGGAAACTCGTTCACCGGCATGAGTTCGATGGCGTTAATCCCCAAATCGACCAGATAATCCAACTTTTCAATCACGCGGGCGAACGTCCCTGCTGTGTCTGTGCCGACGTTGAAATCACCGACATGTAATTCATAGATGATGAGTTGGTCATTGGTCGGCAGCGGTTTGTCATCGTGCTGCCATTGATACCTAATAACCGAACGCTGCCCGTCTCGTACGCGGACAATCGCGTTTTCGTGGCTATCAAGCGTGAATTCAATCGCTTTGGGGTCTGCCACAGAGACGGTTTCGCCCGCCGCGAAATAACTCTTGGAAACGACTTGAAACCGATACTCGTAATCCCCATCCGCCAGCGGAACTTCGACCCGCCAGATGCCGTGGTCATCTTTTTTCATCGGGATGGGCTTCCAATCGTTCCAACTTCCGGTGAGGGCAACAGAGGGGTTATACGGAGCCAGCAACTGGAAACTGATGGGATTGGCGTGGGTGTCGGATTTTTTGGTTTGCGGCACGAGGAGAGCATCCCTTATTAGAGGTCATGAGAGTGATAGATTGACGAAGCATGGGCAGTCTATCACCCAGCTATTAAGTTAAGCATAAGACTGCAAGGGGGATACATAGCGCCAGTCGGCCTATTTTTTCGCCTGCCGCGCCTCGCGTTCGGGGATGATTTCGCCGTCATCGCCAATCGTTACTGGCTCGTCGCTCAAATTCTCAAAAGAGTCATCCTCACGTCGTTTGGTTTTTGACCGTCTGCCGCGAATGACTTGATCGGCCATCGCTTCACCAAACAAGCGTGATGCCATACGGGTGCGGGCTTGGCGTTCGGCAGCCGGGAAATTCATCGCTAAAGTAATAAACTGGTAGAGCAGACTCATCCCCCAGCCAACACTCATCATCACCATCGCGCCGGTCACAGCGCCCGCTTGTTCGGCGTCGATGCTCCCGACGCCAGCACTGTTCAGCGCCCCCCATGACATGAAGCTAAACAAGATGAATAAGCCCATGCTGACGGCAAAAAAAACGATTTGGGCGACCTTTTTTTGACGCTTCATAGCCTCTTCGATGCGCTCTCCGAGGTCGTCCGGGTCGATGTCGAATTGGGACATGTGGATATTTCCTAATGAGGGGCGATATATCCCTTCATTATACCGTGATTCTGGGGATAGGTTTTGCAATTGCTAATGCGCCGGGCTTACATCGCACTAATAAACATCACCCCAATAAGCCAACTGGCGATACCGCAACCCCAGATGAACAAATAGGAAACATCATGTTTGACGCTCTGGGCAATGAATTGCGCCACCGTATTGATGTCGCCGTCTTTGGCAACTCGTGATAGGTTGGCGACTGAATCCGCACATAGTCATGTTCAAATTCAAAGCTTACGATGGATTTTGAACCGGCTGCTTTGATCACGCTACATATCGCCGCCCCGATCAGGCCAATGAGCAACGTTAGGATGATCACCACCCAGCGGGCGGGGCTGCTGCGTTTTGAAAATCCATAGGTATCGCCGAATTGAAAATCTGCTTCCCAGCCGTTGGATTGCATGGTGTTCCGCACGGTATCGAGGTAGGCCAATGAGGTCGGGCGGGTGTTTGTGTTGCGGAGGGGTTCTGATGGGGCATCTGCGAATGGGTCGCCTAATTCAATCTCATCCAGCTTTTTCAGCCATTTAACAGCGGTAGGGTGATCCATCCCTGTGAGGATTTCCCGCGCTTGGCGGTATCGCTTGTCGGTGATGAACTCACGCGCCCGTTGAAGTTTTTCGGTTTCCATCTTAAATCTCAGTCGTAGCTAAATTCTCAATACCTAAATTATAAGAGATAGCCGTGTTTAGGACACAGTGGCAAATCCCACTGTGTCCTATCTGATTGTTTGCTTACGCCACAAAACGCGGCAGATAGAAGCTGAGGGCGTGCAGCGGCGCGTCTTTATCGGCGCTGAGGGTAACGGGCGCGGCGTCTGGGCGGGCGAGGATGACATCATATACGCTGAGGGCGTCGTCGGTTTTGCCGTCATGTGAGGCGCGGCCTGTCCCGTCGGTCATGTATAGGAATAAGTCCTCGCCGTCTTGTGGCGCTTCAATCGTGGTCGTGCCGCCCGCATCGACGGTGGTGGCGGTCAGTCGCCCGGTCATGTGCTGGGTCATCGGGGAGCCATCGCCAATCAAGCTATAGACGGTGGCGTCCCCGACGCGGCGCTTGGGCATATCTGACCGCCCGACTTGTTGATAGTGCGGCTCGATTCCCCGATGCTGACGGTCTGCCACGTACCAGATTTGGATGACGCGGGCGTTCTGGTCAAACGGGTTGAGTTCTTGGTGTTCGATATAATCTCCGGCGAACATGCGCTGGAGTTCACCGGCCTGAATCACGCCTTTACCGCCCGTGCTGTCCTCATGGTATAGCTGACCCTCCAGCACCCATGTATAGATTTCTAGGGCGCGATGCGGATGCCATGTGAATCCGGATTGCGGGGCGATTTGCGTCATGTGCGCGGTCAACATCCCGGATAGTCTCTGCATCGGACTCCACCCACCGACGGCGAAATGCGAGTGCAGCCACCATGCCGGATTGATATACGGGAACAGATTCGAGGGCAGATATTGATATGGTTCTGGGCGCAGAAATCCCGGCGCGATTTGGCTGTTTTGCAGGGCGAAACTGGGCATCATGGCGAGGCGCTCCGATGGTTAAAAACGGACGATAGTCCGTTTAAGTGTATCACAGATTTTGTGAAATCCTACCGTCTCAGATGTGGAATTCAAGTCAACGTCTGCCTAGCATGAGCGAAAGTGATTAGATCCGTATAAACTCTGTTTTATGACATTCATTTAGCAAAAGAAAGCTTGAAATTTTGTTAGCCCCAGACGGGGATGATTTTTCAGCCGAGGACGTGCAGCAAGCGTATCAAATCGTCGGGCAACGGCTGGAATCGCTGGCGGCGGCGGGGCAAATATCGGGCGGATATACGCTCGATAACGACGGGGTAGCGCTCACCGTGCGACTGAATCCGGGCGAAATGCCGCTAGATGACATCCTCAAGGCGCTGACCACCAGCAGATATTTAGAGTTCGTAGATTTCTCAACCCTATCCGGCATCGCGCTGACAGACTATACGGGGCAGCCTATCCTCACCTCGGCGGGGTTAGCTCGCACGGGCGGGGACGCGGCGGGTCAAGATATTTTCCCAACCGTTTTGACCCATACCGACATCGACTCTGCCCGCGCATTTTTGGATGATTACGGCCAATGGGTCATCGAGATTTCGCTGACACCCGATGGCGCGATACGATTGGGTGAGTTTAGCGAGGCGCATATCGGTCTAGGCATGGCGATTGTGCTGGACGGCATCGTCCTCAGCATCCCGACCATTCAATCACGGGTGGAGTCGCCGGTCATCCTCAGCGGCACGTTTACCGAATTAGAGTCGCTGGCGCTGGCGGTGCAAATCGACAGCCAGCCGTTGACCGTCACATTGAGGGTCGAGAGCGTCACGCAGATTCAGCAACCCTGACAATCACTCATCCCAGCCCATTTTCGCCACGAAATCCGGCCAATCCACGCCGGTCATTTTAATGGGGGTGAACGTATCGCCCTCAATCACCACCACAATCAGAGTCTTGGCCTCGGTGACTTTTTCCTCAAATTGACCCGGCGCACGGGTCGCCATCGGGGCATATTCCAGCGTCAGCGGACGGCGGAATCCCGGTTGGTAGATGAACGAGCGATAGCGCGGAAATTCACGCCCGGTCATCGCCCCAAAAATCAGGTTATAGTTGGCGTAAGTCCCCTCCATCATCATGGTGGCCTCAGAGCCGGTCAGCATCCAACGATTTTCTGGGTACGCGCCCAAAAACGATGGCGGGTTAATCAAGATGACGCCTTGAGGGTCGTCTTGAGTCATCTCTAGCAGGGTATACATGAAATCTGACTGTAAAAGCGTCTCGCGTTTGCGTGCTGCGCCATACATCAACGAGACGAACACCCCGCCGACCATGATGACGATTGCCGCGCCGCGCATCCATCGCCGCTGAGAACTCAGGCCGCCCCAGAGCGCCGCACCCCAGAATATGCCCATCCCAATCGCCGCCGTGGTCATGACATGCGGCGAGCCTTTGACATAATCCGTCGGCGTCAAAACAATCACGGGCAACGCTAGAATCCCAAAGGCCGCCGCGCCGAACAGCGCGGCCCGCCAGCGTTTTCCGGCCATAAATATGCCCAGTGCCACCACGCCCGCCGACAGCGCCAGCATCGGGAGGGTTTGGGCGTTGTCTGTGACGAAGCGGCGAATCACGGTGAAAAACGGGTAGGCCATCCCTTGCGACATCACCGCCAGCGAGTCGAGCGATTGGCCGAAATATAAAGTCAGCGGCCCAGCCGCCGGACGCGGCACGGTGACATATTGATACAAGAATACCAGCGTTAATACGCCAAGCGGGACGAGCAGCATCCACAGCCGCCGAGTCAGAATCACCCGCCAGCCATACACCGCGACGGCCAATATCAGCGTCAATGGCGCGGCCAAAATGCCGAGTTCTTGGCTGAACAGGGCGAAAAAGGTCGCAAAACACGCGCCAAGCAACGGGATGATTCCGCGCCGACGGTCTAGCCACATCAGTGAAAAAATCAGGGTGAAGGTCACGCCCGCCGCAACCATCAGATGGAAATTGGCCGCAATCCACGTCACTGAGCGCGGGGTGTAGGGATAGAGGACGAACGCGCAGCCGCCAATCACGCCCGCCCAATGACTACGGGTGAGTCGTTGGGTCAGCGCCCCGATTCCGGCGGCGGTCAGGGCATAAATCAGCACATTGAACAGGTGCAGGCCAAAAGTGTCCCATTTGCCGTCCGCGCCATAGGCCAATTCCATCAGCGTGAAGCCCATCGGGCGATAATACTGATACGAGGCCGATCCCGCCCAGAATCGGAGGCCGTGCGTCCCGACATTCTGGAAGTCGTGAATCATCAGATGTAGGTTGCCGTCGTCGAGGAACGGGGGCAAATCTAGCGTATAACTGAACAATATCAGCGCCAATAGTGGCGGAATCAAGGCAGGCAAGTAGCGGCGCATAAGCGATAAATCCTGAGGGCTTATCTTGGGGATAAGTCGCCTAGTATACAAGAAAGGGCGACAATCCTATGGTGATACGCTTGTCACAGAGCATACCAGACCCTCTGTGCCACTGGATAGCTTAAGCGTTGCTTCAAACGTTACGGCCATGCCTTTGTCGAGAGTCGGCTTGTAACTCTCGACATCAGCCAATCCTCACGGAGTATCGACCATCACAAGTAACATCACCACAGGCGTCTTGGCATAGACGCTATGTTTGAGGCGTGGCGCCATGTGTAGCCATGCCCCTTCGCTTAACTCATGTGTATCAATACCAACGCCAACCCGTGCGTTACCGCTTAGAATATGCAGCACTGCTGTATGAGCCGACGTATGTTCGCTCAGTTCCTGACCCGTATCAAATCGGAACAAAATCGCCCGCATGTGGTCATCTTTGTAAAACGTCCGGCTGATGATACTATCCGGCGTTGCCTCTGTCACCAATAACTGCAAATCGGGGATGAGGGTATAGGGTAACTTTTCACTCTGAGACATCTTGTACTCCCTTACTTATGTGTGATACGGACGCGCCATGTCTCAGGCCCTTCTTCCAAGTATTCCCAATCAAACAGGTTTTCGCGCTCGTGCAGAAATTGGTAGTACAGCGGTGTTGGGGCATGGTCATTAACCAATTCAAACGCCTCCCCTGCTTGCAAACCATCAAACGTATTGAAAATCAACGGGTGACGGTTACGCGGCGCGATAATGCGAACATCAAGCACTGTCATAGGATAACCTCTTCTGTCATAGTAGATTTCGGCGCAGAAACCAACGGCTTCACCCGCGCCCAAATGGAAACGATGAAAAACAACACGGCGCATAACACTTGTAAGCGGCCTATGACCTGCATCAGAGGGTCTGACCACCAACCGCCCAATGCGCCGAGCGTGATACCAAAATTCAGCGTGATAAAACTGCTCCAGCCCCAGCGCAAATCGCCATAGCGCCATGCGCCGCTAAAACGGGGAAGTATCCAGTAGGCCATGCCCATCACGAATTGCATCACCCACCCGAAAATCATGATTTCGATATGCGGTGGGAGCAAGCGCCATGTCCACAGGTAAATTGGGACGCCTTTGTGGTGTAAAACCAAACTGCCCAGCAAAAAGCCTATCCCCATGTGGCATAACGATGCCCGTACCATCCAAACACTCAACTTAGGCATGGCCTCAACGCTCCTTGATTCGCCCCCATGTGTTGATGATGAATCCCCAGCCCGCCAAGAGCAGGAACGTCGATGCGGCAGCTAATGTCCACCCCATACCAGCATCAGGAGCCAACATCACCAACGGCTCTCCAAAAGCGCGCAAGACCATGCCCAAATTGAGCAAGATAAAGACCGCCCAACCTAACCATTCGTTCCCGCGTGGTTTGTCTTTCGACTGCTTGGGAAACATCCAATAACCAACCCCCATAATGAGTTGAGTCACCCACCCGATGAACAAAAAATGCAAGTACACCGGACGTAAACTGAGTAATTTGGGCGACCAACCCAGTAGAGGTTGCAAAAGGAGTATCGACCCCATCAACAATCCAATGGCAAAGTACAACAGGGCGGTTTTGATAAACCAACGAGATAGCTTTGGCATAGCGGTCTTTTACTCGTTGTCCATATACCAGCGGAGCGCATCGGCGATGTCACTGGGGTAGGTGTCATAGGCAAAACTTGCACGAATAACCCCATCCTTATCCAACAGATAAGAACGTGTCGAATGGTCAATGCTATAGACAGCGAGGTTATCTGCCTTCATTTGGCGCTGATAGTAGAAACCGTAATCCGGTTGTATCCGCTTGAGGGTGATGTCATCGCCAGAAAATCCGACGAAATCGGGGTCAAAATGGTCAAGGTACTTTTGCAAGGCTTCCGGCGTGTCTCGCACCGCATCGACACTGATATAGACAAAAGTCACATCCTCAGCGGCCTCGCCCAATAACGCTTTGACCTCTTTGTAATCGACCAGTGTCAGCGGGCAAAAATCTGGGCAGTGCATATAGCCGAAGAAAATTACCCGCCAAGTGCCGTTAGAGTCGCTTAGGCGTTGTTCATCGCTTAACGTACCGGCTAAAGTAAAGTCCTGCGCTAAGATTGGCGGATTCACGACTTGTCCGACATACGTCCCTGTCGTAGCGGCCTCAAGCGCCGCCGTTGTTAACGTGTCTACGGGGATTTCGTTTGGGATGGGGATGTCACTCACCCCAGCGCTGACTTCTAAGACCACGCCGGACTCGAAAGTCAGGGTCAGAAGGATGTTATCGCCCATATTCAGTGGGCGCGTTAACCCCATCAACATCACATGCAATCCACCCGGTTTCAGGATGACGGTTTCGCCCGATGCAACGGCGATACCGTCTTCTAGTGGGCGCATTCGCATCACATCGCCGTCCATCATCATCGTATGAAGCTCAACCATCTGAGCAGCATCGGTCTGAACAGTTACCAGTGTGTCCGCAGTTTCTCCAAAATTGGATACACGGAAATAGGCTGCGCTCAGATCGTTTCCTTCAATGCTTGGACGCGCCCATGCCCCTGTCACTTGTAAGCCATGCTCTGATTGCGCCTGAGATAGTGGCGTAAACGCCGCTAGACCCAGAACAATCGCCAGATAGATGAACATTTTGATTGTTTTCACGGTGTTACCCTCACTGCTTCATCTATTGGGGTGCGATGTCCCGCACCCCAATATCTTTGTCGGATTAGTGACCGGAGTCTTCGGGGATATTACTGCTGCCGAAAATCTCTGGATTTTCCTCGCCCTCGGCGTACAAGAAGCCAACCAGACCGCGTTCCAAGCGACTCAGCGCGTGGTCAACGAAGATGTAACGTCCGGGGACATCCATCGTGAATTCGACTACTGTCGCGCCGCCCGGAGGGACGAGCGTGGTCTGCACATCCGTTAACGGGGCGGAGGTGAGCGAGGCTTGGTCATACACGCGGTCAAAGATTTCACCGATGAGATGGAAGGATGAGATCGCGTTGGGGCCGCCAACGCCGAAGTACACGCGCACGGTATCGCCTACTTCAGTCCGCATGGCGTACTCGTCCTGAGTCAAAGCACCTGCCGACCCATTGAACACGTAGTATTCTGGTTGCTCGTCCAGCATTTTCTCGTAGCTAAAGTCCAGATGCCCCGCCGTGCCAAATGGTTGCGCGGTGTAAATCTCGCCCTGCATGATATAGAACTCTTTATCGACAGGGGGCAAGCCGCCTTCTGGCTCGATCAGGATTAAGCCATACATGCCGCTGGAGATGTGATGGCCGATACTGGCTGTCGCGCAGTGGTAGACATATAGGCCGGGTTGGAGCGCCTTGAATGTAAAGACCGATTCTTCTCCGGCCAGCGTCTGCGTGAAGACTGCGCCACCACCGGGCCCTGTGACCGCGTGCAGGTCGATAGAATGGGCTAGGTAGCTGTCCATCTTATTAAACAGGTGCAATTCACCGGTATCACCGACGCGCATCCGCAACATAGGCCCCGGCACTTGGCCGTCAAAGGTCATGTAATGGAAGGTCGTGCCGTCCGCCAATATCCCATTGACCTCTATTGCGGTCATGTCGATGCGGAAGTGCTGTGGCTCACGGTCACCAATCGGGGCTGGGACATCGGCTGGGTTACGAACGATGGAAACAGCATCTTCTGCCGCTGGCTTCACCGTCAGAGCCGCGTCACCCGTCACGACATCATGATTGTGCGAGGTGTCGGTTGTATCTGAGGCCGCTGAGTCGCCAACCGTAACCGAGCCAACCACTTTTAGGAGGCCTTCCATCCCAATTTGGCGATGGCCGGGAACTGAGCAGTAATACTTGAATGCGCCTACTTGGTCAGCGACAAATTCAATCGTGACGGTTTGTTCATCTTCCAGCAATTCGCCCGTATAGACGCCAAATTCGTCGATGGTTAAATCGTGTAGCATCGGGTCGCCATTAATGACCGTGATTCGCACGGTGTCGCCTAAATTAGCGGTCAATTCGGGGTTGATCACCCCGTCAATTTCGCCACCGACACCCACAAAGGCCATCGCAGGATCGCCGGGCATTTGGGTCATCATGGTGTATTCCACCACATTTGCCATTGGGAATTCGGCAACCGGGTCAATCACCCGCAACACACCCTCTAAACCCGTCTCACGATAACCCGGCGTTGAGCCGTAATAGCTGAACACGCCTGTATGGTCAGCCACAAATTCAACGGTTGCGGTCTGGTCTTTGGCGGTCAATTCGCCCGTTGAGACCGCAAATTCATCAATCGTGAGGTCATGAATCATATCGACCCCGTTAATCAGGGTGATTTTCACGGTGTCACCGACATTCACGACCAATTCAGGGTTCGCTAAACCATCAATCGTCCCACTCACGCCCAAAAAGGACATGACCGGCTGACCGGCGATTTGCGTTTGGAGTGTGAATTCGACTATGCCTGTCGCGCCTGCTTGTGCCGAGGCGGTGAATGGTAAAACGGTGAGCAAGGCCAGTAGCATCACACCGGCGATCATGCTGAGGATGGACAGGGGGCGGGAAGAACGGTATTTAATCATTGTTCAGCTCCTCTATTTTGGGAGATTGGACGATCATGTAAGGCAGTTCTATCGCGCTCACTGGGCAAATGTCCTCGCAGACGGCGCAATAGGTACAAGATTGCGGGGCATATACTGCGGCTTTACCCTCGTGTTGAATCAAGGCGTTGGCTGGGCAATGCGCGATGCACTCACCACACCCGATACACCGACCTCGGTTAATCCACGGCATCCACACATTAAAAAGCCCCGTTTTCCATCAATAGCTTGAGGATAATGGGGCTGAGGCAAGGCGGATTTAAGCTGGCTTAAAAGCGAAGGAGAGGACTGACAGATGTCACCTCAAGACATGACATTTATCATGTGTTGAGCAAGGCAATTCGCCGCAAAACACCCTCATTGATAATTTGGATGTGTTGCCGATTGAACGTGATTGCACCAGAAGCTTCCAGTTCTCGCAAAATCACACTGATGGTCTGCGGGGTGGTATTGAGGTGGGCGGCGATGGTCGTGCGGGTGATGCCAACCGGATTGGAGGAGGCTGATTCAGCTTGGTGAATCAAAAAACGAGCGAGGCGCACCCCTACAGAGTGCATGGCGAGGTCTTCCATCTGATGAACGAGCGTTCGGACGCGGCGGGTCAAGAGACGAATCGCGTTCAAGGCGACCTGTGGGTTTTGGGTCAAGATAGCTTGAATCACTGCACAGGGGATGAGCCAAACGGTTAATTCTGGGCTGAGGACGGCGGCATTGGCGGGCGTGATTCCGCCGTCGAGCGCTGCGATATCATTAAATGAGTCGCCGTCGCCAGACAAATGCACGATATATTCGCCGCCATCGCTCCCCATCTTATAGATTTTGACTGCACCGCGTTCAATCACCCATAAGCCACGACAGGCGTCGCCCTCAAAGAACAAGATTTCGCCCGCCACAAAACGATACAAGCGGCTGTGTTGGGTGATCTCATTAATTTCTGACTCGGTTAGCCCTATGAAATAGGAGATAGTGTTCAGATACTCACGGATATTATTCATGGTCAACCATCCCCCACATCATCGCAATGTAAAGAATTATACAGCGCTAAAATAGCCAGAACCGCACATTGATTGGTTGAAGTTACGCCTTGAGGATGAGCAGTGCGCCGAGCGCGTCGCCGGTCTGGGAGAGGATATGCGCGGCCTGTTGACCGGCCTGCTCTGCCCCGATAATCAAGAGGTCGGGGCGCACCTCTAAACATTCTGCGATGGCGGAATCGGCAAAACTGCCCTCGCGTACTTTAAGGCGACCTTTGACCCCTTGCGCCGCCAGAATCAATGCGAGGTCGGCGACATGTGCGCCGCGTGGGTCATCGGGGTTGAGATACGCGGCGTGTCCGCTAAGGATTGCGCCGGGGGCGGGTTGATTGGCCGCCAACAACATGACCTCAGAGTTGTGCGCTCGCGCCAACAACGCCGCCCATTCCGCCGCTTGCCAATCGGGTGCGCCGGTGCGAATCGCCACCCAAATCCGCTTCAGAGGCCGCGCCGGGTCAAGGCATAACCATACCGAGGTATCCGCCTTCAGGATGACGGCCTCACGGCGCGAGTTTTCGCCCTCTGCGGTCATCATCAGGCGCGGCGGGAGGTGCGAATCCATCACCAGCGCGGGCATGGCTGGAAGAATCATTTTTTGCGCGTAAGCGGACAGCATCGGGCGCAGTGGCACAGACCCGCCCAGCACCAAACTCCCGCGTGCATAATCATCTGACCACACCGAGGTCAGCGCGGCGCGGATGGCGTCGGCGTCACTGCGGACAACGGTTAAGCGGTGGCCGAGGGCTGCTTCGATGCGCTGGCGGGCGGTTTGATTGTTGGGGTCGGCCAGCGCCACCGTCACGCTGTCTTCATCTTCCGCCACGACCAACGCCAGATGATGCAGCGCCAACGCACGCGGCAGCCGCCGAATCAGCGCATAATCGAGGTCGAATCCATCCAGCGGAAGATAAGCGGTCACGGGGCGGGAGACCGCAACACCAGCGCGTAGCCCAAGCCGGGGATGGCCTCGATTTCGCTCTGAGTCGGGCGCTCATCAGGGACGAGTTTTTTCCGCAGCCGGTAGACCAATTGCTTGAGCATGGCCTTATCGCCGCCGCCCACGCCATATACCGCGTCGATGAGCGTGTTGGTCGGGAGAACTTTTTCGCTGTTGACGACCAACGCCTCTAGCAGTTTGAATTCCAACGGGGTGAGTTGCACCGTCGGCTCGCCATCGCGCTCGACGCTATGACGGTCTGGAATCAGGGTCAAATCGGCGAAACTGAGGCGTTTGGTCGGGACGCTTGACCCGCTGCGGCGCAAAACAGCTTGTACTCGCGCCACCAATTGGGCGGGGCTGAACGGCTTGGTGATATAGTCGTCCGCCCCGAGTCCGAGTCCGTGGACGACATCGGTATCGGTGTCCAATACGGTCAGCATGACGATGGGGACATTCGATTTGGCGCGAATCCGCAGACAGACCTCGCGCCCGTCGAGTTTGGGAAGCTGCACATCCAAAATGATGACAGCAGGCGCGTCGGACTCAAATCGAGCGAGGGCGGCCTCGCCGTCATGCGCCAGAATCGTCTCGAAGCCCGCACGCCGCAGCGTGAAGGCGATCACATCCGCCAAAACCAAATCATCGTCTACGACCAAGGCACGCATGTTGTCTCCTTCGGCGGACGCCCCATGGGGCATCCCTACTTTTTGTCTCCGGTTAACGGTAATGTAAACCAGAACGTCGAGCCGCCGCCGTCACGCGCCAAATACCCGACTCGCCCGCCGTGCGCCTCAGCCACGGCCTTGACGACGGCCAAGCCCAAGCCCGCGCCGAAATCCTCGGCCTCGCCTTCACCCAGTCGGACAAATGGTTTGAAGGCGGAAGCGGCGCGTTCTGGCGGCAAGCCCGCGCCACAATCAGAGACTTCTACCCGCACGACATCGCCCGATTCTAGCACGCGGACATCAATGCGCGTCCCCATCGGGCTATATTTGCTGGCATTGCTCAAGAGGTTGAGCGCGACCTGAGTCACCCGCGTCTCATCCATCTTCAGGACGGGCAGGGTCAGCGGGACTTCTAACATCAGGCTTTGGCCGCGCCGAGTCATCAGCGGCTGGACGACGCGCAATGCGGATGCCAACGCCCCGGCCATCGAAACATTCACCCGCCGCAGGCTGAAATGTCCGGCCTCAATTTTGCTGCCCTCCAGCAGATTATCAATCAAGCTCTGTAAACTAGACGCGCTGGCGGTCAGTGACCGGAGCAATTCGTCCGTCTCGTGCGGCGCGAGATTGGCGGCGTTCTCCATCAACAATTCCAGCGAGACTTTCATCCCGGCCAATGGGGTGCGGAACTCGTGCGAGACGTTGGCGAGGAAATAGGCTTGGATGGTGCGGCGGCGGGCTTCCTCGTCACGTTCGCGGACGATTCGCAGGCGGGCGCGTTCTAAGACAGTGGACAGCGCTGCCACGTCCAATAACTGTGACGGCGCGACAATCGGGGTATCAAGGTCGCCTGCGCCCATTTTTTTGGCGGCGGCGGTCAGCGCCCAAAACGGGCGGACGCGATAGCGCACGAACAGCCCGCCCAGCAAGGCGATTACTGGCGCGATGAGCAATCCGCCGACAGGGCCAGCCGCCCACCCGACCAGCGCAGACAGCAACGCCACGGCAGTCGTGGCGATGGTGACTTGCCGAGTTAGGGTGTTGGGTGAGAATCGTGCGAGTATGGTTATCATGGCCGCGATTCTAGCACAGAACCCGTCAGCATCTGGTCTTAAAGTGGTGACAAAACCGGAAAAAACTACTTGCGTTCAAAAATGACAATATCGTATTCGCGTTGTTGTGTTCTTACTCCAAGTAAGGAGGCAATACACCCGGGTTGAAGATAAACCCGAACCGTATCAATTCTAAGAAATTGCCATCCTTGTTGATCCTGCTTGTTCAAGATGTCTTGTAATTGTGTAGCTAACGTGCTGCCGGGTGATGAGTCATTATGCCCAGTTGCGCCGCTGAAACGCACACATAGATAGCGGGATGATTGGGACGGGGACGCTTTTTTCACACTCGCTTTAGATTTTGTTTGAGAGATTTCTAATTCATCCTCATCCAAGACTTCCAATTCCCCTCCTACAAACTCTAGTATGGGTGGCGATACCGTTTTGATTATTTGCTCCGTGAAGCAAATTGGACATTCAACTGTATAGCCTATCTGTGCTTGGTCAATTTCAATTTTTGTATCACAGTTCGAACACTTAAAAGTAACGATCATATTTCTATCTCCATCAGTAAAAATTTGAACAATGCGTGAATTATAGCGTATTGAATAAAAGCTGTCGATGAAAACAAGCGGATTATAGGGCAAACGCATCAAAATCCCGCCAGAGGCTAAAGCCATCTGGCTACCGTCTTGAAGCCGACTAAAGTCGGCTGTTCTTTCGAGATTCTCGCCTTATAGTCCCCTTCAGGGGGCTTGAATCGGCAGACGGACGCTGTAGGGGCGAGGCTTGCCCGCCCGTTCTGGCGTCCAACGAGGCGATTCCATGACGGCTTTCCCGTAAATAATTTGATGCGTTTGCCCTAGCGCATTATTCAGGGCAAACGCAATCTGAGATATACGGTTAGACTCCTCGCCCCGCGTTTTTATGGCATATAGGGTGTGATATAATTTTTTGGCGATAAAAACCGTACTTGGAGCATAATTATGAGCGATAACTCTATTTTAGATCAAGCTTTGGCGCTGGCTTTAACTTTGTCACCCAAAGAGCGTCTTCATCTAATTACACAGGTCGCGTCATCGGTTGAACGTGAGTTTATTTCAACACCGTCAGAGACAACCCATTGGGGGCAGCAGGTAGACGCCTTGCTCGACCAATTGGATACTAGCGAATGGGAATCGATGGAGATGAGCGACCCAACAACATGGCTCAAACAGCAACGTGAGGAGGAACGCCAACGTCGCTTGGGGGATTGGGGCGCGGGACAACGACGATGGGTTTGGTTGATACGACAGTCATTGTCCACCATCTGCGTAAAAACGTGGCGGCAAGGGCATGGGTTATCGCTCAACCCGCTACGTTATTCGTTACACCCAGCATCTGTGTGTCGCCGATTGGGTTTACCAATTTACACGGACAATCAAAAAGATTATCTCAAACTCTTGCCCGCTGAATTGGTGATTAAGCCGTACTGAAATCCAATAGATTGGTATGCAATTTTATTTTTTTGCCCTATACTGATTTTATCGATACTCTCACGAGGCTTATCCTCCGATGACCCATCCCCCGAACTAAACCCTAAGCGCCAGCCTCTATAGTTTTACCGCGTGCGGACGACCCTTTTGGTCGTGCGCGTTTTTGATTCCCCATATCCGTCTATCTCGTGTTTATCCGGCGACCTCATCTGCGAGGCCGCCGTTTTCGATTCCATCACCCATAAGGAAACTCACTCATGATTGGTATTCTCAAGAAAAAAGCCGGTTCGCGCCTGAACCGACTCGTCATCACCTTGCTCATCATCGAATTTTTGGATGAGTGGGTATTCGGCCTGCGTGAGGCGGCATGGCCGCTGATTCGCGATGAACTTGGCTTGGATTATGGTCAAATCGGCCTGCTGATGACCGTCCCATCCTTTCTCGCATACGGAATCGAGGCCTTTTTAGGCGTCCTCGGCGATACGTGGAAGCGTCGCACCATCATCCTCAGCGGCGGCATCGTGTTCACCGTGAGTCTGGTCGGCATCGCCATCAGCCAGAGTTTTTGGCCGATGATGCTGGTCTTTATCTTGATTAACCCCGCCAGCGGCACGTTCGTCGGCCTGAGCGAAGCCGCCCTGATGGACAGCGCCCCAGACCGTCATGAACAGAATAGGGCGCGCTAGGTATGTTGGCCGGTGCGATGACATTGGGCGTGACTCTGACGCTGGGATGGTCGTGGCGCGTGCCATTCGCCCTGTTGGCCGGAGTATTCGCGCTGGTAATCCTCTGGGGATGGCGACTCGATTATCCGCAAAGCCATACCGTAGACGAGGACGGTGAAGAAATCGGGCTATGGGACGGGCTGAAGTTGGCGGTTAAATCGTTGCGCCGCGTCGAAGTCGTGCGCTGGCTGGTGCTGCTGGAATTCTGCAATCTGATGCTGGACGTCCTATTGTCGTTCTTGGCGCTGTATCTGGTGGACGTGGTGCAGGTAACGGAGGCGCAGGCCAGCATCGGCGTCACAGTCTGGACGGGGATTGGTCTGCTGGGCGACTTTGCGCTGATTTTTCTGCTCGAACGGGTCAAGGGGCTGACCTATCTGCGCTATAGCATCGCCGCCGAGATGGTGCTGTTCCGTTGTTTCTGCTCATCCCGTCATTTGAGGTCAAGCTGATTCTGTCGGCGCTGCTCGGTCTGGGGAACGCCGGTTGGTACTCGGTGCTGAAGGGGCAATTGTATAGCCAGATGCACGGTCAGAGCGGCGCGGTCATGGCGGTGGGGACAATCACCGGCCTGATTGGGAGTCTGATTCCGCTGGGGATTGGCTTGCTGGCAAGTCAATTTGGCCTGAGCGCCGCGATGTGGGCGCTAATGGCTGGCCCGATTGTGCTGTGGTTCGGCCTGCCGCGCAAAGCATCGGGATTTGTGGAAGGCGCGATAGAGGAGGAGTAGCGCGGCGTTGAGTGTGAATTAGAGGGTTGGACAGTCGGACGCGCTATGGCGCGTCCGACCGCCTCATTTTTGCCTTATGACAGGATGCACGCTATTATTCTCAGATGGTTAGGTGTGAATGCGTTATTTGATGAAGGTGTTTTGTGGAAAAATTGATTGACAGCGCAAAACAGATTATCACCCCACTAGGCACATTTATCGTTGTTTTGGTTCTTGGTTATCGTGCCACTGAAGGGAATGTGTTCGCTGCGATAGGATTAGCTCTCGCGGCGGCCTTCGTTGCTTTTGTGTTGCAACTTCTTTTAGAAATAGCGGGCGTGCTTAAAACGGATTTTGTTAAATCACGGGCAAAGGCATTAACCGAAGATGCTCAGCGTCTGGCGAGTAAAGATTTTCGGGATTACCGGAAATATGTCAGAAATTTATTCCATAATGTCGATACGGGTGTTGGCACTCAATATGACTTCAATGTTGCGATGAGTGACGTCTTTGTGGAGTTGCGTGTTGCAACTCAGGGAGGTAATAGAGTTGAAGGTGGGGCGATTCCTCAACGACTCTTGAAAGACGCACATACCATCTGGGACTTTATCAATACTGAAAAATTCCAACGGATGGCAATTTTAGGATATCCGGGTAGCGGCAAAACGACGCTGTTAAAACATGTGTCCCTCGTTTTGTTGGGACATCATTGGCGGCATGTCCTCAAGATAAAACCCATCTTGCCCATATTTATAGAGCTACGGCGACATGCCAAACACATTTTGGAAAACCCTAGCATTTCTCTGGCTGATTTCATTACAAAATGCTTGACGGATGATGGGATGACGCCACCCCCACAATGGTTTTTACGCAAACTCCAAAAAGGTAAGTGTCTCATCATGTTTGACGGCATGGATGAGGTCAAGACATCGCAAGACCGGCGAACAATTGTTGGGTGGTTTGATAATGTGGTGGCTGTGCCAGATAACAGCCGAAATCGTTTTATTATCACCTCACGCAAAGGAGGATATGCCAGCAACCCCGCTAAGCACATGGATGCGACGCTAGAGGTGCTGCCATTCTCTGGCACGCAACAAGAACAGTTTATCCGAAACTGGTATCTGGCGGATGAAATCAAACGCGAGAAGGGTAAACATGACCCGCAGCGTGTGAAACAGCAAGCCACGGAGATCGCCAATAGCCTATATAGCGAAATCCGGCAGTCAGAAGCCTTTAGTGATTTCGCGCAAAGCCCGTTATTGATTACGATGATGTCGATTGTTTACCGACATGACCGAAAATTACCTGATAACCGTGCGATTTTATATGGGCGAATTTGTGAAGTTTATCTGGGGAAGCGTTGGGAGTCAAAGAATATCACCATCGTTTTAAGACCTGACCAAGCCCAAGCAATTTTACAGCCCTTGGCCTATCACATGATGAAATCGGGCATTTTGGAATTGGAAGCCACGGCTATTTTGCCGATTATTGCCCCGATACTGAAAGCCATTACAGGGCAAGATGAGGCCAATAGAGCGTTCCTAGAGCAATTTGAATTAAGCACAGGGGTATTGGTTGAACGCGAAGCCGGTATCTATCAATTCGCGCATAAAACTTTTCAAGAATTTCTGACGGCGGTTCATTTACGGGAACAACGGCTAGAGCAAGACCTGATTCAAGGGTTGCGGTCTGACCCAACTGGAGAATGGTGGCCGGAGACCGCACGCTTGTATGCGGCCTTAGGCGATTCATCGACGTTAATTCGCGCTTTGATTACGCAGCCGTTTCATCCATCATTATTATCCTTAGCCATTGACTGTAATGCGCTGGCTAAACACATCTCAGATGTGAGTGTGAGGAGTCAGCTTTCTGGTTTATTGGATGAGGTGGTTGAAAAACATGACCATGAAGCATGGAAACCGGTTGCAGAAGCGCTGCTTTACCAGCGACTTAGAGGGGTAATGGTTATCAATGAAAACCGACAGTTGGTCAACCAACCCATCACCTTTGCAGATTATCAATTGTTTGTCGATGAGACTCCAGACGATTATCGTTATATGCCATTGCATTGGCACGATGAAAAAGGTTTCAAGTATGGAAGCGCAAAAACATCGGTTACAGGGTTAACCCCATGGCAGGCAATAGCGTTTTGTAGCTGGTTATCAAATAGTGATGCTCGTTGGGCGTATGATTTTCAAATCAAGGATGATTGTGCCAACTTAAAACTGGACTTAGGACTATTTTTATCCCACGACGACATAGTATGGGGCAAATTGCTCGAATATTACTTCAATATATTTCGTCAGATTGACCTCGCCCGCGCCGGCTTCGACCGCGCCCGCGACCGCGCCAGCGCCCTCGCCAGCGCCCTCGCCAGCGACCTCGCCCGCGACCTCGACCTCGCCAACGCCCTCGACCTCGCCGTCGCCCTCGCCCTCGACCTCGACCTCGCCCTCGCCAGCGCCCGCGACCTA
>Ga0163144_10010636_pt1 | contig 19585 bp, 18 predicted proteins | sample OliLak19BULKMAT1_FD_123175 | JGI IMG/M metagenome (GOLD analysis project Ga0163144, IMG submission 123175) | Freshwater microbial mat bacterial communities from Lake Vanda, McMurdo Dry Valleys, Antarctica - Oligotrophic Lake LV.19.BULKMAT1 | ecosystem: Environmental > Aquatic > Freshwater >... | reverse complement strand
GCGAGGCCGACCAGCTCGGGCGGCGGGTCGTAGCCCGAAAGGCACGGCCCGGCCGTCGCCGCCGGTGAGACCAGACTCAGGGCGAGCGCGAGCACCCCTGCGCGGAGGCTTCCCATGGCGTTGTTGGTACCATCACGCACGCGCGCGGGCCAGCGCCACGGCGAGCCGGCCACCGACCTCGGCGTCGTGGACGGCCAGGGCGCGGTTGGCACGGACCGACGCGCCACCCGTCAGCTCGGCGAGCTTGCCGAGGAGGAACGGGGTCAGCGCCTTCCCGATCACCCCAGCGGCGGTGGCCTCGGCCAGGGCGGCGTCGAGCGCCGGGGCGAGCTGCTCGGCGGGGAGCTCGGCGGCCTCCGGGATCGGGTTGGCGACCAGGACGCCGCCGAGGCCCAGGGCCCGCCAGCGGGCGTCGCAGATCCGCGCCAGCTCGTCGAGGTCGTCGACCCGGTGGTCGAGGCGCAGGCCAGAGCGTCGCGAGTAGAACGCGGGCAGCTCGTCGGTGTGGTGGCCGATGACGAGCACGCCGAGCGACTCCAGCATCTCGAGGGTGCGCGGCAGATCGAGGATCGCCTTGGCGCCGGCGGAGATCACGGCGATCGGCTCGCGCGCGAGCGTGGCCAGGTCGAGCGAGACGTCGCCGGCGTCGCCGCGATGGACGCCGCCGATGCCGCCGGTCGCGAACACGCGGATGCCGGCGCGCGCGGCCAGCGTCGCGGTCGCGCTGACGGTGGTCGCCGCGTCGCCGCGGCGCGCGATGTGGACCGCGAGGTCGCTCGCGCCGGCCTTGCGGAACCGCTGGCCATCGCGCGCCAGCGCCTCCAGCGCGCCGTCATCGAGGCCGACGCGGCACACACCCCCGACCACGGCGATCGTCGCCGGCACGGCGCCTTGCGCCCGCACGGCGTCCTCGAGGGCGCGGCCGATCGCGAGGTTGTCCGGCCATGGCAGCCCGTGCGCCACGATCGTCGACTCCAGCGCGACCACGGGCCCGCCGGCGTCGAGCGTCCGCGCCACTTCCGGGGCGATCTCCAGCATGGCGCCGTTATACTGCGCGCGTGCGCTTCCCGCTGACCGAGCAGCTGATCCGCGAGGCCGCCGAGTTCAACCTCCGCTCCGCGTGCCGCGATTGCCTGTTCTGGCGCGGGTCCTCCTGCCTCCACGGCTGGCCCGACGAAGGCCAGCGCCGCTGGCCCATCGACGCGCCGAACGCCGACGGGTCTGCTCCGACGGAGGCGGCGTTCTGCAAGGAATTCGAGCTGCGCTAGGACCCAGCGGTTAACGCCAAGGACGCTAAGGGCGCCAAGCTGAGATTCAGAGGGTTCTCTGCCGTCTGGTGCACGGAGGGAGGCGATCGGCTCCCTCGTTGAACCATACGGCCGAAAACCCTCTGAATCTCGGCTTGGCGTCCTTGGCGTCCTTGGCGTTAACCGCTGGGCTCAGAACTTCGAGGTGCCAGGCCCGGCGGGCTTCTTCTTGTCGGCCGGCGTCGGCGTCGGCTTCGCCGTCCCTGACGCGCTGCCGGTCCCCGAGCCCTCCTCGGTGAGCTCGTGCACCTTCTTCTTCACCACGGGCGCGACCTTGTCGCCGACCTTCTTGGCCTTCTCGGCCGCGTCGTCGACGACGGGCGCGATGCCGTCACGCGCGTCCTTGGCCTCTTCGGTGTTCCAGATCGCCGAGACGTGACCGAAGAACGTGCGCTTGCCGAGCTTCACCGTGGCGCCACACACGGTGAGCCCGATGGCGAGGAGGACGAGGAACGCGAGGCGGAACACAGTCCTGAGCTTGGATCAGTCCCCGCCGCCGCGCTTGAGGATCAAGAACTCGACGCGGCGATTCTTGGCCCACGCCTTTTCGTTGTTCTTCTTGTCGAGCGGGACGTCCTCGCCGTAGCCCTGCGAGGTCAGGCGACCCTCCTCGATGCCCTTCTCCGCCAGGTACCGCTTGACCGACGCCGCGCGACGCCCGCTGAGCGAGCGGTTGTAGTCCTCGTTGCCGCGGTTGTCGGTGTGGCCCTGGATCTCGATCTCCGAGATGTCCGGGTTGCCCTCGAGGGTTGCCGCCACGGCGTCGAGGATCTCGAACGACTTCTCGAGGATCACGTCGCTGTCGTACGCGAAGTACACCTTGTCGAGGATCTCGATGTTGGTGTCGGTGACGGTGACGCGACCCTTGTCCGGGCAGCCGTCGGTGTCCTCGTTGCCGTTGTAGTTCTCCTGCGAGTCGCTGAGCGGATCCGCCTCGGTCTCGGGGTTCGGGCAGCGATCGTCGTTGTCGTTGATCCGGTCCTTGTCGTTGTCCGGCTCGGGGCAGCCGTCCTCGTCCTCCCAGCCGTCGATGTCCTCGGGGTCGAGCGGGCACAGGTCGTCGACGTCGAGGATGCCGTCCTCGTCGTTGTCCGGATCCGGGCAGCCGTCCTCGTCCTCGAACTCGTCGAAGTCCTCGGGATCGTCCGGGCACTGATCGACGTCGTCGAGCAGGCCGTCGCCGTCGCGGTCGTTCTTGTTGCCCTCGGGACAGCCGTCCTCGTCCTCGAACTGGTCCTTGTCCTCGGGGTTGAGCGGACAGGCGTCGTCCCAGTCCTTGATGCCGTCGCGGTCGTTGTCGTCCTCGGGGCAGCCGTCCTCGTCCTGGAACTGGTCCTCGTCCTCGGGGTCGTCCGGACAGTCGTCGACGTCGTCCTTGATGCCGTCGCCGTCGCGGTCGCCGAGGTTCGGCTCGAGGATGATCGCGATGAACGCGCGCGGCGCCGGGCTCGCGCCCGCGCCGGGGATCAGCCCGTAGCCGCCGCCGAGCGACAGGAACGAGTTCTTGCCGAGGTAGAGCTTGATGCCGGCGATCGCCTCGAGCGGGAAGTAGTTCTCCCCGCCCAGCGGGATCGCGCCGGTGATCTCGCCGACGACGTCGAACTTCTGCGGCGTGATCGCGTACGCGATGCCCGCGCCCACGGGGATCTCGACGGCGCCGGTGTCGATCGTCTCGCCGGTGGCCGGGCTGTTCGGGCTCGGGTTGCCCTCGGCGTCGAAGTCACCCTCGTCCGTGTACGCGGTGGTGCCGGTGTGGAACCGGACGCCGGCGTTGACGGCGACGCGCAGGCGACGCTCCTTGCCGAACTCCTTGTCGACGACGAGGATGCCCTGCGGCACGAGCCCGTCCTCGCCGAGGAACCGATCCTTCTGCGTGACGGTGGGCAGGTACGCGCCGAGGATCGCGGCGACGCCGACCTTGGCGCCGCGCGTGGTCTTGAGGAACCGGCTCTTGAGGTGGACGCCGATGTTGCCGAGGCCCTGGCCCTCGAGCTTGAACCCGTCGTCGTCGTTGGGCGTCGGGGTCGGCGGCGGGCCGCCCTCGAAGTCCGGATCGCGGTTGCCGCTCATGATCCCGAACGGCACCGAGGCGCCGAGCTCGATCTCGGCGGGGCCGAGCTTGAAGCCGATCGCGAACACGAACGTCGGCGTGATCATGTTCTCGACGGTGAACGTGTCACCCGAGTCGGACTCGAACTGGAGGAGCTTGCGGCCCCAGTCGGTCACGATGCCGAACGAGAACTCCTTGTGCCCGAGCACCTGCGACGCGTTGAGCGTCAGGTAGCCGCGCGAGTCCATCGCGAAGTGGAAGGTGTCGAGGGCGGTGTTACCCGCGCTCTGGGCTCTCGCGGTCCCCATGGACGGCGCCAGCGCTGCCACCACGAACGTCGCGATCAGTAGAAGGCGGTGCTTGGACTGGTGCATGAGCGTGCGTCTCCCCGTGAGTGCTGGAGTAACCCAGTCCCACGATCGGGTCAACGAAACCGGCAAGATCTCGGTGGGTTGGTGAACCCCGGACAGACGAAAGGCCCCGGGTCAGTGACCGCGGGGCCTTCGAAGGTTACGCAGGGTGATCGTCAGTCGATCGAGACGTTGTTGCGGAGGCAGACCTGACGAACCATGCCCTGCCGCTGACCGCTCAGCCGATTGATGTACTTCTTCGCCTTGCCGGCGTCCTTCAGGTTACACGCGGCGATCGCGGCGGCGGTGAGCGCCTGCTGGTTGCCCGGGTCCTGCTTGAGCGCCTCCTCGGCGGCGCGCACGGCCTTGCCGTACTGACCGTTGCGCGCGGCGTCGTTGGCCTCGGTCACGAGCTCCGCGACCGACTTGCCCGAGCCGCTGCTCGACGTGCCCGAGCTCGTGCCGGTGCCCGTGCCCTTGCCGGTGCCCTTCGACGTGCCCGTGCCCTTGCCGGTGCCCTTCGACGTGCCCGTGCCCTTGCCCGAGCCCGCGTCCGCGACCGCGACCTGGTCGCACTTCGCCAGCTCGGCGCGCGCCGCGTCACCGGCCTCGGTCCACAGCCGGTCAGCCTGGTCGGCGAGCTTCGCGACCTCCTTGCAGTCCCCCTTCTTCGCGAACCTGGCGGCGTTCGACTTGACCGCGGTGACGTACTCGTCGCGCACCCGATCGTGCGCCTCGCGCGCGCGCTCCTTGTAGATCGAGTCGGCGTCGAGCTCGCGGAAGATCGTCGCGACCTTGACGTAGTCCTTGTCCGCCACGGCCTTCACGAAGTCGTCGTACTTGAGCTGCGCCTCCTGCTCGCGCTGCGCCTGCGCGATCTTGTCCTTGCACTCGGGGTCCTCGGGGTTGATCGCCTGCACTTCCTTGCAAGCAGAGATCACCTCGGGCCAGCGCTCCTCGTCGATCGCGTTCTGGACCGCCATCTTCGCGTCGTTGAGCGCCTTGTCGTTGGCGCTGCCTGCCGCCGCGTCGGGCGTCGGCGTCTCGACGACGCCGCCGGCGTCGACCTTCACGACCGGGTTGCCCTTGTCGGTGCCGCTGGCGACCGAGTCGCCGTCGGGCTTGTCGCCGCCGCGCGTCATCAGGAACACGCCGACGCCGCCGCCGATCACCAGCAGCGCGAGGACCGCGAACACGATCCCCTTCTTGCTGCCGGTCGGGACGTCGACGATCTGCGCGTCGCGGCCGAACAGGAAGTCCTCGCCCACGTCGACGAACCGCATGCGGACGTGGCCGAGATCGACGAGATCACCGCGGCGGAGCTCGACCTTGCCGTACTCCTCGCCGTTGACGCGCACGCCGTTCGACGACTGCATGTCCATGATCGTGTAGCGGCCGGTCTCCGGCTCGCGCACGACCTTGGCGTGGTTGCGGCTGATCGAGCGGTGGTTGACGACGACGTCGTTGTCGTCGGTCCGGCCGATCACCATCTGCGGCTTCGACAGCTCGAACTCGCGCCCCGCGAAGTTCGACGACAGCACGACCAGGCGCGCGTGCCCGGACACCGAGCCGACCGGCGCGACCGCGCCCGCGCGGGCGGCGTGGGCCGCCTGCATGCGCGGATCGGTGTCCTGGAGCGCGACCAGCGTCGACTCCGGGCTGCCCACGAGCTGCATGCCCTGGACGGATCCCGGGACCGGTGGCGGCAGCGCGCCCAGCGGCACCGTGGGCCCGCGGTAGTTCGGGTCGATGCGCTCGACCGGCTGGGTCTTCGCGTCGTCGTAGCCCGGCGTGGCCGCGATCTCGGCGCCCTCGGCCTTGAGCTCGATCAGGTAGTCGCCGATCTGGACCCGATCGCTGATCGTCAGCGGCGTGCGCTGGTTGATCCGCGTGCCGTTGACGCGGACGCCGTTGTAGCTGCCGAGGTCCTCGATCGCGACGGCGCCGTTCGCGCGCACGATCCGGGCGTGCTTGCGCGACACGTTGCGCTCGGTCAGCCGGATGGTGTTCCCCTCCTTGCGACCGATCGTGATCTCGTCACGGATCAGTGGGACGACTGTCGTCTTCCCCTCATCGTCTTGGATGACAAGCTTGTACATCGGCCGAATCGTCCCCCTGCGAGATCCGTGTGACGGCTACTTCGACCCCAGCCAGCTCATCGCGGTTTGGTACGCCGCCTGAAACTGGAAATCTTCTGCAAGCTCGTCCCGAATTCTTGCATCGTTTCCGGTCTCTTCGCCAGCCGCGGGCAACGATTGTCCGCCTACGTCAGGATCGGCCTCGATCTCCCCGCCCGCGGTGATGATCTCCGAGGCGTACTCGTCGACCTCGAGATCGGGTGTGATTCCCGTGCCTTCGACCGAGCGACCGCTCGGCGTGTAGTAGCGCGCGGTGGTCAGCTTCATCCCCGAGCCGTCGTCGAGGTCGAAGAACGTCTGCACCGAACCTTTGCCGTACGTCGTCATGCCGAGGATCGTCGCGCGCGCGTGATCCTGCAGCGCGCCGGCGAGGATCTCGGCGGCGCTCGCGGTGCCCGCGTCGACCAGGACGATCAGCTTGGGCTGCTTCCACGTGCCGGCGGCGTGCGCGCTGTGGGTCTCGATCGCGCCCTGGCGGCCGCGGATCGTCACGATCACGCCGTCGCCGAGGAACACGTCGGCGACGCGGATCGACTGATCGAGGAGCCCGCCCGGATTGCCGCGCACGTCGAGGATCACGACGTCGAGAGCGCCCGCCGCGTCGAGCCGCTCGAGCCCGGCGACCACGTCGTCCGAGGTCGCCTCCTGGAACCGGCCGATCGACAGGTAACCGACGCGCCGGGCGTACGCGAGCGTCTGCACCGACGGCATCTTCACCAGCTCGCGGACCATCGACAGCGGCTTCGGCGTCTCCTGCCCGACGCGCACGATCGACAGCTCGACGCGCGTGCCCGACGCGCCGCGCGTCTTGGCCTCCCAGTAGCCGGCCTCGTGGAGCTCGCCGCCCTTGGCGTCGACCGTGGGCTCGCCGTCGATCGCGACGATCCGATCGTCGACCTCGAGGCCGGCCTTGTCGGCGGGTGATCCGGCCACGACCTCGTCGACGATCGGCCACCGCTTGGCGTCGGGCATGATGCCGTCGGCGTCGCCCGGCCCGAGCGTGAGGCCGACGCCACCGAACGCGCCCTCGGTGTCCTCGCGCAGCCGGGTGTAGCGGCGCGGCGGCAGGAACGACGAGTGAACGTCGAGGCCGGACATCACGCCCTTCGAGGCGTCCCACAGGAGCTTCTTCTCGTCGACGGGATCGACGTACTCGCTCTCGACGTTGTGGAGCACCTGCGCGAACGCGTCGAGGCTGGCGTAGCGCTCGACGTCCGGATCGGTGGACTTGTCGGGTACCGCCCATGCTCCCAGCGCGGTGGCGACGACGGCGCCCGCGAGGAAGCTCGCAGCGTGACTTGACCCCGGCACGAGGCGCGAGCGTAACCGATCTCGATCGCTACGGCCCGAACAGCTTTTCGGGATCGATCGGCACGCCACCCGGGCCGATCGGGATGCGCACCTCGAAGTACACGCGTCGACGCACCGGCCGCGCGATCACGTCGCCGAGCGCGACGTGGTCGCCGATGTGGAGGGATGTGGGCGCGAGCTTGCCGAGCACCGAGACGAACCCGTCGTGATCGAGCACGAGCCCGTGGTCGAGGCCGCGGATCGGGCCGGCGTAGAGGACGGTGCCCGCGGCGGGCGGGTGGACGGGCGCGTCGTCGTCGACCTCGAAGTCGACGCCACGCCGCGTCAACGTCGCCTTGGACTTGTCATGCTCGAACGGCCCGAACGCGCGCGCGATCGGGCCGCGCACCGGGCGCGCGAGCGTGGCGGCGGGCAACGCGACGAGCTCGGCGTACGCGCGATCGGCGGTCAGGCGCACCTCGGCGGCGGCGAGCAGCGCGGCCTCGTCGGCGAGCAGCGCCTCCTCGCGGCGATCGCGCGCGAGCAGCCAGCGGGCCGCGGCGCGCCGGCGGGCGGTGGCCATGCGCTCGTCGGGCTCGACCCACGACGGCGCGGCGCCGGCGCGGAGCAGCTTGTACGCGGCGCGGGCGCGGTGGGCGCGCGCGGCGGTGGCCTCGTCGCGCTTGTCGTCGACCGTGATCCGGGTGCGCTGCGCGACGTCGAGCTGCGCGTCGAGCGCGCCGGTGACGTACCCGCGCAGCTCGTCGGCGTGGACGGCGCCCGCGCCCAGCATCACGAGCAGGAGCGCGCTACGTAGCCGCACGGCGCCCCGTGGCGAGCGCGCTGCCCACCAGGCCCAGGCCCGCGCCCATCGCGATCACCAGCAGGAGCTGCGCGCCGGGCAGGAACGCGACGTCGACGTCGCCCATGACGCTGGTCAGCGCCGCGGCGACGTCCTCGGCGATCGCGCGGTGCACGAACCACGCGCCGATCACCGCGACCACGCCGCCGAGCGCGCCGTGGATCGCGCCGGCGACGACGTGCGGCCAGCGCACGAACCCGGCGGGCGCGCCGAGCAACTCCGCGACCCGCGTCTCCTCGGCGACGCCGGCGATCCGCAGCCGCGCGGTGGCGGCGACGACGCCGACGCTGAGCGCGCCCAGCAGGCCGAACAGCGCCCACGCGGCGGCGCGCAGCGCGGCCAGCACCGTGCCGACCTGCTCGACCCAGTCGCCGACCAGCTCGACGTCCTCGACGCCTTCGGTCGCGCGCAGCCGCTCGACGATCGGGCTGGCCGCGGCGACGTCGCGGACGCCGCGATCGAGGACGATCTCGAGCGAGCCGGGGAGCGCGGCGTCCTCGACGCCCTCGAGCAGATCGCCGTGGCGGCCGAGCGTGGCGCGGAGCCGGCGCGCGGCCTCGGCGGCGGGCACGTACTCGACGGCGCGCACCCCGCCGACGGTGGTGAGCTGCTGGGCGATCGCCTCGGCGCGCGCGTCGCCGACGCCGTCGTCGAGGTAGACCACCATCGACGCGTCGCCGGACCAGCGCGCGGTCCACGCGTCGACGTTGCGGGCGGCGAGGTGCACGACGGCGAACGCGAGCAGCGCGGCGGCGATCGCGCCGATCGCCCACGGCAACCGGCCGGGGCGGTGGAGCGTGGCGCGGGCGACGCGGCGGACCGCGCTGTGCAGTCGCGGGAGCATGCTACCTCCGGGGTGAGCGCTTCGCGCCGGTGATGATCCGCCGCTCGAACGGCCCGGTCGCGACGTCGAGGATCTCGGTGGGCTCCGCGCCGTCGCGGAGCGCGTGCAGGGCGTGCGGCAGCGCGTGCGCGAGCGGGCGGGTGGCGCGGCGAGGAGCGAGCGGCGGCCGGCGCATCGTCAGCCGCGATCGGGACATCAGCGCTGGCCTCGCGACCGCGCGGTGATCGGGAACGGCACGACGTTGGGGATGGCCTCGTCGGCCGCGGCGGCGGCGATCGCCGCGGAGATCGGCGTGATCGTCGCGAGCGCGGGCACCGGCGCGGACTCGATCACGTCGGCCTCGACGATGATCTCGGCGGACAGCTCCGCCAGGATCGCGCGCGGCGCGGTGGTCTCGACCATCTTGCCATCGCGCAGCGCGAGCGTGCGCCAGCCCTCGGCGGCGGCGACCTCCCACAGGACCGGATCGCGGCTCGCGACCAGCACCGTCGCGCCCGCGGCGGCGACCTCGGACAGCACCTTCGCGATCGTGAACGCGCGCTCGGGATCCTGGTGCGAGGTCGGCTGGTCGGCGATCAGGATCGCCGGCTCGCGGACGAGGGCGCGGGCGAGCGCGACGCGCTGGCGCTCCGCCATCGACAGCCGATCGACGCGGACGTCGAGCTCGGAGGCGAGGCCGACCCGGGCCAGCGCCTCGGCGGCGCGGATCGTCGCGGCGTGACGCGGCACGTGGTCGATGTCGAGCGGCAGCAGCACGTTGGTCAGCGCGGTCGCCTCGCCGAGCAGGCGCAGATCCTGGGGCACGACGCCGACGCGGCGGCGCAGCCGCAGCAGCGACGCGCGCCGCAGCCGCGACAGATCGCGGCCGAACAGCGCGACCTTGCCGTCGGCGAGCGGGTGATCGCCGAGCAGGGCGGCCAGCAGCAGGCTCGCGCCCGCGCCGGTCGAGGCGCCGAGGATCGCGACCTCGCCTTGCTGGACGATCGTCGTGGCCTCGTCGAGGAGCGGCTGCCCTCCGCGGGGGTGGTCGACGCGCACGCGCTCCAGCTCGATCATCCTTCCGTCGTACTCCCGGCCGGCGTCCGGGGCAAAAAAACGGCTAGGATGCCGGCCATGCATCGGGCGATCGTGCTGCTGGGGCTCATCGGCTGCGCCCGGAAGGACGCGCCGCCCAAGCCGGACCCGCGGATCGACGAGCAGCTGGTGAAGATCGAGCAGCTGGCGGCCCGGCTGGAGCTGCTGGAGCAGGCCGGCGTGCCGGACGAGGTCGCGAAGCGGGTCGCGACCCACGTGCAGGAGCTCGACGGCGTGGTCGCGGGCCCGCCGGGCAGCGAGGGTCCGCGCGGCGTGCAGGGGCCGGCCGGGCCGATCGGGCCGCTCGGTCCGCAGGGCCTCGGCGGTCCGCAGGGTCCCACCGGTCCCAAGGGCGACCCCGGGCCGATCGGGCCCGAGGGTCCGCAAGGCATCCAGGGCCTGCAGGGGCCACAGGGTCTGCAAGGTCCGCAGGGCGGACAGGGTGCCAAGGGCCCGCCCGGGCCGCCCGGCGCCTACGCGGTGAAGTCGGACCTCACGCGCCGCGAGATGCGCGTGTCGATCGGCCCGAGCCTGGTCGCGTCCGCGGTGGCGAGCTGCGAGAAGATGGACGAGCTGCTCGTCACCGGCGGCTGCTACCTCGATCCGATGTGGACCGCCGAGCTGATCGCCGCGCGCCCGGTCGCGATGATGGACGGCAACGCCGCCGCCTCCTGGCGCTGCGACGCGCGCAACACCTCGGACAGCTCGTCGATCGAGCTCGTGTCCGAGGTGTACTGCGCGCGCGCCCGCGTCAACGAGTAGTCGCTACGGGCCGGTCCAGCTGACGTTCAGAGTGTAGGTGGCGGCGGTGTAGCCGCGGACGCCGATGTAGGCGGCGGACTGGCCGGCGGGCACGTTGATGGAGCACTGCTCGGTGGCGCCGTCGAGGTAGGGGCGGCACGTCCACTGCGTGGTCGTCGGCGCGGCGCCGAACCGGACGTAGAGGTCGGGATCGCCGGTGCCGCTCATCGTGACGGTGAACAGGCTGCCCGCGGTCACGTTGATGGCGTTGAACTGCGCGAACTGGCTCTTCGCGACCGAGCCCGAGGCGGTGCCGGTCTGCGCGGTGCCGCCGCCGGTCGGCGGGGGCGGGGGCGGCGGGGGCGGCGGCGTGCCGCCGCCCGGCGCGCCGTACAGCGCCGCGGCGCCCTGCGCGTCCTTGGTGCTGATCGTCAGCGCGGGGCCGGTGCCGCCGCACTGCGGGTAGTGCATGACCGACGTCGAGTCGTAGGTGGTGAGCGCGCGCCAGCTGTTGTCCTCGAAGCACTGTCCGGCTTCCGGACGGGTGTGCTCGTGGCGGAACCCGAGGGCGTGGCCGAGCTCGTGGGTCATGACCCCGGCGAGCGTCCAGTCGCCGAGGTTGCCGTACGCCGAGCTGTCCACCATCACGTTGCGGCTCGACCGCGAGTTGTTGGGGAAGAACGCGCGCGCCAGGTACGACTGCCCCGAGGTCGGCGCGACGTTGAACACGACGTTGTTGTTGGTCGCGGTGCAGTTGCCGTCCTCCGCGGGGACGTAGACGAACCGCACGTTCGCCACCGCCTGCCAGTTCGCCGTCGCCTGCGCCATCGCGGTGACGGTCCTCGCCTTGTTGCCGCTGAAGCCGTTGCTCACGCAGTAGGTGAGGTTGAGCTTGAGCGTGTCGTTCCACTTGGTGTCGGCGTTGCCGGCACGGTTGACGATGAGCGCGCCGTCCTCGTAGAGCGACTGCCAGAACTCCTCGAGCGCCTTGACGTCCTCCACCGGCTCGTCGCCGTTGACGACGTAGACGCCATGCTCGAAGTCTTCATGGTAGGTCGCGGCCTCGAACTCCTCGAACGTCGGCCGCTCGGCCGTCGTCGTCACCTCGATGTCGGCCGCACAACCCGTGGCCCCCGCCGCCGCCGCTACGATGAAGAGAGCATTGCGCATGACGACCTCCACTTCATGACCGATGCCACCGTCGTGCGACGCGACGGCACACGCGCCGACCTCGATCGGCGCGTAATGCCCCGCGCACGCATCCACCTACGTCGACCTTCCGGAACCGCGGTTCGCTTCCTGGATGCGCGCGTAACGGCGGTGACGTTGCGTGTACGCGCGCGGTCCCCTGAGAGGTGAGGTCGCGCGGTGTTGTCAGCCAGGGTCGGGGAGAACGACGTGTGTGCGGGAGATCAGCTGTCAGGCGATCCGACACCAACCTACCCGCTGAGATGCAGCCGACTTGCATCTGAGCGAGCGAGGTGCGCGCCATGCCGTCACCCGTGCGCACCAGGCTGGGGAGTCCTGCCTCGGGGATGGCGTCGGCACCGCGCCTACAAGATGCGGCGGTGTGCCGCTAGAACCGACCGCCGCCGCCGCGACCGACGCGACCGCGACATCCTGGCTCGGCGCGGCCTGCTCCTTCTTGGAGCAAGCCGTCAAGCCGACGAACAGCGACAGGACCACGACCGCTGGAGCGCGCATGGCCACGGCGCTATCACGCGCGATCAGATCGACATGCAGGCGATCGCGTTGCCGAACACCGGCGGGAGGCCGACGTCGAGCGCGCCGTCGGTCGTCTCCTCCACGTCCGCGGCCGCGGACTCGCTCGCGAGCGCGTAGATGCGGACGCCCTCCGCGTCCGCCGCCTTGTCGGCGAGGAACACGTTGCGCCCGCACACCGCCAGGTCCTGGGCGATCACGCTCGTCGGCGTGAGCGACGGGCCGACCTCGCCGTCCAGATCGATCCACACCAGCTTGCCGCTGGTGCTCGAGAAGTCCTCGGCGAACCGCGTCACCGCCGCGAGCAGCTGCCCGCCCACCGGGATCGCGCGGGCGACGTAGCCGCCGAGCTCCTCGGACGACGGGCCGCACGTCGCGGTCGGCGTGGCGCCCGTGGTGATCCGCGCGAGGCAGCCGGCGTCGGTCGAGTTGAACTGCGGCTGCACGGTGATCACCAGCTCGTCGCCCACCTGCTCGAGCCAGCCCACCGGGTTCTGGTCCGGCAGGTCGATCGTGTGCGCGACGGTGTCGTCGGACGTGTCGATCACGACGAGCTTGCCGTCCTCGACGGGCGAGAACGTGTCGAGCAGGCCGCACGCGACGTAGACCATCGAGCCGACCGCGTAGGCCGACACGCAGTCCGGGAAGTCGTCGTCGTCGAGGTCGGACAGGTCGATCTCGCGGATGTCGTCCGGCGAGCCGCGGTCGATCACCAGCAGCGCGCTCGCGCCGAGCGCGGGGATGTAGAGGTTGTTGCCGACCACGGCGACGTCCTGCGGGTTCGAGCCGTCGCCCGTGCCGTACTGCTCGACGAGCTCGAGCGTCGCGGCGTCGAGCACGGTGACGTTGTCGCCGCCGAGCCGGTTGACGATGAACAGCTCGTTGCCGAACCGCCGGATCGTCGGGTCGCTGCCGGCGACGCCGCCGACCGCGCCGACGTCGACGTCGAGCCCGGTGGCCGAGACGGTGGACAGGATGCCGGTGGCGTTGAAGTCGCCGGCGACGACCGCGGCGAGGTCGCCGTGGACGATGTCGCCCGGGTCGTCGTCGCCGCACGCGGCCGCGAGGAGGGGGAGGAACAGGGAGCAGGTGGTCACGAGACGGTTCATACGGATCTCCAGGTGCAAGTCAGCGCCGCCACTCCACGGACGCGTACACGGCTCGCCCCGGGAGGGGATAGCCGGCCACGTCCGCGACGGCGCGGGGAACGTTCGCGAGATCGGGACGAGGCGCGGGGTCCAGCGCGATCGTCTCGATCCGGTTGTCGAGCAGGTTCTTGACCTCGAGCCCGACGGTGAAGCCGCGCAGGTCGAGCTTGACGCCCACGCCGAACAGCCGCCGCGCGGGGACCTCGTTGAGCGCGGCCTGATCGAGGAAGTTGCCGGCGACCAGCCCGAGGTCCGCCCACACCACGCCGAGCACCTCGCGGTAGAGCCGCGCGACGTCGACCCGCGCGTACAGCTCGTGCTCGGGCCGCTGCGGCAGGGGCTTGCCGTCGTAGCTCGGCGTCGCCACGTCCTGGGCGGTGGCGAGGAACGTGTAGTTGGCAGCGATCGTGACGGCGCGGCCGAGCCGGCCGGTGGCCGACGCCTCGACGCCGAACAGGCGCGCGTCGCCGACGTTGAGCGGGCGCGCGACCAGCGCGCCGTTGGACACCAGCGCGATCGTGTCGCGCGGGAAGCTCGCGAACACCGCGACCTCGGCGAGCAGGCGATCGATCGCGCCCCGCGCGCGGGCGGGCGCGTAGACCACGCCGGCGTCGCCGGACGGTCCGGCTTCCGGACGAAGGCCCGGGCTGCCGACGATGAAGCCGCGGTCGCCGTACAGCTCGAGCACGGTGGGCGCGCGCCACGACCACCCGGCGCTGCCCTTGATCGCGAGCTCGTCGGTGATCAGGCCGCGCGCCGCGATCCGCGGGCTCGGCGCGACGTCGGTGCGCACCGGCGCCTCCGGCATGCCGGGCAGGTAGCGATCGATCACGGGATCGGTGCGCATCAGATCGACGCGCAGCGCGGGCTCGATCACCCAGCGGCCGCCGGCGAAGACGATGTCGTCGGAGACGGCGAGCCCGAGCGCGACGCGATCGCCGCGCACGCGCGGGCCGCCGCCGAGCACGTCCTCGTCGCGGAACCGGTCGCCGCGCAGGTCCAGCGCGAGCGTGCCGGCGTGGCGACCGCGGCGCAGCGTCCACGTCGAGGCCGCGCCGCCGCCGAGCGTGAGGTAGCGGCGATCCTCGGCGCCGAGGCCGATCTCGCCGGCGCGATCGTCGAACCGCTGGCGCTCGACCAGCGCCCACGCCGACGCGCCCGTGACGAGCTCGCGGCGCAGCGCCCGCGACCACGCGCCGTCGCCGAGCAGGCTCGCGGTGTCGAGCCCGGCCTCCATCACGGGATCGAACGCCGCGCCGGGCAGGCCTTGCTCGCGCCACAGTCCGCGCAGCCCGGCCGTCCACGCGGGCCCGCCGACGCGCGCGGTGGCGTCGACGTGGTCGTAGCCGTTGTTGCCGCGCGCGGCGTAGCGATCGTCGTCGCGATCGAGGTTGGTGCCGCCGTCGTCGAAGTACGAGAAGTCACCGTCAGCGCCCGCGTAGCCGACCGCGACCGTCGCGCCGAGGCCCGCGTCGGGATCGCCGCCGCCCCACCGGGCGCGCACGTGCCGCGCGCCGAAGCTGCCGCCGCCGACCGACAGCCACACCCGCTCGCCGCGCGCGCCTCGGCCGATCCGCGACTCGAGGGCCAGCGCGCCGCCGAGCACCGCGCCACCGAGGGCGACCGGCACGCCGCCGCGATAGACCGCGACCTCGTCGAGCGCGTCGAGCTCGAACCGGCCGAGGTCGGCGGTGATCGAGGCGACCCGCGACAGCGGCACGCCGTCGACCACGACCGCGGTCTGCCCCGACGACGCGCCGCGCACCGACAGCGACGAGAACCCGCCGAGCCCGCCGAGCGAGCGCACGTGGACGCCGACGCTGGCGGCGACGACGTCGGCGAGCGTCGCCTGCTCGCCGTCGTGCGCGTCGACGTGGATGCGGGTGACGAACGGCGGATCCCCGAGCGCCTCGCGCCGGTCGCGCGCGGCTTCCTCGTCACCGACCAGATCGCGCGAGCCGCCGCGATCCCCCTCGCCGTGCACGACGATCACCTCGTCCGCGCGCGCGGGCGCGGCGGCCCGAACGAGGACGAGGATCATCAGCAGGCTTGGATTCTTGCGGCTCACAGGTCACCCCACGTGACGCGGGATGAGCAGAGCCGCGCGCGTGCGCGGACCGCCTTCACCCCGAAGGTTCCTCGCAGGCCGGTATCCTGACTCCTGGATCGCTCTACTGACGGCGCCTTCCGAGGGTTCGACACCCTCGTGGCTGTTGCCGCGTTCGTCCCCAGTCACAGTAGCGGGGGCTGTGCCGGACTCACACCGGCTTCCCTGTCACCTGAGAGGTCTGAGATTGGATCTCGTCGCGCTTCGCTCCACGCGCCAACGGGCGCGAGGTCTGCGTACCCGCGATCGGCCGCGCGAGTCAACCGTGAAGGTCACTCCACGCGGAGATCGCCGCACACGATCGCGTCGGACGCGCCACGCACGCTGCCCTTCGCCTTCGTGCCGGGCGTGAGCTGGCGCCACGTCTCCTCGCCGCCGTCGAGATCCTCGTGCGTGCACGTGTGCGTGCCGCCGGTCCCCTTCAGCTCCACCTTCAGCAGCTCGACGCGGCGCTTCTCGCGACGCGCGCCGAGCCGCTGCGTGACGCTGGTCGGGAACGGGCTGTCGGGCCACATCCGCTCGTCGCCGGCGTCGCCGCGCTCGCGCGCGGTGAGCGCGTCGTTGACCTGCCACAGCTGGACGTCGTAGCTGCACCACGCCTTCATCACGGCGGACTTCGCGGGCGTGCACTCGGTCTCCTCCTTGAAGGTGCCGTCGCCCTGATCGACCTGGCGGGTGTTGCAGTCTTCGGGGACCGCCCGCGCGAACTCCTTGTCGAAGCACGAGCCGAGGTCGGCGCCGCTCGGGATCTTGTCCCGCCAGTCGGAGCCGGACTTCTCGACGTACTCCTCGATCTCGATGAAGCGCTCCCAGGTCTGCGCGGTGACCTCGAAGTTCCCCGACTTCTTGCGGATGCACAGCATGTAGACCGCGACGACCAGCACCGCGACGATCACCAGCGTGTAGATCCACCACCGCGACTTCTTCTTCGCGAGCGCGACCGGCTTGGCGTGGGCGCCGAGCTCGGCCTCGGCGGCCTTGACGCTGTCGGCCGCGAACCCCTGCCCGGCCTTGGCCACGCGCACCGACCGGACCTTCGCGGCCGCGGCGCCCTCGAGCGGCGCGCCGCACGCCGCGCAGAACGTCGCCTTGGCCCCGTTGGGGTGCTTGCACGACTCGCAGATCCGGTCGCCGCCCGCGTACTCGTCCTTGACCGCGACCTTGTCGGCGTCGCTCGGGAAGTAGCGCTTGGTGGCGTCCTGCGCCCCGCCACACTCGGGGCAGTGGCGGTGGGTGATGCCGAGCAGCTTGGTCTTGCCGCAAAATGCGCAGTCCCACAGCATCTCGAACTGCCCCACGACCTTCACGTCCTTGTCGGCCATCGCGGCCGAGGATACATCGTCGTTGACCGCCCGGTGTCGGGCGGCGATCCTCGGTGCATGAGGATCGCGCTCGCGCTCGTGCTCGCCGCCGGCTGCGGCCCGGGCTCCATCACCGGCGACGACACCACCGGTGACGACAGCGGCGGCGACGACACCGTGATGCCCGACGGCCCGTCCGCCGACGAGCCCGCGGGGCTCGAGGGCACGACCGCCGCGCACAACGCGGTGCGCGCCACCGTCGGGGTCGCCGGCCTGGTGTGGGACCCGGCGCTCGCGGTGATCGCGCAGGGCTGGGCGAACCAGTGCGTCGATCAGATGGCGCCCACCGGCCTCATCGATCACAACCCGGGCCGCAGCGACACCTACCCGGAGTACGTCGGCGAGAACATCTACGCGTCGAGCGGCGGCGCGACCGGAACGGCCGCGGTCAGCGCGTGGGCGTCCGAGGAGGCCGACTACGACTACGCGAGCAACACGTGCAACGGCGTGTGCGGCCACTACACGCAGATCGTGTGGCGCGACACGACCAAGGTCGGCTGCGCGCTCGCGAACTGCGCCGGCCTCTCGTACCCGAGCTCGATCGTCTGCAACTACGCGCCCGGCGGCAACGTCAACGGACAGCGGCCCTACTGATACGTGTAGCGCTGCGTGCCGTGGTTGGTGATCTGCAGCGCCGCGCCCGCGGCGCGCCCGGACAGCACCGCGCCGCGGCCGTTGACGTTCATGTCGATCTCGACCGGCCGCGCGCGCGCGACCTCGATCCGGATCGTGCCGCTCAGCGTCGTCGACAGCGTGACGCTCGCGTTCTCGATCTCGACCTGCATCGTCGCGGCGAACGTCGCGATCCCGCCGCCGAGGCTGGTCAGGGTCAGCGTCGCCGCGGTGGTCTGCGTGCCGGTCGCCGTGATGCCCTGCTCGTGATCGAGCTGCTGCAGCTCGCCGGCGGTGAAGCTCACGGCCTCGCCGCGCTTCCACGTGCGGCCGGTGATCAGCGCCTCCATCTGGGCCGGATGCCCGAGGTCGACGTGATCGTCGGCGAGCGCCGCCGCCTCGTCGTCGGACACCGCGCCGCCGTCACCCGTGAGCGCGCGAACGTCCGCGCCGTCGCGCCACACGACGTAGGTCTTGCCGGTGACCGGGCTGTCGACGTCGCGCGCCTTGCCGTCGGCGGTCTCGCGCTCGGTGCGGGTCTCGTAGGTCACGCGCAGCTTGGTCGCCGCGGTCGCCGACACCTCGAGCACCTCGGACCGCCGGCGCTCGGCGTGATCCTTGACGATCGCGAGGTCGGTGCCCTCCAGCGTCAGCGTCTCCGTCGAGTGCGCCTCGCTGACCGCGATCGCGATCTGCCCGACCGGCGGCGCCTGCGCGGTGATCGTCACCGTCGATGGCGCGGCTTGCTTGCAGGCGACCAGCGCGAGCGCGGCGAACGCGAGGGCCTTCACTCGGCCTCGTAGGTCGTCACGGCCTCGACCTCCTGCACCCAGGCGTGCCCGTCCGCGGTCCCCCGCACGGTCGCCTCGTAACGGTTGCCGACCTCGATCCCGGTGACGCGATCGACGCGCTGCTCCGACGTCATCTCCATCTCGAAGCCCTGGGCGGTCGTGTACGCGTAGGTCGCGCGGAACGTCGCGACCGAGCCGTCGAGCGAGACCCACGCGATCGACGCGCGGTGGAGCTCGTCGCCCTCGACCAGCGGGAACTCCGCGAGCACCTCGGTGGGCACCTCGATCGTCTCGCCGCGCGTCCACGCGCGCCCGGTCAAGAACGACTCCCAGGCGGAGGTGGTGCCCATCGTGCTGAACGCCTTGCCCAGGGCGGTGCGCTCCTCGGCGGTGATCGGCGACCCGTCCGAGTGCTTCGCCTCGAGCGCGTCGTTCTCGCGCCACACCTCGTAGCTCTTGCCGGCGAGCGGCCCGGGGACGGCGACGTTCGCCAGGCTGGCGTCGATCGTCGTGGTCTCGTCGACCTCGTAGCGCACCGAATTCCGCACCACCAGCGAGCCTTCGACCGCGACCACCCGGCGATGCGCGCGTCGATGGACGATCATCCGGCTCTCGATCACCTCGGTGTCGGCGTGCACCTCGTGCCGCGAGGTGATCTTCTCGTCGACGACGGTCGCCTGCGCGACCGCCGGGGTGAACGTCGGCAGCCGCAGCGACTTCGCGCCGCCGCCGCAGCCGAAGCCGAAGCCGACCAGAAGCAGGACGAGCAGCGCGCGGGTCACTGCACCACCGGCAGGCGCCGGCGCATCGCCTCGGTCCCCGACGCCGCCACGGGTAGCGCGGCCGCGCGCTCGGGACGCGGCTCGGTCGGCTCGGTCGGGCGGATCTCGGCGGGCCGCGCCGCCCACGCCGCCTGGACGTCGCGATCGAGCAGGTGCGTCGGCCGCACGTTGCGGAGCGCGTTCGCCATCACGTTGCGGACGTGCGGGTGCTCCTTCTCGAGCTCGGCCAGCATCCGGGTCATCGCGTCGCGCTTGAGCCCGTCCTGCGAGCCGCACAGGTTGCAGGGGATGATCGGGTAGCCGACCAGCGCGGCGTACTGCGCGATCGTGGCCTCGGCGCAGTCGATCAGCTGGCGGATCACCTCGAACCGGCCGTCGTCGGTGCGGTACTTCGCCGGCATCGCCT